>Ga0302325_10032052_pt1 | contig 10798 bp, 8 predicted proteins | sample Palsa_T0_2_FD_201948 | JGI IMG/M metagenome (GOLD analysis project Ga0302325, IMG submission 201948) | Peat permafrost microbial communities from Stordalen Mire near Abisko, Sweden - Palsa_T0_2 | ecosystem: Environmental > Terrestrial > Soil > Palsa > Peat permafrost | place: Sweden: Abisko... | reverse complement strand
TGGAAGCAACACCGCGGCTGAAACTTGGCTGAGGGCTAAAACTCGGCTGAAGGCTCCGACTCGGCTGAGGGCTCCAACTCGGCTGAGGGCTCCGACTCGGCTGAGGGAATCAGGACAGCAAATGCTGCGCGATCTCTGCCAGGTGGAGTGCAGCGCAATCGGTGCTGGGGAATTCCACCGGCTTCTGCGGGAAGGCGGCGACCAGGTCAGTCCCGGCCAGCAGAACGGTTTCGGCGCCTTCACGGCAAAGCGACTGCGCAATCTCTACCAATGTTTTGCGCTGCGCGGGTGTGGCAAGGCCGGAGCCGGCGATCTCCACATAAGTGCGATGGATCGAGTCCTCAGTGTCCTTCGAGGCATGAACGAATTCAACGCCGTCGAGCTCGCCAAACATATCCGAGGCGAGGACGAAGCGAGTGCCGAGGATTGCTGAGCGGCAGATGCCGTTGCCGCGCAACTCCCTGCGCAATGGCGTGAAGATATCAATCACCGGCAGCGGCGAATGCTCGATGAGCTGATGGATACACAGGTGCGGCGTCACCGCAGGGATCGCCACAAACTCCGCACCCGCTGCTTGCAGCCTGTGCACGAAGCCGAGCAGGTAAGCGGCCATGCCATCGCTGTCTGCAGCTTGTGCGAACTCAAAGATCCTGTCTGTCTCGGCATGGGCCATGACGAGATCGAGCGTGCGGTCCTGATCGCGATGCATCTTGGCGAGCTCGGCGTAGTAGTGCGCTGCAGCGCCAACTCCTACGCCTCCAATCAATCCAAGACAGCGCCCCTTGGTCATGCCTACAGTCTAGCCTTCGGGTTCGGCGACGAGTCAGCTAAAATCGAAGTCACTGCCAAGGAAAGTTAAGCGACGCGCGTGCCCCTCGAACTCTTCAACACCCTGACCGGAAAAATCGAGCCGCTCTATGCCGCCGACAGCAAAGCCCTGCGCTTTTATTGCTGCGGGCCCACGGTCTATGACTTCGGCCACATCGGAAATTTCCGCACGTTCCTGCATGTAGACGTGCTGCGGCGCGTAATTAAGCTGCACGGCATCAACGTCCGCCATGTGATGAACGTGACGGACGTGGATGACAAGATCATCCGCAATGCCGCGGCAGAGCACATGCCGATTGGCGAGTACACGGCGAAATACACGAAGGCGTTTTTTGAGGATTCTGATGCACTGGCGATTGAGCGGCCGGAGGCAATCGCGCTGGCCACGGAGAATATCCCTGACATGGTCGCGCTGATTGAGCAGCTTGCGGCCGAGGACATCGCTTACCAGGCCGAAGATGGCAGCTGGTACTTCCGCATCGCGCGCTTTCCAGAGTACGGCAAATTGTCGAAGAAGGACCTCGAAGGCATTGAGGACGGAGCGCGCGTGGATGCAGACGAATACGAGAAGGATTCGGTGCGCGACTTCGCGCTGTGGAAGGTTGCGAAGCCCGGGGAGACCTCATGGAAAACAGCGCTCGGTGAAGGCCGGCCAGGATGGCACATCGAGTGCTCCGCGATGGCGATGAAGTTTCTGGGCAACAGCTTCGATCTGCACGCCGGCGGCGAAGATCTGATGTTTCCACACCACGAGAATGAGATTGCGCAGAGCGAAGCTGCAACGCATCAACCTTTCGCGCGGCACTGGTTCCACGTGCGCTTCCTGCTGGTGGAAGGCAAGAAGATGTCGAAGTCCGAAGGCAACTTCTACACGCTGCGCGACCTGCTGCTACAGGGTCATCGCGCTTCGGCCATCAGATTTCTGCTGCTCAGCGTCCCCTATCGGCAGCAACTCAACTTCACCTTTGAGGCTCTGGCTGGAGAGAATGCCGCCATTGATCGCCTGCGGACGTTCCATGCGCGCATTCGCGACGGAAAATGGCCGCAGGGCGAGCCGCAGCTCGTATCTGTGATCGCGGCGGCAAGCGAAGCTTTCACCGGGGCACTCGCGAACGATCTGAACACGGCGGAGGCGCGGGCGGCCATCTTCGATATGCTGCGCGCGGTGAACTCTACTGCCGATCTGGGCAGGCTGACACAGAGCGATGTCGACGCCACGCTTGCTGTGCTGGCCAAGTTCGACTCGATCTTTGCGGTGCTGGAAGACCGGGACGCGGAACAAACGAAGGCAGCACTCAAGTGGGCTGAGGCCGAGGGGCGCATGGCGGAGGTAAGCCCTGAAGTGCTTGCCAAATTCGGGGCTAACTCACTCGATGATGCGGCGATTGACGCGCTGGTGGAAGAGCGCACGCAGGCCAAGAAGCAGCGCAACTTCGCGCGCGCGGATGCCATCCGCAACGAGTTGCTGGGACAAGGCATCGTGCTTGAGGATTCTAAAGACGGCGTGCGCTGGAAGCGGAAGTAGGCGTTTCCAGCTACTCGACGGCCTCGCCGGCAATCCCCATAATCTCCCGCTTGCCTCGATCTACGCGACTGTACACCACCATCGCCACTGCGCCTACGATCACAATCATGCCCGCTATCTCCGCGAACGCGAGCCGCTCACCAAGCAACAGGACGCCCAACAGCACGGCTATTGCCGGGTTCACAAAGGCGTACGTGGCCACCTTGGTCACGGCGACGTTCTGCAGCAGATAGGTGAAGGCGACCAGGCCGAAGAGCGTTCCGAAAACCGAAAGATAGACGACCGCAGCGACTCCATGCCATGTCCACACAGAGCGGTGCAGGCCACCGGTCGAGAGAGCGATTGTCCAGTTGAAAATGGCCGCAGCGCCAACCTGCCAGCCGGTTGCGACGAAGGTATCCGCCTTGAATGCAAACCTGCGACTGAGCACCGAGCCGATAGCGAAGGACAGCGCTGCGCCCAGCAAAACCACGACGCCCAGTAGTGGGCTCGAGTATCCAGCTACGGCGTGCGCATGATGTAGCGCAGGCCAAACCAACAGCAAAATGCCTGCGGTGCCGAGCAACGTGCCTGCCCACCCGCGCAAGTTCATGCGGTCGCCGCCAGGCAGTACCATCTCAATCAAAGCGATCTGGATAGGCAGCGTCGACACCACCAGTGAGGCAAAGCCGGTGGGCACCATCTTTTCTCCCCAGGTAAGCAGCATGTTGTTGCCGCTCATAAAGAGTAGGCCGACGAGGATCAGCTTCCACCATTCCCCCTTGGGAACGCGCAGGCTTTTGCCGCTCAGCAAGCAGACGAACACGATGAGCAAAGCCGAGAGGAGCGACCTTGAACCGCCGACTACGGCTACCGGCAGATGCTCTCCAGCTACATGGATGGCGAGGTACGTGGATCCCCAGAAGAGATACACGCAGGCGAAGGCCAGCAAGATGCGGGTCGATTTCGGCATGCGGGAAAACATCTACCTTTATGCTACGGCAGAGCGCTCAATGTGCATGACCGTGGCATGCGCATGCCTTGCAGAGTTTGTGGTTCATGCGGTGCGCCGCAATCATGCAGGCGCTGCCTGTGATGGTGATCGCCACCTCCGTCCAGTGCGACGGAATTTTGTCTCCCCACCATGCGGTTGCGACAATCAGGCTGAGGCCGACGACCATTAGCAAAGCCGGACCAATCCGTTGATGGCGCTTGAAGCCAGTGCGCATGGCGAACAACCCCAGCAGGCACACGGGCACGGCCAGCAGGCGATGCGTGTGCTGCTCAGTAGGCACGACTTGTGCCGCTACCGCGAAGATTGAGAACAGGATCGGCGTGGCGATGCAATGAACGACACAAGCGAGGGACGCGATTGTTCCCCATTTGTCGATCCGATGCGCGCGGCTGACCGCGTGGCTTTGTATGTTTGACATGTCTTCTCTTGAAGCTCTGCGGCTTTTTATTTGATGCAGGTAAAATCATGGTCGATTCCACAAAAAGCAGGCAAAACAAGACGGCTGCAGTGGAATTCCCCGCAGCCGCACTGGAGGTGCGTGGCGTTAGAAGTGGAAGGACAACTCTGCCGTCAGGTTTCGCGGAGAAACGTAGTGCGTTCCCGAAAACGTGGAGAGGAAGTTATACAGCGAATACTTATTCGTCACATTGATAGCCGTGATGCGCGCGCCTATCTTGTAACGGTCTTTCGACCAGTGCAACAGGTTGTCATCGCCAACAGCCATATCGAAGAGGTTGCGCGGAGCTATGCGCTGCGGGTTCTTGTCATCGTCTTCCGACCCGGGAGCGGGGATGTTGACCAGGTTCGAGGTCAACTGCGATGCGAGACACTGCGTGAAGCCTGTTTTGATCGTCGCCTTCACGCCATTGCAGGCGAGACCGGCCTGGAATTCTTCATCCGCTGTCAGACTAGACAAATTGATGCCCGGTTGTCCGCCAATGGTCGTCGAGAATTGCGGGCAGGTGCTGTTGGGATCGGTAACCCCATAGCAAGGTACTGCACCGGCCACCGATCCACTGTCGTAACGCCAGTTGAAAGAATAGTAGAGGCTTTTGCGGAACGGCAGAGCATACTCCATGTGGGTCGTCTGGTTGAACTTCTCATCGTGATCGATGCGGAATGGGAAGGTAGTGGGAGTGCCGATCGTGGTGCCAATGCCGCCTATCTGCGGATTGAAAAAGCGCGCCGCGACGCTGGACATGGTTACGCGCGCGCTCAAGCCCTTAACTGGCGTCAGCGTGCCGCTGAGCGTGAAGCCCGGGATCTTCGAGTTGTGCCACTCGATAGGGAATGTGATGGGCGTAGCACCGAGCACGCTGAAGTCGTAACCATCATGGGTGTACTTCCAGATATATTCTCCGCTGACGACGAAGTGATGGCCGATCCCCTGCTGGAGTCCAGCGTGGAACTCGTTGCGGAAGCCAGGATTGAACGGCGCCGGCGTGCATGGGCCGATGGTAGAGAAGATGGCATTGATGACGGGGTTGAGACAGCCCTGGCTGGAGAGCACCAGGTTCTCGTTGAACGGCGTTTCCTGCGTGCGCGCATAGCTGATGCGCAGAACAGTGCCGGTCTTCTTGATGTTGTAAGAGATGCCGGTGCGTGGCTCGACTTGCCGCTGAATGCTGAGACCGTTATAGAAATCGCCGCGAATGCCGACGTTGAATAGCCAGTTGCCGGCCGTGATCTGGTCCTGCGCGTAGAGCGCCAGCTGCTTGACGTCTGTCTGGCCATGGTAGTGATAGTCGCTGCCGCCACGCGTGAGATCGTAGGGCCTCAATACCGGGTTGTAGGTGGGTGAGCCGGGCACGTTCAGGGTTGGGGAGACTATTCCAATCTGCAAGTTCTCGCGTAGGAAGGTCTGCTGGTACATGCCACCGACTTTAATGTTATTCACTCCGTTCACGTAGGAGATGTCAGAGTGCACGCCTGTGTTGGTCAGCGAGCGCTGCTGCGCGACGGACTCCTGCTGGATGGGACCGAGATCGTTCAACGCATTGTTGCTGGGATAGTAGTTGTAGGCATCGCGACGAATATAGGGGCCGAAGGTGAAGACCATCGAATCGTTGATAGTGCGAATATAGCTGGGCGCGAGATCGATGGTGTCGATCTTGGAGCGCTGATCGGTCGCGCCGGCAGTCTGCCCGGTCTGCGTAAAGACATACTGCGTATCAAAGCTGTTGGGTGTTTGGAACCAGGAGCGTGTGAATTGAAAATTGTTGTGCAGCGAGCTCTTTTTGCTCAACTGGAAATCCACGCGATCGAAGAAGTTCTCTTCGTTGCCCTTGTCATGCATGACTTCAAACTCAGGAGCGTCTAGAAAGCGGCCGGACTGCATGCCGTTGGCGGCGATGAAATTTCCCCAGTTCTTGCCACCATAAGCTAGATCGAACGATATGTTGTTGGTACCGAAGCTGCCGGTCGAAATCGTCACACTGCCGGTCGGTGTGGTTATACCCTGCCCGGAACGAGTGGTGGCCTTGATGACGAGGCTGGTTTTATCGCCATATTCTGCGGGCGGAGCACCTTCAATTACTTCAATCGACTGCACAGCCGCGGTTGGCACTTGGTTGGAGAAAACCTTACTCGACTGGTCGGTCATGGACTGGCCGTCAAGCGAGATGGAGTTCTCGGCATGGTCTCCCATGCCGTGCATCTGGCCGTCTGAATCGGCGGAGACGCCCGGCGAAGCCTGGGTAACAATCGAGCTCAGTCCCGAAGATAGACTGCCCACGGGCATGCGGTCGATCATTTCGCGATCGATGTCGGTGTGCGCAGCGGGATCAGTTTCCACCATCGCATCGGGAGCTGACTCTACATTCACCACTTCGTTGGAAGTGGCAATCTGCAGCGTGACAGGCAGTGTGATCGCGACCACCGAGCTCACGGTGACCGTCTTTACCGCCTTTTGGAATCCGGCGACTGACACGCCGATTGAGTAAGGATTGAAGGGCAGGTTGGTGAAGTGGAACTGGCCGCCGGAGTCTGACTTGGTAGTGCGCGTGTATCCGCTGACAGGATTAGCAATGATGACTGTCGCACCAGGGATGAAGGCGCCAGTGGAGTCGGCGACCGTTCCGTTGACGCTTCCGGAGGTGCTTTGTGCCGTCGCGGCGCATGCGGACAGGGTGACCGCTGCGACCATGCCCAGCATGCGCAGGTATCGCGAAAATCTTGAAATCGGAAATTTTGATACGAAAACTCGATGCATCGGAGAAGACTCCTTGTGCCTGCTTGATATGCAGGCGCCGGACAGTGGGAGGACTGTCGGCAGCCTCAAAAACGATGCATGAGTGCATTGTCTGGAGGCTTTTTGATGGACCTAAAAGGAGAGTTCGCGGGCTAAGCGCAAAGATCAATAGCGCAACAGCTCGCCCTGCCAGCGAATTTCCGCCGGCGGGGGCCTGCTGAACCTGGCAAAATGCCACATTTCATCGGGCGCACGATCCGCTGCGGCCATAATGCGCATCGGCTTGTCGGCAACCGGCTCAGTCGCCGGAACCGCTGCTGCTACCGGCAGCGCGGAATGCATCGCCACGCAGAGCAAGCAACCAGCTTCAGCTGGCGCCTGCGAGGCATCAACTGCAGCGTCATACTGTGCCTGCTGATGCGGCAGCCACTGTCCGTGCATATGCACTGCCTGTGCCGAACCTGAAAAAGCGACCAGCAAAAGACAAAACACCGCTATCGTCCTCAACCAGGTAGGCTGCGGGTCAACGGCTCGGTTTTGGAGTCGCTTGATCAAGTGTTGGGGCGCGTCCGATTGGATTGCGATTCGCTATGTCCTAATAGTATGACGCAGATTTGAGCGTTTAGGACGCTTTTTGCGCCAGAATGGCCTTGGTGAGTGCCGGAACGATCTCAAACAGGTCCCCGACCACTCCCACATCTGCAACCTCAAAAATGGGGGCATCGGGGTCTTTGTTGATGGCAATCACCGTGCCGGCTGCCTTCATCCCGACCATATGCTGAATGGCGCCGGAGATGCCAACCGCCAGGTACAGCCGGGGCGCGACCGTTTGGCCGGAGCTGCCGACCTGCCGCTCCATGGGCAGCCATCCGGCGTCGCAGATGGGACGGCTGGCGGCCAGCTCCGCGCCCAACGCCGCAGCCAGCTCTTCCACGAGCTTGAGGTTGTCCTGCTCGCCGATTCCACGCCCAACGCTGACAATGACCGGCGCGGATGAAAGATCGACAGTCTGCGCCGCCTCGCGGAACGGAGCGCTGGGGATGGTGCGAACGTCCACGGCTTCAAGTTTTGGCGTGAAATTTTTAACTTCGCCGGAACCTGCGTCTGCGTCGTCCGGCTGAAAGCTGGCCGCCTGGACGCTGACAAAACACATGCCTGCTGGGTGGCGATACTCGGCGTTCAGCTTGCCCTGCATCCATTGCCGGGTAAAGACGGGCGCACCGGCATCCACGCGGATATGCGTGACGTCGCCGATAAGCACTTCGCCGAAGCGCGTGGCCAGCTTGGCAGCATAATCGCGTGCCTGGTAGGTGTGCGCGAAGAGCACGAACTGCGGCTTCGTTTCATCTATCAGCTGCTGCAGCGCTGCGCACCAGGCGTCCGCGGTGTAGTTGGCGAGCTGGGAATGTTCGACCGTCCAGACTGTCGCCACGCCTTTGCCGGCAAGCGTTGCTGCGAGAGGAGCCGCATTCTGCGACAGCACTGCAGCCTCGCAGGTGCAGCCGAGCTCGCCCGCGAGCTTGCGCCCGGCAGCAAGCGCTTCCAGGCTCATGCGATGCAGTGCAGAGCCGTTCGAAACGGTTTCCATGACCACCAATACGCCGCTCACAGTACCTTCACCTCAAGCTTCAGTTTTTCGACAATCTTTTGCGCAATCTCATCAGGTAGGCCAGTAAGTTTTTCCATGCGCTTCACGCGCTCGGGCGGAGCGACCTTCAGAATCTCATCGTGCCGCGCGGTCAAAGGAGCAGCGGTCACCGCGCGTGTCTCCTTCGATTTCGCCTTCTTGATGCCCATCAGCGTGGCGTAACGCAGCTTGTTGCCGCCCGATTGCACGGTGAGCAGCGCGGGCAGCCGCATCTCAACGTGCTGGAACCAGCCGTCTTCGAGCTCGCGTTTTACTTTGATTTTTGCGTCAGCTTCGAGTTCGACCTGCAATACGAGAGTGGTGTGCGGCATGCCGAGGAGCTCCGCCATCACTACGCCAGTCTGCCCCGCGCCAAGATCGTCCGACTGCAGGCCAGTGAGGACGAGATCGGGCGATTCGGTCTTCACGGCCTCAGCCAGCAAGTGTGCAACATCCAGCGTGTCGCGTGCGGCAAGAGAGCCTTCGTCAGTGACGACATGAATCGCACGGTCCGCGCCTTTGGCGAGCGCTTCGCGCAGCGTGCTGCTGACGCGCTCCGGCCCGGCGCACAGAACCACGACTTCGCCGGCTCCGGCGCGCTCCTTCAACTGCAGAGCTTCTTCGAGCGCGTAGGCATCGGGCTCGTTCATCGTCCAGGAGACATCACTCTCGTCGAGCGAGCGACCGTCGGCTGCGACACGCAATGCCGACTCGCGCTCTGGTACTTGTTTCACCGCAACAACAATCTTCATCTATTCACTCCGCACGCCTTTCCTGCGCAACTTTCGAGCGTATCGCATTCAGATACCAATACGAAATCGCGAGAAGAAGTTCTTCTCGCGCTTTCTGAGGTTTGTTTCGATTAGCGAACTTTCGCTGTGGGTGCACCGGGAGCCCGGTTGTTATTGGGCGTTTTCTATCGAGGAAAACGCCACAGCACACCCTTCTCGGTATGCCCAATAACGGGGAAAGAGCGTTAGCGACCGCGGCGGCGGTTGCGGCTGGCCGGACGACCGGCGTTGGAGTTATGCGGACGACCTCCGCCGGGGTGCGAACGACCGTGGCCTCCACCCGAGCTGCCGCGCGGACGCGACGGCTCAGTCTGGTGGCTGTGAGGCGCATCGCCACTGGAAGAATCGCTCTTCCAGGAGCGCGTTTCCAGCGCGAGCAGAGATGAAATATCCTCTACCGGCTTGCTCAGATCGATGGGCTTATTGCGCTCTTCCTTGGCCAGGTTCTTGTCGGCTTCATTCCACTGGAACTGGATCTTCAACTCGCGCTCCAGCTTGCGGGCGTCGCTCTTTTCAAGCGGCGTGACAAAGGTAGTGGCAACACCCTTGGCGCCGGCACGGCCGGTGCGGCCAATGCGGTGCACAAAGTCGTCGGAGCTGTTGGGCAGGTCGTAGTTGACCACGTGCGCAATGTTGGAGACATCGATGCCGCGCGCGGCAACATCTGTCGCGACAAGGATGCGGCACTTGCCGGTGGCGAAGGCCTTGAGCGCGGCGGTGCGCTGCGATTGCGAGCGGTCGCCGTGGATGGTCTCCACGTCATGGCCCAGCTTCTCCAGCTTGCGGCCGATGCGTTCCGCGCCGTGCTTGGTGCGCGAGAAGACAAGGTACGTGCCTTCCTCTTCAGTCAGCATCTTGTCCAGCTGAGAGAGCTTCTGGTCCTGCATGACGGTGTAGATGCGCAGTTCCACCTGGTCTGAAGGACGCGAGGTCTGCCCGATCTCAACGCGCACAGGCTTGTGCACATAATCCTTGACGATCTCGCGAATGTTCGCATCCAGCGTGGCGGAGTAGCACATAGTCTGGCGGTCGCGCGGAACAGCGCCCACGATGCGTTTGATGGCTGGAAGGAAGCCCATGTCCAACATACGGTCGACTTCGTCGAGCACCAGCATGTCAACGTCTTTCAAGTTGATCGCACGGCGGCGCAGAAAGTCTTCGAGGCGTCCTGGAGTAGCGACAATCAGTCGCGGCCCACGCTGGATCTGTTCGATCTGCGTGTTCTCTGAGAGTCCGCCGCAGACGAGTACAGCGTCGTTCCTGGTGCTGGGGCAGATCTTGTTGAAGTGTTCGAGCACCTGCATGGCAAGCTCGCGCGTAGGCAGCAGGATAAGCGCCAGTACTGGACTCTTCTTGGTTTTGGAGGAGGGCTCGGAGATTTCTTCCAAACGCTCGATCATCGGGATGAGAAAGCTGAGCGTCTTGCCGGTTCCGGTAGAGGCGGTGGCAAGAATGTCGTCGCCTTCAAGCGCCGGAGGAATGGCTCCAGCCTGCACGGGAGTGGGAGTAATAAAGCCTGCGGCTGTTAGCCGGGCCTTAAGGGAGTCTGAGATTTGGAAGTCGGTAAATCGAGCTTCAGTGTTTTCGATGGCCGTGATGTGCCGTGAGGCTTGCAGCGGCGCGGGGTTCAAAATTGATTCAAGCGTAAGCGTAGACAAAGTTTTCCTTATAGAAATTCGGTGATGCGGAGGACGAATGCAGAGACGCAGCCACGCAATCGTGGCGAGGCGTCATGGATTCCGGATATCAGCATTGCCTTGGATAGTTGCATCTTCAGGAGCACTGCTGCTGCACGGCGAGGCCTGTTCCGTTGAACGGCCTTCTAGCCAGAGCAACCAACGCT
>Ga0302325_10032051_pt1 | contig 10798 bp, 7 predicted proteins | sample Palsa_T0_2_FD_201948 | JGI IMG/M metagenome (GOLD analysis project Ga0302325, IMG submission 201948) | Peat permafrost microbial communities from Stordalen Mire near Abisko, Sweden - Palsa_T0_2 | ecosystem: Environmental > Terrestrial > Soil > Palsa > Peat permafrost | place: Sweden: Abisko... | reverse complement strand
TGTCTTCAGCCCGGCGGGAAGCAACGGTTACCCGAAGCCGATCTTCGACAAGGTCAGCGGCGTGATCGATCCCGAGGTAGCTTCCTATTGGCGCGATCACTATGACCTGTCGCATATCATCGAGCGGGATTGGCCCACGCTCGCGCCGAAGTTACGCGGCAAGATGCACATCTACGTCGGCAATGGCGACAACTACTACCTGACCGACTCGGTCTATTTTGCCCAGGAGCGGCTCGAGTCGCTGCGGCCGGCGTACGGCGGATCGGTGGCATACGGCGACCGGGCCGAGCATTGTTGGAATGGCGATACGAAGCTCGCCAACGCTTATTCGCGCCTGCACTACAATTTTCAGTACTTGCCGATCATCCTGAAGCGCATCGAAGCAGCGGCGCCCGCCGGATCAGACCTCACCAGCTGGCGCTACTAAGGAGCCAATTGGGAGCCAGTCGCGTCAGGACGCGGCCTTCGCCGGCTGCGCAATGACCTCAGGATCGGTGAGGAATCGTTTGGCGCGATCGAACTCCTGCCGCAGGCGCACCAAAGAGGGCTCGAGCGCGCCGGCATCGGCGGTTTTGCTGTCGATCTCCAGACGATGCGCCATGGCCTGCAGGCTTTGCGCGTGGATGTTCGCGCAGGCCCCCTTGAGCTTGTGAGCGGCACTCGCCAAGGTCTCGCGGTCGCCTCGCGCCGCTGCAAACTGCATTTCGGCGAGCTGCTGCTCGCCGCTTTCGATGAAGGTTGCCGCCAGATCGCGCGCGAATTCATGGTCGCCGTCGATGAGTTCATTGAGCGCGCGCAAATCAATGGGCGGCCGCAGATTGCCGGTGGATCCGGATTTGGTTTCTGCGGGCGGCGCCGCGTTTTCTGGCAAGGCAAGCCCGTACTTGCTCAAGGTACTGCGCAGGCGCTCCACCTCGATGGGCTTGGTCAAGTAGTCGTCCATGCCCGCCGCTTCGCAGCGCTCGCGGTCGCCCGTCATTGCATTCGCGGTCAGCGCGATGATGGGAGTGTGCTGCAGCGTTTCCCATTCGCGGATCTTCTGCGTTGCGGTGATGCCGTCCATGATCGGCATCTGCAAGTCCATCAGGATGATGTCGAAATGCCGTGCCATCGCCGCGGCAACGCCCTCGGCGCCGTTGGCTGCGACCTCGACGGTGCAACCGAGGCGCTCCAGGAAGCGCGCCGCGACCTTTTGATTGACGAGGTTGTCCTCGACCAGCAACACGTGTCCCGCGAACCGCTGCTGGGTGGCCGATTGCGTCAAGGTATTGCGCGTGATCATGGGCTGAGTGTCCATCTGCCACTGGCGCGGCTCGCCGCTCATGACCTTGTGGACTGCTTGCAGTAGTTCCTTTCCGCGTACGGGCTTGGTGAGGTAAGCCGCGAAACCCAACGCCGACAAGCGCGGCGTATCGCCGTGTCGATCCAGTGATGTCAGCATCACCAAGCGTGTCGCCGAGCCGAAGGGTGCTTTGACGATGCATTCACCCAGCGCGGCTCCGTCCATTTTCGGCATCTGATAATCGGTTACCACCATGTCGAACGGGTTGCCGGCCGCATTGGCAGCCTCGAGTTGCAGCAACGCTGATTCGCCGGAACCCGCGGTCGACACCTGGTAGCCGGCATGTGCCAGCAGCGAGCTCAGCACCGTTTGATTGGTGACGTTGTCGTCGACCACCAGGATCCTGCCGGTCTCGCCGCTGCGCACCGGCGCGACGGGCACGGCCGCCTCGATGGCCTGCAGCGGCAGGCTGAAGTAAAATCTCGACCCTTTGCCCGCCTCGCTCTGGACGCCGACTTCGCCGCCCATGAGCTCCACGAGGCGCCGCACGATCGACAAGCCCAGACCGGTTCCGCCGAAATGCCGCGTCGTCGAGGGGTCGGCCTGCACGAACGGCTGAAACAAGGTCGCCAACGTCTGGGCCGGGATGCCCATACCGGTATCGCTGACCTCGAAATAGATGCGGTCGGTGCCCGTCTGCGGGCGAACCTCGATGACGATTTCCCCGGTCTCGGTGAATTTTATGGCGTTGCTCACCAGGTTGATCACGCATTGGCGCAGGCGTTGCGGATCGCCGAGCACGCTCGGCGGCACGTCCGGATGGACGTTCACGATGAGTTCCAGGCCCTTGCTGGCGGCCTGAAATGCCATCATGGCACCGACATCTTCGACGTTGGCGCGCAGGTCCATCTCGATGGATTCCAAATCGAGCTTGCCGGCTTCGATCTTCGAGAAATCCAGGATGTCATTGATGACGGTGAGCAGTGAGTCGGCGCTGGAGCGGATGGTTTCCGCATACTCGCGTTGCGTGCGATCGAGCACCGTATCTTGCAGCAAGCCGGTCATGCCGATGATGCCGTTCATGGGCGTGCGAATTTCATGGCTGACATTCGCGAGAAACTGGCTCTTCGCGCGGCTCGCGGACTGCGCGGCCTCCGTGGCGCGCAGCAACTCCTCGCGCGCGGCGCGCGCATCGGTCACATCCTGCAAAGACCCGGACAGGCGCAGCGCTTTGCCGTCGGCGTCGCGCTCGGCGCTGGCGCGCGACCGGTACCACCGATATTCACCGCTGGCGGCCCTCACGCGAATCTCTATATCGAAGGGTGCATTGTTCTCGTAGTGCGCTTGCATGGCCTGCTCGAACTTGCCGACATCCTCCGGATGCGCGAGCGTGGAGAGAAAGTCCGCGGGGACGTGCTGGTAGCCGAGCATTTCCGCCAGCCGCGGCGAGCACCAATACGCCTTGGTTTCGGTGTCCATTTCCCAAAGGCCGTCCTGCGTGCCGTTGATGGCTCGTTCGAAGCGCCGTTGCGCCGCACTGAGCGCGTCTTCGATCAATTTTTGTTGATGAACGTCCTGAATGGATCCCGCCATCATGGTCGCCGCGCCGTTCGCGTTGCGTTCGGCCATGCCGCGCATGCGGAACCACTTGTATTCGCCGCTCGCCATGCGCAGCCGCGTTTCGAAGTCGTAGGCGCCATTTTGCTCGATGTGAGCTCGCCAGGCGGCGTGGTACGCAGCCTGGTCCTCCGGATGAATCAGATACTCCAAGGTATCGATGCGCGGCGCCAGCTGCTCTTTTCGGTAGCCGAGCAAGGTACGGAAGCTCGATGAGTACCATAGGTCGCGGCTGGCCAAATCGGCTTCCCAGTGCCCCTCGAAGCTCGACAACGACGCGCGTTCCAGGCGGCGCTCGGCCGATCGCAGCTGCTCCGCCTGATGATGCAGCAAGTCGTTGGCACGGACCTCGTCCGTGACGTCATAGGACACGCCGATGACGCGCACCGGTATGTTGTCCTCGAACAGCACGCGGCCCATGGCTTGCAGGTGAACGAGGGAGCCATCCTCGCTCAGGCAGCGAAGGCGGAAGCGGATGCGGTCTTTGCCATTCTTCGAAGCCTCCAGGATCGCATCGTGCATCGCGTTGCGGTCGTCTGGCAGCACACGTTGCACGAACTTGTCTAGATCGGTGTATTCCGCCGCGCTCACACCCAACGACGGGAGGGGGTTATTGATCGACGCGAAGCGCTGCGCGATGAGATCGAGCTCCCAGGACGCTATGCCCGCGCTCTCCGTGGCCACGTTGAGTTGATCGATGAGGCGGCGATTCTCCTCCACCTGGCTCTTGAGCAACTCGTTGGCGGCGAATTCGCGCGAAACATCCCAGGTGACGCCCACCATGTGGCTGGGCTTGCCGTCGGCCGAGCGCAACAGGCGCGCGTAATTTTGAATGTGATGGATCTTTCCGTCGACCCCATGAACGCGGAAAGTGTACTCATGAAATTCACTCTCGGCGGTCAAGGCCGCGCGCGGCGCCTCCGTCAGGATGTGACGATCGGCCTCGACGACTATGGCATGCAACCTGGCGCGGTACTTATCAAGCGGGATATCGTCGAGTCCGAAGCAGGGCAGCCGTGTTCCGCACCAGGAAAAGCGGTCCGCCACCAGATCGTATTCCCAGGGCGCGACGCCGGCGGCTTTGGTGGCCACGTTGAAGCGCTCCATCATGGCGCGCTCCTGCGCAGCCGTGCGCTCGAGTTCGGCTGCGTGCAGAACCTCGTTGGTCGCGTCCCAGGTTACCCCCAAGAGGCGCTGCGGTTGGCCGGCGGCATCCCGGTAAACGCGAATGTGAGTCTGGACGTATTGCGGCTCCGGCCGCGGATTGGTCGTGCGATGCCGTATCGTCAATATGCCGTTCGCGTTGGGGTCCGCCAACGCTGCGAGAATGGGCGCGAGCTTTTCGCGGCGCTCGTTCTTGTAGATGCTGTGAGCGGTCTTGAATTTGGGCGTCGGTTCGAGACCGAACAGCTTGAAGAAAGTACCGTCGTCCTCGAATTGTCCGGTGACGAGGTTCTCTTCCCAAACGCTGATGCTGGCGGCTTCCGTGGCCAACTTCAGGCGCAGCAATAGTTGGTTTTGGCGCTCGTTTTGCGCCGCGATCCGGGTGATCTCGTCCGCCTTGTCGCCCATGTCGATGGTGACGCCGATGACGCGGATAGCGTGGCCGGCTGCTCCGCGGATCACTTCCCCGCGCAACAGCGTGGCGCGTACCGAGCCATCCTTGAGCATCACCCGATGCTCGATGTTCAGGTGCGTCTCGCCCTTCAGCGCCGCGGCAATTTCGCGCTGGAAGAGCTCGCGATCGTCGGGATGCACGCTGCGCAGCATCAATTCGCTGGGGTTGGAACGCGCGTTCGCCCCGTCGGCACCGAAAACATCGATCAGATCGGCGCTGAACTCCAGCGTGTTGTTTTCGATGTCCCATTCCCACACGCGCACACCCGACCGGCACGTGAGGGCGTTCAAGTCTCTTAGGAATTTGGATCCACGGGCCCGCCGGAGGTAATTCCATGGCATGACCCGTCTCAAGGCGCTGCCAAGACTGCGGATCAACGTTGTTTTTCTTGGAACTATGGGCGCTCTCGTCATCGGTTTTACCGCAAGATCCCGCACCCAACTCCGGAGCGGGATGTTGACGAATTACCTGCAAATGTCGGCGGGAAAATCGCAGGCTTTAGGCTAAAGCAGGCCGTAAAGTGCGCCGACCATCACATCACGCCCCAATATAGCCCGCTTTGAGCAAATGCACGGGCGCACGCCAAGAACTATGTTAATTCTGTGAGCTGGCTCTACAAATGCATGTCGCGGTCATTGGCCGTCCACGATCGCCCCATAGACGAAGGTGTGCGATAGGCCGCGCACGTCGGGTACGCCCGTCCCGGCGGCGGCTCCCGTACCGGCCATTTGCTGGATCATGCCGACGACGATCAGATCACTCGCCGGATCTATCCAGAACCAGGTGCCGGCGGCCCCGCCCCAGAAGAAGGTTCCCTTGCCGTAGTACCCGCCGGCGGCGACCGGATCGGTGTATACGGCGAAGTCCAGGCCAAACCCGGCACCCGGCGATAAGATCGGGAGTCCCGGCGCCAGCACGTTGGTGCGCATCAATTCCACCGTGCGCGGCGACAGCAGTCTGACGCCGTTCAATTGCCCGCCGTTCAACAGCATCTGGCAGAAGCGCATATAGTCCACGGCGGTGGAAACCAAGCCGCCGCCCCCGGAGAGAAGCGCGGGCTTGGCCGAGAAGTCGTGATTCAAACCCTCGGTCGCCTTGATGACCTGCAGCCGGCCATCCTGGTCGTAGGTGTAATATTCGGCCAAGCGGCTCAACTTCTCCTTGGGCACGTAGAAGCCGGTGTCGATCATGCCAAGCGGCTTGAAGATGCGCTTCTCCAAAAACTCATCGAACGGCATGCCGGAGAGTTTCTGCACCAGGTAGCCTTGAATGTCCACGGAAATGCTGTAGTGCCATTCGGTGCCGGGCTGACTATTCAGCGGCAGTTTGGCAACGCGTTTGATGAACTCATCGAGCGTGTTGCCGACGTTGAGGACATCCGCTTCGCGCTGCAGCTTGTCGACCGGCGTGTTGCTGAATAGTCCGTAGGTGAATCCGCCGGAGTGCGACATCAATTCCCGCATGGTAACCGGATGGATTTGATCCTTGAGGGTCACGTTGTTGTGTTCGTCGGTGGCATACACCTTGAGGTTCGCAAACTCGGGAATGTACTTCGCAACCGGGTCGTTGAGCTGCCACTTACCCTCTTCGAACAGCATCATCATCGCGACGCCGGTAATCGGCTTGCTCATGGAATAAATGCGAAAGATGCTGTCCTTCTGCATCGGCGCACCTGCCGCCACGTCGCGCCTGCCGACCGCTTCGAATTCCACCAGCTTGCCGTGGCGCGCAACCATGGTCACGGCGCCCGCCAGGCGGCCTTGCTCGACCAGGAGCTTCATGCCCGCGTTGAGACGTGCCAATCGTTCGCTCGAGATGCCGACCGTCTCGGGTCTGGCCGCGGGCAATTCGCCGACGCCGGCAGCCGGCGCGACGGCGGCGAATAAACCCATCAACCCCAACAGGCTTGCACGAAAACTCATGATCAACTCCCCATGCCGATGACTGAATCTCTCACCTTGGCGCCCGAATCCACCGCGGCCTCGGGAGCCGGGGTACGTGCCAGCATCCAGGACGACATGAGGTCGAACATGGTCGTGCGGGCGGCATCGTGTTCGTTGTGCGGCTCGTGCAGCAGGCCGGGATAAAGCACGAGTTGCTTGTCGGACGCGGCCAGCGCCGCGATCAGTTGCTCCGATCCGCTGACCGGGCAGACCTTATCGGCCGTGCCGTGGATCGCCAGCCAGGGCAGCGCGATGTGCGGCAGATTGGCCTTGCACTTGTGGCACGCAGCGGCAAATCCATGCAGCAGGCGCAAGCTCGCGGAACGCGGAACCAAGGGATCGCTCATATGTTCGCGCTGCGCCTCTTCCACCCGCGTGAGCTGGGTGGCATCGACGCGCAGATCGATTCTCAGGCGCGGCAGGAGCGCGACCGCCAGTCTTAATGCCAATCCGCGCAGGCCTTCCAGGCTCGGCAGCGCATCGAGCGCGCAGCCGCTGGTGATCACACCCCTCGGCCAGCTCATGCCATTGACTGCGGCCAACGTCACAATGACCGAGCCCATGCTGTGTCCCCATACGAACAACGGCAGCGCCGGCAATCTGCCGCGCACGGCGGCGGCGACCCTCTGCAGATCGTGCGCGAAATCCTCGAAGTCATCGACGTGCGTCGGGGTGCCTGGGTGAAACCCATGGCCGCGTTGATCATAGACGAAGCTGGCGATGCCGCTTTTCGCCAGCGCGGCCGCGACGTGACGGTAGCGGCCACCGTGTTCCGCAATCCCATGCACGATGATCATGCCGGCGCGCGCATCGGCCGGTATGACTTCGAATCCCGGGAGAGTAGTGCCCGGCAACATCGGTTGATCCTGGGCCGTCATGCGATGCGCCCCGCCGTGACGGCGGCGGGGCGTGTCAACAGCCAGATACCGAGCAGCACCAGTGCCGTACCGATCACCACCCACCCGGTAAAAGGCTCACCCAGCAGCACCGCGGCCATGAGAATGGTCGATACGGGACCGATCGTGCCGGCCTGTGCGGCCATCGCTGCACCGATGCGCTCCACCGCCATCATCACCATGAGGACCGGAGCGAAGGTGCACGCGGTCGCGTTCAGCACGGACAGCCAGATGACGGCAGGATCCACCGCCAAAGCGGACAGCGGCCGCAACACCAGGAATTGTCCGATACAGATGATGCATGCGACCGTGGTCGCGAGTCCCGTGAGGCGCAGAGCGCCGAGGCGCCTTACCTCTTCGCCGCTGAAGGTCAGGTACAACGCATAGCTGATCGTGCTGCAGAAGACCAACGAGGCGCCCAAGGGGACGTTGGCGCCGCTCATGGTCAGCTCGTGCCCGAATACGCAGACGACGCCCGCGTAGCTGACCGCGAGGGCGATGATTTGCGTGCGCGTTACCGTTTTGCCGAACGCGAACAGCCCGAGCGCCAGGACCAGCGTCGGATTCAGGTACAAAATCAGCCGCTCGAGGCTTGCGCTGATGTAGCGCAAGCCGGCGAAATCCAGAAAGCTGGAGAGATAGTAGCCGCAGAATCCCAGGCCCAGCACGACCCGTATGTCGCGCCTGGTGAGACGCGGCTTTCCCCTGCCGGACCACCAGGCGAGTGCCACGAACAGGGGCATGGAGAACAGCATGCGGTAGGTAAGGAGGGTGACCGCATCGACGCCGTGTCGGTAGGCCAGCTTGACGATGATGGCCTTGCCGGAAAAGCCGATGGCGCCGAAACTGGCGAGCAGCACCCCTCGCCGCCTGGCGTCCACGGGTGAGATGCTGGTTGCTACGGTCTCCACTGGGTCGATTCTAGGCTTTTACGCCGGGCTGCGCGCATCAAAGACCCCTTGGATCGACGAATGCCGGATCCGTCAAGGCGCCCAGGAATGCAATTAAATCCGCCCGTTCCGGCTCCGACAAGTGGAACGGACGGAGCCGGGAGCTGCGCGGTCCTGAGTGTCCGCGGCGCATGTAGTGCTCCAGAACGGCATCGAGTGTTGCGAACCTGCCATCGTGCATGTAGGGCGCGGTAAGGGTGACGTTGCGTAGCGTGGGAACGCGAAACTTGCCCGCATCCGCGGCACGCTGCGATGCCTGCATCAGGCCTCGGTCAGCAGGCGTATCGAGGCCGGTATCGGCGAAAGAAGCGGCGGCGTGTGTGTGCCCCTCGTAGACGATCGGACCTGCGAAGTTGATGCCCGAGTGGCATCGGGCGCATCCGGCGCGAGGCGAATAAAACAACGCCATGCCGCGTTTCGCCGACTCGGAAAGCGCTGCGCGCTCGTCGTCGAACACATAGCGGTCGAAGGGCGAGCGGCCCGATATCAACGTGCGTTCGAACGCAGCGATTGCCGCGATGATGTGGGACATCGATACGGGAGCGGGCTCGCCGGGGAACGCCGCCGTGAAACGCTCGCGATAGTCCGCAGAGTCCTCCAACGCCGCAACGGCGGCCGCGCCGCCGCCCCGCAATCCCATCTCAACTGGATGTTGGTTGAACAGGGGTTGGCGCATCTGCGCCTCCAGCGACTTGACGCGCGTGTCGCCCCAGGTGAACGCGGCGTTGTAGGCGACGTTCGTGAGACTCATCGCGCTGCGCTTCACGCGCTGTCCGGTCGTTCCTATTGCATGAGCTCGACCATCCGTGTATGCGAGCTCGCGTCGATGACACGTGGCGCAAGCATAGCGCCCGTTGACGGATAGCCGCGTCTCACTGAACAGACGGCGCCCGAGTTCAACCTTGGCATCGGACATCGGATTGTCGGCGGGTACCGCCGGGGCCGGAAACCCCGGCGGCAGGCGCCATGCGTACGCCGCGGGGGCGGCCTGCGCCGATGCACAGCAGGCCAACAGCCAGAGGAAGGCTCGTAACCGCAGCAGACGCCCTCGTAACCGCAACAGACGCCCGTGATCGCGTAGCGCGTTTGCCCCTAACGCCGAGGCCACGCAGTGGAAGATGCGCCGATAGCCAGCGACGCCGTTTCAGCCGCAACACTCGAGCGCTCGTCCACCCAGTGCGCGAAAGCTTCGATGTCCTCGGGCGCCACACCTTGCGCATCCTTACGCCGAGAGTCGGTCCAGCGCCGCATGGCGAGTATCAGTTCGTCTGCGAGCTTGCGTGAGTCGCGGAACAGGCTCATATAGGCTTCCTTGGCGGGTTCGATTTCATTCAGCCCCAAGTAGGCCTCACCGCGATATTCGACGGCATCGGGATAGTTGGGATTCAGTTCGAGCGCCTTGGCGTAGGCCGAGAGTGCGTCGTCGTAATTGCCCAGATGACGATTGGCGAATCCGAGGTAGTTCCAGGCTTGATACATGCTGGGCTGCTGGCCCACGGCGTCGATGAATTCGTGCGCGGCTTTCTGGTAGTACGAATGTGCCTTATCCAAGGCCTTGGCGCTCTTTTCGGGAGTCCCCGCCCTGGCGGCATCGGCGTCGCTATCCTGCGCCTTCTTGATGTCGTGCACCCCGGAATTGTAGGCGGCCTTCGCCAAATCCTCCGGCCGCCAACCGGCGGAACTGCCGGGCATGGAGCCGCCGCCCGCGGGGCCGCTGCCATGCGCAGATGCGCCCGCAGCGGGCAGCGCGCCCAGCGCGGCCAGCACAATCAAGGTTGCGAGGTGTCTCATGCGGATCTCCCAATTGCGTCGCCCAATGTTCGGTTGCCGCTGGTGAGTGCCCGCGCTGACGGAAAAAGTTAAAGCTCCCCTAAAAAGGCAATCCGATGGTGGTCGTCGGATGTGGCAGCGCGGCTACCTGCTTGGCGGTGACGCTGGGCTTGTAACCGTTGTCGAAGTGGCTGCGCACGTAGTTGACCACGTCGGCGACTTGCGCGTCGCTCAGCTGCGGGGCGCGCGTCTGCCGCGCTTGCTCCGTAGGCAGGCCGAAGGATGGCATGCCGTTGCGGCCATTGAGGACTGTCAGCGCCGCGAACTCCCACGACACGAGCTTTTTGTCGCCGGATAATTTGGGATAGTAGCCGGCCCCCACCGCGCCTTGGCCGCCGGCCATGTGGCAGCCAATGCAGATGTGATTGTAAATCTGCTCTCCATTCAGCGGCCCGATGCCTGCGGTCGAAGTAAACGAGGCATCGTCCGCATAAGCGCCGACGGCCGCGCCCGCGCACAAAACCAGCAGACTGAAATGCAGACGCAAGCGGTTGCAACCCTTCATGCCTTGCCTCCCTGCGCGACCGCGCGCAAATGCAGCCGGCCGATGGCATCCATCGACGAAGTGACCGCGCCTTCCTGCCAACCGCCGATGAACGAGGCGTGCTCGCCGGCGAGCGCGATGCGTCCGTCGATCTGGCACAGATCATCATAGTGTTTGG
>Ga0302325_10032050_pt1 | contig 10798 bp, 10 predicted proteins | sample Palsa_T0_2_FD_201948 | JGI IMG/M metagenome (GOLD analysis project Ga0302325, IMG submission 201948) | Peat permafrost microbial communities from Stordalen Mire near Abisko, Sweden - Palsa_T0_2 | ecosystem: Environmental > Terrestrial > Soil > Palsa > Peat permafrost | place: Sweden: Abisko... | reverse complement strand
GCCCTAGCAGGCTGCTGAACTACGACCAAGTTTGATATAGCGGAGCGGTATTTTCATGGGATTTTCGGTTTTAAGCAAAGATTCGAGCGAGGCCGGGCGCCGTTGGAGGCGCCGCCCGCCTCGTTGGCGGGGTTTTTCGAGGTGCGCGGGCGCACCCCGGCCCCGGTGGGCCTCAGGCCCGCGCCCACTTGGGTGGGTCGGTGAGCTGCAATTTTGCCATCCGCAGCAGATTGAGGGCGGCAATGACGTATTGGCCGGCAGCGTGGGTGCGCTGCACCCCGCGGTAGCGACTTTTGCGGAAGCCGCCGGTGGTTTTCGCCCAACCGAAGATCTCCTCGATCCGTTTGCGGATTCGCTGGCTGACGGTGTAAGCGGCGGTCCGCCTGACCCGCAGCGGATCGCGCTGTTCGCAGAGCGCAGGATGAGGCACGATTCCGTGCTCGCGCGCTCCCGCGATAAAACCCTCGGAGTGGTAACCCTTGTCGGCCCCGATCGACTTGATGCGGAAGCCCCGGTTCTTCAGTTCGACCGCCTGATCCACGGCGACCTCCGACTCGGGCTCTCCCACCGCGCTGCGCACCTCGAACAACACGCACAGACCGTGGCGGTTTTCCATCGTCGCGTGCCCGGCGAAACTCATCTTCGCCTCCTGACCGGGACCCTTGCGGATCAGCTTGGCTTCGGGATCGGTGGTCGACTCATGGGTGGCGTTGCTGCGCTTCTCGCCCTTGAAGTCGGTCCAGGCGTTACCGGCGCCGGGTCCCTGGTCCACTCCCTTCGGCTTGAAACTCTTGATCGAGGCCCAGGCCTGAATCAGGGTGCCGTCCACCGAAAAGTGGTCGTTCGAGATCCAGCCGTGCTTCTTCGCCAAAGCGACCACCTCGGCAAAGAACAGATCCGCCACCTCGTGGCGCAGGAGTCGCTCCTGGTTCTGGCTAAAGGTCGAGGGATCGAACACTGCCTCGTCCAGCGGCAGGTCGATGAACCACCGGAACATCAGATCGGTCTGGAGCCGAGCGCACAACTGCCGGTCGCTCCGCACCGTGAACAGCGCCTGCAACACCTTGGCCTTCAGCAGCCGCTCCGGCGGGATCGACGGCCGGCCGCCCTGCACATACATCTCCTCGAAATGACGGTCCATCCCGCGGAGCACCTCGTCGACCAGCGCCTTGATCCGGCGGATCGGATGCGTCGGCGCGATCAGGGTCTCAACGTCGATCAGGCTCACAAAACTGGCTTGGGTAGTGGTTTTGCCTCTCATATGTCACCAGTCTATGAATACAAACGGCGAAAACAAGCCTTTTTCAGCAACCTGTTAAGGGTCATCAGGAAAAGTGGGGCTTTCTCCATTCTTTCGTGCCCGAGGGCGCTCCGCACCAGCTGGGCGGATGATGCCCCAATCGCAATGGAAACGGGTTGCCCCAGCAGATTCTCCGGGGAAAGCCCGAGCCAGTCCCGGCTATTTTCACTGGCCTGCAGGATTGTCAGATCGCTCCGGCGCAGCACCAGCAGAGCACCGTGCGCCTGGATGCATCCCGGCGTCTGCACGGGTTCGTCCTCGCATTTTTCCAGGGTCGTGCCATGGCGCTTGATGCTGTAGGGAAATTCATGACTCATGCGCGACGCCCTCCCCGCGGAGCATGGAGCAACGAAAATTGGAAAAAGCGGATTTCGCGCCGTTGACCGCCTGGCCAACCTGCTCCTCGGTCACGCAGAAGTTGGCCGCACTGACCTGAAACGATTTCCACATCTCTCCGGTCCTGGCTCCGTAACCGTTGAAGAAGAGTCCGCCAGTGTCCGGCCCGATGCCCAGCTTGGCCAGATGGCGGCTGATGACTTGTCCCCCCAGTGTGGCTCCCTCCACGACATACATGAATCCGAGGGCAAAATCCATGTCGATCAGGGTCGACGGCGCCCAATCGTCCGGCGTGGGGGGGCGCGGGATGCCCAAAGCGCCCAAGTCCCGCTCCAGCAGCGGCAGCTTCCGGCGTGCGGCAAAGTCGATCCCGACCGCGGACCAGTCCAAGGCACCGAGATCGCTCTCCGTGGAGCGATAAAATCGCCAGCTTTTTAAAACGTGGGATTTGTAGGCGGTCAGCGAGCAAAAGTTCTTGAGGGGGTCGATGATGCTCTCGATTTCCCGGTGCTGCTGTTCGGTGCCCGCTTTCAGACGGGCAAATAAAGATGACATGGATTTGAACGCGAAGCAGCTGGGAGGATTTTCGCGACCCAGGCTATAGACGCGGCGGTGCCGAGTAAATGGGGCAAACACCTCCCACCTCGTGCGGCGGGGCTCCCGCAAAGCTGAGGGCGATTACTGTGAAAGCCCGCCCATCGAAGAATCGACGATCGCAATGAAGCTGGCATGTTCGGATTTGTTGGGCACATATGATTGGGGTCCCCCTAACCCTCGCTTTGAGTAGGATAATACATACGCATCTGTACGGTCTGGCGGCTTCCGATCCGACGACGCTTGCTGGGGCGGCAATTCTTTTGATGCTGGTCGCCTTGGTCTCTGCATGGGTTCCCGCCAAGCGTGCGTCTCAGGTCGATCCGATGGTCGCACTTTGGTGTGAATGACGCGCCTGGACTACCTACGCCAAGTGCCCCAAAACGCCAAATCTGGGACACTTCGTCGAACAATGGCTCGGCTGCATAGAGTTGGACGATATTCGATCGCGACGCCTCAGGACGAAGAGTCATGATGCGAACTCCTGGAATCTCATCCCACGGCTTGACGAAATCATCGCTTTGTGTCACATAGTGTCACATGGCAACAATCACGATTCGACAGCTCCATGACGCCACGGGTCGTTGGATCCGCAAAGCAGCGGATTTAGGAGAACTTCAGGTCACCGAGCGAGGGCGGGTTGTGGCGAAGCTCATACCGGCGTCCGCGCCGGCCGCGACTCCATTCTTCGCAACGCGCAAATTGCTTCCAGCCTTTCGGTCATTGAAGCTTCGAGGCGGCCTGGATGCGACGGTTGGGACCACTGAGGAGCGGGATCAGCGCGTGCCGTGATCTATTTCGATACCAGCTATTTGGTCCGGCTCTACTTCGAGGACCCGGGATTCGAGCGGGTTCGTGAGCTAGCGGCAACGGATCACGTGTGCTGCGCCCCGCACGGCCAAGCGGAGACCATTGCCGCTTTCCATCGGAAGTTTCGGGAGCGAGCAATCCCCCTTAAATCCTATCGTGCGTTGCTGGCCCAGTTCGAAGCCGACAATCAGGCTGAAGCTATCCGTTGGCTGCCATCAGGTCCTGATGCTTTGGCGAGAATCCGAAAGATCTATCGGGATTTGCCATCGGATGTCTATCTCCGGGGTGCAGACGCTCTACATCTAGCCGCGGCTGCCGCGCATGGGTTGCGAGTCGTCTACTCCAACGACGTTCGGTTCCTAGCGGCGACAAAATATTTTGGCCTCAAAGGGGAGAACGTGATTCCTCCATCGTAGCCGAGATGCCCAACGCTTCCGACAAATGGCCGGTGACAAGGCTCGGCGAATCGCTATTTGGCTCATTTGAGTGGGCCGATTTATGGCAGCAATGCCGCCTGCGCTCACTGTCGCGCTTAGCCGTACTAAGTAGCTGCCGGAGTGAGCCAGCGGATTGGTGGACCCGATCAGGATCGAACCCTGAGCACGGTCAACCAAGTGCGCTTAACCCTCAATACGATGGGAAAGGCATACCATGGATCAGGCACAAATGCGGGCACAGGAGTGGCCGGAGCGGGTGGGGCGCGCGCAGCGCGCCGCGCCCGCCCGGCCTATCCTTGTTATAATACACACTGACTGTCAGAAGAAGTTGTCAGAACCGCGCGGCTCGGGTCATCAGTGGGCGCAACCAGGCCGCGTCCGACTTGCGAATTCGCTGTCAGTCGCAATCTTTGAGGAATTCCACCCTTTCATTCGGCTCCGGCCGGGTGGAAGTGCCCCCAAAAACATCTTCCCGGCTCACGGTTTGAAAGGAGGAGCGGCAGGGGCTCTTCCAGGGAGTGAGTGGTTGCCAAACGCTTCGCGCCGCCTTCCGGCGGCATGGGGCACGTTTTCAACCTTAGATGTTTTTCCTATGGAAAAGATTAAATCCGGTGAGCCGGCTCAACTGCTCACCCTAGGGATTCCGTTTCTGGACTGCGAAGATCGGAGATTCGATTTCCATGCGCTTCGGGAGATGCTTTGCACCCATCTCCACGAAGCGGGAGTGCCAACGAGGGTTGCCATGGCGATGATGCGCCACAGCGACGCACGTCTCACGATGCGAGTCTATACCGATGAGGCCCGTCTGCCCATTTCCGAGGGATTGGCGCGTCTGCCGTCATTTAAGGTGGCATAGGGCTGGTGGAGGCCCGCCGCATCGGTGCGGGCTATTCATTTGACCGGGCGTTCCCGATCGGTAGCCTTAGGGCATGACGCGGCAGGTCACAGTCGAGTTTCCGGAAGAAGCCATGCGGGCAATCAATTTCCGGCCGGAACAGCTTCCACAGGAACTTCGGGAAGCGGCCGTTTTGCGCTGGTTTGAGGAAAGCCGGGTCTCTCAGGGACAAGGGGCATCTCTGCTCGGCCTGACGCGTGGCGAGTTCTTCGACCTGCTGGCCGCTCATCGGGTTTCTCCGGTGCAGATGACCACGGAGGAATTGGAAGCGGACTTCCAGCGTGGCTGAGCGCTGGGTCGTCAACGCTTCGCCTCTGATCCTTCTCGGCAAGGCCGAGATCATTTCTCTTCTGCCGTCGCTTTGCGACGAATTGGTCATCCCAGCGGGCGTCGTCGCCGAACTGCGGAAAGGCCGCGTTGCCGACGCCGGGCGGCGTTGGCTCGTTGGCGACGGTGGGCAATTCGTTCAACCGGCCTTACCGATTCCGCCGGCCCTCGCGGGTTGGAGCGGAGGTGCGGGTGAAGCCGAAGTCATAGCGTGGGCAATGGCTAATCCCGGCTTCAAAGCCGTGCTCGACGATCGCGCGGCGAGGCAGATGGCCGCAAAACAGGGAGTGAAGGTGCTCGGTTCGCTCCGCATCATCGTCCTGGCCAAGGAGCGCGGTCTCATACCTCTGGCCCGACCGGTGCTCGAAAAACTTCGTGGCGCCGGCGCATATGTTAGCGATGAACTTATAAACCGAACCATCGCTCTCGCCGGGGAGTCCTGATTAGTGCGCATCACCTCCAGAAGGCTATGGCCTGGCCACTGTCGTTTCGTGCAATTGAGTGGCCCGTGTGATATCCGGCCAATGCGAAAGGGGGCCAAGGCTCGAGGCCTTCCAATCGAAGGCGCGAATTCGCTCGCCCATTTCGCCACCTTCATTCGGTTCGAGCCACGACTGTCCATCCGGTGTACCCGGGGGGCCTGTGGGTGATTCAAGCTTCCCCGGATGGCCTGGGCTCTTGAATGTCATCGCATTGCCAAGGCCATGGGAGGATTCAATTCCCAGCAATACCCAAAATGGGCCGCCTCAGGCCCCATCCTCTTCCCGGCGTCGGCGGGATAGCCGTTGTTTTGCAGAATCGCGTGGATGCTGACATTGCTTCGGTGGTCGACTTGGCCACGAGACAGATGCTGGTGAGCGGCTTCGTGATCTCGCCAAGCCCTCCATCAGAAGCGACTTACCAACTCCTAGTCGCAGGCCTGAATTGTCGGCACAATATGGCCCGGCCTTTGCTTATCCAAGTGACACATTGATGCCAACTTGTGCCGTTAGCGGGTTCCGCCGCGCCCCGAATGAGACCTGTTGGTTTCGACCTCAGGCCTCGCCGCACCGCGGGGAATTGGACCTGGCCAGGATTCCATCCGGCCTCGGTAACTGACAGTGGACACGCTTCACACACAGGACGCCGGCATTTCGAATGGCTTTGCGCCATTTGATGACGACGCGTGGGAGGATCTTCTCAACTACATCGAGGAGCGGAAGGTCATTCCCATCGTCGGGCCCGAGTTGGTGACGGTGGAAACCGAGTCCGGACCTCGGCCGCTGTACGAATGGCTGGCCGAAAAACTGGCGGGCCGGCTTGGGGTCGCCGTGGCATCGCTTCCCCGTCCTTTTGGCCTGAATGACGTCGTCTGTCTCTATTTGAGCAATCGGGGGCGCAGGGAGGAAGCGTACACGCGCCTGCGCAGCATCATGCGCGAGGCAAATCTCCAGCCTTCGCCGGTCCTGCGCCAGTTGGCTCAGATCACGGACTTCGATTTGTTTGTCTCGACGACCTTCGATCCGCTGCTCGAACAGGCGATCAATCTGGAGCGCTTCGGAGGCGCGCAAACCACCGAGGTGATTTCCTATTCGCCCAATCGCGTCGCCGACCTTTCCGTGGAGCGCGAGCGCCTTTCGCGGCCGGTCGTGTACCACCTGCTTGGCCGGCTGTCCGCATCACCGACCTATGTGATTTCCGACGAGGACATGCTGGAATTTTTCTGCGCGTTGCAGAGCGAGAATCTGACGCCGGAAAAACTTTTCCACGAGCTCGAGCACAGCCATTTGCTCGTCATCGGCAGCGATTTTTCGAACTGGCTCGCGCGGCTCTTCCTGCGCATGGTCAAGCGCCGCCGCCTTTCCGACCCTCGGGACGTCGGCGAAATCCTGGCGGACAGCCATTCGATGCGCGACGTGCGTCTCGTCCGGTTTCTCCAGCAGGTCAGCGTGGGAACCCGGTTTTACGGGGGCGCGGAAGGCTTTGTGACCGAGCTCAACCGCCGGTGGCTGGAGCGGCGCCATGCACGGCCTGCGGCGTCGGCGAGTCCGGCGCATGCTCCGCCGGCCGGAAGCCCGGTCCGCTTTCTTCCGCCATCGCGCGAGATGCCCGACCACGCGGTCTTCATCAGTTACGCCCGCGAGGACCTCGCGGCGATTCAGCGGCTCAAGGCGGGGCTGGACGCGGCCGGAGTCACGACGTGGTTTGACCTGGATCGGCTGGAAAGCGGCGACGACTACGATCGGAAGATTCAACGCAACATCGCCCGCTGCGCCTTCTTCATCCCGGTTGTGTCCGCGGCAACCCAGAGCCGCCCGGAAGCTTATTTTCGCCGCGAGTGGAGCGACGCGGTCGACCGCACGCGCGGGATGGCGCTGGGCGCGGCCTTCATTCTCCCCGTGTGCATCGACGACACACCGGAGGCCGGGGCGCTTGTTCCCGAGAAATTTCTGCAAAACCATTGGACGCGGCTCGCGAACGGAGGCGTGACGCCCGAGTTCACGCGCCGCATTCGCGAGCTTCTCGCGCTCGGGCCTTAAGGAGCGGCGATGCCCTATCCAGCCACCTATCAGTCCGGTCCCAGATTTGAGGGGGCGTATTCTCGATGAGCGCCGTTCCCACCGCAGCGGTCGACAACGAGAATCCGTGGCCGGGGCTCGAGCCTTTCACCGAGGCACAGCACGCGTTTTTCTTTGGCCGCGACGAAGAGGCGCGCGAGCTTTCGCGGCGGCTCGAACGCAAGACGTTGACGGTGCTCTTTGGGCAATCCGGCCTCGGAAAATCGTCCCTCCTCCAGGCTGGCGTGTTTCCCCGCCTGCACACCTCCGGCTACTGTCCGATTTATGTGCGGCTGGATTACAATCCGCTGGCAGCCCCTCCCGCCGAGCAAGTCAAGACGGCCGTCCTTCGCGGCACGTCGAAAGCGGGATCCTGGACTCATCCGGGCGTCGCCGCCCAGGGTGAGACGCTCTGGGAGTTCTTCCACCATCGGGAAGATGTTTTGCACGGGTTGGGCGGTGAAGTGCTCATGCCTGTCCTTGTCTTCGACCAATTCGAGGAAGTGTTCACGGTGGGAGCCGCCTCCGCGGACACTCGCCAGCGCGCCCAGGCGTTTTTGGACGAGCTGGCGGATCTTATTGAGAATCGGCCGCCGGCAGCGTTTGAGGCGAAGCTGGACGCGGGAAAGGCGGACGTCGAGGCCTTCGATTTTACCCGTTCGGACTATCGCGTGCTCATCGCCCTGCGCGAAGACTACCTGCCTCACCTGGAAAGCCTCAAGGGCCCGATCCCCTCGCTCATGCAGAACCGGATGCGGCTGACGCGGCTGACTGGAACGCAGGCGTTGGAGGCGGTGACGAAGCCCGCCGCGGGACGCGTTTCCGATGCGGTGGCGAAGGCGATCGTCGCCTTCATCGCCGGTCGCGCCGATCTCCCGTCGGCCGAAGTCGAGCCCGCCTTGCTGAGCCTCGTCTGCCGCGAACTGAATTTTCGACGCCAAGCCATTGGGGCTTCGACCATCGAGGCCTCTCTCCTCGAAGGCTCGCGCGACACGATCCTGACGGAATTCTACGAGCGCGCCCTGGCCGACTTGCCCCCCGCCGTCCGGCATTTTGTCGAGGACGATCTCGTGACGGAAACCGGCTTCCGCGAAAACCTGGCCCTGGAGCGCGCCCAAAAAAAGCTCGCGGCCGCCGGGGCCGACCTCCGTGCACTCGACACGCTCGTGGCCCGCCGTCTCCTCCGCTATGAGGAACGCCTCGACCTCCGCCGCGTCGAACTCACGCACGACGTCCTCTGCGGCGTCGTCAAGGCCAGCCGCGCCGAGCGTCACGCCCGGGAAGCGCAGGCGGCAGAGGAGCGCCGGCTGCGCGAAACGGAGATGGAGCTGGCGCGCGCCCGCGCGGAAGAAGCCGGGGCTCTCCGCCAGGCCTATCGGGCCCGCCTCATTGCCGCGGGATGCGCCATTCTTGCCGTATTGGCGATAGCCGCCGCGGGTTTCGGTTACCTCAATCTCCGCCGCGCGCGCGCCGCTGAAGATAAGGCTCTCAAGACCGAGCAGCTTGCGCAAATGAGCCGCGGCGAAGCTGAGCGAATCGTCAACTATATGATGGATGATCTGCGAGACGATCTTGAGCCGCTCGGTCGCGCGACGCTGCTGGAGGGCTTGTTGAAGCAGGTGATCGCCTATTACGAGCATCTGCCGCTTGACCTGAGAGTTCCCGATACGGAGCTCAATCACGCCATCGCTTATGCTCTGGCGTCCCGAATTTCCCTGCTCCTGAACAAGAAGGATCTTGGTGAGCAGCAGCTCGAGAAGGCCGACGCTATTCTCAAACAGGTTGGAAACCGGGGTGAGCCCGAACTTCTCGCGATCGCCCGGGCCCAAATCCTTGTCGTTCATTCTCTAAGCTTTCAGTATCACGGACAGACTTCGGATTCTATTACAGCCGCTCGCCAGGCGGTGGCGGAATTAGAGCCTTTCCTGAAGGCCGCCTCGCCCTCGGCCTCCGTCCTGACCGTTGCTGGCGACGCGACCTTCTACTTTGGCCTTCAGCTGACGCGCAGCTATTTGCGAGAGGGCGAAACTCAGCTGGACCGAAGCGTCGCAATCTTGCGATCGCTGAAGACCCGTTACCCCGAGGATTCGGTCAAGGCCGATAACAAGATTGCCCGGGCCGTCAGTTGGTCAGCCTTTGAGGCCACCCGGGTTGGCGCGGGTGACCAAGCCGAAGCCCGCGCCAAAGAGGCCATTTCCCTGACGACCGATATTCGCAAGGCCGATCCAAGCAATTCCGCAGCGCTGACCTTCCAGGGGAGTGCGCTTATTGGCCTGGCGGCGACCTATCTGGCCAACAATAAAATCGAGGAAACGCTGCCTCTAAACGCGCAAAGAGAAATTGTGAGCCAACAAAGGCTCGCGATCGATCCCAGCAATGTAACGTATAACAACAATTTGGTTGTTGGGCGAATCTACTCGGCGGTGAGCCTGTTGCGGTTGGGCCGAAGTGGCGAGGCGCTGCAACAACTTGACGGCGTTGAGGCCTCGGCAAAGATTATGGAGAAGGGGAGTGTGTTCCATAACGCCAATTTGGTCGGTTTTGAGACCGATCGCGCCGAGCTTCTCGCCGCCGAAGGTCGTCGATCCGAAGCGGTCCAGCATGAGGCCAAGGCGAGCCAGATATCGAAGATGATTATTGACTCCGAGTCCCTAGATTCGGACGAGCACAATTTGCGGGTGGAACGCGGAGTGGCGGCGACGCGGCAAGTGGCGCTCGCTGCCGGCGAATATGGATCGGTGCGTTCTTCTGCCCGCAATTCGGTGAGCCAGCTCTCCAAGATGGGATCGGCTAACGATGAGAGCGCAAGCGCGCGCAAGCAGCTTCAACTTAACATGGCCTACGAGAGTTGGGGGCGCGCTGCAGCGGAAGAACAGGCGTGGCCCGAGGCCGAGAGCGCCTGGCGCCAGGCCCTTGCGGCAAACGCCTTGCACGCTTTTGAGGGAGAGAACGGGAATCTTGTTGGCTATGTATCCCTCCTAACGAGCGACCTTGCCCCTGCTGCGCGCGAAGCCGCCACCCGGACCTGGCTCGCCTGGGTTTGCGCGCACGAGGGCAAAGGCGAGGAGGCCGTAAGCTTGGCCAATGCGGGGCTCGACTATCAGCGCAAACAGATTGCCCAAGCCGGAGACCGCGACGTGACCCTTCGGCTCGCCCTTGCGTTCGCCGAAATCACCCTCGCGCGGGCGCAGATCGAAACGAAAGCCGATCCGGCCCTGGTGACAGCCGGTCTCTCCGACGCGGCAAAAGTGATCGCCAGCTTACCCGATGAATTCCGCTCGACTACCTGGGTCAAAGAGGTCGCTTCCAAGCTCACGGAGACTCAGGGACTGGTGGGACGCTGATGGGCATAATGGTGGTGGAGGTCGAAGGAAGATGCTTTGGAGTGGGGCACCCCAAGATGCTAGCAAGTGAGGCTAGGTGCGAGATGGCTTGCCCAGGCGGAGCGTAAGTTGCCGTCACAGTCGCGAGTTGTCCCAACGAGGCGCTTCCCGACTAGCGGTTTGGATTGGTGGACCCGATCAGGATCGAACAGAATTAGGCCGATTGGAATGCTCTTCGT
>Ga0302325_10032049_pt1 | contig 10798 bp, 9 predicted proteins | sample Palsa_T0_2_FD_201948 | JGI IMG/M metagenome (GOLD analysis project Ga0302325, IMG submission 201948) | Peat permafrost microbial communities from Stordalen Mire near Abisko, Sweden - Palsa_T0_2 | ecosystem: Environmental > Terrestrial > Soil > Palsa > Peat permafrost | place: Sweden: Abisko... | reverse complement strand
GACGCTGGCTCATCAAGCACGACGCGCTGCCCGAGCAGCCGCTGGTGGCGATGATCCCGGTGTCGGTGCGCGACCCGGCCAGCAAGGGCGCGCTGGGCAACAAGGTGTCGGCGATGCTGGCCACGCTACCGACGAGCGTGGACGATCCGGGTCGGCGGCTGGAGATCGTGCACGCCGCGACCAAGATCGCCAAGGCCCAGCAGGCGGTGATCCCGCAGGGCCTGGTCGATCAGATCAGCGACTTCTACCCGCCGGCCCTGACCGCACGGGCCGCCCGGGTGGTGTTCGCCACCGGCGTGCTGCACCGCCTGCCGCCGTTCAATCTCACCATCTCCAACGTCCCGGGCCCGAACGTCCCGGTCTACCTGTGCGGAGCCAGGCTCGTCGCGCACTACCCGGTGTCGGTGGTCACCGACGGCCAGGGCCTGAACATCACCCTGGTGGGATACCTCGGCCAGCTGCACTTCGGCCTGGTGAGCTGCCGCGAGCTGGTCCCGGACATCGATGTGCTGGCCGGTTACCTGGTGGACGAGCTCGCGCTGCTGCTCGAGGCCGCCGAGAAACGGGCCGCCGGGACATGACCCCGGACCGCCCGGCCGCCGGCGAAGCCGCTCGAGCCCAAGCCGCTCGAGCCCAAGCCGCTCGAGCCCAAGACGCTCGAGCCCAAGCCGCTCGAGCCCAAGCCGCTCGAGCCCAAGATGATGGCCGCGCCGTGCTGCCGCAGGGGACCGCCGCGCCCGACCGGGTCCCGGCCGAGGTCTTCGCCGCGGCCGCGGATGCCTTCGTCTCGGGGCAGCGGCTGGACATGCGATCGCTGGCCCGGCGCCTCGGCGTGGCCCGGGCCACGCTATACCGGCACGCGGGCAACCGGGAGCAACTGCTCGACGAACTGCTCTGGTGGCGGGCCCGGCGGCTGCTCGATGACCAGGTGCGGGCCACCGCGGGCCTGACGGGGGTGGCCCGGCTCACCGCGGTGATCGGCGGAGTGCTGCAGGGCATCGGCCGGGACCGGCCGCTGCACGCCTTCCTGGCCGCCGATCCGGAAACCGCGCTGCGCATCTTGACCGGGCCGCGCAGCACCTCGCACCGGGGCATGGCCGGCGCGCTGGAGAACCTCATCGACCTCGAACGCGGCCGCGGCTCGTTCGAGGCCCGGCTGGACACCCCGGCGCTGGCCTACGCCATCGTCCGCATCAGCGAGGGATTCCTGTACTCCGACGTGATCGCCGACCGCGCTCCGGACATCGACCGCGCGGTCACCGTCATCGAGGCCCTGCTCCTCGGGCTGGACGTAACGGTCCAGCAGCGCTCAGCCCTTGTCGAGCGCTAGCACCATCTTGCCGGTGTTGGCCCCGTCGAACAGCTGGAGCAGCACCTCGGGGAAGTCCTGCACGCCACCGTGTACGACGTGCTCGCGCGAGGCCAGCTGGCCGGCCTGGTACCAGCCCGCCAGCTCGGCCAGCGCCGGGCCGAACTGGTCGACGTAGTCGAAGATCACCATGCCGGTCATCGAGGCGCGCGCGACCAGCAGCATCAGGTAGTTGGCCGGCCCGCGCACCGCGGTCTCGTTGTACTGCGACACCGCGCCGCAGATGATGATCCGGGCGTGCCGGGCCAGCCGGGTCAGCACGGCGTCCAGGATCTCGCCGCCGACGTTGTCGAAGTAGACGTCGACGCCTTTGGGGGCGTGCTCGCGCAGCGCCTTCCTGATGTTGCCGGCCCGGTAGTCGATGGCCGCGTCGAAGCCGAACTCATCGGTCAGCGCGCGGCACTTCTCCGGCCCGCCCGCGATGCCGATGGTGCGGCAGCCCTTGATCCTGGCGATCTGCCCGGCGATGCTGCCCACCGCGCCGGCCGCCCCGGAGACGACCACCGTCTCCCCGGGCTGGATCCGGCCCACGTCGAAGAGCCCGAAGTAAGCGGTCAGCCCGGTCATCCCCAGCGCGCCGAGGTAGGTGGAAGGCTCAGCCAGCGCGGTATCGATCTTGCTCACGCCCCGGCCGTCCGAGAGCGCGTATTCCTGCACGCCGAAGGACCCGTAGACGTAGTCGCCGACGGCGTATTCAGGATGCGCGGACGCGGTGACCAGCCCGACCGCGCCGGCCCGCATGACGTCGCCGACCTCGACCGGCGGGATATAGGAGGCGGCCGCGTTCATCCAGCCCCGCATGGCCGGGTCGATGGACAGGTGCGAGACCTCGACGACGAACGAGCCGGGACCGGGCTCCGGCACGTCCTCGCTGGTGAACTCCCAGTCGCTGGCCCGCGGCAGCCCGGACGGGCGGCCGGCCAGCCGTACCTGGTGGTTGATCGCTGACACCGGGCGGCTCCCAGGGTTAAAGGATCTATCTTCCGAACGGACCTGCGTGCTTGCCCCAGGTTAAGCGCATCGTCCTACATGTACAGGCCGCCGTTGACCGGGTAGACCTGGCCGGTGATGTAACCCGATTCGGGGTCGGCGAGGAACTCCACCACGCGGGCGACCTCGTTGGGCTCGCCGAGGCGGCCCACCGGGATCCGGCCGATGAGTTTCTCCAGCACGTTGCCGGGAACGGCCGCGGTCATCTCCGTGGAGATGTACCCGGGGGTGACGGTGTTGACGGTGATGCCCTTGCTCGCGGTCTCCAGGGCCAGGCTCATCGTCAGCCCGAACATGCCCGACTTGGCGGCCGCGTAGTTGGCCTGGCCGAACCCGCCGGCCGACCCGATCACCGAGGAGATGCTGATGATCCGGCCGTAGCCGCGGTCCAGCATGTGCTGCAAGATCCCCCGGGACAGGTAGAAGGCACCCGAGAGGTTGACCTGGATGACGTGGTCCCACTCGGCCGGGGTCATCTTCCGCATCGTCTTGTCCACGGTGATGCCGGCGTTGTTGACCAGGATGTCCATGTGCCCGTGCTGCGCGAGGACCTCGCCGATGACCCGCTCGCAGTCCTCGGCCGAGCCGACGTTGCCCTGGTGGATGCTCACGCCGTGATCGGCGTACTTATCCGCGAACTGCTGCGCCGCGTCGGTATTGGACGAGTAGCCGGCCGCGACATGGATGCCGCGGTTCATCAGCCGTTCGCAGATCGCCAGCCCGATGCCCCGGATCCCTCCGGTCACCAGCGCGACCTGCCCGTGCATGTCGGCCATAGTGGTGTCTACCTCCTGATCTGTGGCAGGTGCTCGCGGCGGGCTGCGGATCAGCCGAACACGTACTCACCCGGCGCATCGGATACGGCGGGGTACTTCTTGCTTCCCATGGCTGGCGGTTTGACGAGCGCGCCGGCCCGCTCGTCCGCCCAGACCGTCCAGTCCTCCCACCACGAGCCCTTGTGCTTGCTGGCTGACCGGCGCCAGGTTTCCGGGTCGGCACCGGTGAAGTCGGCTGCCTCATACCAGGCCTTCGGGCCAGGCGGGTTCACGATGCCCGCGATATGGCCGCCGCTGGACAGCACGTACCTGACCTTGCCGCCCATCAGCTCGCCGGTCTTGTAGGAGCCGTGCCAGGGCACGATGTGATCGTTGACGGCACCGACCACGTAGGTGTCGTTGGTCACCGATGACAGCGACAGCTGCTGACCGGCGAGCTCGAGCTCGCCGGTCGCTAGCTCGTTCCGCATGTACAGCGAGCGCAGGTAGAACGAGTGCATGGCGGCCGGCATCCGGGTGCTGTCGCCGTTCCAGGCCAGGATGTCGAAGGCTGGCGGGTCCTGGCCCATCAGCCAGTTGGAGACCACGTAGTTGAAGATCAGGTCGTTGGCCCGCAGCATGTCGAAGGTGCCCGCCATCTGGCTGCCTTCCAGCACCCCCTTCTCGGCCATCTGCTTCTCCAGCCGCCGCACCGTCTTCTCGTCGGTGAAGGCGCCGAGGACGCCAGGATCGCTGTAGTCAAGCAGCGTGTTGAGCAGCGTGATCGAGCCGAGCCGGTCGTCACCCTTCTCGGTGAGGTAGGCCGCGAGCATGGAGGTCAGCGCGCCACCCAGGCACAGGCCGATAATGTCGATCTTGGGTGCGCCGGTGATCTCCGCGATGACGTCGAGCGCCTCGCGCGGGCCGTGGATGAGGTAGTCGTCCAGGGTGATGCCGCCCATGGACGCGTCCGGGTTGCGGTAGGAGATCGCGAACACGGTGCGCTCGTGCTGGATAGCCCACTCCAGGAAGCTGCGGTTCGGCGCGAGGTCCATGACGTAGTACTTGTTGATCCACGGCGGGCTGGCCAGCACCGGGACCGCCCGGACCTTGGGCGTCTGCGGCGCGTACTGGATGAGTTCCATCAGCTCGTTCTTGAACACCACCTGGCCCGGGGTGGCGGCCAGGTTCTCGCCGACCTGGAACGGCCGGGAGTCGACCTGCCGGGGCCGGCCGTTGTTATGGAGCATGTCGTCGACGAAGTGCCCGGCGCCGGCGACCAGGCTGGCGCCGCCGGTCTCCAGCATCCGCTTGAGCGCGGCCGGGTTCGTGAGCAGGAAGTTCGTCGGCGAGAGCGCGTCCAGCGCAAAGCCGGCCGTCAGCTGGGCCTTGGCGTCGTCGACGGGATTCCCGGCTCCGGCTTCGAGCAGGTCGTTCACCAGCCGCGACACGGCCAGGTGCCCCTGCCGGATCGCGAAGAACGCGGGATTTTCCGTCCACGTCGGGTCGGCGAAGCGCTTATCGCGCTCGGGAACAGGAACCGGCGGGGCAGCGTCGACGCCCAGCCAGCGGGCCGCGGCGATCGGGCCGGCCGTCGCGAGGCTGGTCCAGTAGCGCAGGGTCGCCGATGCCGTGGCGCTCGGGTTCATGGCGGCGCGCCGCAGCACTGCGAGCACCGCTTCGCCGAGCCCGGCCGCGTCTGCCGAGGCGAGGATGCCGGCATCCGGAGCCAGTACTTCCGCGGCCGCTTCCGCGCTCTCCCGCGCCTTGTCGTTTGCGGTCACGTCAATATCCTCCTCAGGCTGCCACCGGGCAGCGAACCCTTCTGACGATACGCGCGTAAAGGTGGAAATGGGGCCAGGGGATATCGCCAGGCTGCTTTGCGACGGACATTAGCGGCCTTTGTCACCATCGTTCTCGCGAATAACATGCGTCCGCCGTTAATCACTACCGTCGGTAACATGTGCCGCCGTCAACTACTACCGGCCGGTAATGTGCGCGCCCATCTTCCGCTGGCCGGCGGCCGGCAGCCCGCCTGGGCGGTGGGGGCCCGGCGGCCACGACACGCCGGAACCTAACTTGGCCAATATCAGCGCTCGTCTCCGCGAATTCTGGATAATTGACTCGATCAGGTGATCGAAAAGCCAGAATGGAGAGAGAAGTTGATCAAGACATCCAAACCCGGGCGTGACGGCACGGTCCGCGTCACCTTCGCGCTGCCGGCCGATGAGCCTGACGCGCCAGTCTCGGTAGTAGGCAGCTTCAACGAGTGGGACCCCTTCGCCCATCCGCTGCGGCGCCGCGCGAACCGGACCCGGAGCGCCGCCGTGACCGTCCAGGCCGGCACTACCCTGCACTTTCGCTACCTAGCCGAGGGTGGCCTCTGGTTCGACGACGAGACCGTCGTGGTCCAGGGTGGCCAGGACGTCGCCATCACGGTCTGACGCGGCGGACGGCCTGACGCCGCCCAGCCCGCCTGGCTACGCCCGCCCGCCTGGCTACGCCCGCCCGCCTGGCTACGCCCGCCTGGCTACGCCCGCCCAGCTACGCTGACGCGCCCGGCTGCACCGGACATCGCTGTCCCGGTCAGCCGATGGCGGCTGCGACGATCTCCCGCGCTTGCTCCTGGATCGCGGCGAGATGCTCAGGACCGCGGAAGGATTCGGCGTACAGCTTGTAGACATCCTCGGTGCCCGACGGGCGGGCGGCGAACCAGCCCGATGCCGCTACCACCTTGAGCCCGCCTATCGGAGCGCCATTGCCCGGGGCGGTGGTCAGCGCCGCGGTGATCTTCTCGCCCGCGAGTTCGCTGGCCGATACCTGCTCGGGGGAGAGCCTGGCCAGGGCCGCCTTCTGCTCACGGGTGGCCGCGGTGTCGATGCGCGCGTAGGCGGGCGCTCCGTAGCGGTCAGTGAGATCTCGGTAGAGCTGCGAGGGTGAGTGGCCGGTCACGGCGGTGATCTCGGAGGCGAGCAGGGCCAGGATGATGCCGTCCTTATCCGTGGTCCAGACCGAGCCGTCCCGCTGCAGGAACGAAGCCCCGGCGCTTTCCTCGCCGCCGAAGCCCACCGAGCCGTCGAGCAGGCCAGGTACGAACCACTTGAACCCGACCGGGACCTCGAGCAGCCTGCGGTCCAGGCCCTCGGTCACCCGGTCGATCATCGACGAGCTGACCAGGGTCTTGCCGACGGCGGCTTCAGCCGGCCAGCCGTCCCGGTGCCGGTACAGGTAGTCAATGGCGACCGCGAGGTAATGGTTGGGGTTGAGCAGGCCGCCATCCGGCGTGACGATGCCGTGCCGGTCGGAGTCGGTGTCGTTGCCTGTCGCGATCATGAACTCGTGCTGGCGGGCGATCAGGCTGGCCATGGCGTACGGTGACGAGCAGTCCATCCGGATCTTGCCGTCCCAGTCCAGCGTCATGAACCGGAAGGTGGCGTCCACGTCCGGGTTGACGACGGTCAGGTCCAGGCCGTAGCGGTCGCCGATCTCACCCCAGTAGGCCACGCTCGCCCCGCCGAGCGGGTCGGCGCCGATCCGGACCCCGGCCGAGGAGATCGCGGCCAGGTCCACCACCTGCCCGAGGGCCGCCACGTAGCTGCCGAGGAAGTCGAACTTCCCGGTGGTGTCGGCCGCCGCGGCCTGGGCGTAGGGAACCCGGCGCACGGCCTTGTTGCCGCTCGCCAGCAGTTCGTTGGCCCGGTCCTGGATCTCCTTCGTGATGTCAGTCCCGGCCGGCCCGCCGTCCGGCGGGTTGTACTTGAAGCCGCCGTCCGCCGGGGGATTGTGCGAGGGGGTGACCACGATCCCGTCGGCCCGCGGGCCTGCGGACGCGTTGTGCGCCAGGATCGCGCGCGATACCGCCGGGGTCGGGGTGTACCCGCCGCGGGCGTCGACCAGTACCCGCACGCCGTTGGCCGCGAGCACCTCAAGCGCGCTGACCTGCGCCGGCTCGGAAAGCGCGTGCGTGTCAGCGCCCAGGTACAGCGGCCCGTCGATGCCCTGGCGGGCCCGGTACTCGCAGATGGCCTGGGTGGTGGCCAGGATGTGGTCCTCGTTGAACGTCGCGGTGAACGCCGATCCGCGATGCCCGGAGGTGCCGAAGGACACCCGCTGTGCGACATCGCCGGGATCGGGATGCACCGCGTAGTAGGCGGTCACCAGCTTGGCGATGTCCACCAGATCTTGAGCTGCGGCGGGCTGGCCCGCGCGAGGATCGGCCATGCCGTCATACTGGCACGCCAGCCCCACCGCTAAACCACGCAGGCCAGCGTCGGAGGCCTCTAGACCACCACGGCCGGGCAGGGGCAGCGAGCTGGGCTAGGCATGCTCGGTCCAGGGCATCCTGCCCACGATGTTGGCCGCGATCAGCGTGCGATTGGCAGGATCCCAGGCCAGGACGGTGTCTGCCTGGGTCAACGCGATCAGGGCGGTCATGGCCGCGGGACTGGGGGCAGCCACATGCCGCTGGTCATCCTCGGTCACGAACAAGACCCCGAACCGGCCGTGATCACCGTCCGGCCCGGCCACCCAGTTGGCGTTGACGATCTTCACCCGTCGCGTCTGCTCGCTTGCACCTGGCATGGCATCCAGTAAGCCGCGGCAGGGCCCCCGCCCGCAATAGATTCGCGCCTGCGCGTATCTTAAGTACCCGATGACGCTGTTCGAACTCCGCGCGCCCGACGACCTGCTGGCCGTGCGGTTTGCCATCTCGCCGGTGTGGGAGACGCAGGCAGCGGTGCAAGCCTTCGCTGACGAGCGCGGGCGTTCCTATCACGAGCCCTGGCTAGGGCTCGTCCAGGCGCGGGCGGCACGGCTCGACCTGGCACCGCTGCTGGCCGTGCTGCCGCGCCGCGGCTATGTGCCGGACTTCCTTACCCCGCCGCCGCGGACCTCCCGGCCAGGCCTCCGAGCTCAGCTGGCGGAGATCCGCGCGACCGATCCGGCGCAGGTTTCCCGTGAGCTCGCGCGGTGCCGAGAAACCGTGGACCACGAGCACTACCGCAGCGTGCTCACTTCCTTGCTCACCGACCCCGCACACGCACGAGATCAGCTCGCAGCCCGGCTCCACGACGCCTGGGCCAGCCTGGTCGCGCCGTTCTGGGTTCGCATCCGCACCTTGCTCGACCGTGATATCGACGAACGCTCCCGCGCGCTGGCACAGCACGGCCTGCGGCGCGTTCTCGGCGAACTCCACCCGAAGATCCGCTGGACACAGCGCGGCCTGTCGCTCGCCGACCGGGACGGCCGCGCCGTCAAGGTCGGCGAGCGCGGCTTGCTGCTCATGCCGAGCGCCTACTTGTGGCCGCACGTGGCCGCGATCATCGAGGAACCGTGGCTGCCCACGATCATCTACCCCGCCGCCGGCATCGCCGGGCTCTGGCAGGCACCCGCCGCGCCGCCGGGCGCCCTCGGACGGCTGCTCGGCCGTACCCGCGCCCTTGTCCTTACCGCCTTGGACCAGCCGCTCTCAACCACCGCGCTCGCCGCGATGACCGAACTCAGCCCAGCCGGCGTCTCACGCCACCTGCTTGCCCTCCGCGACGCAGGCCTCGTTTCCGCCGCCCGCCACGGCCACGAAGTCCGCTACCACAGAACCGAGCTCGGATCCGCGCTCCTGCACGCCCGCCGCGAATAGCACGGAGACGCGGCGGAAGGTTACCGGCCGGCTCCGGCTGGCCTGGCTGGGCATCGCTCCATCGGTTACCTGGTCAAGGAACGGTGCCCGCGTGCGCGCCAGGGGAAGGATCACCGTACGGTCAGTGGTGACCGAGGCCGAGTACAGGAGGAAGCATTGTCACAGCCAGGGCTGTCAGAGGCGGGGGAGCACACCGGGCGTGCTGCGGACCATGAGCGGGCTGAGGACTGGCGGCGCTGGGTCGTCTATCAGGTCTATCCCAGGAGCTTCGCCGACTCAGACGGCGACGGCGTCGGCGACCTGAGGGGCGTGCTCCGTCACCTGGATTACCTCGAGCACCTGGGTGTGGACATCGTCTGGATGAGCCCGGTCTACCGGTCGCCGATGGACGACAACGGCTACGACATCAGCGACTACAACGACATCGACCCGCTGTTCGGCACCCTGGCCGACCTGGATGCGCTGATCGCCGAGCTCCATGCGCGCGGCATGCGGCTGGTCATGGACCTGGTCGTGAACCACACCTCCGACGAGCACCCGTGGTTCATCGAGTCCCGTTCCAGCCGGGACAACCCCAAGCGAGACTGGTACTGGTGGCGCGATGCCCGCCCGGGTGCCACGCCGGGGACGCCGGGTGCGGAGCCGACCAACTGGGAGTCCCATTTCTCTGGCCCGGTCTGGGCCTGGGACGAGGCGACCGGCCAGTACTACCTGCATATTTTCTCGCGCAAGCAGCCGGACCTCAACTGGGAGAACCCCGAGGTCCGCCAGGCGGTGTACGCGATGATGCGGTGGTGGCTGGATCGCGGCGTCGACGGCTTCCGCATGGATGTCATCAACATGATCAGCAAGGACACCTCGCTGCCGGACACCGAGCCGCGGCCCGGCTCGCTGTACGGGCCCGGCGACCAGTACTTCACCTGCGGTCCGCGCAACCACGAGTTCCTCGCCGAGATGTACCGGGAGGTTTTCGCGGGCCGCGAAGCGCACGTGCTCACCGTCGGCGAGATGCCGGGCGTCACCGTCCCCGAAGCGGTGCTGTTCACCGCCCCCGACCGTCATGAGCTCGACATGGTATTCCAGTTCGAGCACGTGTCCCTGGATTTCGGCACCCAGCGTTACGACCTGCGCGGGCTGAAACTGCCCGCCCTGAAGGCCTCGATGGCGGCCTGGCAGGCGGGACTGGCTGACCGCGGCTGGAACTCGCTGTACTTCGGCAACCACGACCAGCCCCGCTCGGTGTCGCGGTTCGGCGATGACGGCAAGTACCGGGTGGCATCGGCCAAGACGCTGGCTACCGTGCTGCACCTGCATCGCGGTACGCCTTACGTCTACCAGGGCGACGAGCTCGGGATGGCCAACGCGCCGTTCGCCGCCATCGCCGACTACCGGGATATCCAGGCGCTCAACTTCTACGCCGACGCGGCCGCCCGCGGCGACGTCGACCTGGCCGCGCTGCTGGTGGCGATGGCCCGGATGAGCCGTGACAACGGCCGCACCCCGGTTCAGTGGGACGCTTCTCCCGGCGCCGGCTTCACCAGCGGGACGCCCTGGATCGCGATCAATCCTGACCATGTCGAGTTCAACGCGGCCACTCAGGTCAGCGACCCCGGCTCGGTGTATGAGCACTACCGTCAGCTCATCGCCCTTCGGCACACCGACCGGGTCGTCACCGAGGGTGGCTTCGAGCTCCTGCTCCCTGACCATCCGGCCATCTGGGCCTTCCTGCGCCGCGGCCGCGATGCCGAGCTGCTGGTCGCCGCGAACTTCTCCGCCGACGTGGTGAAGGTGCCGCTGCCGCTGGACGACGGCTGGGCGGACGCCGAGGTGGTCCTGGCCAACCTGCCGGGCGGACTGCTCCGGCCGCTGCCCGACCTGGAACTGCGGCCGTGGGAGTCGGTCATCTGGCGCCGCGGCTAGGACGCTAGCCAGCGCTGAAACCAGGCCGTCGTCCGCTGGCGGGTGTCGGCATTGAGCTCAGGCGTCAGGAAGTGGCCGACCGCCGGGTACTCGACGAAGCAGATTCTGCCCGGCTCCGGCGTGTACCGT
>Ga0302325_10032045_pt1 | contig 10799 bp, 8 predicted proteins | sample Palsa_T0_2_FD_201948 | JGI IMG/M metagenome (GOLD analysis project Ga0302325, IMG submission 201948) | Peat permafrost microbial communities from Stordalen Mire near Abisko, Sweden - Palsa_T0_2 | ecosystem: Environmental > Terrestrial > Soil > Palsa > Peat permafrost | place: Sweden: Abisko... | reverse complement strand
GTACGAACGTTACCAGTGGTTGTCAGAATTTGTGACGCAATACCGGCTTTCAACATACCATAGCTCGAGGGACATTCAGAGCCTAACTGTCATTTGCTTCTTTCAATGCTCCCTGATCTGAGGAACAATCTGAAAAGGAGTGGCTCGTCACTTTACGAATGTTCCATAAGTTATAGTACATTGAAAATGCAGTTTCGCGCCACGCATTCAGACAACCCCTAGTGCTTGGTCTCCATAATGCAGATCAAGTGGCATGCCTAGACTGCAATGGCTAGCATAAGAGTAGTGCTTGAAATTTGAAACTCTGTCCAGTATAGTTCTAGACATTGTTCGTGCTTTCCCGTTGATGGAAATAGTTGATTACACAAAATCTGAATCGGCTTTAAGGGTACTCACTAGTCGATGGGGCTTTCGGCATCGTCTTCACTGCCATAACTATCGAACTGGAAGCCAGGGTGTTATATTGAACTCGATTCATGTCACAAAATGATTTCAATTGTCATCAAGTAAGTTCAAGAAGGAACATGTCACAGCTACACTCGTGACTGTCACCAAACACATCACACCGTGTTAAATCATGTCAAAGAGGCATCTCCTGCGCGTTCAGGTGTTTTGAGTTCCACACAGAGTTTCTGTCTAATTGTTCTTCTCCTTAACAGCTATAAGTAATCATCCTTCCCCGGTCTCATACATTCATTTATCTAACAGCTTAAAAGGCCAAAAATTTGATACCATCGCGGCCCAAACATCACAATTTGGAACCATTGGCTTCGAGCTCTTCCTATGAAGTGTGCCAGCAACAATTACAATGGAAGGCGGAATCAGAATGCCAACATTTCATACTAGGCGGCGAATCCTCGCTTCGCAGAAGGGCAATGGGATGAAGTAGTTAGCAAACTCCAAGTCGAGAAAGTTCGAAACCACTGCATCGAGATAATCTCATGCTGCGAGCTGGAATTTACGCCGTTCTCGCATTTTGCTGCATCATTGTCACATCGGGTGGCGCGTCAGGGAAGATCGTTTCCGTCGCGTTACGTGCTAAGGGACGATATCAACCTCGAAACCGGCGGTGGGCAAGAGTATGTGGACACAGGGCACTGCGTGGGAACCATTTCCTCGATATGCCAGCCAGATTCACCACTAAAAATTTGGTTCCGGTGGTTGCTTACTTATCTATACATTGCTGCTGTTCTGTTAAAGATTGAAAGCATTTTATCCCATCTTATCAGATTACAAGATATTATTCATATCAGATGGCAAGGGACTTCCTCTCCCAAACGGCCCGAACCGGATAGAACTGCCATGAAACTTACGGTACAGTACAGTAGTTTTCGGCCCGGCATTCTGAATGCGATGTGCTGCAGCCTGCATGGGAGCTGAAGCCCTAGCTTCGCTGTCTGCAGCCATGAGGTCGCCAAGCGACATCTCCCCCAATGAGAGGTGCCGGTTTGTGTCTGAGCTCCCCGTTCTGCGCCAGCCACGAGCAAGCCAATCCAAAACTTTGACGAATCGAGGAGTCTGGACTGTCTGGGTTTTCTCTGAGTGGGAGCTATCTGTGATGTGGCGAAAGGTAGTTGCCGTGTCTTGCTAGACTGTCATTGAATCAAATATCTCACTGCACAAGGCTGCATGCGTGGGCAGACACTCACCGAGTTGACGAGTCCTCAAGGCTTGGAATGTGATAGCTTTCAGCTATTGTGGAGAAGGTGGCAAATAGTCATGCTTCGCACTGGTTGGTCGTTCAAGTCCTAGACCCCCAAGTTGGGGCGGGCTGTTGATTAGATTGTTATCATTCTGCCTTGTCTCAGCCGCTTTTTGCAGCCACCATATGCCACCTTGAACAAGTGTCAGTGCAATGCATGCCATGTTTCTCATTGGATTGCGAATTCATATACCATGGTACTCGGGGAAACAAAGGTTAATTTGGTTCTAGCAACTTCTATGCTAGCAGGGATAATCAACCAATCATCCAATCAGATTCGAAGAAATACTACCTTATTTAGTTTGGCTCGGTGGCGGAGCATTAACCTTTGTTACCCATCATATAGGTACGAAGTATGTGCCGGCTTGCGGCCGCAGTGTTCCCCCGCGTTCTTTTCTCCACCTCACTGCTCCACCTCTCGAGCATTGCGATACCAGTTGAGCTCCGACTTTCTCACTTCAAGTGAACAGACTTCTTCAAAATGGGGTTGTTCGGTGAGAAAAATAACGGTGTCGCCTACTCGGCATCACCAATATCGCCATATGAACCTATGTCTACTGTCTCAAGGAATTCAGAGTACTTGGCAGAATTTGAGAAGAAAGATCTGGTGAGTACTCTCTTGTCTTTCACGAATCCAGCACCTCAAATTCGCTCCCAACCAATCTATGCATGTACTTACCCCTTAGCCCAGGCATACAAAAGACGGATCCGGATCCTTCGATTCGGTACCCGAGTCCTGTCACTCATCCTCAACGCCGGCATGATAGGCATAATGTGTTACGCTCTTGCCAAGTACTTTCTCACAAAGGACAAAGTAATCGCGGGGAATGCCCATCCTTGGATCACACCCGCCACACTCTGGCCAACTTTCATGCTTCTCGGCATCGCCGTTACAACATTCTTTTTGAGCCTCATCACTGTCTGCGCCTACATGTGCGGTGTCGACGCTGCCAATAAGGCATACTCGTTTACGAACTATATCAGATATGCAATGATGGTTGTGCGTGTCGTTGCATGGGGTGTTGCGATTGGTGCTTTCAAAATGGGGCAAACGGAGAGCTCGCTTTGGGGATATTCATGCTCAGATAAGGCGGATCAGATTCAGGGGCAAGTGAACAGTTTTCTCAACTTTGGCACATTATGTACTATGCAGGTGAGCTCCTCTCGTCTCCGGGGAACGAAGGGATTAAAGAGCTAACAAAAGACAGGGTGGCGCGTGGGGCTTATCGATTCTCCAGGGCATCACTTACCTCTTGACATTTATTGTGACGATCATGATGTTCCGAAGATCCTCGACCAAGAAGAAGATCGCAAAGGTCAGGCAGAGCTTGGCTATGGAATCGGGGTACAACCAGGGAGGTTATGGGCAGGAGTCAGGGACCGTTTACGCCGGGAATGGAAAGCAGTATATGCGAGTTGGGGAGTCGCCTCACTTTTGAGCTCCCTCATACAGGAAAATGTTTGTGATGGGATGTGCAACACTTGGGAGATTTTTAGTAGGCATAAGCAACGAAGTTGAGTTTCTCCGCCCGTAAACGAAGAAGTCTAGCTATAATGAACCATCATTTCCTCCACTGATAACCAGTCATTAACATCCTTCCACCCTTCCTGACCTTACCTGACTGCCCTTGCATTAACAAGGACATTAGAGATCAGTATCAGCAATGCTTACAAAAGCTAGCCTTGGACCCTCTTAAACTTGCCACTCTCAGGATCGGGATAGTAAGGCCCCTTACTCTCACCCCACTTCTTAGTTGCATGCGCCATAATGCCTCCCTTCCCCTCAGCAAGCAACTCGTCAGTCATCCCGTGACCACCGCCCTCACACTGATACCCACCAGGATTCTCCCTCCGCAACCACTCAAAATTCTCCGGACAGGCGCCAACACGCTTGATCATATCTTGCGCCCAGTCATTCTGCTCTGTTTGCTCTTTTGGAGTGAGGGTAGCGAAGTTGGGTTGGCGGGATGCCATGTGAATATCTTTGGGGGTTACTAGGATGGATTTTGTGCTTGGTGGGGCGAGTGATGCGATGTTTGAGACGTAGGTGGGGGGTTCTTTGACTGTTGAAGTCATTACGGAAGGAGCTAGGATTCTTGTTGTGTCCAGTTTAGACGGCATTCCGGAAGGAGCTGGGATTCTTGTTGTGTTCAGTTTAGACGGCATTCGGGAAGGAGCTGGGAGTCTTGTTTTGTCCAGATGAGATGGCATTGCGGAAGGAGCTGGGATTCTTGTTTTGTCCAGGTGAGATGGCATTGCCGAAGGGGCTGGAATCCGTGTTGGGTACAAGCTAGACCTAAATTTTGAAGGCTCGGGTAACTTTGATGCGCCTACCGGTAGTTGAGAATGCTTGATGGCGGTTTTCTGTTGAGGCTCTTCATCGATATCCTCAAGCGGAAAGTTCGAACCTTGTGCTAGATATGATGGAGGTGGCCGAGATGAGTCTTCAGAAGGGCGCGAGGACTTGCCAAGGTGCGGGATAGATGAAGGTCCAGCCGATGGGGCGGTGGAGCGGGTCTCTTTCTTGGATGACATTGTTTATCTTGTGTATGAAAGGCTCAAAAAATGTTGAGAGAGATGAAGGTTAAGTGGGAACAAGACGGAAACCTGAGAGCTTAAATACACGATCCTTGACCAGCTGTCATGTTTGTGAATCATGAAAATGTTACCCTCACTGGTAGCAAAACGCCCGTAAGTGATTGCCACCATGAGGACAATGCTAAATAATATCGAGTTATTCACAAATACTTGATGCGAAAGCAGAAATGAGCATTGAATGTCTTAGAAGCTTTCTGAACATTCGCAACGTTCCGGATATTGGAGAAAGAATTCAAAAATCAACTTTTTGTTGCACATCGTCCCCCCGTCGGCTGTTCTAGTTTTACCTTGCTTTTGCAACTGCCATCCTTACTAACTTTGGTCAGAGGTTCCTTTGAACGCGTCTGATTAACGTTATCAGACTTTCTAGGACGTTCCTCAACTCGAGTTTGGTGGATGTGAATCACACTTCAACGGAATTCTTGAACCAGCCATGCGAGAATCTTGCTGTAGCTTGACTGAACGTCCAAAGTAGTTCGGAACATGGAAAGACTTCAAGCACCACAGCATTCTGGGTGAGTTAGAAAATCCCAAGAGATTTGAAATGGGATCATCGAGATTGAGTTGTACATTCTGTTCTCGTAGATGCACTTACAAGGAGATCAGCTGGGGATTCAGTGAATTTCATTCCTGAGGAGAGACCTTCACATAGATAGTAATGGGGCCATTTCGCGACCCTGCCCGTCCCCGGCTCGCTATACGTGAGAAGCACGGCCATTGCCCGCTTACTCCCCTGTCTCGCCCATCGCATAAAAAAGTATATCCTCAACCCCCTCCCCCCCCTCTTGAAACACTCTCAAACACTTAGCCTCACACCTCGTAACCAGTACAAGCAGGTGTCGGCCGCTACACGGCCGACTGCAACAGGGACGAAGATCAAGGAACGAGGACCCAAAAACGAGGATCCAAGAATCAAATACTCAAAAACAAAACGCTCAAAACGAGGATCCAGAAATGAGAATCCAGGAATGAAACGCCCTGTAAGAAAAACGGCCTTTATCACTTTAGGGTAATAACTTACAGACCCTGTCCAGTATGGCCCCTGGGCCAGCACGCCCTGAACTCGCGCTTGCCCCTAGTTTCTACAACAGCCAGTGACCACTAACCCGAAAGATCTCCATTAGGCCATAATGAACGGGCACAAATTTTCCTTGGAAAAACGATAAAACAGATCTCGACATTTGAACTATCTGAACTGACCTCGGAAAGCCTCAGCACACATCTTGCTCGCAGAGTTAAGACTCAGAATCAAGACACAAACTTCCACACAACGTCCTCCCAACCACCACGTCTACTGAGAACTGCACCCATTTTCAAGCCATCTCCAGACGGCTTTGCAACCGCCTCACCAAACTTCACGCTCCTAATCTCTGGAACTTTCAACAACTCATTACTTGTACCCCGCACATCGAAAGCAAGCAACAGAACAGCAACAATACCTACGGAGGGAGCAAACGCGATATTTCTACCTGGACACAAATGCTTACCTCCTCCAAAAGGATGATAGGCCTTCTTCTGATTTTTGAAGATCTGGTTGTCGTTCCCACGCTTGGATCCAGGCTTCAGAAATCTCCCGGCATCGAAGATCTTGGCAGTTGGGCCCCAAGTGTTAGGAGAGAGGTGTGTGATTTCCGCTGGGATCTGGACGTCTGCACCAGCTTTGAGAAGGTACTTCGAATCGCTATCGGAGATCCAGGTATCGGCCATTACTCTACGAACACCGATATGGGAGTTTGTTAGACGGAGCGTTTCGCGGTAGGCCGAGCCCAGGAGCGGGCAGTGAGACTCGAACTTTGTGATGTTGATCGAGCCTTCTCGTTTGTCGCCCTCACCAGGTGGAGAGCTGAGGACCCCTAGAAGCTCGTCGCGAATTGCATTTGTCAGAGAAACAGAAGCAAGGATATGGACAAGAAGCCAGAACAGGATCGGCGGCGTGTTTGCAAGCGCTCCGTGGAGGAGACCGAGTTCAAATTCGCCGATGTCATGGTCGGACATGCCGTGTCTTCGGAGGAGGGTGGCTCGGTTCTTGGTTATCTGTGCGACGTCGGGCTCCATGTCATGCTGTGCTGAGTAGTATTTGATGAGAGCTGACTTGATTTCTTCACGTCCCCGATGAGCCTTCGGTGCCAAAAGAAATGGGGCAAAATCCAAAAGAAGCGGGGTCAGATTGTTTTCAAAATCCCTACTTGTTGTTAGTGATCACGAAGAGAAGAAAGTACACAGATCTACTTACCAATACAAGCCACCCAAATCCGGTTGAGACCTCATTGGATTGTGAGAGCCGAAAAGGGTATTTGTTGTCGCCAGCGTCAAAGTTGACCGAAGCCAAAAGTATAAAGCATCGACCGAGAACGTCTCATTGATGCCATTTAGCATGGATGCAAAACCATTTAGTGTACACAGATCCATATCAACAAGAGCTTGTCCTGACAACGAAACGCAAATCTCCTTGATTACTTGTTGCACAAAACTGGGCGCCTTTGGATCTTGTTGCTGACGTCTCGTTGGCTCCATGACTTTGTCAGAAACTCCGAGCAAGCGTTGGGAGAACTCGAGCATGAACGGTTCGAACGATAGATCTTTCGACCGAAAGATACTTTGGAGCAAGCTTGGAGATGTTATGAGGTAGATTTTCTTGTCGAGTACTGGCAGTGTGTAAGCCGGCTTTGGATTTCGCTTACTATGTCCACAGTCAGAGGCGAATCGAAGTCTTACAGAGAAGGTTAGACATACTTCAGGATCGCCAAGTACTTGGTTTGATGTCTCAAGAATCCGATCGCGTGGCCAATGTAGGGGATGGTCGGGTGGAGAAGCGGCGGCTCTGACGGCTCCATCTTGATGAAGGGTTGCCACCTGATCAGGACAACCACGATAAGTAAGAGGAGGAACCACGGCACGCATCCAGTGAGCTTCGAACTGAAGAATTCTGTGAAGTCCATTATTGCGATAATGGACAAGTGGGAGAAGACAAGATGTGCGTTTCGAGGTCAGTTATGGAAGGAGCGACTCGGCCACGCAAGGGGTAAAGATACCCAATCCCTCGGATTTCCAATAACGTTTCTAAGCTCGCTATCGAATCAAACACTCGATTTGAAGATGTTAGAAGTCTGATTCTTTCTGGTCCTCCCGTGTTGAGTAGTGAGCGACGGGTGTACTACAACAGGAGGCCTTGGAAAGGCTCCTTGAGGAGTCGGCAAAGTTTTTCACTCGCACAACTTGTTAATCTAATTCACTGCCAACTTGTCTATCAATCGTAATCAACCAAAACTCCAGATACTGGAAATGTAGTCACAGCAGACATCAAGCGTATAGGCCCTCGGCGGCAAATGATGGCCGGTCAGGGATCGAAATCCATTTCAAGATTTCGAACAAGACGCCGATGTGCAACCCAACATATGGGAGGCAACCTTCAAGCCGAAAATTGAACGCAGAATAGAGTCAAGAAGTTTGCTCCTGTGTTCGCTCCTGATTTTTGGTTACAATTCAATGTATCAAAAGGTTTAGGACAATTAGTCCAACGTGCAATACACCGCGTACCATGAAGGATTTCCTCCTTCAGACCCCAAAGACAAATCTCATTGTACCAGAATTCCTTGAACAGTTCAACGGTATGCGAAAAAAAACTTGACTCCAAAGATTCACTCACGAACTCGTGGCGAAATCAATTGTCCGTAAAGACTTTTGGAACATTGAAATGCATTCCGGAGCCTCTGGAGAATACCCAAGGAAAATTGATAAGAGCGCAAAGAAGCGAACGATAGCAATGATATTCAACTTATAACTCGTCAACAGAGAAACCTAAGCCCGTCTAAGACAGTTTGTTGTGTATCCGCTACACAAATGATGAGATAGCTGGCGATGTGCACGGGGAGGACGACAAAGTACTTTCAGCCGGCCAACGTGACGTCTAGAATATCTTGAGTAATCCAAATATTGGAGATCGTAAAGTACATAATGGATGTTCATCAAATGAGGGAGGCAAAGATACCTCCAAATCCGGCTGATGCTGTAGGGATAGCTGGGTAGCTCAAAAGGGAGGGTTGCGAGGCTGGAGTGTATTGAAGGCGGGATCGAAAACACTCTCAATTGCTAGGAGACTTTCAACCGAATATTTCGATGAACGACAATGCGCTTCAAGGAATAATAAATGAAAGCCAGGTTGAGATGAAGATGATGGTGTTTTGTTCAACCTGACAATTGCAGAATTGTGATTGGACCGGCAGGCGAAGAACCTGAAGCCCCGAAAATTGACCCCAGAATTTCTCGACCTTGACATTGAACTCCTCAAAACAACTATAACCATGTTGACAGTTCGCAAAGCTCCCAGAGCATGTCAGTCATGTCGTCTGCAGCTGCTGACTCTTTTTGAACATGGCTTCACTCAACCTACGAGTGCCCATGCGTCACGACTTCGATACAGCTCCCAAAGCCTTCGATTTCGGTCAAGTCCACGTCGCCACAATTTCACAGTCAGAACATTCACAACAACCTCCATTCGCGCGGACCAGCCCAAAAAAGATCTGCCAGGCAGTATCGAGGTCGATTTAGCAGGCATTGAGTCTGTAGTAAGGCAGGCAAGACAGACCTTTGGAGAAACCTTGCCAAAGGATTATCTCTCGACAGAGGAGTACGTCCTTTACGAACGGTTATATGGCCCCCCCCTACGAGAAACCAGACCGGAAGACCTAGAATATATACCTGGAGGAGATGAGGACATCGCAGGGGACACCGTACGGAATGTGATTCTGAGGGAGATGGAAAATGGAGAATTCGAGGAAATTGAATTTGATCCAGCTCTCGGATTTTCTGTTATGGAAAATGATGTTGGCGCGGATTACGAGGCAGAAGAAGTAGTATTGGAAGCTAATGAGGATATCATGAACGGCGAGGCTCCAGAAGCTGTGCTTGCTGAACAGATCGAATCTCAAGCGGTGCCACAAGCAGACGAAGCAGTCCAAGCCCAGGGAAAGAATCAAAGGGAGATTGATGCGATATCACAACTACAAAGAGATATGGAGGAGGCATTGACGCGACCGGTTGAGGAGGAAGATGAAATTGACGAGGAATATGAAGAGGATATGGAGGAAGAGGAAGAAGATTACGAAGAGGACGAGCCTGATGCCTACCTCAGTTCCGATACCGTTCGAACACACCCGCATACCATGAGTGCACGGTCCGGCACGAATCCCAGTACTTTGTCACTGCCTAAAGAGCAATTTATAGTACCCATGACAGAATTGCTAGTTCGAGCGGATATGAAACATATTAGAGAGGCTGCAGAAAAAGCTTTTGGTGGAAAGGGATTACCATATTCATCATCCACGCCCTCGTCAAAGAAGCTGCTTCCGCAGAAGCACATCGGCCTAGATGCTTCGCAACATCGAATGACCGAAATAGAGGCAGATGCCTATATTGCTGGTGTGATGCCGGGCACATATGCGTCTGTCATGAGTACCCTAGTCGAAGTCCGAAAGCGTCTTGGGAGCGAGTGGATACGCGATCTGCTCTTTCGAGAGGGCGGGGAAGGGCCCAGAGTGCTGGATGCCGGTGCGGGTGGGGCTGGCATAGTCGCTTGGAGAGAGATCCTGCAAGCTGAGTGGGATATTCTGAGGGACGAGGGCATCGTGGTAGGAGAAGATGCCCCATCAGGAAGAACTACGGTGCTCACGGGTTCAAATCCTCTTCGACACCGAATATCAAAACTCCTCGACAACACCACGTTTCTTCCTCGTCTTCCCGATTATATCCACGCTTCCAACCAGGAAACCCACTTGGATGGATCTCCAGCCCAAACACGGAAGGCGTTTGACATCATAATCGCACCGCACACCTTGTTCCCGCTGAAAGAAGATTTCCGACGAAAGAATATGGTCCAGAACTTATGGTCTTTGCTCGATCCCAATGGGGGTGTTCTTATTCTCATCGAGAAAGGCCTGCCTCGTGGGTTTGAAGCTATAGCAGGTGCAAGATCCCTCCTTCTCAACTCGCATATCTCGTCTCCCGGAGATACAGCCTTGGAGACGGATATTCAGTTACCAGGTACCGAACGCTTTGTCGAGAAGGAGGAGGGCATGATCATCGCGCCATGCACGAATCATTCGAAATGCCCCATGTATCCAGTTCCTGGACTCAGCACAGGCAGAAAGGATTTCTGTCATTTTGGACAACGATTTATTCGCCCCAATTATCTCCAACAGCTACTTGGTGCCAAGATTCGCAATCATGAAGACGTCAAATATAGTTATGTCGCTGTTCGTCGTGGGATTGATTCTAGGAAGGCTGCGAGACCCTTGTTGCAAGGCGAAAAAGCTACGCTCCAATCATTCGAAGGGTATGAAGAGCATGACCTACCCGATTCCGAAGCAGGATCGTCTGGTGAAGGAAGTAATGTCAAATTTCATCCTCTTTCCCTGCCCCGTTCCATCCTTCCGCCCCTCAAACGTCGTGGACATGTTACCCTCGACCTCTGTACACCAGCCGGTAAACTGGAACGATGGAC
>Ga0302325_10032043_pt1 | contig 10799 bp, 6 predicted proteins | sample Palsa_T0_2_FD_201948 | JGI IMG/M metagenome (GOLD analysis project Ga0302325, IMG submission 201948) | Peat permafrost microbial communities from Stordalen Mire near Abisko, Sweden - Palsa_T0_2 | ecosystem: Environmental > Terrestrial > Soil > Palsa > Peat permafrost | place: Sweden: Abisko... | reverse complement strand
ACGTTGGTGGGCACTAACGATGGCGAACGCGGCCTTGAGGAGCTTTACGGTGCAATGCCATCACACCGCGGAGGGAGCATGGATTGCGCCAATCGGATTTCGAATAAATCGCAGTCGAATCGCCGGCGGAGGGCCTAGCCTTTGGCCGCATCTGTCCGCCCAACTTGTACCGCCTGACCTGAAACCGTGCGCAAAAATCATCGCCTTACCCTGCGCTATCAACAGATCCACCCGGAGTTTTCAACTTATTCGCACCCGGCTGGCCGACCTTCTTGGAAAATAGCAGTACCATTGTTTTGGTTTTAACCAAGTTTTTACTTGACTCGTTACTCCAACAGGCGTAACATCCCGTAGTAGGTACCACGTGTTCAAATTGGCCCGCCCCAGGTGGGGCGATTGGAGGACCGCATGTATTTTTGCAAAACGCGCACTCCGTCCGTCGCGAACACACGCATCGCTCTGTTCGTGGCAACCCTTGGCCTTGCAACCCTTACCCCCCCCCCGCTAAAGCCCAACTATGCACTACCGCCAGCAGTACGGTCCCGCCGTGCGTCTTGACACAGGGATACGCCGGACCTGCCGGCGATCTCAACTACAACAGCCGGCAGGCGTTTGACCCGTACGAATACACGCTCTACCCCGCCTACATTCATTCGACAATGTCAACGACGCGACAGCGCTTCTTCGAGGTGGACGACTCCCAGTACCAACTCCCGCCGAACGCACCATCGAACCCGATCATGGCCGAGCCGCTGTACGTCGTCGGCATCACGGTTTCGAGCCCGGCGCAGGGAACCTGCAGCGGCTGTAACATGTTGGTCGCGGTGACGCTGAACGACACCATCTTCGCGTGGGTCGCCGACGGCACGCAGGCAGGCAACCTATTGTGGAGCAGACAGGGGGACCCCAGCAACTCGAACAACCCCCCCGGCAACGCGGGCAATGCGCTCTGGCGGGACGACTGCGGGCTGGGCGGCGGCCCCGTGCCCCGATCCGACACCACCCCCTTTATGGGCATCCTCTCGACGCCGGTGATCGACGCGAGCGGCTCCACGCCCGTGATGTTTCTTACCGACTGGTGCCAGACCTCGGGCTCGACGCCAATGCTACAGTGGAATATCCACGAGATCAACCTCAAGACAGGGGTGGACATCACGCCATCGCGGTGGATCGGCTCGTCGATGGACTTTGGCGGCTCTGGCTTTCAGGACGTTAACCAGACGCAGCGCGCGGCGTTGCTTGAAGTCCCGAACCCGCACAGCGGCGGCAACCCGTTGGTCTACCTGGCGTTCGGTACGGGCACGGTGGAGGACAACGCTACCGCCCATCCGTACAATGGGTGGCTACTAGCCTACACCACCGGCAGCGGCGCGCTGTCGCCCGAAACCGGATTCCCCTCGGTGACACCCACCTCCTGCGGCAGCGGCGGAGGCATGTACATGGGATCGAACAACGGCCAGTGCACGACCGGCAATTTGGGAACGCCGCATTGCGATTGCTACCTTTACAACACGGCGGGGTACCAAAACGCGCCGAACTGGGGCGGGCAGGGCGGCGGCTGCTGGATGTCCGGGCACGGGCCGGCGGCAACCACCGCTGGCGCAATCAACAGCGATGGCAACGTGCATGTATTCCTCGGATGCGGCAACGGCGGCTTCCAGGAATTCAATGGCACCACGCCCGACGTGAGCAACAATTACGGCCAGTCCGTCATGGATTTCCGCGTCACTTCAAGCGGGTACGATACGTCGCCGTTCCAAAGCTTCACTCCACGCACGCCGCTATCCGGCGTCGGGCCGTCGCTCCCGAGCGTCTGTGGCGACACCGGCTCGGGCTGCGCCGGCTGTGGCGCGTGCTCCTACACTTTCCAGGCCATGAACGTGGCCGACTGGGACCAATCCACGGGCGGGGTTATTTTGTTTAACGACATCGCCGGGACCCAACGCGTGGTGACTGCCGACAAGGCCGGCTACGGCTACCTGCTGACGCAGGGGAACCTGTGCGACCCGAGCAACAGCTCCTACTACGATAGCGGCTGCGTAGGGTTCGCTACGGGCGATCCGGGAAGCTGGACATTTGGCGCCGCGATGAACTTGCCGGGAAGCTCGGGCGGCTGTGCCAGCAACTCGGACACCGGATGCGACCGGGTTACTGGCATGGCATTCTACGACCAGAAGCCCAGCTCTGCTGCCTACCTCTACTACTGGCCGAACAGCGAAAAGCTGGTTGGGCTGGAGCTGTCCGACAACACGACCACCACTGCCGGGCAGGGATCGGTCACCTGGACCAGCGGCAGTCCCACCGCCCTAACCTATACGCCGACGGGCGGCGGCTCCTGCACCGTCGGCAGCAACTGTCTCACGGACCAAGTGGTCCCAGGGGACACGCTCGAATTCCAAAACTGCTCCTGCTCGGGTTCCAGTTGCCCTGTGGTCACCATGGTTACCTTCAGCTCCATGACGGTAAACATCGCGCCGCCCTCGGGGTGCGCCGCCAACACCGCGCAGCCCTTCAGCTATTTCGGATACTTCATAAACCCGAAGCGCGACAATACCCCGCCCGCCAGCGCCATCGGATATCCGGGCGGCGCCGTAACCGTCAGCGCCCACAAGGGCGCATCCGGCAACTACTTGGATGGTGTCGTGTGGGCAATAGCGCCTAACGGTTCGTCCGAAGGAAACGAGCAACGCGGCCTCGGCACGCTGTACGGCTACACGGCGGCGTCCCCGGCCACCGTACTGACAAACCAGTACACCAGCTCCAGCACCGACATATGGTGCTCTACGTCCTACGCTTTGCCGACTGTGACCAACGGACAGGTCTTCGTCCCCACTTTCGCCGTCAGCACGTCGGGCAACACCTTTGCGAACTGTCCCCCGTCCCCCAATAGCTCTGCGCCGCCAAGCAATTCCGGCATCCTGGTGTATTACTAAGCGTCTGCCCACTGCGCGCGACGGCACCAGCCGCCGCGCGCTATCGGACTAAACCATGAAAAACAATAAATCCGTTCCCAATTTTCGCGCCAGCATCGGGCTCGCCCTGTGGCTCGCAGCTTTCGCTGCTGCAGCCTCGCCGTCAGACGCGGCCACGCTTCGCGTGCTCGCCCAGACTGGCCAATATTCGCAACCATACGGGATCACTGAAGGCGCCCCGGGCCTCTTCTATTTCGTGGGAGATGTCGGCACTGACATCGTCTCCATCACCACAAAAGGATACCTGACCCAAGTGGCTGCGTTTCAGCACCCGCCATACATCATTTTTTCCGCGCCGATTAGCGGCTCAAACGGGCTGTTCTACTCCTCGATCGAGGGCACACAGAACGTCAACAATGGGTACGTCTTTTCCTTCACTTCTGCGCCTGGCAGCCAGACCTATTCGGCGCAGAGCTTCGCCCCGGCGTTCACCCAGAACCTGCCGGACGGCAACCTCCTCACCATCGCGTACCCATACGCCACCACCTCGACCATCCTCGCCGAAACCACTCTGGGCGGCGAAGTGATGGCGCCCATTTACCGGTTCCCGTCGGGCGAGCAGGTGGCGTTCGACGCCCTCTATGCGACCGACGGTAATTACTACGGCACTTCAGTGTCTGCGAACAAGACCGCCGGGTATGTGTACCAGATAACGCCGTCCGGATCGCTTACCAAATTGCTGAACATTCCGATCCCAGCGTCGGCGTACGTGCTGCAAGCCGGCGACGGGAACCTCTACGGCGTCACCGGCTCGAACGGAAAACCCCAAGCCGCCACAATCTTCAAGCTGACCCTGGGCGGCCAGTACGCGTTGCTGCACACCTTCCCGGCGGGAACCAGTGGCAACGTGGCCATGCTGATCGAGGGCAGCGACGGCAAGATCTACGGCGCAACCAATGGCAACGGCGGCGTCGGCAGCCGTATATTCAGCATGACGACCTCCGGCCAGTATGCGGTCGTCTACGAGATGAACGCCAACCAGGGCCAATGCCCTTGCACATTAGTTCAGGGCAGCGACGGCGTCGTCTATGGCACCGCCCAGATGTTCGGGACCACCGGCGGCGGGACCATCTTCGCCCTGGACGCGGGCCTGCCGAAACCGGCGCCGCAAGCGAAGCAATTCCAGCCGCAGTCGGGGAGCGCCGGAACCCAGGTGCAGATTTGGGGATCGAACCTGCTCTCGGCGAAAGTCACGTTCAACGGCGTGGCCGCGAGGGACGTCTCCAGCAGCGGTCCTAATTACGTCCTGGCGACCGTTCCCGCGCGCGCCACCAGCGGTCCGATCATGGTCACCACGCCCGGCGGCACGTCGACGACGGCCGCCAGCTTTACAGTGCAATAAGCGCCACAATGCAGGAGGAAATATGACTTGGACAACTCCGAATTTCGAAGAAATCGCAGTCAGTTGCGAGATGCAAGTCTATAGGTAGCATTCCAGAGGGGGGCCGCCGCGTGGCCGGCCCTCCGCGTTGTACCCCTTTTGGAAGGAATTAAACCATGAGCAAGCACTCAGGCAATACTTTACTGGTCGCGTCGCTCGTCCTCGCGCTAGGCTCGGCGCGGCCCAGCTGCGGGGCGACCTACAGCGCCGTCGCCTACATGACGGGCCAGAACTCTCAGCCCATCGGGATCGCTGAAGGGGTGCCCGGCCTGTTCTTTGTGCAGGCCTCCGGAACTCTCATCTTCTCGACGACGACTCAGGGGGCCACGATCATCGTGGCGTCATTCCCTGACCCGCCCTACACCGTCGGATCAGGCCCCGGCGCCGTTGCGGCTAATGGCCTGCTCTATTCCTCAATCTCACAGACCACTGGCAACGGCTCTGGCAATATTATCTCAATGTCGTCAACCGCAGGCAGCGAAGACACGTACGCCGCCCAGAATTTCGCGATGATACCGCTGGCGGGCACTCTCCCAGGCGGCAAGCTATTCGGCCTCGCCTACGCCTTCTCAAATGCGTCGTACAACATCGGGACCACCGACCTCAGCGGAAACATGACGACCCTCTACCAGTTCCCCACTACCGACCGCGCCATCGCGCCGGTTTACGGCTCCGACGGGAACTACTACGGCACGGCGTTTACGTACGGGTCCCAGAATGGGTACTTCTACAAAGTGACGCCCTCCGGCTCCTTTACAAAGGTGGCCACCCTTCCCTTTGCGGGCGCAGGTATCGTGCTGCAGGGCACCGATGGCAATTTCTACGGCGTACAGCCAACCTCGGCCGGCTGCTCCAACACCGGTCAGCACGGCGCGGTGTACAAGATGACGCCCACGGGCCAGTTCACGACGCTGCACGATTTCGGACTGTGCGGCAATGCCGTCGTGAATTCCCTGATCGAGGGCAGCGACGGCAAGCTGTACGGCGCCATACAGGGCAACAGCGCGCTGTTCAGCCTGACCAGGTCCGGCACTTACAAGGTCGAGTTCAAGACCGACAACGGTAACACGCAGGGCCTGTGCACGTGTATCCTGACGCAGGGCGGCGACGGCATCATCTACGGTACTGCCTCGGGAGGCGGGCCCGGAGGGTACGGCGTCGTGTTCGCTCTCAACGCAGGACTTCCCGTGCCCAAGCCGAAGGCCCGGGAGTTCACTCCAAGATCGGGCGCGGTGGGAGCTCGGGTGCAGATCTGGGGATACAACCTGCTAAACGCGTCAGTGACTTTCGACGGCGTGCCCGCCACAGAGGTCTCGAACAGCGGCCCGAATTACGTGCTGGCCACTGTGCCACATGGCGCTACGACGGGACCGGTCACCGTCGCCACTCCCGGCGGCGCCTCGACTACGCATGCGAGCTTCACGGTCAAGTAACGGATAACAGTTAACCGCAAGGAGGCGGGGCAATGACTTGGACAACTCCGAATTTCGAAGAAATCGCAGTCGGTTGCGAGATCAATTCCTACGCACCGGGCCGAAATCTAGAATCTAGAATCCGGCCAAACTAACCACTGCTCTCGCCCTAAAAGCGCGGGCACATAACAATCACAGCGGGCTGAACCCCTCGATCAGCCCACGTGTGCCTCTTTTTCGAGGGACTAAAAGAAGAGGAGACCTACAATGGACAGTCTACGTGTGTTTTCACTTTCCGCAGCCAGTGGCGTGGCATGCGTTCGTTTCGTTTCCGCGCTGGCGCTGCAGTCGGCCCTGCTGACCCTGTGCGCCCAATCGCCGGTGATCTACAGCTTCACCAGTCCCACCAGCGACGGCGCAAATCCCCATTGCGCCCCATTGATCGACAGCAGCGGCAGGCTCTTCGGAACCACCGTCTACGGGGGCACCTCCTCGGGGGCAGCAACGGCGGTGCTTCCTCTTGCGACGGCGTCAATTCGCGCTCCGTCCTGCTCGACACGGGCAGTGGCGTTTTCAGCGGCACCACTTACTCGATACACGTTCGCCGGCGGGAGCGAGCGAACCGCGCGGACCGGATACTAACGATGGGGAGCGCGGCCTTGGCGAGCTTTACGGTGCAATTGCCACCGCACGGCAGAGGAAAGTGTGGACTGCGCCAATCGGATTTCTTACTAAATCGCAGGGATCAATTCCTACGCGCCACTCGTTTTGCCGCGCGAAGCTCCCGAGCGGCACCGACGCGACGAATTGGCTTAGGCGCGGGCGCGCCCCCCGGATATGTTTTCTCGCTATAGTCCGAAATACAAAGACTTTCTAGTGAAGCCCAGTACCACTTTCCCGGATTCACGTATTTTTTCCTTGCTTTTGCTCCGCGTCCGTGATAAACGTTATCCTAAGAGATACAGCCCACAAGGAGGATGTCATGCGCCAAGCATGGAATCGCCTACGTTTTCGCCAGACGGGGGGGGGGGGAACTCGCCCCGTGTATGGTTGTCTTTGGTTTAGCAGCCGTCGCAGTTCCCCTTAACGCCCAAATTTGCACTGGCACGAGTCCGCCCTGCGCTTTGACCCAGGGTTACGCCGGCCCGATGACCGACACTGCGTTCAACTACCGGCAGGCCATCAATCCCTACGAGACCCACTTCACGCAGACGGTGTTGCCGGACAGCGGCAGTCCTGGGGCCGCAACTATGTTCCTCCCCGTCGACGTGAACGACCTCGTCGCAAGCTCGAATCCGGTCTCGAATCCCATTATGGCCCAGCCGCTCTATGTCTCCGGTATCACGGTCACGAGCCCGATTCAGGGCTCCTGCAGCCCTTGTAACATGGTCGTCATCGTAACGCTAAACGGAACCATTTATGCGTACGTCGCAGACGGAACCGGCGCTGGGAACCTGCTCTGGAGCCGGCAGGGCACTTCATGGACAAGCGGGGTCGGCGGCAACGCGTTGTGGTGGGACGATTGTAACGCCGAAACTGGTGCACAGCCGGTTCCGCGCACGGACGTACTGCAGTTTGAGGGCATCCTCTCGACCCCGGTAATCGACGCAAGCGCGTCCGTCCCGCTTCTGTATGTGACGTCGTTCTGCCAGACCCCGACACCGACTCCGCGGTGGTTCCTCCACCAGATCAACCTAAAGAACGGGCATGACGTCTCGACAGCCAACATCGGCAGCGACGTCCGCAACCTCACCGGCTGCACACCCTGCTCCAATTTCACCGACGCAAATCAGCAACAGCGCCCCGCCCTTACCTTCGTGGCAAACTCGAACAACACCAGCGGCGACCCCAACCTGCTCTACATCCTGTTTGGCACGGGCACGCTCGAGAACAGCGCCGGCCAACCCTACTTCGGCTGGGTGGTTGGCTACAAGGTGCCGACCTCCAGCGCTCTCACTTTGGAATTCGCGTACATGAACGAGCCCTCGAGCTGCGGCCCGGGCGGCGGCTACGGTAATTCCACCCGCCAGTGCAGCGCAACCTACAACTCCGGTACGCCCCCGTGCGATTGCTACGTGGCCTCCGGCGACACCCAGAACGCCCCGAACTGGGGCGGCCACGGCGGCGGCTGCTGGCAGTCGGGCAACGGGCCAGCCGCTGTGCAAAAAGGCGCCATCGACAGCGACGTGCATGTATTCCTCGGCTGCGGCAACGGCGGCTTTCAAAACTTCAACTCGAGCAACGCGAGCCCGCCGAGCGTGAGCAACAACAACGGCGAAACCCTAATGGACTTCCGGCTCACAACCGGTGGCTTCGACTCGACGCCGTTTCAAACCTTTACGCCCAACAGCCCCGCTCACGGCGTAGCGCCGGCTCCGCCGAGTGTTTGCGGCGACAACGGGGGATCCGGTTGTGCCGGATGCGTGCAGTGTACCTACACCCTACAGACCTTGAACGCCTACGACTACGACTTCGGGACGGGCGGCCAAGCGCTCTTCAACGACCTGTCGGGCACGCTACGGCTTGTGGTTACGGGCAAGGACGGCTACGGCTACCTGCTCACGCCCGGGCAGCTATGCGGCTCAGGATACACAGCGGATACGGGTTGCGTGGGGTTTTACCCGAACGACCCGGGCAGCCTGATGACGTTTGGGGCCTCGCAGGTCCTCTGCAGCGGCATTGGCTCGGACGACTGCGACCGTGTGACGAGCATGGCGGTCTACGACAACCAGGCAACGGATTCCAGCCGCGCGGTTTCTATCATCTACTGGCCGTACAACGAGAGGCTGACCTCACTCAGCGTGTCGGCTCCAACGGCCACGCAGAGCGGGATCCAGCAGCTTCATTGGAGTTCCGGGGGATCCTATACAATGAACATCGGCGGCTCGGGAAGCTGCACGATCAACCAAAACTGCGTCCCGGATCAGGTAGTGCCCGGCGACACCCTCACGCTGCCAAGCTGTAGCTGCGGCACCTCCGACTGTCCGACGGTAACGGCCGTCACTGCGTACACGCTGACGCTCAACATAACAGTGGGTACCGCCTTTCCCTCGTGCACCTCGCCCCAGAGCTTCGAATATTCTGGTTACCTTGTTACGCCTGCGCACGATTCCAGCCCGTCGGCGGGCAGTGGCGGCTACCCTGGCGGAGCGGTAACCGTGAGCGCCAACTGCACCTCCCCGCCTTGCAGCGCTACCAGCGCGCTGATCTGGGCTGTCGTATCGAACAGCGCATCGGCCCCCGACACCATGGCGCGGGGACTGGGCACGCTCTACGCCTACGACGCCCTGCCGAACACGAGCACTGACCAACTAGCCCCGCTCTGGAACAGCACCGACGTCTGGTGCTCCTCCTCTTATGCTCGGCCGACGGTCGTGAACGGAAGCGCTTTCGTGCCGACTTATGTCGCCCAAGAACAGGGCGTCACCTTCCCCACAAGCGATGACCAGACGGTCTGCCCATCGTCGGAGTATTCGACGGGCACCGGGTGGCCGTCGGGCGTTCTGGTATATCGCTAGAGAGAAACCAAGAGCAGGGCGCGGCGGCCGCACAGGTCGCCGCGCTTGGCCTATTCCAATTCCGCAAGGAGCATTTTAAATCAAATGACTAGCCGACCTCTTCTTAGACTTAGCTTCGCGGCGAGTTGCGCCATCGCTGCGGCTGCGGCCCCGGCAACTCCCGCCGTGACGTACAGCGTTGTGGCGTACCTGCCGGGCGGCGCATACGTGGGGCCTGCGGGCATCATGCAAGGTGGCCCTGGGACGTTTTACGCCCAGGGGGACGGGCCCGCACTCTTCTCCGTCAGCCTGAAAGGCCAGTTCACGACCCTAGCGACCTTTACAAGCCCGCCCTTCGTCATCTCGTCGAACCCAGTGCCAGCCTCGAACAGACTCGTCTATTCCTCAGTCCAGACTGCCGAGGGCGGTTCGCAAGCGAGCGTCTTCTCGGTAGGCGCCACTGCAGGCACTGAGCACACTTATCCAGCCCAAACCGTCGTCCCAAGCCTTGCGGCGAACCTCCCGGACGGCAGCTTCTTCGGCGTAGCGTACGGCTTTTCCGGCAAACCCCCAGCCCTCGCCACAGTTGACACGGCGGGGGAGGTTACGCCGTTCTACCAATTTCCCACCGGCTCCACGGTTTACCTGCCAATATACGGGGCCGACGGAAACTATTATGGCACGGGCTATACCTACGGCGTACCGGGTACCTACCTCTACAAAGCCACGCCATCCGGATCGTTCACGCAGCTAGCCGTTATGCCCTTCGGGACCACGGCCTTTGCAGGCGTGGGGCTCGTCCTGCAGGGCAGCGACGGCAACTTCTACGGTATCCAGTCAACTGGGGCCGGCTGCTCCGCCAGTAACCAGCACGGTGCCGTCTATAAGCTTACGCCGAGCGGCCAGTTCACCATCCTGCACGACTTCGGCGTCTGCGGCAACGGCGTGGTGAACACGCTAATCCAGGCCAGCGACGGCAAGCTCTACGGCGCGACCCAGGGCAACAGCCTGTTTAGCCTCACCACGTCCGGCGAATACAAGGCGCTATTCAAGACTACGAACGGGAGCACCGAAGGCCTGTGCCCGTGCTGGCTGTTGCAGGGCAGCGACGGCAAGCTCTACGGCATGGCGCAGGGCGGCGGCCCGCATGGGGATGGCGTTTTCTTCGCACTCGATGCTGGCCTTCCCATCCCCAGACCCCAGGCGCTCGAATTTTCCCCGGCATCCGGCGCCGCAGGCACGAAGGTGCGGATCTGGGGGCGGAACCTGCTTCAGGCGTCGGCGCAGTTCAACGGAGCCGCCGCCGCCGGAGTCTACAACAGCGGCCCCAACTACGTCTGGGCGACTGTCCCAGAGGGTGCAACCACTGGGCCGATCATGGTAACCACGCCCGGCGGCACGTCGACCACAGCCGCCAGCTTTACAGTGCAATAAGCGCCACAATGCAGGAGGAAATATGGCTTGGACAACTCCGAATTTCGAAGAAATCGCAGTCAGTTGCGAGATCAATTCCTACGCACCGGCCGAAATCTAGAAT
>Ga0302325_10032041_pt1 | contig 10799 bp, 8 predicted proteins | sample Palsa_T0_2_FD_201948 | JGI IMG/M metagenome (GOLD analysis project Ga0302325, IMG submission 201948) | Peat permafrost microbial communities from Stordalen Mire near Abisko, Sweden - Palsa_T0_2 | ecosystem: Environmental > Terrestrial > Soil > Palsa > Peat permafrost | place: Sweden: Abisko... | reverse complement strand
TTGTCAGGAGATCCTCTCTTCCGGCTCGCCGAGCGTCTTCGCATGTTTCGGCGCGCGCTGGCGAAGCTCGATCGTCGCGCGGATGCGTCGATCGTAGGTCACGCGCTGCACGCCGCGTCGCTCGGCAAGGCGGAGCTCCGCGAACGCAAGAAGGTCGAGGCGGCCATCCCGCTCATCCGCGACCGGCTGGAGAAGCGTCGTCCGGACTGCTCGCCCTTCCGGATCGACGTCAACTGGGAAGCCGAGCACGGCGCTGCCCGCATCGAGATTGCGCCGCGGCCTGGTTCGGCGGCGCGCCCCGTAGTCATCGACTGGAATCTCGTCGACTCGGCCGAATACGAAGAGCTCGTCGCCATCGAGCTGGATGTCCGTTCGATAGGGCCCACGCCCTACTTCGTGCGCGAGACCGACAAGACGGGCGACAAGGCCAAGCCCGAAGTCGAGCTCGAGGACGCCGACGCGCTCTGGGACTACATCGACGCTCGGGGCCGCAAAGGGACGCAGCTGCAGCGGTACAAGGGGCTCGGCGAGATGAACCCGTCGCAGCTTTGGGAGACCACCCTCGACCCGAATACCCGGGTCATGCTCCAGGTCCGGATGGACGATGTCGTCCAGACCGACCAGATCTTCACCATCCTCATGGGCGACCAGGTCGAACCTCGCCGCCAGTTCATCGAGGACAACGCGCTCAACGCGAGAAACCTCGACATTTAGGCACGGTCGAGGGGGCCTCCGGCGGGTTGGCGTGGCTCTTGCGCGGCGGGATAGGCGACTTAGCTTCGTCTCTGGCAGTACGCGAGGAACCGGCTCAAGGAGTCGAGTCGCGCGACCGAGTGTCGACGGGCGATGTCGGCGTCGGGTGAGCTCTGCCACGGAGGAGACACGAGATATGCGCCCGGACCGAATGACCACGAAGAGCCGCGAGGCGTTCCAGGACGCCATCGACCGGGCGTCACGCCTGGGAAACCCGGAGCTTTACCCCGAACATTTGCTCGCCGCCATGCTGGATCAAGAAGGCGGCGTGGCTGGGCCCTTGCTGCAGAAAGCCGGCGGCGATGTGAGCGTCTTGCGGGACGCCCTCGCCAAAAAGCTGGAGGGCTTTCCCAAGGTCAGCGGGGGCGCGGAGCCCGGTCTGTCGCGGCGCACGCTCGAGGTCATCCGTCGGGCGGACGACGAGGCCAAGAAGCTGAAGGACGATTACGTCTCCGTCGAGCACTACATCCTGGCGATGGCGCAGCACGACCGCGACGTCGCGGCGGTGCTGAAGGCTCATGGCGGCCTCGGGTACGAGCCGCTCCTCGCGGCTTTGGCGGCCGTCCGGGGCTCGCAGCGGATCACCGATGCGGACCCGGAGGGGAAGTTTCAGGCGCTGGAGAAGTACTGCCGGGACCTGACCGAGTCGGCTCGCAAGGGCAAGCTCGATCCTGTGGTCGGCCGCGACGAGGAGATCCGCCGCGTCATGCAGGTGCTCTCGCGCCGGACGAAGAACAACCCGGTGCTCATCGGGGAGCCGGGTGTCGGCAAGACAGCCATCGTCGAGGGCATCGCGCAGCGCATCGTCCGGGGCGACGTCCCGGAGTCGCTCAAGAACAAGCGGCTTTGCTCCCTCGACATGGGCGCCCTGGTGGCAGGAGCCAAGTACCGCGGTGAGTTCGAGGACCGGCTCAAGGCCGTTCTCAAGGAAGTCGAATCGTCGAACGGTCGGATCGTCCTCTTCATCGACGAGCTTCACACCATCGTGGGCGCCGGCGCGGCCGAGGGATCGATGGACGCGGCGAACCTGCTAAAGCCTGCGCTGGCGCGCGGCGAGCTTCGCTGCATCGGCGCGACGACGCTCGACGAATACCGCAAGCGGATCGAGAAGGACGCCGCCCTCGAGCGGCGGTTTCAGCCCGTGCTCGTCTCGCAGCCGACGGTCGCGGACACGATCGCGATCCTTCGCGGGCTGAAAGAGCGCTACGAGGTGCACCACGGCATCCGCATCCAGGACGCGGCGCTCGTCGCCGCAGCCACGCTGAGCGATCGCTACGTGACGGACCGCTTCCTCCCCGACAAGGCGATCGATCTCGTCGACGAGGCGGCGGCGAAGATCAAGATGGAAGTCGACAGCATGCCCGCCGAGGTCGACGCCGTGCAGCGCAAGCTGATGCAGCTCCAGATCGAGGAGCAAGCGCTGCGCAAGGAGCGGGACGCTGCGAGCCGCGCGAGAGTGGATGAAGTGAAGCGCGAGATCGCCGAGCTCGAAGAGAGCAGCCTCGCCATGCGTGCGCAGTGGCAGCGCGAGCGAGAGGTGATCGAGCAGATCCGGGCCATCCAGCCCGAGGTCGAAAAGCTCCGCCTCGAGGCAGAGCAGGCGCAGCGTCGGGCCGACCTCGGACGAGCCGCGGAGATCAGCTACGGCAAGATCCCCGAGCTCGACAGGAAGCTCGCTGAGCTGCGCAAGGTCCTCGCCAAGGTGCAGGAGAAGACGAGCTACCTGCGCGAAGAAGTGACCGACCAGGACATCGCGGCGATCGTGTCCAAGTGGACGGGCATCCCCGTCGCCAAGATGATGCAGGGCGAGATGCACAAGCTCCTTCACATGGAGGAGGAGCTGCGAAAGCGCGTCGTCGGCCAGGCGACCGCCGTCGAGGCCGTGGCGAACGCCGTGCGCCGTTCCCGCGCTGGGCTCGGCGATCCGCATCGGCCCATCGGGAGCTTTCTCTTCCTCGGTCCGACGGGCGTCGGCAAGACGGAGCTGGCGCGGGCGCTCGCGGAGTTCTTGTTCGACGACGAGCGGGCCATGATTCGCCTCGACATGAGCGAGTACATGGAGAAACACGCCGTCTCTCGCCTCATCGGCGCTCCGCCCGGGTACGTCGGCTACGAAGAAGGCGGGCAGCTCACCGAGCCCGTGCGCCGTCGCCCGTACTCCGTGATTCTCTTCGACGAAGTCGAGAAGGCGCACGCCGACGTCTGGAACGTCTTGTTGCAGGTGCTGGACGACGGCCGGCTGACCGATGGGCAGGGTCGCACCGTCGACTTCAAGAACGCCGTCATCATTCTGACGAGCAACATCGGGTCGGCGCAGATTCACGCGATCGAAGAGCGACCCGGCCTCGACGACGCGACGCGGCGCGATCTCATCCGCCGTGGCGTCATGGACGACGTTCGCAAGGTCTTCCGTCCGGAGTTTCTGAATCGTCTCGACGAGATCGTGTTCTTCAGCAGGCTCGACGTGCAGCAGATCCGCCACATCGTCGACATCCAGCTCGAGCGCTTCTCCGCGCGCCTCGCGCGGCGCGACCTGCGCCTCGACGTGCGCGACGGCGCGAAGGATGTCCTGGCGAAGGCGGGATGGGACCCCCAGTACGGGGCGCGCCCTCTCAAGCGCGCGATCCAGCACAGCCTGGAAGACCCTCTGGCGCGCAAGGTCTTGGCGGGCGAGTTCCCTCCCGGGACGACGGTCGTCGTCGACCGCGGCCCGGGCGACGAGCTGGCCATCTCGGCGCGCATGTCGAACTGAGCGCGTGAGACTGGTGCGCGACGGCTAGGACCGCTCGCCTCGTGGCAAACGTGCGGTCGAGCCTGCGTGCCACTCTGGTCGAGGTGTGATGGTTTTGTCATGGGCCGCGCGTCCGAGCGGCGACACATTGACGTGGCGCGGACACCCTGGAGCGATGACGGACGGCCTCCTCGCTCCGCCCCCGGTCGCCAGCTCGACGCGGATCTCTTCGACGATCCAAGTGGTCCCAGGTGTGAAACTAAGCAGGGGGCCGTACGTAGAACGTTGCTGAACCGTTGCCGCATCGCTGGCACGGTTATGGCAAGAGCTCTCTCCGGTCGAGCAATGGCAACCACCCCGAACCTCAAGACTGTCCCGCGCCGGACGCGGTCTGCGACTGCTGGTTCGTGGCTCGCCCTGCTTGCGGCCACCACGCTGGGGGATGCGGCTCACACGATCCGCGCCGAGGTCCGGGCCAAGGTCGTGCCCTCCGATAGCGCCATGTACCGCCTCGTGATCCAGTCGTACGACCGGAGCGACGGGGCGGTCCCGGGCCTCAGCGCTCGCCCCGTCGGGAGCATGCAACGCTCGGTGACTGCAGAAGAATTGCGTCAGGGGATCCACGTGAACCTCCTGGAGATCCGCGAGTCACTCGGGTCGGGCGCAAATGGCGAAAAGCCACTCGTCGTCGCCTGGATCGACACGGGGGCGACGGACCTGGAGTTCGACGCCCGGCGTGCTCGGCCCGGTCGAGGGAGCGTCTACGGTGTCGTGGCTCGGTCGGCGCAGCAGGATGCCGTCCAGATAAGCCTCGACCGCACCGTGGCCTGAAGACCGGTGGCCTGAAGAAGGCCTGGCATGCCCAGAGCGCGCGGTTCTTGCGCGCGTTGTTACGTGGTGGGGCGAAGCCGAATCGAACGGACACGGCGTTCGAAATCACGACGCCCGGCGTCGGTGAGCGACTGGCCCCCAAACCGAGCCTCGAGATAGACCTGCGTCAACGACAGCACCTCCTCGCCCAGAGGATGGCGTCGCGCGCGGAGGTCTTCGGCATGGCGCAGGGGCGGCGTTGCCGGCTGGCGGGTGACGCCTTGAAGCTGCAGGGCGGTCTCGAGATGGCGGTAGAGCGCGGCCGCGGCGTCGAGTCGAGGGTCGTTCGCCTGCCTCGTGCCGCGCCGCTCGACCTGCGCCAGCCGCCGTCGCTGCTTCCAGAGGACGTAGCCGATCGCCGCCGCGAGCAGGAGCAGCGCGGCGACCGCGGGGGCTCGCGTCAAATGGTGGAGGGGGCCCCGGTCCATTCCTGCGCGCGACCGCATCCGCTCGTAGCGACGGCTGAATTCCTCGAAGATTCGTACCTGTTTGCGAAGGTCGTACCCCACGACGTACGTGTCCCAGCGTTGCGACAGGGCCTCGACGAAATCGCGTGCGTAGTAGTAGGCGCCTCCCGGCGGTTCGAGCGGTTGCGCGCCGCCCGGTGGGGTCGGGTCGAACGTGTGCCATCCGGGTCGCGTCGGGTCATCGATGTACGCCTCGACCCAGGAGTGGGCGTCGCCTTCGCGCACTGCGTAGTACCGGCCGAATCGGTTCCACGTCCCCCCGACGAAGCCCGTGACGTTGCGCGATGGGATTCCCACGGCGCGCAGCATGAGCGCCATGGCCGTCGAGAAGAACTCGCAGTGCCCGTGGTGGGACTCGAAGAGGAAATGGTCGACGGGCTGCGCCGTCCCGGACGACGGGGAATGCAAATCGTAGACGTAGTCGCGGCGTAGGTGCGTCTCGATGGCCGTGGCCTTGGCCTCGGGCGTTGCCAGTCCGTCCGTCCACTGGTGCCCGAGCTCGGCGACTCTCTCCGGTAACCCCGGGGGCAGCGCCAGGTATCGAGGGCGCTCCGAGAGCGGCAGGCCCTGGACGATCGGTTCGCGATCTCCGGCGAGGTACACGTCGTAGCGCAGGCCTCGACCGTCGGAGCCTGCGTAGCGGATCTCGTCTTCGGCGCCGCGCTGCAAGGTGAGCTGGTCGCCGAGCAGGATCTGATTCGGGGGCCGGACGCGAATGGCCACCGCCCGAGGGGGCAGGAAGACCACCGGGGGATCGATCGCTTCGAGGTCGAACGAGACGACCCGGTCGCGCACCGGGTTCGGCCCGCGGAAGAGCGAGAGGGTGTCGCCGGCGTCGCGCTCGCGCGCCATCTCGTGCTGCGTGCGGGCCCAGGCGTGGCCGTCGTAGGCGTCGAACGCGGTGCCCCGCAGCCGAAGCGTCAGGCGCATCGGCGGGGGCTCTTGCAGATCTTTCACCTCGAAGCGCAGAGCGACGGTCGGATCGTCGCGCAGTACACCCACGTCCCCGAGGTCGACGTGCTCCGAGAACCCAATCATCCGCCCGGCGCGGGGATGGCTGAGCAGGAGCAACGAGAGACCGATCCGCGGAAACATCACGAAGAGCGCCGTCGTAAAGAGCAGGATCGGCACCGAGAGCAGGCAGGTCGTCGCGAGAAACCCCCGGCCGACGACGCGCCGGCTTCGCAGGATGCGCGGCACGTCCACGGGCAAGCCCGTGCGATCGCGCGCGCCCTGACGGTAGTTGCCCTCGACCTCGCGCCGCAGGTGGCTGAGGACCAGCGCCCCCGGCGCCACGACGAGGAAGCCAAAGAAGCAGAGCCCGTACGTCAGGCTGCCCCCGAGCACGGTGCCCGCGACGAAGTGAAGGAGGGCCAGGACGATGATCTGCTGGTCGTGCGCGGCTCCCCGCCGCGTGGCGAGCCGAATGACCTGGAGCCACGCGGCGAATTCGACGGCCACATCGAGCGGAAATCGTCCCACGAGGAGGCGTCCGGCCTCGACGATGAGGAGCGCGACTGGCGCGATCGTCGCGAAGTGACGGAGCGCCGGGCGGCCCTGCCAGCTCTCCGGCAGGGCGAGAGCGATGGCGAGGCCGACGACGAGGACGATGTTGGTCCATGGGCTCAGCGAGGCCGTGCTCACGACGGCGAGGACGCCGAGCGCGGCGAGCGCGTCCGTCATGATGCGGTGGACGAGGCCGAACCTCATTCCGCGCCTTCGGGGGCGGGCGGTTTGGGGCGGCTCACACCGAGCACCGGCTCGAGCAGGGCGAGGTAGCGAAGGAGCGGGTCGGCCCCGAAGGCGCGATCCGCGCGGACGATGCCCCCGGCTGTCGTGAGCACCGCGACGCGGTCACCCCGCTTCAGGTGCGCGACGGACCGCGAAGCGACGTCGCGGATGCCGCGCTCGAACGTCGCCACCCATTCGTCGCCCGAGCCCGGCGGGCGGACCGCGTCGAGGGTCAGGGTGACGTCGGGGCGCATCTCTCTCGCGCGCTCGCGCATGACCATCTGGCCGACAGCCGCGCTCTTGCGCCAGTACACGTCGCGCGGGTCCTCGCCGGAGCGCATCAACTTGACGCCCACGAACTCCTCGCCGCGCCCGCGTCCGAGGATGTTGTCCGCCCCGGGCGACCGCCCCTGCCCCGTCGCCGAGAGGTGGACCGGGTCCACGGCGGGATAGATGACGAGCTCCCCGTCGGCGGGCACCTCGCGGGACTTCTCGAAGAGCCCGAAGGGAAAGCGCGTCGCGATGCGGAAGCCGACGTGGACGTCCCGTCCTCGCCGCGTCGGCGTCCTTCGGTAGGCGGCGACCTGGGCCGACTTTGGGCTGATCTTCAAGAAGAAGCAGCGCTTGTCCGCGGGCTGCCCGGCGCGAAGGTCCTCGACCTCGATGGCGTACGAGGGCACGCGTCCCTTGTGGTTGTAGACCTCGATCTCGACGAGATGCGCCCGCCCGACCTGGGCCCGCAGGGGGAGGCGCCGCAGCACAGTCAGGTCGCGCAGCGACAGCTCGCTCATGATCCCGCTGACGACGATCAGCGCGAGGAGCATCCCCAGGAGCAGGTAGAGCAGGTTGTTGGCGGTGTTGATCGCGGCGAAGCCGACGCCGAGCGTGATGCCGACGAAGAACTTCCCCTCGCGCGTGAACTTGAGGCGCCGCGGCGGCCGCAGGCTGCGCCGCCACGCCAAAAACCACCTTCCTCCGATCCCCGAGGACGACGAACCTGCCATGGCGCCCTCAGAGGGGGACGGGGATTCGCCCGATGACCTCGCGGAGCGCCGCCTCTGCCTCGTCCCGGGTGGGGACGAAGCCATCGGCCTGGGTGGCAAGACGGACGCGGTGGGAGAGGACAGGCAGCGCGAGGTCGTGGATGTCGTCGGCGATGCAGTACTGTCGTCCGCGCAAGAGGGCCCGTGCGCGCGCGGCGTGCCCGAGCGCCATCGCGGCGCGCGTCGATGCACCGAGGGACATCAACGGCGACGTGCGCGTGGCGAGGACGAGGGCGTGGAGATAGGCGGCGAGCGCGCCGTCGATCGTGATGCGCTCTACCTCGCGCTGCAGGGCGACGAGGCGGCCCGGGTCGAGGATGTTGGGGACGTTGCGCGCCGTGTCGGTGTGCCCGTCGAGGACGAGGCGCATCTCGACCTGCGGCGGCGGATACCCGATCCGCACGCGGAGGAGGAATCGATCGAGCTGAGACTCGGGCAGCGGGTACGTGCCGGCGAAGTCTTGCGGGTTTTGCGTCGCGATGACGAAGAACGGATCCGGCAGCGGGATCGTCTGCCCGTCGAGGGAGACCTGCCCCTCGTTCATCGCCTCGAGCAACGCGGACTGCGTGCGGGGGCTGGCGCGGTTGATCTCGTCGGCGAGCAGGATATTGGCGAAGATGGGCCCCTGTCGGAGGATGAACTCTCCGCGGCGTTGGTCGAACACGCTCACCCCGAGGACGTCGCTCGGGAGCAGGTCACTTGTAAACTGCACACGTCTGAGCTCGCCGCCCACGGCCTTGGCCACCGCTCGCGCGAGCGTCGTCTTGCCGACCCCGGGCACGTCTTCGATGAGCAGATGTCCGCGCGCGAGGAGCGCCACGAGCGCGAGTTCGACGGCGTCGTGCTTGCCTTCGAGTGCCCCTTCGATGGCCTGACGCAGCCCCTGGAGCACGGGGTGCTCCGAGCCAACGCGCGCTGCGACCATGCACGCCAGACTAGCACGGCTTCCCAGGCCTCCCTTTCGAGTCGCGTCGCCAAGCGTGCGCCGCCGCGCAGGCCTGTGCGACGCGGCAAACGGGGCGGCAGGCCGACTTGGCAATCTGCTCAAGAATCGAGAAGGAGAACCACCAGGACGCCAAGGACGCCAAGAGAGAAGAAGCAAAAATCTTCGGATATTCTCGTGTCTCTTTGTGTCCTTAGTGGCTCTCCCTCTCTCCAGGCCCTTTCCGCAGCTTGCTAAAGATGAAGACGCCGTGATCGAGCTCCACAACGTTCGCAAGGCGTATGGTCCTGTGCGTGCATTGGCGGGAGTGTCGTGCACCTTCCAGGCTGGGCGCGTCGCCGTCGTCCGTGGGGCGAACGGGTCGGGCAAGTCGACGTTGCTGTCCGTCCTCGGGGCGATGACGAAGGTGACTTCGGGCCGGGTCGACCACGGTGACCTCGGCGCGAGCCGCGAGGAGGTCCGCAAGACGCTCGGGTGGGTCGGCCACGAGTCCCTTTGCTACCCGGACCTGAGCGGCAAGCAGAACATCGAACTTGCCGCGTCCCTGCATGGACGGGATCCGCAGCGCGCGTTCCAGCGAGCGAGCGAGCGCTTCGACCTCGGCGCCTTCGCGGACCGCCCGACGCGCACGTACTCGAGGGGGCAGCGCCAGCGGGTCGCCCTGGCCAGGGCCCTGGTCCACGAGCCCCGCCTTCTCTTGCTCGACGAGCCTACCGCCGGCCTCGACACGGGGACCACGTCACGGCTGCTCGCCGTCGTGCGCGAGGAGGCCGGCCGGGGCGCGACCATCATCGTCGTCACCCACGACCCCGTGTTCGCCTCCGCCGTCGGCGACGATGAACTGACCCTCGACCACGGCCGCCGCGTCCCGGCCGCGTGAACGAGCACTGGCGGCCGCCGGGAAGTCCATGGAGAGAAAGATCCGTAGTGCACCGCCGTCGAGATGAGCTCAAGGTTTGCTGTCATCCTGAGCGAAGCGAAGGACCCCACGGGGATTCCGCAGCTTCGCTGCGGGCGAGGTACTAGACATTCCCGGGGGCTACGCCCCCTTCAGCCCCCCAAATCGGCTCCCGCCGATTTGCTAGTACCTCGACCCTCGACTCTCGAAACCTCTGCGTCGAGGTACTAGTGGCTCTCTCCGTTCTCGAGTTTCACCGCCCCGCCAGGCGTCGCGCCAGAGCCATCACGGGCTCGGTCGTGGCGAGGGTCTCTACGGAGCCACGACCCACTTCCACGACGAAGGGAGTGCCCACGAGGGTGCGCAACTCGTGAGCGTTGCTCTCGGTCGAGGCATCCGGGGACTCGGGGGCAACGATAATGATCCCGTGGACTTGAAGAGAGGCGGCGCCAGCGGCCCGGAGCGCGGCGAGGGTATCGTGGAGGGCCCCGAGCCGGTTCGGCACGACCAGGAGGATCTCGTCCGGTTGCATCGCGCGGGCGAGGTCGGCGTTCGTCTCCCGCCCGGACAGCGGGGTGAACAGTCCGCCCGGGAGCTCGACGACAAGGACGTCGCAGTCCTTCCGCGCCATGCCGATCCCGTGCACCACAGCCGCCATGTCCAGGCTCACCCCTTCCATCCGGGCTGCGATGTGGGGCGACAGTCCCGCCCGGAGCGCATAGCCAAAACGTTTCACGTGAAACGTCGACGCCCGCTCCAGCCGCGCTGCATCGGAGACGGTCGGGTCTGTCACCCCGCTCTCGATCGGTTTGATGCCGGCGGCGCGGGGCACCCTCGTCCCGAGCGCCTGGAGGAGGGCCTCGGCGAAGTGCGTCTTGCCGATGTTCGTCCCCGTGCCTGAGATCACGACCAGGCGGCCGCTCACCGAGGCTCCCGCCCGAGGACGTCGGCGAACACGCCGAGGGCTCGCGCGACGTCGGCCTCGCCGTGAGCCGCCGTGACTGTCAGCCGCAACCGGGCCGTGCCCGCCGGGACCGACGGAGGACGGATGGCCGCCACGTCGATCCCCGCCTCGCGCAAGCCCTTCGCCAGACGAACGGCCTTGGCGGGGTCACCGATGACCCACGGGACGATGGGCCCGATCCCGCGTGGGGAGACACCCAGCTCGGTCAGCCCGCGCCGGAGTTGATTCGCCGCCGCCAAGACTCGCCCTCGACGCTCCGGCTCCTTCAGCGATGCTTCTACGCCCGCCCGGGCGGCGGCTGCCACCGCAGGGCTCAGCCCCGTGGAGAACACGAACGTCCGTGCCCGGTTCCACAGCCACTGCGCGAGGGCGGGACACCCTGCCACGAAGGCACCTGCG
>Ga0302325_10032040_pt1 | contig 10799 bp, 13 predicted proteins | sample Palsa_T0_2_FD_201948 | JGI IMG/M metagenome (GOLD analysis project Ga0302325, IMG submission 201948) | Peat permafrost microbial communities from Stordalen Mire near Abisko, Sweden - Palsa_T0_2 | ecosystem: Environmental > Terrestrial > Soil > Palsa > Peat permafrost | place: Sweden: Abisko... | reverse complement strand
AACAGAAGCGCGCGCTCTATGAAGAATTTGGGCTCGATATGGCCTGGGTGCAGGGCGCGATGATGGAGGCGTTCAGCGACGCGCGCATCCGCACGCGGCTTCGGGATTCCACATCGATCTTCCGGGTGCTGATCAAGACCTTGCTGAAGGCGGGCATCATTACCGAGCGCACACGCGGAGTCTATGCGGCCTATGTCGATATGGAAGAGCTCTATAAGGAAAGCGATCGCATGATCGGTGACGACATCGCCGAAGAAGGCATCCGCTATCTGATGACCTTGAATGGCGGCCGCCAATTGTCGACGCCCGTCTCGATCGCAGCCGAATAGCAAACGTCACGCGGATTTTTTCCGCGGATAAAATCCCAGGAGCAGCAATGTCGTGCTGACGGCAATGCACAGCCATGCGAACGCGTCCCCGATCCGGTCGTAGAGCGTGTTGCCGGCATTGGTGCCGCGCGGAAGATCGCCTACCAGCGTCGTGAAGCCGTCATTGCCGGTGCGGCGGAGTGTCAGGATGCGCCCCTGCGCATCGGAAAGAGTCAACAGTCCATCGCGCGCGCTACGCGCCATCGCAAACCCGTTCTCCACGTCGCGCATCACCGCCATATCGCCATGCAAATATGCATCGGCCTCGAAATCCCAGGCGGGCACAGCCATAACATCGGCATGCGCGTGCGAATCCTTGCGCAGCATGCGGTTGAAATCCATGTCCTTGCAGATTTCGATCCCGATATGGTTCGGGAGCGTGAACGGCGCAGTTCCCGGCGTGAACGCGCGCTCGAGACCGGGAACCATATGGCGCTTTAAGTAGCTTTCCGGCTTACTGCCGTCCGGTGGATATACCCAGGCAATATTCTCGCGAGTCGCGCCGTTGCGGCCGTCGAAGCCCGCGACCAAAGTTGCGTTCAACGCCTTCGCCGTCGCCGCGAGCTTTGCCTCGGCCTGGGCGCGCCAAGGCTGTTCGATAATCGCCAGCTTCTCCGGATAGACGACAAGTCGCACGCCGTCCGGCGCCAGCTTCAAGGCCTCGTTGTCATACGCATCGATGGTGGCCAGCGCGACAGCGCCGTCGTCGGCGAACGCCGCGGAATCGAGCTTGTCATTGTCGATCAGACCGACCCGCAAGATGGGTCCGGCAGGTTGCGTAAGAACATATGCGCCGTAAGCGGCATTGAGCGCGAACAGACCGATACCCAGTGCCGCCGGCAGGATTTTCCTTCTGCGTAGCGCGAGCGCAATCGATGCCGGCACGAAGGCGACAAGAAACGCGACGCCCCACAGCCCGAACAGCGACGCGCTCTGGATGACCAGGGGCGCCGGCACTTCGCTGTAGGCGATGTTGGCGGCCGTCCCGTCGGGACCGAACGAAGCCAGATAGCCGAGGGCCGTCCACAATGCTGCGAACGCAAAGACTCCGGCCAACGGATTGACCCGCGCTGCCACAAAGCGCGCGGCCAGCGCGGACACCATGAACAGCGCCGCGGGTCCGGCGAGCATGATGATCAGCGTCGGTAACGGCAGGACACCCGCATAGGCATCCAGAAGGTTGGATGATCCGATCGCATAGGCCGCAAAGGCGGCTACGGCGACGGTGAGCGTACGGGCACGTCCGAAGGCGAGCCAAAGGATGGGCAACGGAGCCAGCCACGCAAGCGGCCATAATTCGTTCAGCCCGATGGAGCCGTAGAATGCTGCGGCGCCTAATGCCGTGCAAAGAAATACGATCACGATGGAGCCCCATGCCAGTCGCCGGAAAGTGCCCCAACAAGACGTCGCTTGCCAGCCCAGAATGCACACCCGCACGCGATTCGCCGTCGCCTATCGCGAGTTTCCAAGGCGGCGTGAAATTGATACGCTGGCAGGCCCGCATGACATCGGAAGCGGAAATGAGTCTGATCGATACGAGCAAGCTGCCGGTCGTGGAGCGCAAGCCGGGATGGCGCGGCCGCTATTTCAATTCCGGCAATATGACATTCGCACACTATGAATTCGACGCCGGCTCATCGATTCACGAGCATTCCCATCCGCAGGAAGAGGTCTGGCATGTCCTCGAAGGCGAATTGGACATCACGATGAACGGGGTCACGAGACGGGCCGGCCCCGGCTTTGTCGGCATCGTTCCGCCCGATACGCTTCACTCCGTTGTGGCGGCATCGGATGGAAAAGCAATCGTGGTGGACCACCCATTGCGCGAGATGGGCTGAGCCGGGATTTCGACACAAGAAGGACTTGCTCTTGGCACGCAAAAGAAAAGGTGATGGACAGATTGCGTTGGTCACCGGCGCCAGCGGCGGCATCGGCCTCGATCTCGCCGAATGTTTCGCCAAGGATGGCTATGCGTTGATCCTGACGGCGCGGTCCGAGCCGGCGCTGAAGGAAGCCGCCGAACGCTTGGGCCGGAAATACAATGTGGCGACGAATGTGATTGCGATGGATTTGGGTGCGATCGGTGGCGGTGCCAGGCTCGCGGCCGAGATCGCGGCGCGCGGGCTGTCCGTCGATGTATTGGTGAACAATGCGGGCTATGGCATCGCCGGTGCGTTCGACGGCTCGCAGGAAGCCGACCAGCTCGGCATGCTCGATCTCAATATCCGTGCACTCGTCGAACTCACTCACGCGTTCTGGTCCGGTATGCTGGCGAGAAAGCGAGGCGGCGTATTGAATGTCGCTTCGACGGCGTCGTTCCAGCCGGGACCCTTCATGGCGATCTACTACGCCTCAAAAGCGTTCGTGCTCTCATTCTCCGAGGCGTTGTGGGAAGAGGCGCGCGGGACGGGCGTGCATGTCTCCTGCCTTTGCCCCGGACCGACCACGAGCAAATTCCGCGAACGCGCGGGAACGGACAAGACAAGGCTTGCACGGACCGGAACGCCCATGGCGTCGATGACGGTCGCGCGGATGGGTTATCGCGCATTCCGCAATAATCGCCGGGTGATGATCACGGGCGCGCGAAACGCCTTCATGGCGGGGCTTGCGCCCTTCGTCCCGCGCCGGACGTTGCTTGGCCTCGTCCGATATCTTCAAACGTCATGAGCGAAATCCGAATCGGCGAGTTCATCACAATTGCACGCGATGGCGCGGTTGCGATCGTCACCATAAATCGCGGCGACGGCCGTAATGCGCTGTCGCGGCAGGTGATCCTCGATTTGACTGAGGCCGCGCAAAGCTTCGCAAACGATCTCGAAACGCATGCGATCGTTCTGACGGCCAAGGGCGCGTTTACGGCCGGCGCCGATCTCAAAGACCCCGCCCTGGTTCGCAGGCAGGCGAATGGACTTCTTGAGCGCCGCCATATGGTCAGGATCGGCCCCGACATGTGCGCGGCCTGGGAACGGTTGGAGCAGGTCACAATCTGCGCCATCGAAAAATATTGCATCGGCGGCGGCGGGGCGCTCGCGGCGTCTTGCGATTTCCGGATCGTGGGCCAAGGCGCACATTTCCGCCTTCCGGAGATCCCGCTGGGAATGAACATGAGCTGGCATGCTGTCCCTCGGCTGGTGTCGCTGATCGGGCCTGCCCGCACCAAACGCTTTGTGATCTTCGGCGAAAAGGTGGAGGCCGAGGAAGCGTTCGCGTGGGGCTTGGCGGATGAAATCGCGCCCGATGGCGAAGCGCTCGCCCACGCGAAGGCTTGGGCGGCGCGACTCGTCAAACTGCCGCCCAATGCCGTGCGCATGAGCAAACAATCGGTGAATGCGGCCGCCAACGCGCTTCATCACGCGACGACATTCATGGACCTCGATCAATACGCACTTGCGACGACGAGCGAAGACTACAAAGAGGCGATCAAGGCGTTCCTCGAAAAGCGGCCGCCAAAATTCACGGGACGATGAGGTCGGTCGCCTTGTCGCGGCTTGAACGATGCATGGGTGCATACAACATGACGCTGGGCTGCCAGGAACGTTTGCATCCATGAACGATACGCTCGGTGCCGTACTGCCGAAGCGCGGATCGCATCTTGGCTTCTCGAGCTGGATGCGCGATCTGCAGGCACTGGCATCCTGCACGTTGAAACCACCGCCTTACCCAAATGCCGACCTGCCGCGTGGTGAAAGCAGGTTCGTGCTCACAATTCCGGGATTTCTTGCCGGCGACTGGACGATGATCCGATTGCGGACATTTCTGGAAAATCTCGGCTATCGGGTTGAAACCGCCGGCATTGTTTTCAACGGTGGACCGATGCCGCAAACGATTGCGCGGCTGGATGATGTGCTGTTGCGCTTGGCCGAGACGGTCGGTCCCGTCGATTTGCTGGGGCAGAGCCTGGGAGGCGTGCTGGCCCGCGACCTCGCCCATCGGCATCCGGCAGCGGTGCGCAGCGTCGTCACGCTTTGCAGCCCGATACGATTTCCGATTTCGACGCCGTTGGCTCCCGTCGCGCAGCTTTTCGCGCCGTTCCACGATCCCGTTTGGGCCGTGCGCGCCGCGACCATCGCGCAACCTCCGGCGGCTCCCGTGACGGCCATCTATTCCGAGGACGATGGCGTGGTCGACTGGCGCCAATGTTTGCAGGATGAGACGCCCCGCCACGTCAATGTTCGCGTCGGCGGCGCGCATTCCACCATGGGCTCGAATCCGTTGGCGCTGACGGCCGTGGCGCTTGCGCTCGGCGGCTGACATCACTCGGCAATAATTTCCCGGCTCGTCGTTGACCGCGCAACGAAGCGAAGCGCGCAATGCCCGGATTTCTGCGAATTCCCATATGCAAAACGCAGGCACGCAAAATGCTTGGGTGGGGCAACGGATGGCCGGAGCGGTGCGTTCGTGTTCGAGGAGGTACGGCCATGCAGGTCGCAGCAGCCAATACGCCAACGGTCGTGACGCAGACGCTGGCGTCCGTCATGTCGCAACTCGGCCATGCCAAGCCGGCGACATCACAATCGAGTTCTTCAACCTTCGCGGGCAGCGTCGCATCGTCTGCCCCGATGGCAAGTTCGGCCGGTAGCATCCTGCTTGGAAACGCCAGGCCCAGCCTGAGCGATCAGGTGCTGGGGTTTATGATGCAGAACCAGCAGGAAGCGGGCGAGCCGTCCGCGAAAGCTCCGAGTTTCACGACCACAACGCCGGTCAGCGACGGCACTGGCGTTTCGGCTTGAAGAGATTCGCGACGTCGCGAATTCCCCGTGCGGTCCACCGGGTAATTTCTTCCTGCGACGGCAGTCTTTGCCGCACAATTCTGCGGGCAGTCATTGTGAACATCGATCCGCGCCGGCGAATCGCGAGCAAAACAGTCGGTAACGATCAGGCACGTTACGTGCTTTGAGCAATCTCGAACAGCCTGCATAACGGTCGCCTTCATCAAAGGAGCAGTTCATGTCGCTTGGAAGCGTTGGTGCGATCGCCGCAGGCTTACTAAGTCAGCCTTTATCTTCCCTGTCGTCGCTCCTGTCGGGGATTGGGGGCTCGCAATCGACATCTTCAAGCTCGGGCGCGTCCAGCACGGGTATCAGCGCATCGTCCTTCGCCAGCAGCACCCCCTCGATTTCGAGCGCGATCGGCTCGACGACCAACAATCTGACCGGAAGCACGTCGGCGGCTCTCAGCAACCAAGTCATGAGCACGTTGTTGCAGGCGCAGGAAGCCGGGTCTTCGGCCGCGCAATCGGCGACCGGTGCAGCCACGCAGGCAAGCCAGTCGGCGCAGCAGCCGAACGGCAGCCAGTTTTATCAGCACCACCAATTCGCCATGAATGCGCTCAATCAGCTGGTACAGGGACTCGATCAGGCCGCGAGCGGGGCTGCGGCCGGCGCATCTTCGTTGATCGGTTCTGTCTCAAGCAGTTCGCTGAGTCTCTAGGCTCGCAAATTCATTTCAGAACTCGAGCAATTCAAGGCGAGACCCGGGACGCAACCTGCGCGAGCAGGACACGTGCGCCGGGACGGCGAAGCGTGTGGTCAGTCACGAGTTGCAGCCGAGTTGCGATTTCCACGACATCGGGCTGTTCGGACGGACGGATATGGGTCCAGGCGTAGGACATCAGATTCCGCACATATGCGTCGCGCAGAATCGGCATCGCCCGCGTCACCTCGTTGCGCAGTCCCGCATCCGGAATATCCAGCCCGATCGCCACCATCAGCATCCCGTTCGGCCGCGCTCCGTCCAGGATCGTCGCATACATCGGCTCAAGCATGATGTAGCTCTCCGACTGGGTGATCTTGTGTTCAGGCATCGACCCGCCGTCGGCGCCCGCTGGCGAGGCGGCCAGGGCCAGCAGGAAAAGGCTCGAAACCAACAGGGCGGATCGCATGGACTTCCTCGCGCGTTCCTCCCCTGATACGCCTTTCCCGTAAATTGGCGGTTGACGCCGTCGGATTCCTCAAGAGGAAAATATGCACCCCAAAGCGACAAAGAGCGCTCTGGCCCTGGGTTTTCTGGTAGCCGCACTGACCAGCATGAGCATTATTCCGGGACTGGCTGCCGACCATCCCGGCCAGCACTTCAGCGTTCTGCCGCAGGACATGCCGAAGCCCTTTGCCACCCCGGCGGCAGACAATTCGTCGAAGGGTATTTCACGACCGGCAGGCGCCGTGCCGGCAGCCCCGCCGGGCTTTACGGTGTCGATCTTTGCCTCGGGTCTCGATTTCCCGCGCTGGATGGCGGTTGCTCCGAACGGGGACGTTTTCCTCACCGAACCCAAGGCCGGCAAGATCGTCGTCCTGCGCGACACGACCGGTGCAGGTCATGCCGACAAGGTCGCGACGTTTGCGAGCGGGTTCTCCATGCCGCATGGCCTCGCGTTTCATGATGGTGTGCTCTATGTCGCCGATCTGAAGGCGGTGTATCGGCTCGGCTATCGCGACGGTGTGCTTAAGGCGATTTCGAAAACGCGGGTGACCAAATCGAGCTTCGGCGTTCCGGGCGGACATTTTACGCGTGATATCGCATTCGATTCGAAGGGTCATCTGTTCCTGACTGTCGGCAGTGCCGAAAACATCGGAGAGGACGCGCCACCGCGTGCCACCGTACAGCTCGTCAATCCCAACGGTACGCTTGCGACTTTCGTCAGCGGTATTCGCAATCCCGTCGGCATTGCGCCCTATCCGGGCACCGACGACATATATGTCACCGTCAATGAGCGCGACGGATTGGGCGACGGCCTTGTGCCCGACTATTTCACGCGTATCCAGCAAGGCGATTTTTTTGGCTGGCCCTATGCCTATATAGGCCCCAATCCCGCACCCGATTACGGCACCAAACGTCCCGATCTCGTGGCGAAGACGAAGGTCCCGGATCTGCTGTTTCAATCGCACTCCGCGCCGCTCGGCCTTGTGTTTTACGAGGGCAGTCAATTTCCTGCTGAGTACAAGGGTGACGCGTTCGTTTCGCTGCACGGTTCGTGGAATTCTTCGAAGCCCACCGGCTACAAGGTCGTGCGCATCAAGTTTGCCAACGGTAGGCCCGTGGGCGGCTACGACAATTTCATCACCGGATTCTGGGATGGATCGACGTCGCCTGCGCAAGTGTGGGGGCGACCCGTGGGCCTCGCCGTCGCCAAGGATGGCAGCCTCCTCATTGCCGACGATACCGGCATGACGATCTGGCGCGTTGCGTATACGGGGAAGTAAAGAGGACTTCCCCCTGTGAGCTACGCCCGTCGGGCTTCGCTACTACTCCAGTTTGCTGCGCGGGCTTGCCAAGCGTAGCTGCATAGCAGCGAAGCCTGGTGGAGCTGAGCGGGATCGAACCGCTGACCTCCTCATTGCGAACGAGGCGCTCTCCCAACTGAGCTACAGCCCCAGCGCGGCTTGACGTGCCGGCAAAACCCCGACGCGCGGCGGGTATCTACGGTTTGGCCCTTCGGCGTGTCAAGGCGAGCCGTATTTCATGCGGCCGCGCGTGCCTGCTCGAACAAATCGGCTGGAAAAGTTCCGGCAAAAGGTGTGATGCCATGGCGGGCGCGGATGTTCGCCACGGAAAACTGCCATTCCCGCTCCCAATCGATCGCCATGAAATTCGGGCTCGTGCGCCCGTGGCGCCAGCCTTCGGCTATCGTCTGCAACAGTACGGGCGCGCCGGCCGATTCGCCGAACGATGTGGTCGATGTGACGGTTGCCAGGAACATCGCGGAGTAACCGTGACCGAATTGCGCGAGCTGAAACGCTGAGATTGCGATCTCGTGGAGCACCGTCGTGCGGAACCCGCCCACCAGATGCCAGACGTCATGCATCTGCAGGATGCGCGTGTTGAAATAGCGCAACGCGGGCGGCAGCCGGGCAAGTCCGATCGCCTCGCGATTCAGGACTTCGAGATCGAATTTGTTGTCGACGATCAGGCGATGGAAATCACGACCGAGTGAGCCCTCCGGCTGCCGTGCAAGCTCATCCAGATCGAGCCTTGGCGGCGTATCGTGTCGTGCAACAGTCTTGGGATGATTGCTTGCAAGATGTTCCGCCCGCAGGCCAAGCGAAGCCGGAAGCAGCGAACCAAGACTTGCAACACGACCGGTAATGCCCACGGCGTCGAGGCGTCCTGCGCGCGTGTCATCGATCACATTCCAAAAGGTGTTCCAGAATTCCTGCGTCGGCGCTTCGCCGGCCGTGATCCGATCGATCTCCGGTGGAGGAGCCGACGCCCCGTCGAACCAGGTATTCGCGAACGCATCATAGATTGCGACAGCACGTTCCGGTGCGACAAAGGCTGCGTGACAAAACACAGCGGCAAGCGTCTCGGTCCCGCCGCCGGCCCGGGCAGTCTTTGTCGCGTCCGCAATGGATGGGAGCGAGGTTAGGGTTGCCACCTCCGCCGCGAACCTGTTCCGCCTTTCCGTGTCTGGGGAGTTGATCATACCGGTCGCCTTTTTCCGGCTCCAAATCGGGTCCGGGAAGCCGCTTTGTCAAGGCAGTACCTGCGTTTTGCGGCGTTTCCCCCTAAGTGAAAACACTCTAAAAGATGCCCACATATTCGTGATTCCCACGAAATTCCAGGAGCCGCGGCCGCCTCATGCTCAGCCCTATCGTTGTGACATTGTTGTGGATTTTCGACACGCTGATCGGACTCTACATATTCATCGTCCTGCTTGCGGTCGTGGCGAGTTGGCTCATCGCGTTCGGCGTATTGAACACGCGCAACGATCTTGCGCGCGCATTGATCAATTTCTTGGATGCCCTGACCGAGCCGGTGTTCCGGCGCGTGCGGCGCATCGTGCCGCCAATCGGCGGTATCGATCTTTCGCCGATGATCGTGTTCATCATTTTGATCGCGATTCAAAAGCTCGTGGATTCCTATGTGATCATGGCACTTGTTCAATAGAGGTGGTCGAAAAGCGCATTTTGGTGAGCCAACAAGGCATCCGCTTGGCGTTGCGCCTGACACCCCACGGCGGTCGCGACGCCATCGAAGGCTGGATGCAAGGCGACGACGGCGGCAGCCATCTGAAAGCGCGCGTTGCAGCTGCTCCGGAGTGGGGCAAAGCAAATGCCGCGCTGATCGCGTTACTGGCCAAGAAACTGGCCATCGCGAAAGCGCGAATCTCAATCGTGAGCGGAGAAACGGCGCGTATGAAAGCGGTGCAAATCGCCGGTGACGGCGTCGCGCTGTCGGCGGCGCTCGAATCGTCGGGAGACAAGACATGACGGCAAAGATCATTGACGGCAAGGCGTTTGCGGCCGGCTTGCGGACACGTGTTGCGGCAGAGACGGCAAAGCTTGTGCGGAAACATGGCATCGTGCCGGGTCTCGCAGTTGTGCTGGTGGGCGACGACCCTGCGAGCGATGTGTATGTGCGGAGCAAGGGAAACGATGCGCGGGAATGCGGCTTCAATGCCCTCGAATTCCGCTTGCCCGCATCGACAAGCGAGGCGGAGGTGTTGGGGCGCGTCAAGGCGCTCAACGCCGATCCGTCCGTACACGGAATTCTCGTGCAGTTTCCGACGCCCCCGCAGGTGCGTCAGGAAGCCGTGCTCGACACGATCGATCCGGCCAAGGATGTGGATGGGCTGACGCCGGCCAGCGCGGGTCTCTTGGTGAGCGGCCGGCACGGGCTCGTCTCCTGCACACCGCTCGGCGTGATGATGCTGATCAAGGATACGTTGGGCGACATTGCGGGTGCCGATGCGCTTGTGATCGGCCGCTCGCTGTTGGTGGGAAAACCCGTCGCGCAATTGCTGCTGGCGGCCAACGCGACCGTCACCATTGCCCATTCGAAGACGCGAGATCTGGCGGGACTGGCGCGGCGCTCCGACATCGTAGTGGCTGCTATAGGCAAAGCGCAATTCGTCAAAGGCGACTGGATCAAGCCGGGCGCCTGCATCATCGATGTGGGCACGACGCGCATCGATCTCGGGAACGGCAAAACGAAATTGCTCGGCGACGTCGATTTCGCGGAGGTGTCGAAAGTTGCGGGCGCCATAACGCCTGTGCCGGGTGGTGTCGGGCCGATGACGCGCGCCTGCCTGATGCGCAATACGCTCGCGGCGGCCCTTATGCGCGCCGGACTGCCGGTGCCCGAGCTTTAGCAGCGCAAAGGACTACCCCCGTGAAAGTGGCTGCATGTCACGGCAGTGCGGTCAGATCTTTCGCGAGTTGGTCGGGAGCCATCGTCTCGTCGTAGAATTTCACAAGTTTTCCATCCGGTCCCAGCAGATAGATCACGCTTGAGTGATCGAGAGCATAGGTGCCGCCTTCGAGTTTGTGCTTGGCGAAATAGACGCGATATTCGTGCGCGACCTTCGTGATATCGGCAAGCGATCCCGTGAGGCCTACGAAATCGGGTCCGAACGCCGCAAGATATCGCTTCAACACTATCGGCGTGTCGCGTTCGGGGTCGATGGTCACAAATACTGGCACAAATCGCGACGCG
>Ga0302325_10032037_pt1 | contig 10800 bp, 10 predicted proteins | sample Palsa_T0_2_FD_201948 | JGI IMG/M metagenome (GOLD analysis project Ga0302325, IMG submission 201948) | Peat permafrost microbial communities from Stordalen Mire near Abisko, Sweden - Palsa_T0_2 | ecosystem: Environmental > Terrestrial > Soil > Palsa > Peat permafrost | place: Sweden: Abisko... | reverse complement strand
GGTTTTCTTCGATGATCCGCAACAGTCGCTCTTCTCCGAATTCTTCGCCATTGGGGACGCACGCCTCGGTCACGCCATCGGTGAAGAGCGCCACGCGGTCGCCGGGCGCGAGTTTCATCCTCCCCATGCATACGGCTGATTCGCAAATACGCCCAGCACACCGCCGCCTTCCGTCAGGCGCTCGTGCGAGCCGTCGCGATGCACCACGATCGGCGGATTGTGTCCGGCGTTCGCATAACGCAATTCCCGCGACGCCCCGTCCAGTTGCGCGTAGAAAAAAGTGACGAACCGGTCGCTCGTCGTGTTCGTGTGCATCAGCTCGTTCAGCCGCGCGCACAGCCCGTCCGGCGCAATCTCGCGCGACGCCAATCCGCGCACCGCCGCCTGCAAATTGGACATCAGCATCGCCGCCGGCATTCCTTTTCCGGCCACGTCCGCGATGCACAGCCCCATCGCCTCGCCGCCGAACGGAATTACGTCGAAATAATCGCCGCCCACAATTCGCGACGGCTGCCACGTTGCGGAAATTTCATATCCCGCCATTTGCGGAATGGTCTGCGGCAGAAATCCCTGCTGAATCGCGCGCGCTTCTTCCAGCTCGCGGCCTTGCCGGTCGAATTGAAACTTGATTTCGTCGTGTTCCCGCGATTCGCCCGCGGCTTCCGCGCGTGCTTTTCGCCGTTCGCGTCCCAACTCGATCTGTTGTCGCAGAATCTCCAGGAGTTTCGCGTTGCTCCAGGGCTTCTGCACAAAGTCCCCCACGCCCCGCTGCATCACCTCGACCGCCAGGCCCACCGTGGCCCAGCCGGTCATCACCACAATCGGCGGCGTGCTGCTCGATTCCTGCAGGCGCGCCAGCAGGTCCAGCCCTTCGCGGCCCGAGGTGGTATCCCGCGCGTAATTCAGGTCCATCAGAATCAGGTCGAATTCCCGGTTCGCGATGGCCTCGAAAATCCCGCCCGGCGACGCCGCAAATTCCGTACGGTATCCATGTCCTTTCAGCAGCGCGCGCAGCGACTCCAGCACATCCGGCTGATCGTCGGCGATCAGAATTCGCGCCTGGATTTCGCCCCGGTCCGGATTTGCGTTCCGGTCCGCGCTCCGATCCGGAATCGCGTTCTTGCCGGCCTGCGCATTGCTGTTCGTATTGATTTCGACCGCCATTGTCGTCATCGGCTTAGACTGCCCAACCCCGCGGAAATCTCCTCAGAATCCACAGCGGTAAACGCAGTTCTCCCTCCACCCCGAATCGTAAATAACCTTCTCATTTGCAGTGCTTTAGACGCGCGCGATACGCGGAATGCCCATCAAACTGTCCAGTTGCGGGAACATCCGTCGCGATTTCGGACATGGTCGGGGACGCCGCCGCCGACAATGTTGATTGATCCCTCGCCAACTTCGCAGTCGAATGTAATTTCCTCGTTAAACAAATCAGTAACCCATGTAGCGCAACGCCATCGCGGCGATTCGCTTCATCTCCAATTTCGTCGCTCCGTTCGCGGCCTGAACCCCCAAACCCGCCATGACCATCGAAACGTAGCGCGCCAGATCGGCCTTCTTGGTGCTCGCACCGAGGCCCCCCTCTTTCCGCGCCTGCTGCAATCTCTTGGCGATGGCGGCTTCTCCGCCGGTGCGCCACGCGGCCGTGGCGCGCTGAATCCGTTCGGCGCCCGTGCCGCAGGCCAGCGCTCCTTGAATCGAAAGGCAGCCCGCCGGATTGCCGGGCGTGGCCAGGAACTCGACCGTACCATTCACTAGGCCTTCGATCACCTCGCGAACTGTCCGCCGCGCCAGCGCATCTCGGATGTAGCTCATTGGCCCTTCTCTGTAGCGCGCGAGCGCCGATCGATAGAGCGCCGCTTTATCGCCGAATGCCGCGTACATGCTCGAGCGGTTGATGTCCATGGCTTTGCTCAGGTCCGCCATCGTCGCGCCTTCGTAGCTTTTCGCCCAGAAGACGCGCATCGCCGCTTCGAGAGCTGCGCCTTCATCGAAGCCGCGCGGCCGCCCGCTCTTGCCATCCCTCGCCGTTTTCCCGCTCATGGGCCTTGCCTTCGCCAGGAAAGCGCGATTTCTTTGCATCCTTCGCCCGCCCCACACATCTGAAACGATAGGTACAGAATACTCCGGTATGCACAGCGCTTCAACTACAAAGGAGATGAACGAATGTCCGCACTAAAAGGGAAGGTCGCGGTAATCACCGGCGGCAGCAGTGGTATCGGCATCGCCGCCGCCAAGCGGTTTGTCGCTGAAGGCGCCTACGTCTTCATCACCGGCCGCCGTCAGGCCGAGCTGGATAAAGCCGTCGCCGAAATCGGCAAGAACGTCACCGCCGTCCAGGGAGATGTCTCGAATCTCGACGATCTGGATCGCCTGTATAAAACGGTCGCGGCGCAAAAAGGCAGAATCGATGTGGTCTTCGCCAACGCCGGCTTCGTCGAAATGGTGCCCACCGTGGCGGTCACTCCCCAGCACTTCGATAAAACTTTCAACATCAATGCCCGCGGCGTCTACTTCACCGTGCAGAAGGCTTTGCCTCTGCTTAACGACGGCGGCTCGATCATCCTGAATGGTTCCGGCGTGTGGGTGAAGGGATTTCCCGCATACAGCACGTACTCTGCAACCAAGGCCGCGCTGCGTTCCTTCGTCAGAACTTGGACTACCGAACTAAAGGACCGCAAGATTCGCGCCAACGTGATCAGTCCGGGCGCCGTCGAAACTCCCATCATCGACGGACAATTCCCGAATAAAGAAGCGGCCAACGGAGCCAGACAGTACTTTTCCTCGATCACTCCGCTCGGGCGCCTCGGGCGTCCCGAGGAAATCGCCGCGGCGGCGTTGTTCCTCGCCTCGGACGAGAGCAGCTACATCGCCGGCATCGACTTGCCCGTGGATGGCGGCATCACTGCGGTCTAACACCTCAGCACGGATGCGCGCGGACGGCCCGAATCGAGAAGCCGTCCGCGCCATACCGTAAGTCATCGTCACTCTTGCGAAGACCGTTAAGCGCACCCCTCGCCAAAATTCCATCCGGGACTGAAATGCCGCTTGGTACCTCACCTCGATAATCTGAACTAATGGTGCCCGTTCTGGTTGCCATGGCGCCAGGTCCAGTATTCCTTCTTGTCGGCGTCGCTGCGCTTGTTGAAATCCTGATGGTTTCGGTGTGTGTCATGTTCCCATTGGTTGTAGTAGACAACCTCGCGGTGATCCCACCCATGGTAATCGTTGTAGTAAGGGTCGTAATAACGCACGTGGGCCGCGCAACCGGTAATCACTACCGGGGCAGCGAGAGCTGCCGCGAGCAACACTGGAGCGAATTGCCTGTATAAAGAGCGCATGAGTCGTTCCTCCTCGCCAAAAATAATCCCGTAGCCGGACCCTTTCTGTAAATCGGACAAACCCTGACTCTGACGCCGGAAAACCTGTAGGCTGAACGGTGCGCATGTCTCCTGCCTGCACTCTCGAAATTAGCGTGGAGAGCCTCGACGCAGCTCTCGCCGCCGAGCGCGGCGGTGCGCAACGCCTCGAGTTGTGTAGTGACGCGTGCCAGGGCGGCGCGACTCCGAATCCCGAGTTACTCCGCGCCGCGCGCGCACGCGTGCGCCTGCCGATCTTCACGATGATCCGCCCGCGCGCCGGCAACTTCGTCTATTCCGCGGACGAGTTCGAGGCCATGCGCCGCGACATCGCTACCGCGAAACAATTGCACATGGACGGCATCGTCCTCGGCTTGCTAAACGCCGGCGCCCAGGTCGACGTCGAGCGCACCCAACAACTCGTCGCGCACGCGAAACCCCTCCCGGTCACCTTTCATCGTGCTTTCGACGCCTCTTCGGATTTGGCTAAATCTCTCGAAGACGTCATCGAGACCGGCGCAACCCGGTTGCTCACCTCCGGCGGAAAAAATACCGCACCGGAAGCGCTGGACCGGCTCGCGAGTCTCGTGCGCACCGCCTCCGGCCGCATCATCATCATGCCCGGCAGCGGCCTGCACGCCGGAAATATTCGCGAAGCCATTCAGCAGACCGCCGCGCCTGAATATCACGCCGGATTGAGTTCCGTAATTCCGCGCCCCGCGGAAAACATCAGCGCCTTCGAAGCAGAAGTAAGAAAACTTTCCGCCGCGCTGCGCGCCGGCGCCCTTCCGTTCCAAGTGCCGTAGTAGTTTTGTAGTGTTGCCCGGCCGCGACAGCCGCCGGCGACTAGCTCTCCATTTTTTTCGGAATCTCCGCGAGGCTGCTGTAGATCTTCAATCCCAGGCTCCGCCCCACCCGGACCATCTCGTCTGCTCCAGCCGATGGCCCGCCGACGCGCAGCACCGCATCGCACTTCTCCAGCAGTCGAACCGCTACGGGATGAAAAACTTCGTTGAAGGCCTCGTCGCCAATCCTCTTGGATCCGGCCAGCTCCGCCAGCGGCAGCGCCAGCCATTCCCCGAGAATGGGAACGTGTCCCGACCGGAAGATCGCCAGCGCGTACGATTCCATCTCCCGCACGTTTTTGCGGATTAAATCCGCATCGTCATTCGTGCCGGAACGGTAAGGCCCAGCAATTAGGATCATCATCAGTCGAGCTCGGCATAGTGCCACATATTTCTTTAGCACGGCACGCTACGAATTGCATGGTCGCACCGAGAGCTGCGCAGCTTCACTCTGATTTCAATCCGCGTGCTGAGCCGCCGATCGAAACCAGGCAATCGAGAATGAATCTTCCAAGATCGGCTACTGGCTCGGGCAAGGCGAGAAGTTGAAAACTACATCGACAGTGCCATTTCCGATGTTGCGGTTGAGTCGCGAATTCTTAGACATGGAAGCTCCGGAAGGCAAAACGGACTGGTTGGTCTCGAAGAACTTTTCGAACATCCGGCTATCAAAGACGTCTCCCGTCTTTATGTTCCACGTTAAGGCGTTTTGAAGCTTGGCAACCAAACCGGAAACTTCAATTTGCCCTATGCGGAATTGTTTGTCCTCAATGAGATCAATGGTGAGCGAGACGATCTGATGTTCATCATCGATGTCGGTCAGCGGTGCGGCGACGAAATCGATATAGCCGTGCTCGCCATATGGTTTGCCTAAGGCCGCGAGGCCGTCTCTGATTTTGTCGGCGCTGAGAATATCTCCATCCTGCAAGGGAATAAGAATCCGCAATTCTTCCGCTGAGAAAACAGGAGGATCTGTTAGGGTCACCATCAATGGACCGCCGTCATCAGAAGTTTCCCGCCGGTAAACTGTGACCCCATCGTTGTTCTCATAACGGTTAGGATTGGATTTCGAATCTGCTCGAAATTCGATGCGTCCTAGGCGATATTGCGGGCCCTCGTCCGCCCGAGCTTTGATCGCATAACGCTGATACGCGCCGTCGCCACCAAGAGGTAACGCCTGCGCGACGATCTTGACCTTGAAGTAACCCTCGTCCATCCAGGGGCTTCGCAGCAGCCCTTCAATTTCTTCGAGCCAATTGGAATTGCCTTCGAACTCTCTCTGCTTCAGCGAGAGCACGACTTGCTGCAAACCGGAGTCCGGTAGATGAATCGTTCCTTCGAATGCCACGTCGGAGATGATTATTATGGGAGAAACCTGTCCGCTGCCGGGCTTATCGCTCGCGCCACGCGGACAGCAAGAGTTTGGAGTAGGAGGCGATTGCGCATCCACCTGCGCTGCGCAAAAACATAGAGCGATCAGGCTCAGAAACAATGGGCGGCTACTCGCGGGCAACTGCATGAGCAAAATATAGGCCCACCGCAGGGCCGCTGCAAGGGAACAATTTAATGAGGAGTACGTGGCACACTAGCACAGCTCAAAGCGGGCAGGTGGTCGCGGTCCGCGGATTCTTTTGAGTTGCGAGCCTCTCGCAACGCGCCGACTGGTGCGCGCCCAGCAAGCCGCCCTCAACGCTCCAGAACATCCTTATACGCATTCAACGCGACTTTCTTTGGTTTGGCATCCAAAATGAAATCCACCGTCCGCGTGGAATTTCCAACCATCACCACCTGCCCCAGCCGCAGCATCCCGCTTCCAAAATCCGCGAAGACCGGAACGAACATTGCGAAATTGTCGTCCACTTCGCTTTGCGTGATCACCGCGCGAATTTTAGTCTTGCCGCCCTCGCCCGCGCTGGCCTCGTATTTGAAATCGTAGCGCGGCACTTTCGTGCCATACACCCACTCGTTGAAGAACCAATCCAGGCGCCCGTTCCTCTGCAGGTCCAGCTCCTTGGTCATATGCTTTTCGACCACGGCCTTGAACGATTCCGTCGAGGCCGGCGCATCGTGATGCGTCTCCATGAAGTCGTGCATCATGTCGATGAACGCCTGCTCGCGATGGCCCGCTGCGCCGTGATCGTCGTACAGGATCGACCGCAGCATGGACAGCACGTACGCGCCTTTGGAATAAATCACCCCCTGATAGGCCTGCGGGGTGCGCGGAGAAATCAGCCGCAGTCCCATCCACAGCGGCCCGGCATCGTTCGGCGCGACTCCGTAATTATTCTTTTCGAGAACCCGCACGCGCTGGCGCTCCCAGAAATCGATGTAATCCTTCTGCCATTTCGGCCCCACCGCCTGCTGCAGGAATAGCCCCGCGGCAAATTCCGCGAATCCCTCCGAAAGCCACACATCGTGATAGGAAGCCCACACCACCCCGTGCCCGAACCACTGGTGCGCCACCTCGTGCGGCGTCACTTCCTGCACGAACCCGTTGAATTTCGTATCGATGTGCCCGAAAAGCAGCCAGCGCTGCGTCGAATCGATGTACGCCGAAATCGGCAGATACACCAGCGTGGGCCACGACTGACCGAAATTGAAATTCGGCTGCTCGGTGATGGAGATGTTGTCGTACGGTCCGCGCCCGAAAAAAATCGTGCACAACTGCATCTGCGCGAGCGTTTGATCCAGCGCATATTTGGTCATCGCGCTGGGCGACATGGCGCCCAGGAAAGCGCTGTCCCGATAGCGCTGCAGGCTGGCCGGCAATTCGGTCAAGTAATACCCCGAAATCTCGTAGTGCGTGATCGTGTCCGGGAAATCGATCTTCTTGTACTGGCCGTAATTGAAACCCGCCACGGCCACCGGCTGCGGCGTGACCCAGTGCGATACCGCAAAACCCGCTTCCGTGGATTGTCCCTGCAGCTTGCCGACGCTGATGATCGCGTTCGCCGGCGGAACCTTGAACGTCAAATCGAACAGCGACTTCTCGCTGAAGCCGTTCAGGTTCGGATACCACGACAAGCGCGAGCCGACGTAATAGCTGCCATCGCCCGCGCCCTCGAGAACCTGGTCGCCCGCGTACTCCACGCTGATCGAATGTTCCTGGCCCAGCGGCGCGGCTTCGTCCAGGATCGCGTAGAACGAGCCGTCTTCCTTCCGGCTTTCCTGAATGAAATAGAGGTCGTGCCCGTTCTGATCGGTCACGCGCGTCACCCGCAAATTCGGCAGCAGGCCAAATTTCAAGACGCGTTCGCCCGCCACCAGCGGCTCGAAGCTGATCGTGGCCCGGCTTTGCAGGTGATCGTTCTTCCCGATCACGGTTTCGATGCTGTCGTGCTTCGTGGCGAAGAGCCGCTTATCCTCGCGCGAATTGGCGGTGCGCGCCTTGATCTCGGTGATCAAGTGCTGCGAGTACCACACCCCATCGTCCATCGCCTCGCCGTCGCAATTGATGAGCGCCACTTCCTCGGACGTATCCAGTTGCGGAACCGCGCCCACCCGCGCGCGTATGAAGAACCGCAAATCCTTGTGCGGCGTGCCGTGCATGTAGGCGTTGAAGAACGGAGGATGTTGGGGATTGTAAATCGCCGCGAGCACGTCGGCATCGACGTTATCGATCGTGTCGCCCTCCAGCAGGCCCTGTGTAAACCCCTGCGGGATTTCGTGGCGATGCCGCATCCGCTCCTTCCAGCGTTGAAATGCGGCCACGGCTTCGGGCGGCGTATCGGTTTTTGCGCCCATGGCCCCGCTGAATTCCGGGTAATGCACGCCGCTGAAGCGAAAGACCACTTCCGTCAAATCCTCTTCGACGGTCGGGCTGCCGCTGCGCCGCACCATCTCGCGCGCATCGAGCCCCACGACCGGCTTCAGCGTGAAACGCCCGTGCCCGATAAAAATCGCGCCGGTCTCGAACCGGTTCACCACGCCCAGAAACGTGATCGTTCCGGATTTCAATTCGAAGGTTCCGACGTCCTCGGTCAGCGTGAAATTCTCGCAGCTGAAAGTGTCGCCCAGGCCCACGTCGCGAAGCTGGCGGTAAACCGGATTGGAATTCGCGTAGGTGCTGCTCTTTTCTGTAACCGTGACGCTGGTTTCCACCGTGGCAATCGTCAGACTCAACGGCAGGTCGGCGCTGCCGTGCAGCTCCACCGCGGCGACGAGTTCGTCAAACCCCTGCTTGGTGACCCGCACCGAATATTTTCCGGGATGCAGGTTGGGCGCGGCGAATTTGCCCGCATCGTCGGAGGTGAGCACCATGGGCTGCGCCAGATCGCCGCCCGTAATTTCGATCCGCGCTCCCGCAACCACCGCGCCGGATGGGTCCTTCACCGTGCCGGAAATGGTGTCCCCGAGCAACGGCATCGCGAGCGCCAGCGCGAGCAGCGCCGCAATCGCCGCGCACCAGCAGGGAAGCCGCCAGCGTTGCCGGCACGCCTCGCGGCTCAGGTTTGCATCCGATTCAGGTTCCGCGCAGCGCGTGGTGTCCGCCAGCCTCATCCGGCAGCAGTTGTAATTCACCCCAGGCCGAGAAGCAATAGCCGGATTCAGCCCAATTTAGCAATCGATTCATAACCTCTGTGGTAAAAGGGCCACCGAAGGGTCCTTTCGCCTAACGGATGACTTGCACACCCATCCCGTATTTGCGTCCTATGGAATTGTCCCGCCGATTGCAGTAAACTTGGTCGTCATGGCGAACTTGGCACAGCTTGATCTAAGAGCAAAAGGCCGAGAGACGAGAATTAGGGCGCTCCTCGAGGACCTGGTACAGGCCCACATCGGGGTCCGCCCGCAATATCGCATGGCATTGGCGGTGTGGTTTGATATATCGCCTGACGGCGACGACCAATTCCTTTTGGAGTTAATGACTGGGGCGCCTTTCGATACTGATGCGCAAGATCGCCTTCCCCTACTGTGGCAGACTGGTAGTGAAGGCTCCCCGTACGCAAGAGTCCGCGTGACGTCCGTAGATCATTTTACAAGTCTATTGCGTACAGATCCGGATCAGGTTGCCCCTTATCGAAGATCCTACGAAGTGCTCTATTTTGACAAGAAATTGCTAACGCCCGAAGTCATCGAGTTTTTCAAGATCATTACGGAACCACCAGGTCTCGTGAAAGGCTGGTACCTTTCCGAGAGTCAATATCAAATGTCGAATAACATCCAGGGGTTGCTAACGAGACTTGGTTCTGCCAGACCTGAAGTAGGTCTGGTGAAAACCGATGAATCCAGTGATTTCGCCAACTGCCGAGGCCTTCTGCATGTCGAGGTATCCGGGAAGTGGCTGCCGTTGTCACCCGAGGGTATCCGATCTTACACTTTCTATAATGACTGGCAGAGCGGAGTACGTGTACATTTCCTCTTCGAAGGCGGATCTCTTTACCAAGTATTGAAGTTTGAGGTTAAGACAGAACCCGAGTATGTAGGTAGACTTTTGGGAAGAACGCCCGATGACAGATACCCTGAAGTCTATCTGCGAGCAGTGCACGCACCTGCTTGACCCGCAGTTTGAGTTCATTCCTTCCGAGTTACAACGTCACAAAGAAATAATCCTAAGGGATATCGGCGAAATTGTGTCGGCAGCCGCAGCCGGACAGGAGAAAACCGTTACGGTCCTGGCCGGCGGAATATTTGAGTCGGTCCTATACAGCTTCATTCAGGGCCAGATCGAATACATAGCGGTTCGGCGCGGTGGATCCTTTACGTTCGATCCCGACGGAAACCTCGACAACTACATCAGCATTTTCAACAGGTGGTTTTCAGAGGTCTTCACCATCCCCGACATCGTTGTCCAGTATCGAAATTTTGTGCACATCAATCAAGAGTTGCAGTATCCGTCTGACACCTGCCAAATCGCCGCGCCGGAAATGCTCCGATTACTTGATGCTCTGCTGGGGAAACTAACCGAATACGCCAAGAGTTAACATTCAGCGAAGCCATTTCGATGACAACGCGCTATCCCATCTCGCTCTTAACGAGATCTTCGTACGCTTGGTTGCCCCTTTGCGTCGGGACCACCTCGACGCCGGCGGTGATGATTCCTTGTCCTCGCGCGAATCACTCATCTCCCGGGTTTCGCCGATCCGGCAGGATGCCGGCGCGACAGGATGAGGGGCTACAAGAATGGAACCGCGAAAGAATAGAAACAGAGAAGGGCGGGTCCAGGAACCCGCCCCTTTGCACTGCTCCGATTTGCCCTGCCTAGTCGTTCGGCGGCGGAGGCGGCGCGCCAGCCGCCGGACCCGAACCGCGCTGGCCCTTGCGCCCCGGGCCTTGCGCTCCCGGACCCTTGCGGTCGCGGCCGCCCTCGCGTTGCCAGCGGTCTCGCATCAATTGCCGCAGCTTCTCGCGCTGCGCCGGAGTAATCGCCTCGCGCATGGTCAGCCGGAAATCGATCGCGGATTTTTCCATCACCAATTGCGCGGCGCTCACTTCCTGCAGCTTCGCGTCGACCGCCGCGCGATCCGGCTTGTCGGCCTCGAGCAGATCCTTCAAGTCAATCCGCTTCACCTCGACGTCCGCCCGGTTGCGAATCTCCGCCTTGCGGAAGTCGGACTCCTGCTTGCGCATCGTCGCGAATTGCTCGTCCGTGATCC
>Ga0302325_10032036_pt1 | contig 10800 bp, 13 predicted proteins | sample Palsa_T0_2_FD_201948 | JGI IMG/M metagenome (GOLD analysis project Ga0302325, IMG submission 201948) | Peat permafrost microbial communities from Stordalen Mire near Abisko, Sweden - Palsa_T0_2 | ecosystem: Environmental > Terrestrial > Soil > Palsa > Peat permafrost | place: Sweden: Abisko... | reverse complement strand
ATCTGCCATCACCGCCTGATCTGGGAGGAGGCGTCCTGAGCTCGGCTCTCGCCGAACTGCCACCATTCGACGCCGTGGGGCATCGAGTCGTACACGGCGGATCAGAGTTCCGATCGCCGACCTTGCTCGATGAGGGTGTCATGGCGAAGCTGCGCGGCCTCACCGGGCTGGCCCCACTGCACCAGCCGCTCGCGCTCGACGCCATCGATATCGTCACCAAGGCCGTGCCCCACCTCGCCGCTGTGGCGTGCTTCGACACGGCGTTTCACGCCACGCTTCCGGCCGAGGCATACACCTACGCCATCCCCTCGCGGTGGCGCGAGTTGGGGGCCCGCCGCTACGGCTTCCACGGCTTATCCCACTCGTGGGCCTCCAAGCGCGCGGCCGAGATGTGCGCCCTCCCGCCACCCCACGCCCGCATTGTCACCTGCCACCTGGGCGGGGGAGCCTCGCTGGCCGCCGTGGCCGACGGCCGTTGTGTCGACACCACGATGGGCTTCACGCCCCTCGAGGGCCTGGTCATGACCACACGGTCAGGGTCAGTGGACCCTGGCCTCGTTCTGTGGCTCCAGACCCAACATGGTTTCTCCGCCGGTCAGGTGGCCGACAATCTCGAAACCAGCAGCGGCCTGGTCGGCCTGTGCGGCAGCGCCGACATGCGGGTCGTTGCCGCCCGCGCCGTGGGCGGGGAACCGTCGGCCGCGTTAGCGTTCGGCGTCTACATCCACCGACTCCGGGCGGGCATCGCGGCGATGACCGCCGCCCTCGGTGGGCTCGACGTCCTGGTCTTCACCGGCGGGATCGGTGAGGGGTCTTCGTCCGTGCGAGCCTCGGCGTGTGCCGGGCTCAGATTCCTCGGCGTGGAGCTCGACGACGACGCCAACACGGCGGGCGGAGGCGACCGGCTCATTTCTCCCCCCGAACCCGGCGCGCACGTTCTGGTGGTGAAGGCACGCGAGGACCTCGAGATCGCCGCCGGCGTCCGAGCGGCCCTCGCCCGCAGCCCGCTTTGACTGCGCCACCGACCCAGTGACGACAGTGACCAACCGACGAAAGGCGCCCCGCTGGTGCGTGTCCCGCTTCGCGCGGCTACGGGCCGAGTTGGTCGAGGGAGGCGGTCAGGGCGTCGCCGCTTATCGTCTTCGCCAGCTCGGTGACGACCACCGCGTCGAGGCCCTCTCTGTGCCAGCGGCGGATCGCGGATGCGAAGCCCCGGACACAGGTGGCGGTGTCGTCGCTGTCGGCGTCGCTGTCCGCGTCGCCCTGCGGTTCGAGATCAGGCAATCCGGGCCACCATTGGGTCAGGCCGTGAGTTCCCACCACGACCATCGGTCCTGCGCCGTCTCCGTTTTGAAACGAGTCGCTGCTTGCCCTTACAACATATCAGCGCTCCCGAGAATTTCGAGCGAATCGACCAGTTCTTTGCGGTGGCCGGTTGTCATCGGTACAAGTCACTTGAACGCTCACCGTGCCGCGTTTCGCCAATCCGGTCAATTCGATATATTGGTGACGGATCGCTCGATTCCGTTCAGTGGACATACCTGCAACGCGTTAACGGGAAATTCATCGACTCGATACATGACCTCCTTCTTCCGGATACTAAAAGTTGCAGGAGGCACCTTGATGGCGACCTACTGATCGCCATCACCCACTTCGTCGCCCTGGACCCCGGCGACTCCAAGCCGCTCAGCAGCGAGCGGAGGAGGTTATCGATGGCGTCACATGTCGCACGTCGGGATCCAGAGTTCTGCTCTGAAGCCTTGGAAGCAGTGTCTCCATGACCGACCCCTTCGCCCTCCCCGAGCGGCGCCCCACCGGCGCCGGGCACACCGAGGTTTGGGTGGCGGTGGCCGAGTTCACCCCCGCCGAGTTCACCCCTGCGGGGACGCCGAACTCGTTTCGATTGTCCGATCTCGACGCCTTGATTGACGAATTGGCGTTGTGGCAGCCGGCCGGCTTGTGGAGCGATGACCGTTACGCGGTGCAGCTGCGTATCGCCGCCCACCGCCCTGATGAGGCCGTGCGGGTGGCGTTGGACTGCCACCGCCGGGCGCTGCGCGCCCTCGGTCTCGCCCCGTCGGGCCTGGTTCGCGTCGAGGTGCTCGCGGCCGAGGAGATGGAACGCGGCTGGGCGCTGTTCGATGAGGAGACGACCAGCGCGGCTGGGTCCGGGGTGCACTGCCTTCAGGTGTTTGTCGCCACCCGCGCCCTGGTTGCGTCGGCCACGGCGGCCGAGGTCGTCCAAGCGGTGGACGCGTTCGTGGTCGCGATTGGCGCTCGGGTCCAGCGTGGTCCGTCGCGCCATCTTGACGGTACGACTGACGTAGATCTGGTGGGCGTGGACGGTCAAGTCCGCCATGCCACCGCCGAGGCCATGAGCGTGGCCGGCCTGCTGTTGGAACACGCTTTGCCCGGCTTGGTCGTCGACGCCGGAAGGGCGCTGGCCCGGCTCCGAACTCTGCCAGTCCTGCCCCGAGCGGGCGCCGCGGTGCCAGGCGCGTTCCCGATGGGCCGGACACGGTGAACATCGACCTCAGTCAACCAGCGGCAGTCGACCCCGGTCGGGCGGACGATGTCAACGTAGGACTCCCGGTGAGGGCGTGCAGCCGCCGATCCGGCCCGCCGCGGTTGGGGGCCGGAGTCGGCGGCCCCGCGCCGCTCCGAGGGGGGTTCGGTCGGCACGAGAGGGTGGATGTTGCGCAGCGCAGATAGCGAAATCCGCTCGTAGCGCGACACCCGCGTGTTGGGCAGCATGCATTCACTTGGGGGGGCGGGAAGCGAGCCATGCGCGCCGGAGTTTGCGACGCTCGTCTTCAGAGGTGCCACCCCAGATACCGGCCTCTTGGTTTGTCTGCAGGGCGAACTGGAGGCAAGCCGCCTTGGCCCGGCATGTTCGGCAGACATCTTTGGCTGCCTGGACCTTTGCCACGTTGTCCGTGGCTGCCGGGAAGAACAGGGCCGGGTCGGCGAATTGGCATTTCGCATGTTCGCGCCATGCACTGTCAACTCGAGCCTTGGGCCGGACCCCGACCTGGTTGCCATTCATCTCCCGGCGACCTCCGTCTCAACGCCAATGATCACTGACGCTGCCGGGGTCCGGGGCAGAAGGCACGACCGGTGTAACACCCAATCAGCCTATTGCCCATCCAAAATAGGCCTCAGGCCCGAGATTGTCAAATGTGTCTTGCCTCGCCCACGTTGCCGCAGGCGATTCGGAGAGGAACGGCTATCAAAGTTGTTCCACATTATTCGAGGACTACACCGGATGTCAGCGACGCCGACGGTATCCGTAGCCGCCACCGGAGACGAGAAGGACCAGAAGGACGATATGCAGGATCAAGAGCTTGCATTGCACCTACCCGCCTGGCCACCGCCGCGACCAGACCTTTATCGATCGAAGTTCTCGACGTGGCCAGGGCGGTCAATTGTCGCCTTGGGCGGACTCTGCTGCCTGGGCGTCGCCGCCCGCTCCTCGCAAGACGAACGCCACGCCGACTGCGGCCACGGCGCCCGCGAACGGCCCGACGATGTACAGCCACAGATGGCTGAAGTCGCCTGACACCAGGGCGGGGCCGATTGATCGGGCCGGGTTCATCGACGCGCCGCTGACCGGCGACGACCACAGCCCGGCGAGACCGACGTAGGCGGCCACGGCCAATGCCGAGAGGGGACCGACGTTTTGCGCGCCCGAGGCGCAGCCGAGGATGGTGCTCACCAAGCCGAGGGTCAACACGGCCTCTATGACCATGGCTTGGAGGTCGCTGACACCGTGCCCGGGGACAGTCGCACCGAGATGCCCGACGTTGCCGAAGGTGGCCCACAACACGATGCAGGCGCCTGCCGCGCCGACGATCTGGACTGCGATGTAGGCGGGCACCCGGCGCCACGGGAACTCGTGGCGCAGTGCGAACGCCACCGAGACGGCGGGGTTGAGGTGGGCGCCCGACACCTTCCCCATGAACAAGATGACCGCCAGCACGGTGAGCGCTGGAGCCGCTACGGTCGCCGTCGCGCTGATCGGCTGGTGGGTGGCAGCGGCCACCACCGACGACCCTGCCCCGGCCAGGACCAGCAGGAACGTTCCGAACGCTTCGCTGAACAGCCGCCGCCATTCATGCTTGGGGTCGGCGAAGTCCGGCGTCCATCGCGGACCGGTTTGCGGGTCGTTCACACCACGATGTCGCCGACGCAGCAGGGGATGTCGCTGTCGGGGTTGAGGTGGTAGCTGGCGCAGATTCGGTGATACCCGTCGGCCACCGTCAATGCGGCGTCCCCCAGTTCCCCGCGGATGAGAAGGATCGGAGACAGTCTCTTGCCCTGTTTCACCTTCTTCAGGTTCTTGGCTACCTCAGGGTCGGCGGTGCTCAACAGCACCAGGCCGCTGGCGCGAAGCAGATCGTTGGCCCGGTGTTGCACCAGCGCCTTACCCTTTAGCGAACCGGCCAGCTTCGCCGCTTGGGCTGGGGGCATCAGCAGGCTCAGGTAGCGGGCGGCAGCCGCGAAATCGTCGTCGTCAGGAACACGCTCCCAGCGTGGCGTCTTGGGCATCCGCAGACCTCCAGGTCACGAAAGGGGATAATTGACGGTACCCCAAAGGCCGGGTCCGGCCACCAAGAATCCTCTTGCGTCGGTAGCGTCCCGACCCGCGTATGGTGGGCTGCCGAAGCCCCTTCCGGTCAGGGCTGACCCCTCGGGTCTCGCCTTGATCACGGCGGACTGGGCATTCACCGCTATACGGTCGTGCGCCCCAATCCCGGATCGCCGTCCCGAACGACTCGACAGGAGCTAACAGCCATGCGTGCATTCGCTTGCCCCCGGTGCGGGCACATGGTGTATTTCGAGAACGATCGATGCCTGCGCTGCGGGGCCGGCCTGGGATTCGACCCAAGGAGTCACGAGATGGTGCTCATGGCCGACGGGGTAGAAGCCCCTCTCGACCCGGGAGTAGCCGACAGCATCGGCTCAGATGCACGACCCGAGCCGGTGTCGGCTGGCTATCGGTGCGCCAATCAGCTTTTGGCCGGCTGCAACTGGGTCCTCGCCGACCGCGACCCTGCCGGGTTGTGCTTGTCGTGTCGGATCACCCGGACTCGACCGAACGACGCCGACCTGGGCGGCGACCCGCATGTGGCGCAGCGCTTCACCGAGACCGAGGCGGCCAAGCGTCGCCTGGTGTTCCAACTCCTCGAGCTCAACCTGCCGCTCGACACCTATCACGACACCGAAGGTGGTCTGGCGTTCGACTTTCTGATCCGAAAGGACGAACCCGTGTTGATCGGCCACGAAGACGGGGTGATCACCATCGACCTGGCCGAGTCCGACGACGCCTACCGGGAACGCATGCGGGCGCAGCTCTCCGAGGCCTACCGCACGATGCTCGGCCACCTGCGTCACGAAGTTGGCCACTACTACTGGGATGCCCTCGTCGAGCCCCATACCGCCGTGCTCGACGCCTTCCGGGCCCTGTTCGGCGACGACCGCGTCGACTACACCGAATCCCTGGAACGTCACTATGGCGGGCCCCAGAAAGCCTGGGACCAGCACTATGTCAGCGCCTATGCATCGGCTCACCCGTGGGAGGACTGGGCCGAAACGTGGGCCCACTACCTCCACATCCGCGACACCCTTCAGACCGCGGCCTCCTACGGCGTGATCGTGACCGGACCGCGCTTCCAGCCGGCTTCACCGGCGCCGCCAGGACGAGCGACCGCGGCGGCTGAAGCGTCGCTCATGGCCGCTCCCTCCATCGACTCAGGAGCCAGCCTCGACGAGATTCTCGCCGACTGGTTGCCGCTCACCTACGCCCTCAATGCCATCAACCGCAGTATGGGCGACAACGACCTCTATCCCTTTGTGCTCAGCCCCAACGTTATCGAAAAGCTACGGTTCGTCCACCAACGGGTCCTGCGGTCCGCGGGCGAGGCAGATGACGGAGGGTGAGAGCGGTTCGCTCACGTCGCCTACCGCGGTAGCCGTGGCCCGCGCTGTCCGATCTGGAGCCAAGCGCCGTTTGCGCTGTCGCGGCCAGGGTAGATACGACCCGGGTTCCGTCGCGTACAAGGCCTGACTGAGGTCCTGGCCCGCGGCGGCGGCGGCACACCCCATACGCGATCGGAGGAGGAATAATGCCGCAGAAGGCGTGGAGCGCCAAACGGGAACGCCAATACGAACACATCAAGGACGGACTACGTGAGCGGGGCGAAACTGAGGACACGGCCGAGGAAATCGCGGCCCGCACCGTCAACAAGGAGCGGGCCCGAACGGGCGAAGCGACAACCTCGAGCCGCACGTCGACCGACGACATTTCCTCCGGACGGCGCGGCGGGTTGCGTTCCCACAGTGGACCGGGCGGGCGGACCCGTGACCAGTTGTACAACGAGGCTCGCGCCAAGAACATCAAAGGCCGTTCGAAGATGAACAAGGCCCAACTCGAGCGAGCAGTCGCGGGCCCGAAGCGGCGTGGCTAGCAGTTTCACACGCGCCGAACTCGATCAGGAATGCTTTAGGCGCTCCGCCAGCCACCGGGCATCGCGTGCCGCGAATCCGGAGTCGTCGTTGTTGAAGTAGGCGTAGACATCCTTCCCCTGGCTCAACCACGTGGATAAGCGGTCGGACATCCAGAACAAGCCATCCGCGCCATACAAGCCCTGGTACGGACGGTCGAGGGCGTGGGGCCCGTGGAACCGGACATAGGTCCAGTCCGTCGTCAACTCCCACGGATGGTCGGCTAGGAGGTCGTGAATGCACAGCGCGGCACCGTGCTGGCGGAGCACGTCGTACACCTCGTCGTGCAACCACGACGGATCGCGCACCTCGACCGCCCAGCGCCGTGATTTCGGCGCGGTCGAGAGGAATTCATCGAGTCGCTGGGTGTTGCGCCGCCAATGAGGTGGAAGCTGGACCAGGGTCGGCCCGGCGCTCGGGCCCAGCCGGTCCAGCCGGTCAAGGTGGTTGGGCAACCATGATGCGGCATCCTTGAGCTTCATACGATGTGTCCCGAACGAGCCCAGCTTGACGGCGTAAACAAACCCTGGCGGCGCCTGGGCCGCCCAATCCTCGACCGTCTTGACCGATGGAAGACGGTAGAACGTCGTATTCAATTCGACGGTATCGAACATCGTGGCGTAGTGGTCGAACCAGTCCCGCTCGGGAGCGTCGTGCGGGTACACGCGGCCCCGCCAGTGCTGGTAGGACCACCCCGAACATCCAACCCGAGCCGCCGTCAACGGCGTACCGGCTTCGGCCTCATCCGTGACGCGCCAACCTGCCGGCCCGATTTCCGCGCCGGCAGGGGCGCTTGCTGTTGGGCCACGCGGCCCTCAGACGATGTTCTCAGTGACCCATCCCGGTGGGCGCCTGCGGGGTGTCGATGATTGGGTCCTGGGGGTCGACGCCCGTGCTATCCCGGGCAGTGGAGCCACCGACGGGGCGATTCGTCGGGCCCTGGGTGCCCAGGTCATAGCGCCCAGCCTCCTTGCCTTCCTCCTGCGTCATGTTCTCGCCTCGGTGCGCCACGCTCTCGCCCACTCCCTCGGGGGCCATTTCGCCGCCACCACCGCCGGTCGGGCCAACCTGCGATCCCCGGTCGGTGTCCTGCGGAGCGTCCTCGCCGTTCAATTGCCGGCTGACGCCCTCGAACCGCTCGCTCTTTTCGTCCTGCACGTCATTCGTCATCTTTCAATGCTCCTCTCGATGTCCGCCTTGCGCCTCCCTAGTACCCGCCGTGACGCCGACCTAATCAGCCCCCGTCGAAATATTCGCAGGACGAGGAACAGGGGCCGCACCGTCGTTTGACCGTGTCCTGGTGCGGGAATGCCTGGAGGGCATGACGACCCTCCGACGTAGATATGGCCCTTAGCGATAGTGCCCGCGGCCGGTGCACGGGCAGATCAAACCGGCCCCATTGTCGGGGATACCCGAGGGCGTTCGCGATGATGAGCGCCCCCAGTTTGACCACCCCGTGAGGACGATGGGGCGAGGCGATTGTTGGGAAACGCTGGGCGGGCGGCCCGCCGGGGATGGCTTCGTGGTGCCCGAAGTCCCCGAGCATGCCGACGTGTCGGAAATGTTCTCCATCATGGCGGCCACGAGGAAACTGACGCTCCCTCTGCCCGGAGCGGGGAACACAAGCCAGCGGTTCGCCGCGCTGGCCGAGATCTCGGCCGTCGATCTCTCGCTCGGGCGGCTGGTCGAAGGCCACGCCGATGCCCTCGCCATCTTGGCCGAGGCTGGGATCTCGCCCCCGCCCGAGGCGGTGCTCGGTGTCTGGGCGGCGCGGCGAGCGGACATGGACGTCACCGCTACCGCCACGGTGGGCGGTTGGCGTCTGCAGGGCCGCAAGCCGTGGGCGTCGGGCGCCCGCGTGCTGACCCACGCCCTGTTGACCGCCGCCACCGACCACGGGCACCTCCTTTTCTTGGTACCGGTTGACGGAGTTGGTGTGCAGCCGATCCTCGGCACCTGGCCTGCCGTTGGCATGGCGCGATCGGACAGCCTGGACGTCGCCGTCGACCTCACCGTTCCTGACCACTGCCGGCTCGGACCGCCCGGCTGGTACGTCGACCGCCCCGGGTTCTGGTTTGGATCGGTGGGCGTGGCCGCGTGCTGGCTGGGCGGTGCCCTGGGCCTGGTCCGGGCATTGCGTTCGGATCTCGCACAGCGTCCCGAGCCCGATGGGCACCAGTGGGCCCATCTGGGCGCCGCCGGGGCCCGCTGCGCCTCCATGGCCCGCGACATCGACTGGGCCGCCGATCTCATCGACGCCGACCCCGCGGACGCCGATCGCGCCATGCGCCCGACGGCCATCGAGGTCCGGGACCTGGTCGAGGACGGGTGCCTGGACGTGCTCACCCAGGTGGGGCGAGCGGGCGGCGCGGGCCCCCTGTGCCTCGACCCGGCGCAGGCCCGTCGCTACGCCGACCTCCCGGTGTACGTCCGCCAACACCACGCCGAGCGTGATCGCGAGGCCCTGGGCCGGCTCCTGATGGCAAGGAGCGAAACACGATGAGGAACTGGAAAAGGGGAGCCCCGCTGGAGCGTCGAAATGCCCAAGCCGTGGTACCCCGTTGCGCTGTCCTGCCGCGCTGTTGACATGACCAGCCTTCCCATTTCGCGTTTCGAAGAGATCTACGCCCGTGACCGTGACCCGTGGGGTTTTGCCACGCGCTGGTACGAGGAGCGGAAATACGCCCTTACCCTGGCCGCTCTCCCGCGACCCCGCTACCAGCGTGCCTTCGAGCCGGGGTGTTCAATCGGCGTGTTGACGGCGGCGCTGGCCTCCCGCTGCGATTTCCTCCTGGCGACCGACGGTGTCGAGGCGGCGGTCGACCAGGCGCGGGCTCGTCTGGCTGGTCTCAGTCACGTCAAAGTGGCCCGGCTCCTTCTCGCTGACGACTGGCCGGATGGGCCGTGGGATCTCGTGGTGCTCAGCGAACTGGGGTATTACTTCGATCCGTCCGACCTGGGTCGAATAGTGGAATGCGCCGCCGATACCACCGTGGCCGGGGCGACGCTGCTGGCGGTCCACTGGCGAGGTCCGACCGACTATCCGCTGACCGGCGACCAGGTCCACCAGCAGATCGGCCAGCACGGGGCGTTCGAGCACCAGGCCGGCTACCTCGAGGCGCTGTTCCGCCTCGATGTCTTCCAACGAGTGGCGCCATGAGCCCGGCGCCGTTGGTGGTGGCCGTGGTGGTGCCCGCCCACGACGAGGAGGAACGCATCGGGGCTTGCATCGCCGGGATCCGCCGGGCCGCCCGCCATCCCGCCCTGGCCGAGGTGGCGGTGCATCTGGTGGTGGTGCTCGACGCTTGTACCGACGCCACCAGTACCCGGGCTCGCGACGCGCTGGCCTTGCCCGCCCAGGCGACCGAGCGCGCCATCGCGGCGACCACGGTGGCCATCTCGGCCCGCAACGTGGGCCGAGCCCGGGCGTTTGGCGCGAGCCACATTTTTGCCACGCTGGGGGCAGTAGATCCGGCGACGGTGTGGTTGGCCACGACCGACGCCGACAGCGTGGTTCCCGTCGACTGGCTTGCCCACCACCTGGAAGTGCGACACGCAGGCGCCGACGGGTGCGCCGGCACGGTGGTGGTCGACTCCTGGCTGGAGCATCCGCCGTCCACCCAAGCCGCCTACGAGCGGCATTATTGGCCCCGAGGCCGTCAGGATTTCCAACACCCCCACGTACACGGCACCAACTTGGGGGTCTCCATGGCCGCCTATCTCGAAGTCGGGGGCTTCCCGGGTGTGGTGACGGGCGAGGACCACGCCCTGTGGCGGGCTCTCGCCGCCGCCGATCGCCGCCTGGTGTCGACCCCGATGGCCCCGGTCATCACCAGCGGTCGACGGCACGGCCGAAGCCCGGCCGGATTTGCCGGGTTTCTGGCCCGGATGGACGGCGTTACCGCTTAGCTCGGATCGCGGAAGGGAACACGACGGTTATGCGAATCTCCCGGATCACCGATTGGCTGGAAGCCCAGGAAGGCTTGGACCGCATCGGCCAACCGCTCAATAAGGCGGTGAGGCGTGTCGTTCCGGCGGGCGGGCTGAAGGACATATTGAGCGGGACGTGGCTCGGTCACCCGCTCCACCCGGTTGCCGTCATGGTGCCTATCGGGTCGTGGACCAGTGCGTCACTCGTCGACCTGTCGGCTCGGGGGCGCTCCACCGCCACCGCCCGCCGCCTGGTGGGCATCGGTGTCCTGGCCGCCCTGCCCTCGGCGCTCAGTGGCCTGGCCGATTGGTCGGACACGGCAGGAAGCGAACAGCGCATCGGCGTGAGTCACGCCACCTTGAACG
>Ga0302325_10032035_pt1 | contig 10800 bp, 6 predicted proteins | sample Palsa_T0_2_FD_201948 | JGI IMG/M metagenome (GOLD analysis project Ga0302325, IMG submission 201948) | Peat permafrost microbial communities from Stordalen Mire near Abisko, Sweden - Palsa_T0_2 | ecosystem: Environmental > Terrestrial > Soil > Palsa > Peat permafrost | place: Sweden: Abisko... | reverse complement strand
AAACCGCCGTTCAGGCCATGAAGCTCGGAGCTTACGACTACATCACCAAGCCGTTTTCTCCGCTCGAAGAACTCCGGCTGTTCTTGCGCCGCATGGCCGAGAAAGTCCGATTGGTCGAGGAAAACGAATTCCTGCGTCAGCGCATGGATTCCGAAACCGCAGTGCATGGCATCGTCGGCTCCTCCGCAAAGATTCAGGAAGTGCTGCGTGTGGCTTCGCGGCTCAAAGACACGCGCACTGCCGTTCTCATCTCCGGGGAAAGCGGTACCGGCAAAGAACTGATCGCCCGCGCCATTCATTTCCGTGGCGCATTTGCCAACCGTCCCTTCGTCGCCGTCGATTGCGGCTCGCTCGTGCCTACGCTGATCGAGAGCGAACTCTTCGGCTACGAAAAAGGAGCCTTCACCGGCGCCCTGAAGTCCAAGCAGGGACTGTTTCAATCGGCCGACACCGGCTCGGTTTTCCTCGACGAAATTGGCGAGCTGCCGCTGGAGTTGCAAGCCAAGCTGCTGCGTGTGCTACAGGAAAAAGAAGTTCGTCCCGTGGGCAGCAACCAGCGCGTCAAAGTGGACGTGCGCATCATTGCCGCCACCAACCGCGATCTCGAAGCCGCTTACAAGAACGGAACCTTCCGTAAAGATCTTTACTTCCGCCTCAACGTCGTCACCGTCCACGTTCCCGCGCTGCGCGAGCGCCGCAGCGATATCCCCATGCTGGTGAACTGGTTTTGCGAACGTTACTCTCCGGGCGCGGATCTGCAGGTATCGAGCGCCGCCATGAAAGCCTTGATCAATTACGACTGGCCGGGCAACGTGCGCGAGCTGGAAAACTGCGTGGAGCGCGCCGTAGCTCTGGGCAACGGAACGTCAATCGATCTAGGCGATCTGCCTCCATCCATAGCCGTGTTGAATTCACCCGCGTCGTCTCCGCTGTCGGAATCCGCGCCCGAACTGGTTTCCGATCTGGCGGTCGCAGCCGAAATGAGTTCCGTCGAGAGCCCTGCCGCTGTTCCCACCGATCTCGAAGACATCGAACGCGCCACCATCCGGCGCGTCTTCGAACAAGTCAAAGGCGACAAAGCCGTCGCCGGCCGCATGCTCGGCATCAGCCGCGCCACCCTCTACCGTAAACTAAAACGCTACAACATCAGCGGAAGCCCGGGTTCAGGACCATCGAGCCACACGCTGCAATGAGAGCGCCCTTAAATTAACACCGCAGCAGAAAGCCTTTTGCATTCGCCGTAGCCAGCTCTGCCGAAGCGGAAAGAGATGAGGAAAATTCGAGGTATCACTCCTTAATTTTCTAGATTCTGACCTTTAGTTAGGTTCTTTGCCCTGCGGATTCTTGCGGACTTGCGCTCAGTCGATGATTCCAGAGATTTAGGAAAAACGGGGGAGGGGGATACCCGAGTGGAGTGCGCGCCCTGCAACGCCAGCAAGATTTATTTCGCTGAGAAATTCACAGACCGACAGATCATCGTCAGCGCTGTGGCGACAAAAAAAGCACCCTGAGAAAACTCGGGGTGCTCAAACGATTCGCATCCAAGTTCTTACCCCCAGGCCTTTATAAGCCCGGCGGCTTCTTCTCTTCCTCCCGCTTTTGTTCCTCAGGTGTCTTCGGCGGAGACGTCTTCTTTGCAGGAGGCGAGGCTGGTTTCGCAGCCGGAGGCGGCGTTGCCGGATGCGGCGCGGGTTTCGGCTCGGGACGAGCGGCTTCGGGCCGAGCAGGTTCGGGCCGGCTCGGCTGGGCGGCAGGCGGACGCTCAGTTCGCGCCGGCGGCTCCGCGGGCTTGGCTTCAGGCCGGGTCGGTGCCGGCTGTGGCTTCGCTGGTGCTGGAGCGGGTCGGGCTGGCTCCGGCCGATTCGGCGCAGGCTGCGCCGCGGGCGGCCGTTCGTTACGTGCCGGCGCCTCTGCCGGCTTTGTGGGTTCCGGGCGGGTTGATGGTGTTGCTGGCCGATTTGCTTCCGGCCGGCTCGGCGCGGGCTGTGCCGCCGCGGGCGGCCGACTGGGCTGAACCGGAGCAGTTGGCCGTTCACTCGCAGCAGGCTGCGCCGGGCGATTTGCCGGCTTGCCCATGGTTGGCGTCGCAGGTTTCCCCGGAGGCGCCACCTTCGCCGCCGGGTGCGCTGCCGCCGCACTCGCGGGACGTAAACTCGCCGTCTGCTGGCGGCCCAGCGGCACGCCGGGATGCGCTGCCATCGCCTTTTGCCGCGCGGCAAACGAAGGCGGGGGCGGTGGCGGAGTCTTCTTCGCGACCACCTGCCGGTTCATCACCGCTGCCGGCGGCGCAGCCACATGGCCCGCAGTAGAAGCCTTTGCTCCCAGCACCGCTTGCGGCGTGGGAGCAACCGCAACCCGCGCGCTCACGGGTGCAGACGCGATCTGCTGCGCATTCACCGCAACCGCCACTTTTGCCACAGGCTGCGCGCTCGAAAACGCAGTCTGCGGAACCGCCGTCACTGCGCCCTGCACCGTTCTGTTCGCATAGGTAATGTTCGTGATGTTCGTGGTGTTGTTAACGATGGTGGTGTTATAGACGTTCGTGATCACAGTGGTGCTGACGGTGGTATTGCTGACATTGAGGCGGGTCATGTATCCCGCACTGACATGGTAGGAAGGCACCCAAACTTCCCGCGGACCCAGCGCGAACCATCCAATATTTCCGCCCCATCCGCCGCCGGCGCCAATGAACACAACCAGCGCAGGCGCGTACACTGCCTGCACGGCTATGGGCCCAGGTATCCAGCCCCAGCGCCCGCCCACCGAAACCCATCGTCCATAGTGGAACGGCGCGTAGCCCCATGGAGAATCATCGACCCACGTATATCCCCAGGGATCGATCCAATCCCAATGGCCGGTGTGATAAGGCGCCCAGCCGACTTCAACCTGCGGAAACCAGACATGTCCGTAGTTCGAATCGTCGCGCCAGTCGCCGTGGTCGTCCAGATCGTCATAGCCGACCACATCATGCGAAAGATATTGCGCCGACCGCGAAAAATCGTAACGGTGGTCGCGATCCTCGGACCAGTTATCGAAGGGATCGAAGGGATAGATCGGCTCAACATTCGCCGTAAGTGCGTCCGTGCCGCTGAATGTTCCTCTCTGCCCGGCGCGCAAATCGAAGGTTTCGCCGCCACCGGTGGCCTGGCCTTCGCCCACGCGGACGCTCACCACCGTGTAACTCCCGTCCGCACTCGCCTCTACGCGATAGCGGCCGGGCTGCATGATCGTAAACGCCTGGTTCGGCGTGTCGATCTCGAAGTCATCGTTCTCGCCCAGTCGGCGTACTGAAATATTGATCATGCCAGAGGTAAGCTGGACCTGAATCGTGTTGTCATCCAGGTTCAGAAAAGAGATGCCGGTATTCTCCGATAAACGAATCGCCGCCGATCCCAATTGCAGTTCGGCGCGGGAATCTTTATCTGCCCAGAGTTGATCGCCCGTGGTCATGGGCCGGTTAAGGCCCGCTCCAACCCAATCCGTTTCGCCCGCGGGCAGGAATGAGACGGAACCTTCCATATAGCCAATTCGAGCCACGCGAGTGGGCGGATCGTCCTGATCTTGAGCGCTTACTCGCGCCGGTAAAACGATTGTAGCCAGCGCGAGCGCAAGCAGCGCGCTCCACAGGCCAAGCTTCTTCAGTGCGTTATCCATAGTGGTTGCCCCAGCTTTCTATTTTCGATGTGCGAACCCGAGTTTCGCGAATTGCGTGCCGACTTTGATGCCAAGTGTACCCGCTCCGTCTACTCTTTTCCTAAGTACGACTTTCGAGTTGTTCCGGCATAGGTCTGGCAGATAGTGTAGTAGTGTAACGGACTAACGATAGGGATGGCGCAAGTCTGAGCTAAAGTGTGCATGCAACGTCGTCGAAACTAGACGTTTCTTCCACAGCCTGACCCTTTGCATCCACGTCTGCACCTTAAAACGCACTCCATCAATCAACCCCAAAGATTTATGCCATTCTGAAATGTTCCGACTCGAACAGTCGACCAATTGGCCAGGCAGGTTTTGACAGCCGCTCCCCGGACAGGCACCATGTCCTCAACCACGAGCTAGGGAGAGCGACAGAATGCAAAGCGAGAGCCTTGATGTCACGGAGCGTGGCGGAGGCGTGCGTAACCGCCGCCTGCACCTCGGACCTGGGCTGGCAGTCGCCATCGTCATCGCCGCGCTCGGATCGCGTTTCTTCCTCATTATCTGGAAGTACTCGATCAACGTTTTTTTCTACGATCAGTGGAGCTACCTCACCCCATTCTTCCGCCATCAGCCAAGCCTCGCCGAACTCTTTTTCTGGCAGCACGGCGAGCACTTCGAGGGAGTCGGACTGATTGCCGACAAGTTTCTCTATCCCCTCACTCACTGGAACGCGCGCGTAGATTCATTCCTCATTGGCGCCAGTATCTTTGCCGCGATGCTGCTGGCGCTGCAGCTAAAGTGCAAGTTGTACGGCGCGCTCTCGTATTCGGATGTCGCGATCCCATTGATCGTCCTCACGCTGGCGCAATATGAAGCGCTGATCGGCACGCCCAATCCTGGTTACAGCGCTCTTCCCCTGTTGATGATGATGCTGTATTGCCTCGCGCTCCTCGGTCGCAGCCGGCTGCTGCGATACTCATTGGTATTGGCGCTGAATTTCCTGCTCATCTATACCGGCCTCGGCCTCTTCATGGGGGTGGTCACCCTAGGAGTTTTCCTGATCGAGTGCTATTGGACTTGGCGCCACATGACATCCGTTCCATTAGCCCAGCCCTTAACTGGACTCTTATTGGCCGCCGCTTCCTTGGCGCCTTTCTTTGTCCATTACACTTTTGTTCCCGGCGTGGAGTGTTTCCAGATTCCTCAACATCATTTCCTGCGATATGCCAAGTTCACGGAGTTAATGTTCGTGGGGTTTGTGGTGCCAAGACCTCTTCACGTCTCGCCAGCAATGACGGTCCTGGGCGGGACCATCCTCGTGGCTGTGATAGCTGTGCTTGGCTGGCATCTGCTTCACTTGCTGAAGGGCGGTGCAGGTTCGGACGCGCACCTAGTCGGCACTGTGCTCTTGAGCTATGGTTTGCTGTTTTCAGTGAACGCCTCGATCGGGCGCCTCTGCCTTGGCTTCAGCGCGGCATTTGCATCGCGCTACGTCACCCTGCTGATCCCAGCCTTCCTGGCCCTCTACTTCTATCTGCTGTCGCAGTCGTGGCGGGGCAAGCGGAATTTCGTCCTAGGAGTATGGGTTCTTCTGCTCTTGCCTGCCGCTGTGCGCAAGCCATGGGAGGATATCCGCTGGTATTCGAACGGCAAGCGCGACTGGGCTAGCTGCTACGTGCGCACGGAAAATGTCCCCTACTGTGACCAGAGCGCTAACTTTTGGGTGCACCCGCATCCCGAACAGATCGTGGATTTCGGCCATGGACCTGATTTGAACCTGCAACAGAAGCTCGATTATCTGAAGCAGCATCGGTTGAACTTGTTCTATGAAGCTGGTTCCAAATAAAACGTCGACGACGCTTGCCGATTTTTTGGGATCACAATTTGTGATCTGGAACTGTGGGCCGGTTCGGAGTGTTGATTTCTAGGCGAAAATGAATTTTCGGTGGGTAATGATGTCGAATCTGGCGATGCGGCGGGTGGCATTCTCTCTTTATATCGAATCGGAGGATAAACGAATTGTGCTTTGGCGATTCTTCCGACGTGTCGTTCGTAAACCGAGGAAGGCAATCTAATGAATTGTTTCACGGGAGCGTTCGGCCAGCCTTTGCGCGTAGCGCGAGAAGCTCCAACACCACCTCGTTCTCCGCCTGTGCAAGCTGCTCGACCGATTGGCCGTTGGCTTCCTTCAGGACACCGTCGATAACCGCCTGCATCAGTGCCGGCGTGACGTCGGGCATTTCGAGTTTCCTCATTTGGCCCACGAAGCCGTCCATATAATGTTCCACGTAGTGACGGATCCCGCCGGGTCCCCCGCCCAAATGCCACTGTAGGCTAGGGCCCATCACGCCCCACCGAAGCCCCGGCCCATAGCACACCGCAATGTCGGCATCTTCCACACTGACAATGCCTTGCTCGATGAGATAGAGCACCTCTCGGTAGAGCGCCGCTTGAAGCCGGTTCCCAACATGGCCCGGGAGAGCCTTGCGCAGCCGGATCGGCTTCTTGCCGATAGACGCGTAGAATGCCATGGTTCGTTCGATCACCGCCTCGGACGTCTTCCTCCCGCCAACTACTTCAACCAGGGGAATGATGTGGGGAGGATTAAAGGGATGGCCTATCACGCAGCGCTCGGGATGCTTACAGCCCGACTGAATGGAATCCATGGTGATGACGGATGCGCTCGAAGCCAGGATCGAATCCGGGGGAGCGACTTCGTCCATCTGGGCGAACACCTTGGCTTTCAAGAGGGGTCGTTCCGGGACGTTCTCCTGGACAAAGTCGGCCTTCGACACCGCCTCCTTCATATCGGCAGTGAAGGTCAGTCGGTCGCGGCTTGCACCCGAAGCAAGGCCGATGACCGTGAGTAACTTCCATGCCTCGTCGACGCACTTGCGTAAGTTGGCTTCCGCGTCTGGCGCTGGATCCGTCGCGATGACGTCAAAACCGCTGGCCAGATACTGCGCCGCCCAGCTCGCGCCGATCAAGCCCGTCCCGACGATCGCTACGTTCCGAATCTGCGTATTTACCACATCGTTCTCCATAAAGAATCGTGTTTCCTCGAAACTTCTTGTTGCTCACCGCCTGGTCTTTCAACGATGCGGTAGTGCGATAGGATCTGGCCGATGAGGGTGTCGGAGCCTGCCATAGTGACGACATCTTAGGGTGCGACCGGAGGCAAGTCAACGAAGGGGGCAGCTGGTAAGTCAAGTCCTGGTAAACGATAGGGTCGTTTGAAGTGAGCCGCTAGCGGTTGCGACGCTTCCGGCGCTTGTGTCAGGACACGCGCTAGCGTCCTCCGCGCTAGCGGCTTAGTTCAAACCCCTTTTACCCGACAAATTGGTACTGGGACCAGAATTTGGGGCAAGGTTCCTCGCTTCAAGGTCTGCTCGCCGAGTTCAATACAGTGAGACTTCTGTCTCAGCTTGAGATTCCGATCTTGCGCACCCTTCCGCGACGCGCGGGTTCCGCTTCTAACTTGCTGAAAACTCTAGCGCCTGAGTGCTAGTCCTTCCGTTCCACGCTGTGGTCTTGGTCGTGCTCCTAGTTCTGGCATAACCGCGTGTTCTGGCTCCCCGAGGATCTTTCTAACCGGGAAGAGGGGAGTCCAACCGCACTTCGCTATTGGGTGGAAGAGACAGTAGGTTCTTCCACTCTGCTTCCCCTTTCCATTGGGAATGGGAAGCTCCGGTCGGAACGACAGTCCGGGGTGGATCGAGTAAGAACGAGTCTTGGGGAAAGGGTCATCATCGCTTGGCGCAACCAGCCACAGCTCCGATTCGGAGGGCGCAAACCAGCACAGTCGCCGAGCTGGCGCGCTTTTTCCCCGAAGCCACTCCGGTTCGCATTCCGGTTCAGTTCACGCGCCACAACAGCGCGAGTAACGACAGCCAGCCCGGCAACACGGCGGTGCAGGAAAGCACCGTCATCGAATTTGGAACCTCGCGCGAAGTTCTGTTTGCCTGCGCCACGCCGCTGGAGTTCGCCGACATCCTGCGGCTGCGCAATTCGGACGGCTCACTCGACACGGAAGCTTCGGTGGTCGCGGTGCAATACCATCCCGGTAGAACCATCGTCGCAGCCCGCTTTGTCACCGCGGTTCCCAACTGGATTGTGAAACCATGACTCCATCGCAGCCTTCGTCATCGCAACCTTCCGGTCTAACTCCCGATCCCGCGGCCCTATGGTCAAGAGCCCGCCGCCTGCATCCCATTTACGCCCAACTGGCGCGCGAGTTCGTGATCGACGCGCCCGCTTGTGTCGATCTTGAAGCGGCGGTCGATACGCCGGGGGACGAGTCCGTCGAGCGGGCTCAGCAGTGGCTCAACGACATGGATGACAAAATCCAGGTTCACCAGTTGCGCCAGTTTCTGCAGAACAGTTCGCTGCTAGATTCCGAGGCTTTGGTCGTCCTACTGCAACATTTCCTGGCCAAGACCACGAAAACCGTTTCCGTGCGCGACAAGGTTGATTTCCTGCTGGTGCAGTATTTCAGCCAGAGCTCGCCCACCGAACTAGACGACAGCGGCGCCGATCTCGCTTATGTGGCTCAGGGGTTGGAGCCGGTTCTCGGCAAAGTGGAACTCAAGGCGCCGGTGTGGTTAAACGCTTTGGACCGCGTGCTCGATGCTGCGCGCCGCTGCCGCTCGCTCGACGAACTGCTGCACGGCGGCGTGCTCGACCAGGGACGCAAGGCCAAGGTGCAGGCCGGCGATCTGTTCTACCTGCCCATCGCGCTGGTCGCCTTTACTCGTTTCGGATATCTCATGCGGCGTATCTTCTTCCGTCTCATGCTCGCCGATCTCAACAACATTCTTGACGGGCTTACCGAGTTGCAAGAAAAAGGAGTCGAGACCATCGACTGTCGGCGCGCCCAATTCTCTGCGCAGGAACCGATCATTCGCCTGCGCATGATCTGCCAGTCCTGGAAAGTTATGTTCCAGGCGGAGTATTCCTCGGGCCAGCCGCTGCGCATGCTGGTGGACCTGAGGGCCTCGGTTGACGCCGCCCTGGGCCATGGTTCGTCGGCCGGAGCCGACGAGAAAGCCGCGAGAACTGCATCGCAGAAAGCCGCCCCGCGAGCCGCTGCCGCTGCTGCCGGTGCTGGTGGCAATGCCACGAGTCCGGAAACAGGGGAGGGGCACTCGAGTCTAGCCAAGCTCGCTGCGGATGATGCGGATGCTCGCGAATTCGAAATCGCCGCCACACCACAAGCGTGGAATCCGGATGCCGACTCGCAACCGGACGAAGAGAAATAAGACGACAAGCATCATATGCCGGCGTAGGGCCAGGCGCGGAAAAGAACGGAAGAGAAGGATTCCCGCGAACTCGGCGGGACTCCACGAAAAGGAAATTTGCCAGTGGATCAACCGACAGTACTCGTTATCTCCGACCACGTGGAATTTTCCCGGAGCATCACTTCGCGCTGGCAGATGGAGCGCCAGGTACCCACGTTCACTCTGCTCAGCGGAGATCTCTGGCCATGTTCGATCGATAACTTCGCAGTTGCCATCGTCGGCCCGCTGCGCCGCGAATTGCTTTCGGTGGTTCTGGAGCCGCTGCACTCGACCCAGCAGCCTTTGTTCTGCGTCTGTAACGACGCCCCCACAGCGCAACTGGTGCGTGAGCGCTGGCCGCGCACCTCGGTGCTGCGCAGCGATGAAAATTGGCTCAACGTCCTGGTGCCGGCGGCGGGCCAAGCCGTGCTCCGCGCCGTCGCCGAAGCCCGCGCCCGCGCCGCCGAACAGGCGTGCACCAAGCTCGAACAGCAGGCCATGCTCGGCCGCTACATGCTGGAGATGCGTCACGGACTGAACAACGCGCTCACTTCGCTGCTGGGCAATTCCGATCTGCTGCTGATCGAACCCGGCAGCCTTTCGGCCCAGGCCCGCGCGCAGATTGAGACCATTCGCAACATGACACTGCGCATCCACGAGGTGATGCAGCGTTTTTCGTCGCTGGAAAAGGAAATGAACGTGGTGGCTCAGCAGCTGGAACGGGACTCGGGCAAGTGCCGCGCAGCCGCCGCGGCGGGCGACTGAGTAGCTAGTACGGTGTCCGAGTACCGAGAAACTAAGAAATGATCATCCTCCCCCGGGCAATATGCCGACCTGATCCTGCTCGGCGGAGCGTGCGAGGTTTCTCGCGGCGCTCCAGGGAAAGACTCTATGCATAAGTTCATCGCAGCCAGCACTATCCTCGAACACGAACTCTCGGAGCTGCGTCTACTGGTCGAGCAGCAAACCGGAGTCGTTCTTGATTGTCCCAACAGCGCGCTGGCGGCGCACATCGCCGATTACGTTGAGGCCCAGGGCCTGGGATCATCCACCATTCTGCTCGAACGTCTTCGCTCCTCCGACCAGGATCCTTCCAGCCTGCCGTCGTTACTCGATGGGCTGATCAATATCAATACTGGGTTCTTCCGTCATCCGGGAGCGCTCAATGCTCTGACCCGGCAGGTGGTGCCGCAGCTTTGCGCGCGCAAATCCGCCGACGGTCCCAGCCCGCTGCGCATCTGGAGCGCGGGGTGCGCCAGCGGAGAAGAGACATACTCCATCGCCATGGCTGTCTGCGATGCGTTGAGCCACAACGGCAGCGGTTCCGGGAATAACGGCAACGGCTCGAGCAATGGCAACGGCAATGGAAACGGAAAGTCCGGTGTTCGCGGCGGCGGCATTGCCGAAAGCGGGCCGACCAATTCGGCATCGACGAGCCTGGGCACAGGTTTGTCGATTCACATTGTGGGCAGCGATCTGCTGCCGCACAACATCGAAACCGCGGATCGTGGCGTGTACCGGCAGTCTTCGCTGGATGGCCTGCCGCCCGCCACCATCCGCAATTATTTCTCGAAGATCAGTTCGCCCGTGGTTGTGACCAATGAGGTTCAGAACGAAGTCAGCGACGAAGGCCGCAGCCCAACCGGGAGCCAAGGGAAAAATAGTGCTTCGAGTGGAGCCCAGAATGCTCCCGCCAGTAACGCTCACCTGCTGGTGAGGCCGCGCCTGCGCAGCCTGGTGACTTTCAATTGCATGAACTTAGCCCGTCCCGGCTATATCGGACGCTTCGATTGCATCTTCTGTATGGACGTGCTGCCGCACTTTTCCCGCGCCCAGCGCATCGCCCTGCTGGAACGCCTGCATCTCTACCTCGAACCCGGCGGATACC
>Ga0302325_10032033_pt1 | contig 10801 bp, 10 predicted proteins | sample Palsa_T0_2_FD_201948 | JGI IMG/M metagenome (GOLD analysis project Ga0302325, IMG submission 201948) | Peat permafrost microbial communities from Stordalen Mire near Abisko, Sweden - Palsa_T0_2 | ecosystem: Environmental > Terrestrial > Soil > Palsa > Peat permafrost | place: Sweden: Abisko... | reverse complement strand
TGAAAGTAATGTCCGAGGTAGCAGGTGTGCCTTGAGGATGAGATTGATCACAATGGTTGGTTGTTGATTTAGGAAGTGCGACCACATTTAGGTTGTGCAGAAAAATCCAGAAAACTTCTTTAGTAACGTTGACAACTTCTTTACACCAGACACGATATGGACGCGGCCTTCGCATCTCAAGGACGAACCCAACGGGTCTTTGAGACTCGCTTGGCTCGGGGTCCCGAAGATAGGACAGAAGAACCTTGGCTCGATGGGTCCTTTCTGACACAGGAGCGGATTTCAGGTAGGTAAATAAGATCGAGGTAATAATATTGCGGGTGGTGAACTCGCTCGGGCCCTTTTTCTCCTCATCGAACAACATGTGTAGTAGCGCAGGGAATAGAGTGACTTGGATCCTATCGAGGTGTTGAAGGGCGAGTGCGGTAGTGGAGAGAGCTTTTAGGCAGAGGAGGACCTCATGAAGTAAAGCATCCTCGTGCTCTTCTCTATTGGGCTGTTAGTGCAAAACCAAGAATGGAATCGAGTGACTACGAACCTCCACTCGACCTCCATTGTCCTATGTAATAAACCGACAATTTCATCCATCCCACCTTGTCCAATAAACCCATCAGTCCATGCCACCGTCTCGTTGCGCAACAACAGTCTAAGCTTATGCAGCTTACCAACCTCGACCAACTCTGGCTTTCGAACCTTCCGCAAGTAAGAAACAAAATCATCTGTGAGCTGCCCCTTAGCCTTTGCAATCAGCGTCTGAGCTACAGCAGCACCAGAAGCTGTTAACGACTTGTTTCCGTCCTTCAAACTCTCCAAAGACTTCTTCGATTTCGTCAAACTCTTTTCGTCTTTTGACTTCTTGGCTGGCGATGGTGGTTCCTTGCTTGATGCTCTTGATAACGTAAAAGTTCTGCTCCTAGGTCTCTTCGTCTTGACTTCCGGAACATCCTGGGTACCACTGGTAGCTTCAGCACTTGAATTACTACGGTTGGTCCCAGGTGTGCCATCTTTTGCAGCAGCTAATTCAGCCCAGTCTTGTCTAATGAAATCTTTCTTCATGGACATGGCAAGACTCCGCATTTTCCCACGTTGATGTTCTGGAATATTCCGACGATCTAACATGGCTTCAAACTCTCGGTCCACATCCTTGTCTGCAACCACTGGCCCAGACTCAACTGGCCTAGGGGGAGACTTCTTGTCAGTAGCCGATGTGGATGGCTTTGCTCGGTGTCCCTTCTGTGGTAGTGGTTTTTCAATATTGTCTGACTTTCCCGATGATGCTGTGGTCGTCCTTTCAAAGCTAGGCCGCTTCGCCCCAGAGACACGTCGGATAATCTCCGCACTGTGTCTTGACCCCCCACTGACTTTTCTGGTAATATCCTGGATGCTAAAACTGCTTGGCAAGTATGTGGACTTCGGCCGTTGGGATCCACTGCCTGGCATCCCGAGACTAGGTGGGCCATCGGGACCAGAATGGAAATCTCGTTGCCTCCCATCATCATGTGGTGTATAGAGGTCGATCTGCCCTTCCAAAAACTTCCCTCCTAAGGGTTGCTTGGCAAAATATTCGCTTGAGAACTGAGCGTAAATCGGTGGTGGACGCGTCGTCTCGATAGAGGAGGTGGAAGTTGGGTTGCGATTTTCCTTGTCTTTTTGAACGCGGGCGTCTTCTTCAGCTTGCTTGCGGAGGTTCTTTGAGGATTTTGGTCGGGAGAGCAGGTTCGCGAGATTGGTGGTCGATTTCTTCTTGTTGGGCTTGGGCTCTTTTAACTTACGCTCGGCATCTCTCCCCAACGACTTCAATGATATTGCACTCTTGGTTTTCTTGTGCAAGGACTTTGAGCCATCCTCGCTGGTGTTGGGACGTTGCGCTTCCCTTGATTTCTTCGGCGACAACGGTGGTTGACTTTGTTGGTTCTGCTGAAGCTCGCCAAGCGCTCTCATGTATTGATGATCTTGTGGCAGATGTGATACCGACTGATATGCTTGTAAACTGACAAAATCCTTGGGCAGATTCGACGAAAGTCCTGCTCCTCCAGAAGGGGTTCTCTTATGTATGAACGACAACACAGATGATTTGGTGCGTCTATGATTATGAGAATCCGGTACAGGATACTGAGAAGCCATATTGAAGGCCAATTGGCAAGGGAGAGGAAATAATCCTCCGAATTATGCTGCAACAGAGCGGAAAACTGATCTCATGTCGATATGGGGATGTGGAATTGAGGTTCGCTTGCCCCACGAAATGATGTTGACGAGTCGCGTTGCCTCAGCAACCATAGAAGCTTTGACCTTAAGCACGTGAATGTAACAACGTTCGTCCGCGTCCGTCTTCTGAACAGACTGATAGATGATTTTCAATGACTTGGAAGAATTGATCATCGCTTTCGCAAAGATCTGGTCAGACTGGCGGCTAAGGTGAATCATTATGGGCAACATCCTTTGGCCCTTGACCAAACAGGGATTGGGCACGATGTCAGACTCCAAAGTTTTTCAGGTGAGATCATTAATTTCTTTTCTAGAGACAATAAAGCCAATTGAGCCCAAGTATGCTCTTCTATGAGTCGTGAGAAAACTGAGAATGCCTGCTATGTGCCATTGAAGACCGCCCAGTATCTACCAACTGAAAACTCCCCTCTGCCTATCAAAACCACCTCTCAGCTGCCGTTCAGGTTTCACAACCTTCCCTTGAAGCACTGTAAACTTAACAATGCCCTCGCAATCTTCCGGTCTAACTCTTGCGATCCATATACACTGCGCAGCTCCTTCCTGAACTTCATCCGCGGAGGGCTTCGCCGGCGGCGGACAAACTTCCCCATCTAGTTTCCCACGTTCTATCTTATCCAATCCAAAGGCATCCTGTTTCCTGTAGACCATCAGGTTTGCAGAATATTTATGCCCACCGACGTGAGATATGAAGTACACTCCAACTCCACCAGGTCTCTCATCGTCCAGATCTCGAAAGAGACCGCAGACTCGGAGATGTCTTTCTAATTCTTTACGTAACAGTGGTGCGCTTTGACCACACCGTGCGTCTCGAGTCTTCTGGGAACAGAGGAGGATAAGTGCTCTATGGGGGGATGGCCGTGATGTCAATTGGTCGGCTGTTGGGAGGGGATCTGGTAGGGATGTGGGTATCGAAATTGGTCCAAGGGGTGTGGTATTCGTAGGGCCTTTGTTGATGAACTCTGAAATCAAGGTGTTCACATTCTTGGGGGTAACATTTTCGATGATAATGAATGCTGGGAGGAGGAGGACGGTAGTCGGTTCTGAGTAGCTTGTGTTATGGGAAGGTGTGGGGATGTTTGAGGCTGAAAGCATGAGTCTCTGCATGTATAAGTTAGCAAACTAGTCCATTGAATGGAATGTATATGTAACTCACTCCATTACTGGGCTTGACGTCTGCTTTCTTTTCGATAGCTTCCATCACACTCCCCTTCTCATCCGCAACATCCCGCACCCAGTCCGTCTTCCCGGTCGCAACCAAAACATGCGTGCTCCAACCCTTCACATAACCATATAGCTTGTCATCCTCATCAATCTTGAATCCTTTCGGCAGAGAAACAATGCACGAGTCGCAATCATGGTCGCAATCCTCCCCGTCGACGGCAGGGTCTACCTTCGGGAAGAGCTCTTTGCAGGGTGTATTTCCATCTGGCGTACCTGGAGCGGGTGTCGATGCTCCCGATATGGTTTGTTTCGCACTGTTGAGGAAGGATTTGAGGCTGGATGCCATCTTGAAAGAGCGTCCCGCTGCTACGTGATTATGCTTCTTGGCCGCGCGCCCGTCTGTTTTGTAGGACATGGTGGGGTTCCGTAGTGGGGGGCTTGGAACTCCGTAATCAAGGGTCCGAATTCCGTAAGCAGATTTATCAGATCCGCGATTTAGCCGGCTCTTATCAGATCGTTCTTTCTCACTGACGCGCAACGAGGAAAGCAACGAAAGTCGGAGAGGATGCTTCCTCTATTTTATTTACAATTCTTCTGCCTTAAATGTACCTGAACGGCTTTGCGAAACATTACCATGGATGACGCGTCTTGTATCATCTCCTATTGGATTACCATGGGCAAAGTACTCGGTCTTCCCCTTATCTCCGTGAAGCGATACAATCAACCCGAACTCGGATCGGGCATTTGCTCTCCTGTTCTGATGCCGATCCATTTAATTCAGGAAGCAAAAGTTCGCCAATTTCACACTCAGCAACCGTCTCGTTCAGTCGTTCAAAGTCATTTAGAGTTTGTGGCCAAGCAGGATTCATCAACGAGTGGTGAGGGCTCATTGTTCTGATTGCTCTGTGTAGTACATTTGGGGAATGTCAGCATGAATTGATCATCTTTCTTCCTTTTCAAATACTCCAGAACTCTTAGCGGTTTGCTGAATGAAACCTTTGAGTCAGTCTCTTGATGCTCTCGCCGTTCAGGAATATGCATTCTTATTATTTCACTGAAATACTTTCTCATCTCTTTCACCTAGTGGTGTCCATCTACCCTTCAACACATCTTCTCTTATCCTTTTCGCGACGTCCGAATTACTGTTATCAAGACCTCCCTGAAAGACAATCGTTCATTCTCGCTCTTCATCTGTTGAAAGTCTTCCTTTCGCCACGTCTTGGTAGGGATACTTCCCAAATTTTTCGATGATAGGCTTAAGCACGTCAATGACGGTCCACATCCAGAAGAACCATTCATCCATCGTAACACCATTCTCAAGAGGGGGGCCTTCTCTAAGCATCCTCCCAAATGCATGTGTATCGACAGCCAACTCTGCTCTCTTTGCTCGGTACGGATCTGTCTTGCCCGAGAACCTCTCCACCTCAACTCGCATCTCCTCATTCATCAATCCACCCAATTCATGATCAGCAAGAACTTCAGAATGGATCAAAGGTGCAATCAACCACAGTCGTACCAACAACCAATATTCTAAGGATGCTCCCTGCTCCACCAACCATCTCTTCTTACTGTCAATTCTCAACGAGCTTGGTAAATTCAAGAGCTGCTGAGCATACTTCTTTGACACATGCTGGAAATAGTCGTAAATGTACCGCTCATCCATACCCTCGAACAACGCGCGTGGTCCTTGGTCTAGGAGAAGTTGCAGTCCTAGGGTTTGTTCCGGAAAGTCTTTGGACTCAGGAGGTGGCAGAAATTGCATCATGTCGGGGACCTTGTCGACACCTCGCGAACTGAGAGCCTTGAGGGCTGACCAAGCGACTCCTCGAAGCTGTTCTTGATGTGGTTCGCCATCAGCACGAAAAATGTATGTAAAGACTTCCTTGAAGTCCATTGGCTTTTCCTTAGGCCATGGGAGGCGATTTTTGAGGACTTGATGGAAGAGTGTTGGTGTCAGTAGTGAGGAAAGATCGCTGCTTAGGGAAACCATGGTGTGAGGGATGGAAATACTCCATTCTATGTGCCTTGGCCGTCCGCGTCCTTATAACTACAACTTCATCGTATGACAACGACTTGCTGCAATGACTAATCTCGTAAGCACTAAGAGCTGACTTGGATGTGGAGGTGGTGAGATTTTCGAGTGCGTGAGGATGAATTGAACAGCTGCAGTCTGAAATATACTACAATAAGCAAAAATGCGTACGTTTCAGCACAAATAAATTAACCTCACTATCAGAAAACCCTTGGTTTAAAACATCCTTCCTTCGATATCTCAACACGACCTTTTCTTGATCACCCACATTCTAGAGCATCTTCTGTCTTGGTGTCTTCTCCTTTTGATGATCGATCAGGCTCTTCCCAAATAAGGGAAGCGACACAGCTACTGGTATGTGTCCAGCCTATTTGCTTTCAATCTCTTTCTGCGCCGCAATCGCACCTCATGTTCCTTGAATCTTGTCGCACGGGGTCCACAGCAATCGAACCGATGCAGAGCCCCTTCTTCGATAAATTGCAATGTTGCAAGAAGGCCAAATTCTCCGTCGTTGGTGCAAAATCTTTAGGCGGGTGCAAGTAGCCCCGTCCGTGTTTCAAATACACGAGAGCCTCACGAACGTTATCTCCACAATCCCAGGAAGTTTCCCATGTTTCAAACAATGGTCGCCGCGTCTCTCACTCGATGCAATTTATTTCCAATGCGATGATTGGCATGATCACTCGGATGGCTCCGAGAACCCTAGCTCTTTCCACGGCTTGGGTACTGAGTACGTAGGTACATCATTTGCTTCCTGAAATGAAGGAACAGAAGCTTGAGAGCCCCGCACCAGATCAACGCCACCGTCGTGGTATTCTCATTAGTTTGTTGGAACTAAAAAGAATCCAACATTGGCCTCTTTTATTTCTGCTCTTGCTTATAAGAGAGGACATCACTTCTCTTGAATCCAGTCCCCGAATATCAGTCACTCATTCAACGTCTTCTTCTTTACATTCATTTTTAGCACTATGCGTTTTTCAACTTATTTGCTTACCGCTGGTTTGTCGGCTTTAGCACTTTCAGCTCCTGTTGCCAGAGATCGGGATGATGAGTGTGAATGGCATCCTGGTGAGACCTCATTTCATATTGTATCCATTTGCTCCCTTTTACTTACAAAATATCAGAGCCACCGAAAAAAACACATGCAGTAACACATGACAGCAGCATATTCGCCTCTTCCACCGCACGGATTCCTGCCTCAACATCCAAAGCTATATCTGCAGCAAGACAGCCAGCTTCTTCCAGCGTACCGGCTGTTACCCCCTCTTCTGCTGGTAAGCTTTTATCAACAACAGTGAGCTTAACAAAGTCGTCTTCCACAACTAGGCCCCTGGCAACTTCTCCAAGCGGCATAATGGTCTCCTCCAAAGCACCGGTCCCCAAGTCTTCATCAAGCAGCGCGGCCGCGGCAACCAGCACATCAAAAGCAGGTGCTTTACAATGGCTCGGTGCGAATGAGTCTGGTGCAGAGTTTGGATCCAATATTCCGGGCACTCTTGGAACTGATTATACCTTTCCTGATACCTCCGCCATTCAAGGCATGATGGATAAGGGCATGAACATCTTCCGAATCCCATTTCGCATGGAGCGGCTTGCACAAGGGACAATGACGAGTGCTCTGGACGCTACCTATCTCTCAGGTTTGAAGCACGTCGTGTCTTTCATCACCGCCGCCGGCGCTCACGCCGTTCTCGATCCTCACAACTTTGGAAGATATAATGGCGCTGTCTTTACATCTACATCTGATTTCCAGAAATTTTGGACCAATGTGGCTACCGAATTCAAAGATAACGACCTGGTTATATTTGACTGCAACAATGAGTTCCACGATGAGCCATCAAATGCGCTTGTGGTGGCTCTAAATCAAGCCTGCATCAACGGTGTCAGAGCTGCTGGCGCTACATCCCAATATATCTTTGTTGAGGGAACAGTGAGTACAATCCCCCTCATTCGTGGCCATTATAATAAACCCTTGATAGTCGTACACAGGCGCATGGACTTGGACGACCACTTCTGGCAACGGCGACAGCATGGGCAGCCTCACCGATCCATATGACAAGATTGTCTATGAAATGCACCAATATCTCGATTCAGATGGCTCCGGTACATCATCAGCTTGTGTCTCATCCACTATTGGCGCAGAGCGCATTGCAGATGCTACAACCTGGCTTCGACAAAACAACAAGAAGGGTATTATTGGAGAGTTTGCTGGCGGCGCTAACTCGCAATGCGAGGCTGCTGTCACCGGGATGCTTGATGCTCTCGTTGTTGCGAATGATGTGTGGTTGGGCGCGATGTGGTGGGGAGCAGGCCCATGGTGGGGAAACTATATCTATTCTTTGGAGCCTCCGTCTGGAACAGTTTACAGTACTTATATTGACATAATCACGAAGTATGTCTAAATTCGGATTAGATGGTTCGACGCGGGGTCTGTCAGTATTATTCTTGTAAATAAATTCTTCACATAGATCCTTTGAGGATAGGAATAACGAAGACGCTTCTATCTTCCCAGTTTTGGAATGTTTGAACGTACCGGGAATCACGCAAAATCTGGATTTGGGAATCAGCAAGTTGTGATGATTTTCCGTGTGAATGAAACAAATGGTTGCAATCACGGCAGTCTTACTTCTTAAAGATCTAGCTCAGTTTCCGCCTCCATCCTCTTTCTCCTATTTCTTGCACCAGTCTCCCTCCTCCCTTTCTCGGCTATCAACCTCAGCTCAACCCGGTTCGTATTTGACCATGTCTACTCCATCTCATCTTCAAAAGGTTGGAAACGAGCGAACAAACACTGCTGAAAGCTCCTCAAATCCGCGAAGCCAGGCGGCTACCGCAAGTCCAGCAGAAGTCGCCAGAGCTGCTTGGCAGTCGAGGAGAATAGCTTCTCAGTCAACTACAGAAAACACTAGAGACGCTTCTCAGGTGACGCAGGCAGCAGCTACAGGCTTCCAACCGAGCACGCCAAACACGCAGGGAAGATCCGCAGGATCCCAACAAGCCGATACTTCGCGAACGGAACAGAATTTGTTGCGAGCTCCAAATAGTGCTGATCCTGGAGCCGTTCAGGCCCTCACAGAGTTTGGAGCTCCTTCCACTTCTTCCCACGCCCAGCAGAACATCGGTACAGCAGCACAAAGTAACGATAGTGCAACTGTTCAGTCGATGACGGAAGGAGGGGTGGATTTCGGCTCTCAAATACGAAATCTCCGGATTGCAGAATCAGACATTCAACTGCGCAATACTGACCTGCATCTGGCTCCGGTGACCAATATCCACCGTGCCGAAGACGGATTAGTAGTGATACGAATTACAAGTCCAGATAGAGAGAGACCAACAATAATCACACTTAGAAACATTCGCCCATCAGAGGCGATTGACGTCGGGTTTATTCGTGAAGACACAACACAGGTCGAACCAGAAGCTGTGAATAACGGTGTCTCTCAAGATTCTGAGGCTGCCAGTGTCATCAGTCAACCTATCCAGAGCTCGCGAGAGGCCGTGGTTGCCGAACCGATCATCCCAAGCAGGTCTGTTGGCCCCGATCACATTTCAGTAGACGGGGCAGAGGGCGTTGAAGTGATTCTTCCTGACAGAACTTCACGTCCTTATGAATTGTCGTTGAATCAAAACCGACAGGCTGACACAACTTCTGGCACGGTAACAATTGCTTCTCCTAATGCACAAAGAGAAGAGGGTGCACAGTGTAGCATTTGTTTTGAGATACTTACAACCCGGTCAACACTCATGCCATGCGGCCACGAGTTCGATGCCAATTGCATCCTGACCTGGTTTCAAGCTGTCCTTCAGGAGAATAATCCTCTGTTAAGAAGTTTGGACTGCCCCTTGTGCCGGCAAAGCACTACTTTAATGAGACACTCTTATGACCCTCAAGGCGACTACCGAATCCTCAACATACACAGTCAGTTTTTTCGCCCAGATGGCCGCCCTCGAAGAGGGCTTTGGCCTGTGCAAAATTCTTCTTCTGTCCCTCGTCCTCGTTCTGGCGATGGTCACAACGTCGCTTCTTCTGGAGACCTTGAGCCCGCAGATTCACGGGGTCGATATGTTCTAGGACAATTCCGGACCTTCTTCATTACATCAGACCACCCTGATCGGCTGATCTTGGACATGGAGAGAGTAGATATGACGGGTCCACACGAGTTAGAGGATTTGATCTCTGAGCTTCGCAGCAATCTGTCTCATTTTGGGAACCGATTGCCCGGGACTCAGATACAAATGTTGGTGGACAGAATCAGTGCCTTTAGAAGCCTCTCTTCCGATGGTCCATTTGCAAGGGTGAACTATATTCCCGGGTACAATTCCGATGACTCTCTCAACATCAATGAAATCAATAGAATGAGCCCAGAAGACCTAAGCAAATTCATAAATGTCCTGATCCATTTGGGCGAATTCGAAAGATTAAGCGACACAGAAATTGTGGCATTTTTCAGAATATATGATGAAGCTAGAAGACTCGAAAATACACGTGGGAATGGAGGCCAGAATGCGACTGAAAGATAGCGGTGCAAAGCTCAGGAATAGAAAGGAGCAAAGTTGAACAACATGGATAACAAAGATACGACAGGCATAAGATGCCTTCTGAGTGTCTCTGTTAAGTATCGAGAACTGCTGGCCTGAGCCCGATGAGAGGTGATATGGTTACAAACCATGAGAATCTTGCGTAAGCGTGTCTTATTTACGTTGAGCTACTTCCTTAGATACTCGTATCAAATCTTTACATGTATCTCGAGACATTCCAAATACTTTTTAAGCTCTTACGGTGATCAAGTGTTCATGAGACTATCCATCCACGTCGAGAACCCAAGTGACTCACAGACTTCGCAGATTTCATGGGATTTGGGGATCTTCGGGCATTACATGATTGGAGTTCGTATGCTGATTTTGAGATTGTTCCATGTTCTTCCAAGACTCACAGGTCCAGTCAAAGGGCGATTACGGGTCACTTTACCTTGGCTCTTTTTCATCCCCAACCTCATTCTTCTAACTGAAACTTAAACACGCTTCAAAAACACCCAACACTCAACAAAGTTTAAAAGAGAATCCTTTCAAAACCAAGAAGCAAAGTTCAGGCAAGTCTTCATCCCTTTAGGTCCCCGTGTCTGTTTTGCCCTAGACCTTTCCGTAAGCGACCAGAATTTGGGTGGATGAACCAAGCTCAGACTCTACCCTCGCGAGATCTCGGAAAGTATATTTGCTCCATTGGCTCTTGATTGGCCATGCCATTGGCTAGAAGACGTGGTTTTCTAGGCTGATAACGTGACTTGCAGGGGTATTGAGAGTTTCCGCGGTTCGACTGGCTCGCTTGTGCAGACGAGCTCCACTAAAGGGGTTCGCGCCAAAACCGTCTGCCCCAGTAACAAC
>Ga0302325_10032032_pt1 | contig 10801 bp, 5 predicted proteins | sample Palsa_T0_2_FD_201948 | JGI IMG/M metagenome (GOLD analysis project Ga0302325, IMG submission 201948) | Peat permafrost microbial communities from Stordalen Mire near Abisko, Sweden - Palsa_T0_2 | ecosystem: Environmental > Terrestrial > Soil > Palsa > Peat permafrost | place: Sweden: Abisko... | reverse complement strand
CACAACCTCAAGAACATTGATGTCGCAATACCACGCGACCGCTTCACGGTCATAACCGGCGTCTCCGGCTCCGGCAAGTCGACGCTGGCATTTGATATCCTTTTCAATGAGGGCCAGCGGCGCTATCTCGAGTCGCTGAACGCCTACGCACGGCAGTTTGTGCAGCCGGCCTCGCGGCCCGACGTCGACGCGATCTATGGCATCCCGCCGACCGTTGCCATTGAGCAGCGCACGAGCCGCGGCGGCAGAAAAAGCACGGTCGCCACCTTAACCGAGATCTATCATTTTCTGCGCCTGCTGTACGTGAAGCTGGGCACCCAATACTGCCCGGACTGCGCGGTTGCGATCGAACCGCAAACTGCCGCTGCAATCGCCGCGCGCCTGTTGCGCGATTATCGCGGCGAACGCATCAGCCTGCTCGCGCCGCTCGTCCTCGCGCGCAAAGGCTATTACACCGATCTTGCCAAGTGGGCCGCGAAAAAAGGCTTCAAGACGCTGCGCGTTGACGGGACGAACGTCGCCACAACCGGTTGGCCGCGGCTCTCGCGCTTCCGCGAGCACACCATCGAGTTACCAGTCGCGCAGATCGAGGTGAGCGCCAAGACAGACATCGAGCTGCACGCGGCGCTGCAGCGCACGCTTGACTTCGGCAAGGGCGTGCTGCACGTTCTCGGCGACAAGGGCTCGCGCGTCGCCGTGTTCTCAACACGCCGGGCGTGTCCGTCCTGCGGCACGGGGTTTGCCGAGCTTGATCCGCGCCTCTTCTCCTTCAACTCCAAACACGGCTGGTGCGTAAGTTGCTTCGGAACGGGACTCGCCATGAGCGGCTTCAGTGCAGAACACACGGGCGAGGAGGCCTGGTGGAACGAGTGGTACGAGGGCGAACCGCCGGCCTGCGACGCCTGCGCTGGCACACGGCTGAACCCGGTGGCACTCAACGTACGCTTTCGCGAGCAATCGATCGCGGCGCTGACGCACGAACCCATCTCTGCAGTGGGCAAGTTTTTTGCGCACCTCCGGTTTTCGGAGCGTGAGGCGGCCATCGCGCGAGATCTTTTCGGCGAGATCCGCGCGCGCCTGCAGTTCCTGGAGCGCGTGGGTTTGGGATATCTCGCGCTCGATCGCTCCGCGCCGACGCTCTCCGGCGGCGAAGCGCAGCGCATCCGCCTTGCCGCTCAGCTGGGTTCGAATCTGCAAGGGGTCTGCTACGTGCTCGATGAACCCACGATCGGACTGCATCCGCGCGATAACGCCGTGCTGCTCGATGCGCTGACGGAACTCGCGCTCCATAAGAACACGCTCGTCGTCGTGGAACACGACGAAGACACGATCCGGCGCGCCGATCACGTGGTGGATCTCGGGCCGGCGGCGGGTGTCAAGGGCGGCGAGGTAGTGGGTGCCGGCACCGTGCAGGACCTGATGCAAAATCCGCGTTCGATCACTGGACGCTATCTGCGTGCACCGCTGCAGCATTCGATGCGGCCGCAGCGCGCCGTGACAGCAAGCACGCCGTCCCTGCGTCTGCGCGGCGTCACGCTGCACAATGTGAAGGACGCCGACGTGCGCATTCCGCTCGGACGACTCGTCGTCATCACAGGCGTTTCCGGATCGGGCAAATCCACCATCGCGCGCGACGTCCTGTACGCGAATCTCAAACAATGCCTGGCGGAGGAGACTGGCAGGAAAAGAGCGCGCCGTGAGCTGCGCGGATGTCGTGCCCTTCTGGGCGTCGAACACGTGGGTCGCGTGCTAGAGGTCGATCAGAGTCCCATCGGCAAGACGCCACGCTCCTGCCCGGCAACCTACGTGGGATTCTGGGATGAGATCCGCCGCATCTATGCCGGCACGACCGAGGCACGGATCCGCGGCTTCACCGCCAGCCGCTTCTCCTTCAACACCGCCGGGGGCCGCTGCAGCGCCTGCGAAGGCCAGGGCGTGCAGACAGTGGAGATGAGCTTTCTGCCGGATGTCAAAGTCCTCTGCGACGTGTGCGGCGGACGGCGCTTCAATTCGGAGACCCTCACCGTGCAGTGGCGCGGCCTCAGCATCGCCGCCGTGCTCGCGATGAGCGTCGATGATGCCGTCGACTTCTTCAGCGCCCACGCGCGCGTGCACCATGCCCTGAAGCTGCTGCAGGATGTTGGCCTTGGCTATCTCACCCTGGGGCAGCAAAGCCCCACGCTCTCGGGCGGCGAGGCGCAGCGCATCAAGCTCGTCACGGAGCTCGCCAAAGTGCGCGCTGACGCGCGCGCCGCTCACCGGCAAAAGAACCGGCACACGCTGTATGTACTCGATGAGCCTACCGTCGGACTGCACATGGCTGACGTGGAGCAGCTGTTACGGGTTCTGCATCGGCTGGTCGCTGCCGGCAACACCGCGGTCGTCGTGGAACACAATCTCGATGTGATGGCGGAGGCCGACTGGATTCTCGACATGGGTCCGGAGGCCGGGGAGCGCGGCGGCCGCATCGTTGTCGCCGGAACACCCGCGGCGATCGCGCGGCGCAAAGCAAGCTCGCATACGGGCCTGGTGCTCGACAAATTCCTGCGCGAGCGTACTCTATAGAACGGCGATGGCGAACGATCTGGTCTGTTGGAAGTGTGGGGCGAGCCTTGCGACTCTCACTCTGCCCTTGCGCCGCCTCGAAGAGTGCAAACAGTGCCGCGCGGAGCTTCACGTTTGCCGCATGTGCTTGGACTACGACACGAGCTATGCGAAGCACTGTCGCGAGCCCACGGCGGAGGAGGTGCGCGATAAAACCAGCGCCAATTTCTGCGACCACTTCAAGCCGCGGGCCGGCGCCTACAAGGCCCCCGATACGGCGGCGATCAGCGATGCCCAGGCGGCCCTTGCGAGACTCTTCGGTAAGAGCTGACGGTAAGGGCGTCTGGAAAAATTAGCTCTTGCGGACCCGCTCCGCCAAACGCGCAAGCAGCCGCTGAAACGGTGAGTGCTTGCGAACTTCAACGTGCAGATGGCGCACGCCGCTTTCGTTGATGAGCTCGCCGCGGCCATCGTCAATTTCAAGGCTGCCGGCCCCTAAAATCTCAAGTGTCTCTTCCAGTGAATAGGGCCCTTTGGTTTCCGCGCTCCTGGGTTCGCTGCGCAGTTTTTTACTGCGCGCGGCCGCGGCGCGAGCCGCCGCGGAGCCCGTCTTGGCGCTCTCCACGGGGGCTGCTGAAAATCGTGGCGCGGGCTCGCTCTGTGCATCGAGCAGCTTGATCTCATCGGCCGGCGGCGCCGGTACAGCTTCCTTAAATGCCATGGCGTCAGTGCCGTGGTCCGCGGAAATTGCGTGCCCGCGCTCCTGCGGACTCACCGGAACCACGGCGACCGCAGCGAAGTCCGCGCGCACGTAGTGCGCGACCTGTTTGGCCGCGGCCGCATCACTGAAAAAACCGAGCCGCAGTCCATGCCACGCGCGCCCGTCGCGTCTGCCCTGCACGGTATAGAGCGTATAGGCGCTGAAGATTGCCAGCGGTGGCACCTTGTCGAGCGCCAGCGGCTGTCCCGACCATTGCAACTGCACCGCGAATGCAACCGCCGCGTTGTCCTGCACGGCCGTCTGCAATGCGCGGCGCGTGCCGGTATCGTCGGGCCGCAGCAATGGAATGCCGTTTGGCACATTGCCGGCGTCGCCGTGTGCAGGCTCATCTGAACGGCGTGCTTCGAGAATCTGCATGACCTGCGTGTCCGACAGGCTCTGCGGCTGCTGCGTCGCGCCGGCGGCACGGGGTACTGCAGGTTTTGACGCGGCGCGCGGAGCATCAGGCGTTCGCACGGGGCGCGGTGCTGCAGCGGGTGCCGGCGCCGCACGCTGTGCTGCAGGCGTTGGCGCGCGGGGGCTGCCGTCGCTCTCGTCTAACGCCGCAAGCACCTCGCGCACGTTCGACAATGGGGCGAGCGGCGCGGGCCGGCCGCGGGCCGCAGGCACAGCAGCCGCCGCGGCCGTCGGCAGCGGCGGCGATGGTTTGTTCACGACGGGCAACGGTGCGACGATGTCCGCAGTCAGGGCCGACGGCGCGGCGGGCGGCGGCGGCTTCGGCAACGCTGCCGCGCGAGCTGCAGGCTGCGCAGCCACGGCGGGTGGCGGCGTAGCAGACGGCGCCGGCGATGGCTGCAGCGCGATAGCGGCGCTATGTACCGCGGGCGAGGCGATCGTTGACGTTGCCGGCGCTGATTCCGGCAAAGCCTGCGACGTTACGGCCGCGCGCGCGCGCAGGCGCTTGCCGGGCGTCTCACCGGCCCAGGCGCCGGGATAGACATCGCGTACCACGCCTAACCAATCCTCAGCTTCCTCAAGGGTCTCGAAATGCCCCATGTGCAAACGAAAGCGCTCGCGGCCATCCTCGAGGCGTCGGCTGACGAAAAATCTGAAGCGCTTGAGTTCGGGCGCGTCCGGCTGGGCGAGCGCCATCGGCGTCGTTGAGGAACACAGGTTGATGACGTAAGTATCGGCATTGACCGCGGCCGTACTATCCCCGGCATTCCGCCCGCCTGCGCTATCGCCTGTCAACTGCGAATTCAATGCCATGCGCCTCCCGGAACCGATACATTGATCAGCGGCCGGTCATGTCGCCCGGCTCACATTGACGGTGGGGGAATGCATGCGTTCGCGCGCGGCGCGACCGTGGCAGCCCCGCCGTCATAGGAACGCGTCCATTAGACCGGTGGCTTTGCGCCCCCGCCTTTCGACGGGTTTGCCCTGTTCACGAGGTGTGCAGTTTCGAAGCGTCGCCAAAAAGAGTCAAGTGAATGACGTGCTAGTTGGCAGGCGTGTCACTCAAGTATTTCTATCAATCAACATAATGCGTCAATTGCTTGCCGCGCGCGCCACGGTGTCTTGCGAAAACATGGTGCGCGCCTGCAAGAGCTCGCTCATCGCCGCAGCCGCGAGTGGCCTTGCCAAGTAGAAACCCTGCGCGGCATCGCAGCGACGCTCGCGTAGGAACATGAGCTGTTCATTGGTCTCGATGCCTTCGGCGACGACGCGTTTACCGAGCGCATGCGCCATCACGATGATGGTCTCGACGAGCGTTGCAGACGCCGGATTCTGCGGCACTTCGTCGAGAAACGTGCGGTCGATCTTCACGGTGTCGATCGGATATTGACGCAGATAGCTCAACGAGGAATACCCGGTGCCGAAGTCATCGAGCGCCAGATGGACGCCAAGCTGCGCGAGCCTCGCGAGGGCTGCGCCCACTGCCGCGTTTGCGAGTACGCTTTCGGTCAGCTCAAGCTCGAGTAACGCCGGCGGCAAATCGTACTTCTCGAGTGTGCGCCGCACGAGCTTGGCGAATTCGGTGTGCTGCAACTGCTGCGCGGACACATTGAGCGCGAGTCGCGGTGGAGCGATGTTCCGTGAGCGCCAGCTCGCAAGCTGCGCGCAGGCCGCATCGAGTACCCACCCGCCGATGTCCACTATGAGACCGCTCTCCTCCGCCGCCGGCACGAATTCTCCTGGGTAACGCATGCCATCGCGCGGTGTCTGCCAACGCAGCAGCGCCTCGACTCCGACCAGTTCGCCCCCGGCGACTCCGAATTGGGGCTGATAGAAGAGTGAGAATTCCCGTCCGCGCAGTGCGTGTTGCAGGCCTGTATCGGTCGGCTTTGTCGGCTTACTCGCCATCTTGGGATCAAAGAACATCATGCGGCCGCGTCCCAGATCTTTGGCGCGGTACATCGCCGTGTCGGCATTGCGCATCAGATCGTCGATCGTCTTCGCATCATCCGGAAAGAGCGTGATGCCAATGCTCGCGCAGACGTAGCAGTCGCGACCGGCGATGTTCACCGGCAGTTGTAGTGACTCGATAATGCGCGAGGCGACGGCGGCCGCGGCATCCGGCTCGACGACGTTGCGCAGTATGACCGTGAATTCATCGCCGCCCAGACGCGCCACCGTGTCGCCATCTTTGACGCAGGAGCGCAGGCGCTGCGCGACTATGGTCAGCAGCTGATCTCCAGCGGTGTGGCCGACCGAATCATTGACGCGCTTGAAGTGATCCAGGTCGATATAGAGGAGTGCGCCGCGGCTCAGGCCGGCAGCTGCATTGGCAAGCTCTTGGGCGAGCCGATCGCGAAACAACAGACGATTGGGCAATGCCGTGAGCGGATCGTAGTGCGCCTGGCGATACAGCCGCTCGTCGCGCGCGCTCTTGGAGAGCGCAACTGCCAGACGCTCGGCGAACTTGCCGCCGCAGTGTGCGACGACGGGATCCGCTACGGGCATCTCGCGGTAGCCTACGGCCAGAATCGCCTCGAGCCGCTCCGCGACGATCACTGGCCACACCCAGAAAAACGCCGCCCCGGTATCCGCAAGCGGCTTCAAGAAGCTATGCCGCGATTCCTCGCAGCGTACGACGGTGAGCCCATTCGTCTGCGCGGCGAGTGCCTGCAGCATGTCGTCGTCGAGCGCGATGCGACTTACCGGCAGGTCGCTGAGGCCGAGCGCCGCGAGAAATACGCGACCGCGTCCCGGGGCATCCGCGTCGCACAGTGTAATGCCCACGCTTTGGCAGTGGGTCAGCTCCTGCACGCGCGACATGATGGCATCGATAACGTGTTCGAGATCCGCGGAACGCAGCAACAGCTGATCGATCTGCGCGAGAGTTTCGAGCGCACGGAATTGCTCATCGAGGCTGCCAGCCGCGCGGTTGAAATTTTCAATGAGAAGCCGCGCCTCATCCGCGGAGCGCACGTCGAGAAGCGCAAATTGCCGCGCGCGCAGCGCACTCAAGCCGGTCGCGAGAGCCCGCAGCGCCGGCCCATAGCGCCGCGCAAGCAGCGCACTCGCAAGTACAGCGCCCGCAACAGCGAACACCAGGGTCAACGTCAAGATTAGCCAGGCACCGCGCGCCGCAAGCGCGGCAAACACGAGCACCGGCAATACAGCGCACAGGCCCAGCGCAAGACCGATTCGCCGTCCCATACGGCTGTTAAACGGCAATTCGCCCATCAATGGGCCTCCGCGCAGCTGTCGTCCCGTCAATCTAAGCTATCGTCGACCGCCAGCGGTGAGCGTTGCGTCAATTATCAAAGAACTATGGCAAGCAACTGTTGCGGCAAAACGTGAAGCGGATCACAGCACGCCGCGCACTGCAGCCTTCTGAGCCAAGGTCAGGATATCGGGATAGGTGTAACGGTGGGTGCCGCGTCGCCCGGAACGCGCCGCGCTCAACATGGCGAGCGCGACGCTGCGCGCGGAAACGCCGCGGTAGACAGCATACGACCGGATGAGCAGTGGATTCACGAGCGGCATCAATAGGCGCGCGGCGAGCTCGAGCGGCCGCATCTCAGCGCGCCAGCCCAGAAGGACACCAGGTTGCAGGATATCGAGCGCCGAGAATTTCATGGCCGCGAGCGCTGCCTCCATCTCGCCTTTGGTGCGCAGATACAGATTATCTGAGCGCGCGTTGGCGCCGGCGGAGGAGACGACGATAAAGCGCTGCGCTTGCGCCAACTGGGCCACGTGCGCAACCGCAAGAACATAGTCCAGGTCCACTCGCCTGAAGGCCTCCTCCGACCCTGCAGCACGAATGGTCGTCCCCAGGCAGCAAAAAGCGCTGTCGCAAGTGAGGCCTGCGAGTTGCGCGGCGATCTTGTCGAATTGCACCGTGCGGTTGGCGAGGCGCGGATGCTCGCGCATGAGTGGCCGGCGAGTCACTGCGACGATGCGACTGAAGTCGTCTGCCGCCAGCAGGGCGTCGAGCAGGAATCCACCCACGAGGCCGCTTGCCCCGGCGAGCAGCGCCACTTTCGGTTCGGCTTCTGTCATGAGCGCCGGCGAGCTTACCGAGCGAGCCTATGCGCCGACAAGGATCTAGGGCGGATAATCGGCGCGCCCATACCCGCCGTGGACCGTGAATGGACCTAGGCTCACGCGCTGCCTTGCGCCGATTTCTCCAAAGCCATGCGGGGTGCGCGAGACGGTCTGACGCCGATCAGCCGCGGCGGATGGATCCGCACTGCAACCCTAGAAGGATTAGTGGAAGGGGCTGAATCGAGCTAGATCGGCTCGCCGCAGCTGACACTGATCATCTGCACGTCTTGCCCGGGACCGATTGTGATATCGCGCCTGACGTCGCGGTAACCGTCACGTGTGCCGACGACCGTGTACTTGCCGGGCTTCAATTGAATATCGTGCCGCGAGAAAACGCCGGAAAATCCGACGCTCGGTATTGCAACCCGTGTGGCGCCGTCAGACATGAGTGCCAGGTGCACCGGCTGATCGAAAGCCGGCAGCAAAATCTGCAGGCGCGCAACCTGTGAGCGCAGCACCGGACCCGAGGGGTTCTGTTCATTGGCGTTTTCGATCAGCGCCAATGCAGCCGTGCGCGCTTCGGCGCTCGCGAGTTGCTCGGGGCGGTCGATCAGCGCCTGCAGGTGCTGTGCGAGCAGCGCACGCGCAGCCGAACGCGTCTTGCCCTGCTGGGCGAAGGCGAGCGATGGATCTGATTTAAGCGCCCCCAAGTACTCCTGCAGGGCCTCATCCCATCGTTCCTGCGCCTCGAGTGAGATTGCGCGCTGCCGCACGCCCTCGAATCCGTGCGCGCGTTGCGCTGTATCCGCAGGCGTTGCGCCGGCATCCGCCGCCACGGCGTCTGCACTGGAGTCGCGCGCCTTGTCGGTCGGGGCGCGCGCCTCATTGGTCGGATGAGAGTCGAGCGCGGCATTTGCAGACCCCTGCGCGTGGCCGTCGCCGACGGCTGCGCGCGCGCGCGCCAGTCCTGCTATCGCCTGGTCATTCTTAGGATCGAGCGCGAGTGCTTGCTGGTAATCGCGCACCGCCCGCGCTGTATCGCCTGCGCCTTCGGCGCTCGTGCCGTCGGCGAGCAGTGGGCGTGCGGCGTCGAGGTTGTGAATGCGCTGCAGACCGTCGGCCGCGCTGCGGTTCGTCGGATCCATGCGCCGAACCGCTTCGAACGCCTGTCTCGCCGCCTGCTCCCGACCCGCAGCGAGCGCTCGCTCCGCTGCGGCGAGTTCCGGCGCAACCTGCGCCGAAGGCGCGCGCTTGTCCACCGCATAAAGAAGTACCTGCGCTTCAGCGAGGCGCTTCAGGGCGAAAGCGGGATTGCCGGCCTCATCGGCACCCAGCGCTTCTGCTGCGCGTGTCTTGGCATCATTGAATTCACTGCCGCCCCAAACCCCTGCGCCGCGTGCTTCAAGCGACGCGATCTGGCGGTCAAACTGCGCGCGCACATCACGTAAATGTGATCTGCTTTCGATGTCGTCCGGTGTCACTGGTGGGCCCGTCTTCAGCGCAGACAACGCGTTTGCCGGCAGCACTTTTTCAATCAACGCCAGTGTTTCGGCACCATAGCGCGGTAGCGCATAGAAGGCTGCCGCGGCACTCGCCGTCAGTATGGCAAGCACCACCCACGGCCAGCGGCGCGCTCTCATTGGCTCGAGCCGCATCAGGCCCGACATTGGAACAATATTGAGATCGTCCCAGGGCGAGACCCGCAATGAGCCTTTCGCCGCAGATTCGCCGACAGGAACCGCTCTTGGCGGCGGCGGCGCATGGTCCGCTTCCGGCGCGATCCGAGGTGCGGCCGCCTTGCTCGGTAGCGGCACCGGTTTGGGTCTCGGATCAGCGGCGGGAGCCACGCCAGCCGCTGCGGACGCGTGTGTGGGATCGAGCGCAACCGCGATGGCTGCCGCCCTGATGGGCGACGGCCCTGGGAGTTTAGGTCGCGCGTCGGGTGCGGACACCGCCCGCGCCGTCAGCGGCGGCATGCGCGGCGACTTTGCGTCGACGCCGGGGGCCGCTCGTGCCGGCTGCGGCGCAGGCTTGGGCAGTTCGCGTCGCACCGTTTGCGGCTCGGGAGCCGCGTCGAATTCGAAGTGCAGCGTATCGTTCATCGTCGATTCAAAGTCGTCAATCACTGCGCGCATTGACGTCGGCCGCGAGCGCGGCAGTTTCTGCAGCATGTGCATCACGATCGCAACGAGCTGCGGTGGCGTCGGCTGCACGGTCCGCAGCTCCGGAACGGGCTCATTGATATCGAGCACGCGCTCCATATCGAAGTGCGGGTAATACGGCGGCTGTCCGGCGAGGAGTTCATAGACCAGCGCGCCGAAGCCGTAGATGTCATCGAAAACCGTAGCCGCTTCGCCACGCAGTTGCTCGGGACTCGAGGTGAACGGCGACAGACCCGATCGCATCTTCTCGCGGCCCGCCGCAAAAGCCGTACCTGCAACGCCAAAATCGGCGAGCACCGCGCGCCCCTGTGCATCAAAGAGTACGTTGCCCGGCTTAAGATCCCGGTGAATGACGCCCTGTTCGTGGGCGTATTGAAGAGCGGCCGCGATCTCAAGGAGCGCTGGCATGATCTGCAGGTAACTCGAGCCGCGCAATCGTCGCAGGTCGCCCCCCGGCGCCAGCTCCATCGGCAGCGCCGCGGTTTCAGCATCGCGCTGGGGGCTATAAACCTTCAGTATCGATGGATGGTCGAGTCTTCCTGCGATCTCGTGCTCGTGCTCAAGCGCCTGCCAAGCTGTCTCACTGCGCGCGAGCGCCGGACTCAGCAGCTTCAATGCGACTTCGATACCCAGCGTCGCGTCGTGAGCCCGCCACACTTCGCCATGGCCGCCTTCGCCGAGCTTTTCGAGCAGCGTGTAGCGCCCCAGCAGCAGGGGACGTTCAGCGGTTGGGCGCGCAGCTTTCATAGCTTAATAATATGCCACGGACTCCTCATCAGAAGGTCCGATTTCGTCGCGCATCAGCGACCTGGGAAGCCGCCTCTCAGAAGCCTAGATCAAGCTGTGCACCGAGCGGCCGGGACGGTCGATACAGCTGTGT
>Ga0302325_10032031_pt1 | contig 10801 bp, 11 predicted proteins | sample Palsa_T0_2_FD_201948 | JGI IMG/M metagenome (GOLD analysis project Ga0302325, IMG submission 201948) | Peat permafrost microbial communities from Stordalen Mire near Abisko, Sweden - Palsa_T0_2 | ecosystem: Environmental > Terrestrial > Soil > Palsa > Peat permafrost | place: Sweden: Abisko... | reverse complement strand
CACGCCGCTCGCACGGGCGCTGCACCACGGCACGGCGCGCGATGGCGTCGGCCACTGGTTGATACAGCGGGTTACCGCCGCCGCGCTCGCGCCGCTGGCGGTCTGGCTGCTGGTCGCCCTGCTGTCACTGCCCGATGCCGGCTACCCCACAGTCGTCACCTGGATCGGCGCGGGCTGGAACCCGGTGCTGCTCGCCCTCACCGTGCTGATCGGCGCCTGGCATGCGTGGCTGGGTGTACAGGTGGTGATCGAGGATTACGTCCACGGCTTCCTGCCGAAGACCATCGCCTTGCTGCTGTCGGTGTTCGTGCACGTGTTGCTTGCGGCCAGCGGTGTCTATGCGGTGCTGCGCATTGCGCTGCGGAGTGCCGGGTGAGCGCGTACGAGTTCGTGGACCACACCTATGACGTGGTGGTGGTCGGGGCTGGCGGCGCGGGCCTGCGCGCCACCCTGGGCCTGGCGGAGGCGGGTCTTTCCACCGCCTGCATCACCAAGGTATTCCCGACCCGCAGTCACACGGTGGCTGCCCAGGGCGGTATCAGTGCGGCACTCGCGATCATGGGGGAAGACGACTGGCGCTGGCACATGTACGACACGGTCAAGGGGTCGGACTGGCTGGGCGACCAGGATGCGATCGAATTCATGTGCAAGGAGGCGCCGGCCGCGGTCATCGAGCTCGAACATTACGGAGTGCCGTTTTCGCGCACCGACGACGGCCGCATCTATCAGCGTCCCTTCGGCGGCATGACCACCCATTACGGCAAGGGTATCGCGCAGCGCACCTGCGCCGCGGCCGATCGTACCGGACATGCGATGCTGCACACGCTGTATCAGCAGTCGATCCGCCGCCAGGCCGAGTTCTATATCGAGTACTTCGCGATCGACCTGATCATGGAGAATGGCGAATGCCGCGGCGTGGTGGCACTCGATCTGGCTGAGGGCAAGCTGCATCGCTTCCGCTCACAGATGACGATTCTGGCCACCGGCGGCTACGGCCGCACGTACTTCTCGTGTACCTCGGCTCACACCTGCACCGGCGACGGTGGCGGCATGGTGCTGCGCGCGGAGCTGCCGCTGCAGGACATGGAATTCGTGCAATTTCACCCGACCGGCATCTACGGCTCGGGCTGCCTGATCACGGAAGGGGCGCGCGGCGAGGGCGGCTATCTGACCAATGCCCTGGGCGAGCGCTTCATGGAGCGCTATGCACCGAATGCGAAGGATCTGGCATCGCGCGACGTGGTCAGCCGGGCGGAGACGATCGAGATTCGCGAGGGTCGCGGTGTCGGTGAACACAAGGATCATATTTATCTGCACCTGGAGCATCTGGGCGCGGCCGTGATTCACGAGCGCTTGCCGGGTATTGCGGATACGGCCCGCATATTTGCCGGCGTCGACGTCACACGCGAGCCGATCCCGATCCTGCCCACGGTGCACTACAACATGGGCGGCATCCCCTGCACCATCCAGGGCGAGGTGGTGACGCTGAAGAACGGTGATCCGAATGGCGTGGTGCCGGGCCTGATGGCGGTGGGCGAGGCGGCCTGCGTGTCGGTGCACGGCGCCAACCGCCTAGGCTCGAATTCGTTGCTCGATCTGGTGGTGTTCGGCCGCGAGGCGGCACGCCACTGTGCCGAGATCATCCGGCCCGGTGCAACGCAAAGATCGCTGCCGAAGGACGGCGTGGATCGCATGCTCTCGCGCCTGGACCGGCTGCGCTATGCCAGCGGATCGCGTCCCACCGCGACGATCCGCCTGGAAATGCAGAGAATCATGCAGGCGGATGCCGCGGTGTTTCGCACCGGCGATTCGCTGCAGCAGGGCATCGACAAGTTGTCACAGACCTTTGCCTCCTTCGACGACGTGGCGGTTTCCGACCGCGGGCTGATCTGGAACACGGATCTGATCGAAACCCTCGAGCTGCACAACCTGCTGCTGCAGGCGGTGGCGACCATACACTCGGCAGCCAACCGTCAGGAGAGCCGGGGCGCGCACGCGCGCGAGGATTTTCCGCAGCGCGATGACGTCACGTGGCTGAAGCACAGCTTATGCTGGGTCGACGGCCGGGGCCGCGCGCGCCTCGACTACCGGCCGGTGCACCTGCATACGCTGACCGATGAGATCGAGGTGATCGCGCCGAAGGCGCGGACCTATTGAGCGGCGCCGGCCGATCGCGGCTGCCGTAGACTTGCCGGAACCGGAAGGTAGCATGGCTGAATTCAGGCTCCCCCCCAACTCGCGCATCGACGAGCGCGCCGGCAAGACCTATCCGGCGCCGGCCGGCGCCAGGAACGCACGTCGCATCAGGATCTACCGCTTCGATCCGGCAGCAGGTAGCCGCCCGCGCATCGACAGCTACGAGATCGACATGGCGAGCTGCGGTCCCATGGTGCTCGATGCCCTGCTGAAGATCAAAAACGAGATCGACCCGACGCTGTCGCTGCGACGCTCGTGCCGCGAGGGCATCTGCGGCTCATGCGCGATGAACATCAACGGCCTGAACACGCTCGCCTGTACCAAGGCCTGCGACGAGCTCGGTCGCGGCGACATCAGCATCTATCCGCTGCCGCATCTGCCGGTGGTGAAGGACCTGGTGACCGACCTCAGCAACTTCTATGCCCAGTACGCGGCCGTCAAGCCCTGGCTGCAGACCGGCACGCCGACACCCCCGGACCGCGAGCGACTGCAGTCCAGGGAAGAGCAGCAGCGCATCGACCGGCCCTCGGCCTGCATCCTGTGTGCCTGCTGTTCCACGGCCTGTCCGAGTTACTGGTGGAATTCCGAGCGCTACCTGGGACCTGCCGCGCTGCTCGCTGCCTATCGCTGGATCGTCGACAGCCGCGACGAGGCTACCGGCGAGCGGCTGGACGCGCTCGAGGACCCGTTCCGGCTCTACCGTTGCCATACCATCATGAACTGCACCGAGGCCTGCCCGAAGGACCTGAACCCGGCCAAAGCCATCGGTGAGATCAAGAAAATGCTCGTTGAGCGTCGGCACTAAAGGGGCCTGCGGGTGACGAGCGAACCGGCGGCCGGGGACCGCCCGAGGATGGCCTGGCGTTGCCGCCGCGGCATGAAGGAGCTGGATCTGCTGTTGAGCGGCTGGCTGGAGACGCAATTCGAGCACGCCAGCGATGCGCAGCGCGGCCAGTTCGAAGCCCTGCTCGAGCTGCCGGACCCACAACTCGCGCGCTACCTGCTGGGCGGGGAGCGGCCCGAACAGGCCGAATTGGCCGCCGTGGTCGATGCCGTCCTGACCCGTACGCGCATTATGTCGAGACCCGTGCCGGGCGGGAACCTTCCCTGAGTCCTGCGCTCCAAGACTCGTTGGTGCCCCGCCGGCACCGCCGACCGGTCCTGGGTTCGCATGTCCGCTACTGCTGATAGACTCCCCCTGAAGAACCTACATTATAGTTCTGAGTCTATTCAGGTCGTCTTCGGACGGCCTGGCCAAGCAATGACAGGATTGGCAATGGGCCCCGATGCGAGTGACTTGAGTCTGGTGCGGCGGGTGCAGCGCGGCGAGCGCGGCGCCTACGACCTGCTGGTGCTCAAGTATCAACACAAGGTGGTCAAGCTGGTCATGCGCTATCTGCGCAACCCCGCCGATGCGGAGGATGTGGCTCAGGAGGCGTTCGTCAAGGCCTACCGGGCACTGCCGCAGTTCCGCGGCGACAGTGCCTTCTATACCTGGCTGTATCGCATCGCCATCAATACCGCGAAGAATGCCCTGGCGGCGCGCGACCGCAATCCGGTCAGCTACGAGCTCGATCTGCAGAATTCCGACGATTCCTCGGATATGGTCAGCCGCCTGAAGGATCCGGAAACCCCCGAGGGTCTGGCACTCACCGAAGAGATCCGCGATACGGTCAACCACGCGATCGAGGAGCTGCCCGAGGATCTGCGCACCGCCATCGTGCTGCGCGAACTCGAGGGCATGAGCTATGAGGAGATCGCGGCGTCGATGGACTGTCCGGTCGGTACGGTGCGCTCCAGGATTTTTCGCGCCCGCGAGGCGATCGATCGACGGCTGCGAGAGGTATTTGACGGCGGTTTGGGTCGGACGGAGGAACTGGTGTGATCCAGGATGAAGTTGAAAGCCAGCTGTCGGCGATGTTCGACGGCGAGTTACCGGCGACCGAGTGTGAGCTGCTGTCGCGACGTATCGATCGCGACGAGAATCTGCGTGCCCGCTGGTCGCGGTATGCGCTGATCGGGGCCGCCATGCGCTCCGAGCCGGTGGCTACCGCGCGCAGCGGCTTCGCGCGGCGCGTGAGCGCTGCTCTGCGCGGCGCCGATCATGCGCCGCGCCCGAAGCGTGGCCGACGAGTTGTGTTGAACGTAGCCCTGTCGGCGACGCTGGTCGTGGCGGTGGCCGGCTTGTCGATCTCCCTGCTGCGCGATGCCGCCGTGGATGCCGGCGCCGGCAATGTCGCACAGACCGGGGCCGGGCGTGGCATGGCAGGCGCGGCGCTGCCGGTGGTGGTGGCGAGCGGCGAGCGCGCCGTAACGGTCAATGCCGCGGCTGCCGCTCCGAGCGTCGCCGCGCTCCGGCGCGGCCGGAACCGTGATCCCGTCAGTTATGTCACTCCGGTCAACATGTCCAATGCCAATACCGCACTGCGCACCGAACTGGCCGATCTGATTGTCGCCCACAGCGAATATTCCACGCCGCTGATGCGGCGCAACGTGTTGTCCGCGCTGATCAGCAACGAGGATGCCGCGAACAACGCATCGCCCGGCGCGAGTGCCCCCGGTGCGCCGGCGAACTCCCCGGCAGGTGCATTCGATGCGACCCCTGCGACAACTGCGATCACCGCGGCCTCATCCGCGAGCCGCTAAGCGGCCGGTTGCTGCGGCCAGCCTATGGGCCGCCGGCAGCTGTGCGGCGTTGTTGGCCAGTGCCGCGGCGAGGGCTGCGGACGAGGATCCAAGTGACTGGCTCGCCCGTACCGATCAGGCGCTGGCGACGCGCAATTACGAGGGGGTATTCGTACACGAACATGCCGGTGAGACTGAAACGCTGCGTGTGATCCACCGCGTCGGCAGCGAAGGGGTGTCCGAGCGGCTGCTGTCGATGGACGGCTCGGGGCGCGAGTTCATCCGCAAGGGCAGCCAACTGACCTGCTACCTGCCCGATCAGCGCACCGTGCTGGTCGAAAGGAGCAACGACGCCGGGCTGCTGCTCGGCAGCCTGCCGCGCATCGACGCCACCTCGGCGGGTCTGTACCAGATCACCGAACTGCAGAAGACGCGCGTCTCGGGTCGCGATGCGCGCGTGATTGCGGTGACACCGAAGGACCAGCTGCGATACGGCTATCGGCTCTGGATCGACGAGGCCACGGCCATGCCGCTCAAGACGCAACTGCGCGACGGCCGGGGCCAGGTGCTCGAGCAGATCGTGTTCACCGACCTGCGGCTGCCCGCGCACATCGCCGACGGGGAGCTCGAGCCGGCGGTGGACGCCCGCAATTATCGTTGGGTGCAGCACCTTGCCGATCCGGTGGATTCGCGCGGCGTGGCTGTCTCCTGGGAGGCGAGCGTGCTGCCGCCCGGATTTCGCATGACGGTGAGCGCGCGGCAGGTATTGCACAGCGGTCCGGTCGAGCATCTGGTGTTCAGCGACGGACTTGCTTCGGTATCGGTGTTCGTCGAGATCGGACGCGAGCGGCGCACCGAACAGGGCGCCGACGATGCCGCGACCATCGGGTCATCTTCCGCGTACTCGACCGTAGTGCAGGGCTACCGTGTCACCGCGGTGGGCGAAGTGCCGCCGGATACGGTGCGCGCCATCGCGCAATCTATCCGTACCGCCGGTCCCGCCCCGAGCATGGCCGAATCGCTGCTCGGCATGGGTATTCCGCACACTCTGGTGCGCCACACCGACGGCAGCTCTTCGATCTTCGATGAGATGTCGGGCGGCCAGAGCAGCGGCGCAGACCCCGCCAGCCACGAGCTGGGCAGCGGCCGCGCGGGCTTCAGCAATAATGCCAATGCCCTGGGCGGCTTTGGCACCGCCGGCGGCCCTGCCACGACTGTTCTCGGTGCCGGTGCCGGTGCTGGTGCCGGTCCGGGTCCGGGTCGGCATTGAGCCCGCCCGATCGCGAACCCGCGCACACGCTGACGCTGCTGACCCGTGCCGAGTGCGGGCTGTGCGAAGACATGCTCAATGAGCTCCAGGCGCTGCGTGCGCGGCACGCTCTGCCGCCGCTCCGGCTGCTCGATGTCGACTCCGATCCGCAGCTGCAGCGGCGTTACGGCCTGAAGATTCCGGTGCTGCTGCTCGACCAGGTCCCGGTGTGCAGTGCCCGGCTCGATCAGGCTGAGTTGCTGCGCGCGCTGCGCGACCGGTCCGGGACGGCTTAAGGCTATAATCCGCGCGCCCCGCCCCTCGGGGCGTCCAAGCCGCTCGATGCACCGCATACGCAATTTCTCCATCATCGCGCACGTTGACCACGGAAAATCGACGCTTGCCGACCGCCTGATCCAGCTGTGCGGCGGCCTTGAGGAGCGCGAGATGCAGGCCCAGGTACTCGACTCGATGGATCTCGAACGCGAGCGCGGCATTACCATCAAGGCGCAAAGCGTAACGCTGAATTACCAGGCGCGTGACGGCGAGCGCTATCAGCTCAACCTGATCGACACCCCCGGGCATGTCGACTTCTCCTACGAGGTGTCGCGCAGCCTGGCGGCCGGGGAGGGGGCCTTGCTGGTGGTGGATGCCTCCCAGGGCGTCGAGGCGCAGAGCGTCGCCAATTGCTATACCGCGATCGAGCAAGGCCTGGAAGTGCTACCGGTGATCAACAAGATCGACCTGCCCTCGGCCGATCCCAAGCGCGTCATGAACGAGATCGAGGAGATCATTGGCATCGATGCCCAGGATGCCGTGTGCGTCAGCGCCAAGACCGGCGAGGGCGTGCCTGAGCTGCTCGAGGCCATCATCGCCCGCATTCCGCCGCCGCAAGGCGACCCGGAGGCGCCGGTGCAGGCGCTGATCGTCGATTCCTGGTTCGACAACTATGTCGGGGTGGTATCGCTGGTGCGCGTGGTCAACGGGGTGCTGCGCCGGGGCGACAAGATTCGCGTGATGTCCACCGGGCGTGCACATAACATCGACAAGCTGGGCCGCTTTACCCCCAAGTCGCTCGCGCTCGAGACCCTGAGCGCCGGCGAGGTTGGTTTCGTGATCGCCGGCATCCGGGAGATCGACGGCGCGCCGGTCGGCGACACCATTACGCTCGATGGTCGCCCCTGCGCCGCGCCCTTGCCCGGGTTCAAACAGATACAGCCGCGCGTGTTTGCGGGTTTGTTCCCGATCAACGCCGAGGATTACGAGAGCTTTCGCGATGCACTCGCCAAGCTCAAGCTCAACGACTCGGCGCTGCATTACGAGCCGGAATCCTCCACCGCACTCGGCTTCGGCTTCCGTTGCGGATTCCTCGGCCTGCTGCACATGGATATCGTGCAGGAGCGGCTGGAGCGCGAATACGGCCTGAATCTCGTGACCAGCGCGCCCACTGTGATCTACGAGGTCGCGCGCACCGATGGCAGCGTCGAATACGTCGATAACCCGTCGAAACTCCCGATCCTGAACGTGATCGCAGAGATTCGCGAGCCGATGATCATGGCCAGTATTCTGGTGCCGCCCGATTATGTCGGCGCCGTGCTCGGTCTGTGCAGCGAAAAGCGCGGCGTGCAGAAGAAGATGCTCTATCTGGCCGCACAGGTGTCGTTGCAATACGAGCTGCCGCTGGCCGAAGTGGTGCTCGATTTCTTCGACCGGCTCAAATCCGCGACCCGCGGTTATGCGTCGTTCGATTACGTTTTCAGCCATTTTCAGGCCGCACCGCTCGCAAAGCTTGATATCCTGATCAACGGCGAGCCGGTCGATGCGCTGTCAATCATCGTGCATCGGGACCATGCCTACGCGCGCGGCCGCGAGCTGGTCGATAAGATGCAGGAGCTTATTCCGCGGCAGATGTTCGAGGTCGCGGTCCAGGCTGCGATCGGCAGTCACGTCATCGCGCGTGCCACGGTCAAGGCGCTGCGCAAGAACGTGCTGGCAAAGTGCTACGGCGGTGACGTTTCGCGCAAACGCAAGCTGCTGGAAAAACAGAAAGAGGGCAAGAAACGCATGAAGCAGGTAGGGCAGGTCGAGATACCGCAGGAGGCCTTTCTGGCAGTGCTGAAAGTCGGGCGCAAATGAACGGCCCCCGCGCCCAAGCGCCGCATCTGTACGCACCTGCCGGCGAGGAACGGGCATGCTGACGCAGATACTGACGGTTCTGGCGGCCCTGGCGATTCCCGCCGCGCTCATCGCCATCGTCGATGATTGGTTCCTGCGACCGCGCCGCCGCATTGCCGGCGGTGGCACGGCGGATGCGCCGCTGCTGGCGGCGAATTACTACGTGCTGCCGCTGCTGCTGTTGGCGGCGCTGCTGCGCCTGCTGCTGTCCGAGCGGCTGGATTTCAGCCTGGTCCTGGTCATTGTGGTGGCGGTCGCCGGCCTGGTGTGGCTGCTCGATCATGTGCTGTTCGAGCCGGCCCGGCGCCGGGCCGCGGCGGCGGCCGGGCGCGATCCAGCCGCGCTGCCGCTTCCGGTCACGGTCGACTACGCACGCAGTTTTTTCCCGGTCGCGGTGATCGTGCTGTTGGTGCGCTCCTTCATCTTCGAGCCATTTCGCATTCCATCCGATTCGATGATGCCGACGCTGCTGGACGGCGATTTCATCATCGTGAACAAGTACGCCTATGGCCTGCGGCTGCCGGTGATCGATCAGAAGTTCGTGTCGATCGGCGAGCCGCAGCGCGGCGACGTGGTGGTGTTCCACTACCCGCCCGACCCGGCGATAAACTTCATCAAGCGAGTGGTCGGGCTGCCGGGCGATCACGTGCGAATCACCTCCGACCAGCTGATCATCAACGGCGTGCCGGTGCCGCTGCAGAGCGACGGCCGCTATGACGACGGCTGCTATCACAACATGCGCCTGTCCACCGAGATACTCGGCACCCACCGCCACCAGACCCTCTCATGCCTGACTCCGGACGAAATCGTGGCCGCGCCTGGTCCCAGCTGCAGCCGGCATCTCGAGCGCAACTACGAATGCATCGAGCCGAGCATCCCTGGGCTGCGCGATCACAGCGACCGGGATGAAATGCGGGTTCCCGCGGGCGAATACCTCATGATCGGCGACAATCGCGATAACAGTTACGATGGCCGCTATTGGGGTTTCGTGCCGGAGGACCATCTGGTCGGCAAAGCGACCCGAATCTGGTTCAATTGGGACCTGCAACGCTCGGGCGGCCCGATCTGGAGCCGGATCGGCCGGCGCATCGAGTGACGCTGCTGAAGCAAGCGGGGCTACGTCGGGTGCAATAGAGCCTATAGCTTAAAGTCAAAGGGAGTGTTACTCATGCGCCACTCACAGCGCGGAATTACCTTGATCGGCTGGCTGGTTTTGCTGGTGCCGATTGCGATCGTGGTCTATGGGGGCATCCGGTTGGCCCCCATGTATCTCAACTACATGCGCGTCGCCAAGGCGCTGACGCAGACCATGACCGAGGGCAGGAGCGGCGATACGGTGGACGTGGCTGCGCTGCGCCGGGGGCTCGAGAAGCGCTTCGATATCGAGAGCATTGAGCACCCGGCGCCCAAGGACATCGATTTCCACCGCGAAGGCGATCAGTGGGTGGGCGTCGCCGACTATGAGGACCTGGCCCCGCTGTTCGGCAATATCTCGCTGCTGGTGCAGTTTCATAAAGAGGTCGCGGTCCACTGAGGCGCAGGCGTCGCTGGTGCGCCTGCTGCGCGCGCGGCGCCTGCGTCCGCCATCCCCATGAATCGCTCCGAGCGCTTGCGCTGCTGGCTCCGCGAGGCGCTGGCGTACGAACCGGTGGATCTGGCGCTGTTCGAAACCGCCCTGACGCATCGCAGTGCGGACGGCCCTAACAACGAACGGCTGGAATTTCTCGGCGACGCGGTGCTTGGCGTGGTCACCGCTCAATACCTGTTCGAGCGTTTCGCCGAGGCTGACGAAGGGGCCTTGAGCCGCTTGCGCGCCAGTGTGGTGAACGGTGACTCGCTGGCGCAGCTGGCGGCCGGTGTCGCCCTCGGTGAGCTGCTGACGCTGGGCCAGGGCGAGCTCAAGACCGGCGGCTATCGCCGCGAATCGATTCTGGCCGACGCGCTCGAGGCGCTGTGCGGTGCCCTGTATCTCGACGGCGGTCTGGCGGCGGCACGTGCCGCGGTGCTGCGCCTGCTGGCCCCGGCGCTGCAGTCGCTCAGCCTGCCCGCCGAGCTGAAGGACCCCAAGACGCGGCTGCAGGAACTGCTGCAGGCCCGGGGGCTGCCGCTGCCGCGCTACAGCGTCGACAGCGTCGCCGGCGAATTGCATGCCCAGGTGTTTCGCGTAACCTGCGAAGTCGAGCCGATGGCGGTACGCGCGACCGCTGCCGGCTCGAGCCGGCGGCGGGCCGAGCAGGCCGCCGCCGCGTGCGTACTCGAGCAGATCCAGGCCGATCCATGACAGAATTTCGCAGCGGTTTCGTCGCTCTGGCCGGCCGACCCAACGTCGGCAAGTCGACGCTGCTCAACGCCTTGGTCGGTCACAAGCTCAGTATCGTCACGCCGCGGCCGCAAACGACACGTCACCGGCTGATCGGCCTGGCGCAGTTGGCGGAAGCTCAGATCGCCTTTGTCGACACTCCGGGACTGCACCTGGGCCCACGGCGCGCCCTCAACCGCGCCATGAACCGGACCGCGGCGGCGGCTGTTGGGGATTCGGACCTGGTGCTGTTCGTG
>Ga0302325_10032029_pt1 | contig 10801 bp, 9 predicted proteins | sample Palsa_T0_2_FD_201948 | JGI IMG/M metagenome (GOLD analysis project Ga0302325, IMG submission 201948) | Peat permafrost microbial communities from Stordalen Mire near Abisko, Sweden - Palsa_T0_2 | ecosystem: Environmental > Terrestrial > Soil > Palsa > Peat permafrost | place: Sweden: Abisko... | reverse complement strand
CTGTAACTCTCGGGCAAGCACTGAGCGGGCAAGGTATCTCTTGGCGGGAAGCGGGGGCTTACACGGTCGCGCAATGCGTTGGGGGAGTTAGCGGAGCGATCATCGCGCATCTCATGTTTGGACTGCGCTGGTATTCATTCTCAGTGCATGACCGCCACGGTTGGCCGTTAATCCTAAGCGAATTTGTGGCTACCTTCGGGTTATTGTCGGTCATCTCGGGATGTTCGCGGTTACGTTCGGAGGCGTTGCCATACGCGGTTGCGGCTTACATCACGGCTGCCTATTGGTTTACCGCTTCAACCTCGTTCGCAAATCCGGCAGTAACTATTGCGCGGTCCTTGTCTGACACATTCGCGGGCATCCGACCCTCAGATGCTCCGATGTTCATAGCAGCGCAGCTAACCGGAGCTGTAGCGGCGATGTTCCTCTTCGGTTGGCTTATCCCCCGCAAATCCGGCTAGACCCACGATAGAGAAAGCCGCCCGGAGTTTCCCCATCCCCGAGCGGCCTCTTAGGTATGCGTACTCGCTAGCCGCGCATTATAGCGCGCTTGGTCCTCCGTGGTGCCGGGAATTCGAGCATCTTGCACGGCTCCAGCAACCGGCTTTTCTGCCGCATTCCGGACGTTTCGGCATCACAATCACCCGCCCGTGTTCCGTGAGTTCTTCCTCCACAATCCACTTGCCGCTCGGGCCTCGTCTGATTAGTCGTACATATGCAGCCATGATTGCCTCCCCTGGATGACAAGATCGCACGCCATGCCAAGCGTGTAAATGGTCCTTAAATAACCCCGTGGTCTACTGGCAGAGCGACGGCAGTACCGAGCTGTTTGATCCGGTTGCCGGCGCGTTTAATTATGATCAAAGCATTAACGGTGTCGCAGGGCAGACCGCCACTCTTATGCCTTCGAGTGGAAATGTGTTGCTGCCCGGGGGCATCTCGAACGGTCAAACAACGTCCCAGGAGCAGTGGTATCTACCAGCGGCGTTCACGCCGCCGAATCTCATTTCCATCTCTGTTACACCCTCCACTTTTGCACTGGCGCCCGGCCAGACTGAGCAGTTCGTGGCAACCGGCACTTTCAGCAATGGCAGCACTCAAATTCTGCGCGGTGTTGTCTGGACCTCTTCCAATCCTTCGGCGGCTGCTGTAAGCAACTCTTCAGGAAATGCTGGTGCGGTAAATGCTCAAGATTTTGGTACAACGACAATCACAGCGACGGTAGGTTCGGTGAACGGTTCGGCTTCTGTCAATGTGGTTACGAGCACGGCCGTGGCGCTGGCTTCCTCTGACAATCCCTCGGTGTATGGCTCTCAACTGATCTTCACGGCTACGGTCAATCCAACGACAGCAACCGGCACCGTGACCTTCACCGATGGGACTACTGTACTTGGAACAGGTGCGCTCAGCAGCGGAAGTGCGACTTATAGCACTTCCACGTTGGTGGTCGGGTTGCACTCGATCACCGCGTCGTACTCCGGCGATGCAAACGATGCGCCCGGTTTGTCGCAGCTCTTGGTGGAGACGGCATACACGTCAAGTGGCGGCTCCCCTGGAAGCATGAACACCGATCGTTATCTGCACACGGCGACCGTGCTGGATTCGGGTCAAGTCCTCATTACTGGCGGCGAAAGTTGCTCCTCTGGCGTATGCACATTTCTAAACAGCGCCGAGCTCTACAATCCCGCGACCGATACTTATACCCACACCGGTTCGATGGCGCAAGCTCGTTCGGCGCCTGCAGTCTTACTGAACAACGGCAATGTGCTAATTGCTGCTGGCAATTTGACGGTTGCACGTGGCGGCCAAACCATGACGCTGCTCGCTGACGGAACCGTCCTGATTGCGGGTGGTCAAACATGCACAGCGGCCACGTCCTGTACGGCGTTATCGAGTGCGGAAATATACAATCCAGTTGCCGGAACGTTCACGACTACCGCGAGCAGTATGCGCGCAGCTCGTTACGGTGCGAGCGCGGTGGCGCTCAACTCCGGCCAAGTGCTTATTTCTGGTGGGTTCGACGGCAACAACCTGCAGCCGACTGCTGAGGTTTACAATCCGACGCTACCCGGGTTTGCCTGGAACGGGCCAACCCTCAACACGCCTCTTTTCCAGCCCACAGCCACGCTGCTGAATAACGGCCAGGTTCTAGTAGCTGGTGGGTCGGCGTGCGGTATCTCCGGTATGTCGAACGCACCATTAGCTTTAGATTCGATGGGTTGCCCGACCAATGATGCCGAAATTTACGATACAAACGCTAACACCTTCAGCGAAACCAATGGGATGAACGACTCGAGGTGGCTGCAGACGGCCACTCTACTCACCAATGGCCAGGTAATGATCGCCGGTGGGTTCACAAACGGGTATTGCTTGATTCGCCAAACTGACCAGACTTGCTACTGGCAGAGCGACGGCACGACCGAATTATTTGATCCTGTTGCCGTTGCGTTTAATTATGACCAAAGCATTAATGGTGTCGCAGGGCAGATCGGCACTCTCGTCCCTTCGAGTGGAAATGTGTTGCTTACCGGGGGCATTGCGGGCGGTCAAACCACGTCTCAAGAGCAGTGGTATCAGCCGGCGATTTATACTCCACCTACTCTCGTGTCCATCTCAGTGTCGCCTTCGAACTTTTCCCTTACGCCCGGCCAGACACAATCTCTGCTTGCCACCGGCACGTTCAGCGACGGCAGCACCCAACCTCTACAAGCGGTTGTCTGGACTTCTTCCAATCCGTCCGTAGCTGTTGTCAGCAATTCTTCTGGAAATGCAGGCGCAGTAAATACCCTCGCCTTGGGTACGACTACGACTACGATTACGGCATCCGCGTTTTTCGCCAGCGGATCTGTGTCTCTTAGCGTGGTGACCACCCCTGTCGTCACAGTGTTTTCCTCTGCCAATCCATCGGTGTATGCCTCTCCAGTGGCGTTTGCGGCTATGTTGGGTACACCGACAGCAACGGGCACTGTAACTTTCACGGACGGAAGCACTTTACTGGGCACCGCCGCGATCAGCGGCGGACTTGCGACTTATAGCACTTCGACGTTGGCGCTGGGGCTGCACTCGATCACGAGCTGGGTTGCCTTCTGTTGGTCTAATTAGTTCCAGTCAGTGGGACTGCAGTGGCGGAGTTCTGACATCGAGTACAGACATTTCCGGGGCGACGACGACATACGGATATGTAACGCCTCCAACGCCTACCCCAGGCAAACAGGCTGATCCGCTTTGGCGATTGCTTTCCTCTACCGACGCGCTGGGTAATACGACATGGACAACGTATTCGCCTGGAGGGACATTTCCAGTCACCTTGGAGACTTCGCTTGCAAATAGCTCCACCTCGGCTGTAGATTCCCTTACCACCTATGACGGCCTGATGCGCCCGATCATTACTCAAAAGAGAACGAGTCCTGGATCGAGCAGTTTCGACAATACGGTTGTCACGACGTACGACGGGGCCGGGAGGGCCGTCAGCGTAAGCCAACCATGTGCATCGGCGGCCTCGACTCCGTGCTCTCCAGCAGTCTTAACAAACACCACATACGACGGCCTAAATCGCCCGCTGACGGCTACTGATGCTGGAGGCGGAACAGTTGGCTACACTTATTCATATAACGACGTCTTGCAGAAAATTGGTCCCGCTCCCGCTCCTAACAACGGCGATAATCTCAAGTCGCGGCAGATGCAGTACGACGGCTTGGGGCGTCTGACCTCGGTGTGCGAGTTGACCGCAGGAACTACCAGTTGGCCAGGACCGTCATCCGAGACTTACATCCTGATCAGCTAATCCTGCACCTAAGCGGGTCTGGTCGTTTAACACCAAAATATCAGATTGGCTTCGTGGCGTCGGACAGAATCTCGAACAGGCATGCGAAATCAGTCTGACTTTTGCCCGTCTGGAGCGCTCGCTCCATGAGGTTAACGTACGCATCTGGAATAGTTTGGTCCGAACCTCGATCTTGGCACCATCTTACAAGCTGCTTGGTGACCACAGAATGCCTAGCCCAACAAGGTGCCCATCCAGCCAACAAATTGAGTGGATGGGCGTAGCCACATATTCATTACTGGGTCTGGACTGTGAGCGTGCTAAATCCGATGTTGATTGTCTGAACTGCCTCGTAACCTCCACCGCACAGGAAAAACAAGTTTTTCCCCGCAACCAAGCCATCGCTGGGAAGGACAACCCACTGGTGTGTAGTGGCTACCGTGATGCTATTGCTTCCCGCAGTAAGTTGCGGCTCCTGCAGCGTGAACGGCCCGAAGGCATTGCAAGGCCCGCCGTTTAAGCTCAGACCCAAAACGGAGGTGCCGGTAGTGTTGTAGTCAGCGCTCCAAGTCACAATCACCGGTGTCACCGTAGCGGGTTCAGTCACACTAACAAAGGGGTTGAAAGACGGACAGTTACCCGGCGCGGGGGGGAAGGGGAAACCTAGGGAGCACGCTGCGGTGATCGTCTGTACCGCCGCAGTCCTTGCCACTTGGGCGGGTGGAATGGCGAGCGCCGAGAGCGATGCTGCGAACATTATGCAAACAACGGTCATTAGGTATAGCGCGTTCTGCTTGGTTTGATCGAAAAGCGTTTTCATTTTAGTTCTCCTTAGTGATTATGAGGACTGCAATTTTTGTCCTCTGTCTCTAACAGCGCAAGGTCGTCGGGAAATCTGATCATCGCTTGCAAATTCTTCAGATCAATTCAGACGGCTTTATATTGGCTTCAGTGCTCCTCTCAATTCGACACCATCGCAAGCCAGTCGCATTTCGAGCTTGAGGGTTCGCAGTCTAGTGTTACGAGTCGTGGGTAGTGTCTGAAATGTACTTATGAGTTTTGGGATTAGCATTTCGAGGCGTACTGTCAGAATCGCGCTGGGCAGTTTTCCGTAGGACTTCGGGTTGCCAGACGTGGTATGCCCCTTCTCCCCCGCCCAGCGCCCTATTCACTTCTTCCTTGCCATCTTCTCAATCCACTCTTCGACATCCTTCCGCAAAAATCTAACAGATGCATTTATCCTCAAAACTGCTAATGGGTGCTCGCATATGTCGCCGCTCCTGGCAGCCTCTCGGCCACCTCTCCGGCGTGCGATGGTTCAGTTTTACCATCGGCAGAATTAGCTGCGTCCTCTTCGCAAATAGCCTAGCGGCGCACACTTGAAGCGAGGGCCCCACGATTGCCCAAAAGGCCTTATTCCACGTGTTGCAGATGGAATAGTCCGATCGTTGTGTTGGGGTTCTCTGGTTAGAGCCTCGCCACCTTGGCGCGCTTGCCTGCGGCTATGCCAAATTGGGCTGTGGATGCGAGTTCCACTCGATTTCTTCCTTTATGTTTGGCTCGATAGAGAGCTTGGTCGGCGGCCAGGATCACTTGCTCAGGCTGGCGGTAGCGAGTGCTCGGTTCTGCGATTCCGATGCTGACGGTCACGGATAAACGATCCGGCGATTGGCCGCCGGACTGCAGGAATAGGTCCACTTGCTCAATCGCGACGTCATCGGATAATGATGCGACTGATTTCGTGCGTCTTTCGGGGCGGCCAAGGCCGGTCCCTCGCGAAACGGAATCTAGCCCTGCATTTCTCCGCAGCTTGGCAGGACCCGGGCCGATTTTCTTTTTGATCGACTTTCTGCGCTCCGACTCTCTGGACCGTCGGTTGCTGCCGCTCTCAACGCTTCGTTCGGCTCTGGTTTCTGATCTCCGATCAGAACTACGCATATGAAACGCCGATTTCTCGATGGTTAGGCGCAGCTTCTCAAGATGCTCGGACGCTTCTTGAGCGGAAATGTTGCGGAAGACTATGGCGAACTCCTCTCCTCCGCAGCGAAAAGCTTGGCCGTCGCCACCGACCTTCGACAGATGCTTAGCGACCATGCATAGCACCTGGTCGCCCACGTCGTGGCCGTAGGTGTCGTTGAACTTTTTGAAATGGTCGATATCTACGATAGCGATCGCGTATTGCTGGTCCAGCGAAAGCAAGGACTCATTGAAGGCGCGGCGTCCTCGAATTCCGGTCAGTTCGTCATGGTAGGCGAGCACGTACGACGTCTCGATTAGTGATGCGGCCAGAATCAGAGCGGCCGTGGCTACGTAAGCGTCCGAAACTTTTCCGAAAGGGGCGAGTTGGAGCCACAGGAAAACAGCCACAGCGGCCCACACGAATCCAGGTTCGATGGGCTTGCGGGTTTGAAAGAAACGCCTTACGAACACACCGAGCGCGCTTAAAAAGCTCAATAACATCCACAACGGAAGTGCGTGACTGACGACATGAGTCGAGCTCGTCGGGCTGTTCTCTGGCCGACAGAGAACGGCGAAGATCACCGATTCAAGCAACAACAATCCAAAACGGGGGGCGATTCCGGCAATGATCAGGCCGCGCTCGCGTATCGAGGCTAACAGAGCGAAGTTTAGCGGAATCAGCAGGGCGGCTAGCGCCAAGGCCATGCGGGCCGGCCCGGTATCAGCCTCCCCGGCGTGAAGCGGTCCGGAGGCGCCGTAGAAATCGACTGCGCGATGAGCCAGCAACAAGACCAGCAGGGAAAACAGGACGCGGCTGGAATTGAAACGCCACGCAAGAAGCAACCCGGCTGAGAATGCGGCAATGTAGTAGAAGTCGAGAGAAGGCGCTATCAGCTTGAACAGGGGGCTATTGACGAGAGTCGCCATCAGCGCTAACAACAAGCCGCCTGGAACCAGCCACGCCTTCCATATTCTGCCGTTCACGTCTTTCAGAATACGGCAGCCGGGCTCGGGAAGCGGTTATGTTTTGGGCACAGTCCTCTGATCCGGCATGTCGTGCATGCGGTGGTAATCTTTAGGCTCAATTCGTTGCAAGTGTTTTTGAGAATCATGACTCAATCGCCTTTCGCATCTGATTCGATACTCCGCTTCGAACTTCGCATTGCAATCGACACCGGAGGTACGTTCACCGATTGCGTGTGGGTCGAGAACGGAAGTCTCAGGACGCTGAAGGTGTTCTCGACGCCCGATGATCCATCGCGCGCGATTGGCCAGGCTCTACGAAAGATTCTCGATGCTAGAACAGAGATTCGCGAAGCCGCAAAGAAGAGTGGTGCAGCGAAGCGAAAACCAGGCCCTCGAGTCACTCTCACTTTGTTGCACGGCACGACGGTTGGAACCAACGCTCTGTTGCAAAGGAAAGGCGCTCGGGTTGCGCTGATTACGACGTCGGGATTTGAAGATGTCATTGAGATAGCGCGGCAGGCGCGCCCTCGCCTCTACGACTTTTTTTTTGATCGCGTGGCGCCGCTCGTTGACAGGGAACTGCGATTCGGTGTCAAGGAGAGGACAGACGCCGAGGGCAGGATTTTGGAGAGTCCGTCGCAAGCGGAGTTGCGGCGATTAGGGGAGCTGTTGCAACACTCCGGCGCGGAAGCAGTCGCTATTTGTCTGTTGTTCTCGTTTGCCAACCCGCAGAACGAGAGCGCCGTGGCCAGGGCGGTGGCGAATCTTGGCAAGCCTCTGTCTATATCGTACCGGCTTCTACCGGAATTCCGGGAATATGAGCGCACGAGCACGGTGGTCGTGAACGCTTACCTGCAGCCGCTTATGCAGAACTATATGAAGAGATTGGCGGCGCGCGCCGGTCAGCAAGAAAGCAAATACCGCGAGGAATTGGGCTCCGGCGCCGCGCGGCCGCGAAACCTGGGGGGGAACTCGCCGCGGATTTTTGTCATGCAATCGAGCGGAGGAATCACGGCGTTGGAGTCGGCAGCGCGCGAACCCGTACGGACAGTGTTGTCGGGGCCTGCTGGGGGACTGGTCGGCGCGGCGGCCATGGCTGTCCGCAGCGGGTTCCCCAAGATTCTCTCTTTCGACATGGGAGGAACTTCGACCGACGTGGCGGCAGCGCGGGGTCTGGTTCGAACGGGCGGTCAATCGGAAGTGGCCGGACTTGCGGTTGGCGTTCCGATGCTGGAGATTCACACGGTCGGCGCCGGGGGCGGATCGCTGGCTCGCTTCGATGCAGGCGGATCGTTACGTGTTGGACCGGAATCGGCGGGCGCCGATCCGGGACCGATCTGTTATGGCCGCGGAACCGAGCCCACCGTGACCGATGCGAACCTGCTGCTCGGTCGGCTTCGGCCCGAGCGTTTCCTGGGCGGAGAGTTCAGGCTCGACATTGAAAGAGCGCGGCGGATTACATTGGAGTGGCTGAAGAAACATGGACCAGCGTTGAGCGTGGAGCGATTTTCCGCCGGCGTCGTGCGTGTGGTGAACGCCAATATGGAGCGGGCTTTGCGGGTCGTGTCCATCGAACGTGGATACGATCCACGTGAATTCGCGTTGGTGGCGTTTGGTGGAGCGGGAGGCTTGCATGCTTGCGACCTGGCTGAGGCCCTGGCGATCCCGACGGTGATGATACCGGCGCGACCGGGCGCGCTTTCGGCGTATGGCATCCTGGTGAGCGACGTAGTCAAGGATTATTCCCGTACGCTCCTGTGGCGGTTTGCCGGCTGCGGATCGCAAGCAGTGTCCCAGGCAAAACTTCAGAAAGAATTTCACAAACTGCAGGCAGCGGCGCAGGCAGAATTCCGCGCAGAACGGTGGCGCGGCGCGCTTCAGTATGAGAGGAGTCTCGATTTGCGATATCGCGGTCAGGGATACGAACTCAATGTACCCGCTACGGCGAATGTCATCGCTCACTTCGAAAAGGAACATCAACGTCGTTACGGGTATTGCCATGCTGGGCGCGAGATTGAGCTGGTAACGCTCCGTCTCCGTGCTCGTTTGCTTACCCCGCAGCCCACCCACTCGCAACAGAAGAATAGGCGACGGCGTGCGGGTGCAAAGCCGCCATCACGTGTGTTGCCCGTCGATCGCGCGCCTGTATTCTTTCGGGGTAAAGCCTTGGTTACCCCGGTCTTTGAACGCGAGGACCTTGTCCCGTGCCGCTCGATGTCCGGACCGGCTGTCATCACTGAATACAGCGCGACTACCGTGATTCCTCAGGGGAAGAAGTTTTTGCTTGATGAGTCGGAAAACCTGGTGATTGAGATCTAGCAGCTGAAGCCACTCCCCGCCTATTTCGATCCGGTGCGCCGCGGGCGTTGCCTGGCGGAAATAGATTTTACGAGCAAACGTCCGCGGCCAGACCCTGTCCGCGATAGCGCCGTCTTTCCCTGCGCCGTGGCCGCGCGCAAAAGCGCCTCGACTTCCGGCTTTGCCAGTGTTGCCGCACTCTCCAAACGGATAAAGCGAACTTGCTTTCCGCCGCCCTGCAAGAGCTTATGAGGATCAGCTAACTTCGCGCCATAGTAAAAGAAAAGAGAAACACCCTTGGCATACGACGCCAACGAAACGATGCAGTCTGAAGTCCGTTCCGTGCTAGAAAATCCGATGGCCAGGAAGTTGTAATTATCGTAGACCAGTTCGTAGGCGGTCGGGAGGCGCTTCCGTAGTGCCACGCGCGCCGAGCGGATGAGTTTCGCCACCTCCGGATCGAACTTCGCGATAAAACCTGCGAGCTGTTGGGCAGCCGATTCGGGTCGGATAACGTCCGATTTGTTCATCGCGATCTCATAGTAAAGTCTGATTGATAAAGAGGCTCCCTGAAGGTCGAGGCGCTCGCAGACGCGCGCTGCAGGCGTCACTCTTCTTCGGGTTCTTTCTTCTCTTCGATCGCCATATCCTTCAGTTCGCTGGACTCGAACACATCTCCACATTCCTGACATTCGACATACTCTGACTCTTCGTCGCGAGAGACGATTCGTACTCGAGGGTGCTTGCACTGCTCGGGATTGAGTTTGTCTTGTGGGGAAGGCGACGGGTGGCTTAACGTCATAGACTTGTCGACTGTCGAACTTTTGCTGGGAAGTGGGTGTTTTCCCTGAATTTCCGCTATTTTGCCGGGGCTGGCTCAGGAAGTCAAGTACCATCGCGCGCGTTTTTCACCACAATGTCCACGCTTTTGCACACGCCAGACTGCCCCCCACCTTCCGCTCATTGCCCTGCTTCAAAGATTGTGATATTTTCGCCCCTCATCATGGGTCTTCTCTCGAAACTCGGGTTTGGTTCTCCGGTGGAGGAGGCTCCGCAGATCGTCCACGGGGAGAGCCCGGCCCTCGACGGCGCTGACTTGGCGGTCGCATTTTTTTCGTCGCGCGCCGGCGGCGATTTCCACGATTTCCTGCGGGTGGGCCCGCAACGCTTGCTCTTCGGATTGCTTGACGTGGCCGGCAAGCGCGATACGAGCGCGGCCGTCTTGCAGGCGGCGCAGGCCTGTTTCCGCTCGTCGGGTGAGCAGATCTTCGCCGCCCCCGAACTGAACGAGTCCGAGGCCATGATCGAACTAGCGCGGCGTCTGAATCTCGAGATTATGCGCGCCGCAGGAGGCGTGCACAGTTGCGCAGCCTTCACCGGTTGCTACAACGAAGAACTGGGCACGGTTTGTTATGTAAATGCCGGCCATACGCCCGGGTTGCTGCGCGATCAGCAGAGCGTCGTGGAATTGCCCGCCACCGGTTTGCCGCTTGGCCTGTTTTCGCTAGCCCCCACGGACGCCCGTATCGTCGGTCTCGGACCGAATGGATCGCTGGCAGTGGTCTCGCGCGGAGTGGTAGAAGCCGAATCGAAGCACTCCGAGTTCGGCTTGGAGGGGGTCAAAAGTGTTTTGCAGACGGGCCCTTTTACCGCCAAAGATCTTTCCCAGCGTATCTTGCAGCAATTGCAGGACTTTATGCACGCGGCTCCCCGGCATAATGACGTGACTGCTCTGACGCTTACTCGAGGAAATTAGACAGATACGACTGTCGAAAACCGACCATTCCATTGGCCTCCGGGGTGATCGCAGCGTAA
>Ga0302325_10032028_pt1 | contig 10802 bp, 8 predicted proteins | sample Palsa_T0_2_FD_201948 | JGI IMG/M metagenome (GOLD analysis project Ga0302325, IMG submission 201948) | Peat permafrost microbial communities from Stordalen Mire near Abisko, Sweden - Palsa_T0_2 | ecosystem: Environmental > Terrestrial > Soil > Palsa > Peat permafrost | place: Sweden: Abisko... | reverse complement strand
GGTATCTGCTTCGCCTTCGTCGACGATCCTCGTCTGACCCACAGTCTGGGCATGAACTTCCTATCGCGGGCAGACGGCATTCGAATATGGTCCGAGATCCTCCACATGACGATGGCCAAACAGATCCGTCCGGTGGTCGGCCGGGAGATCGAATTCGACGGCGTCCCGCGCCTGCTCGAGGCGATTGAGCGTCGCGAGACGATGGGTAAGACGATCGTCCGAGCGCCGCGTCATCGGCCAGAGAACTGATCGGTCGTTCGACGCGGTTCAGTCGCATACTTGCAGCGACCAGACAAGCCGTCACCCAGACGGGTTGCGGAAGTAGTGGCCCTGATCGAGATCGTCGATGAGCCCAACATGCGTGGGCTGCCATCCCACCAGCTCGCGGGTCAGGGCACTCGAGGCGGGGCTGTCGAGCGCCAGAAGGAGCCCCAGGAACCCGAAGTGCTCACCTGCATCCTCGGAGGAGATGGTGACCACCGGGACATCGAGATGACGTCCGATCACCTCGGCGACGTCGCGGATCCGCACGCCCTCCTCTGCCGCCGCATGCAGCACCGACCCCGCCGGTGCCTTCTCCAACGCCAAACAGAAGAGGTGCGCGGCATCGAGCCGGTGCGCGGCGGGCCAGCGGCTCGTCCCGTCGCCAATGTAACCGGAGACCCCTTTGGCCCGGGCGATGCCGATGATCATCGCCATGAAGCCGTTGTCGCCGTCGCCATGACACGTCGGAGGGAGTCGCACGACCGACGATCGGACGCCACGAGAAGCCAGCGAGAGCGTGACCAGCGCCGTGTCCAACCGGGTCTGCGGACCGCCCCCCGCCGCGCCAGACGTTGGGGCAAGACTCTGCCCGTCATGTTCGGTCGCTACGCGCCCCGGGGCGAGACCGAGGGTCCCGGAGGCGATGACGAAGGGTCGATCGGATCCTGCCAGCACTTCGCCCAATGCATCCACGGCGCGGCGATCCGCGTCGACCGCGCCCTGGAAGTCCCCGGTAAAGGCGATGTCGTGCTTGAACGCGAGGTGGATCACGCCATCTGACTCGCCAGCCGCACTGCGCAGCCCGTCGAGATCATCGAGCGTACCGCGATGCACCTCCGCTCCAGCAGCCGCGAGGTCGTCAGCTGAGACATCGGAGCGGGCCAGCCCAACCACCTGATGGCCGGCACCGATGAGTTCGGGAACGACGGCGGAGCCGATCCAGCCGGACGCGCCGGTGACGAAAACACGCATGAGGAAACCTCCGGTCTATCGAGGTCCGCCACGGACGTGCGACAGGACCGATGTCAGTTACTGTCATCACCGTAGCAGTCATGTCAGTCGCTGTCATCACCTACTACGATTTCCCCCATGGGACGCTGGGAACCCGACAGCCGGGGCAGGCTGGAGGAGGCTGCCCTTGCGCTGTACGGCGAACGCGGGTTCGAAAGCACCACCGTGGCGGGGATCGCCGAGCGCGCCGGGCTGACCGAGCGGACGTTCTTCCGCCACTTCGCCGACAAGCGTGAGGTCCTCTTCGGAGGAGCCGGCACGCTGCAGGAGCTCCTCGTAGGCGGCGTCGCCAGCGCGCCGAAATCGGCGGCGCCGATGGACGCGGTCCTGGCCGCTCTCGAGACCGCCGGCGCGCTCCTCCAGGAGCGCCGCGACTATGCGCAGAAGCGCCAGGCCGTCATTGCCGCCAACACTGAGTTGCAAGAGCGCGAGGTGATCAAGCTCGCGTCACTCGCCGGCGCGCTCGCCCACGCGTTGCGCCGGCGCGGCGTGAAAGATCCGGCCGCGACATTGACAGCCGAGGCAGGGATCGCCGTCTTCAAAGTCGCATTTGCACGCTGGGTCGAGGCGTCCAATCGGCGGGACCTACCGCGGCTCGTCCGAGAGTCGCTCGGGGAGCTCCAAGCAGCAACCGCGCCACGCCACCCTGCATAGAACAGACAAGCAATCGACACTTTGACCCTTAGGTACGGGACCCATGAACACTGCGCCCGGCGGCTGACGGGTGCGTGAGCGCTTCCAGAGCGGCAACGTGCGCGGGCACCTCAGCCGATCCGGCCAGTGCTCGCTGGGCGACGAACCCTAGGGTGATCGACGTCAGCAACTCCGCCATCGCTTCTGGGTCTGCCGCCGCGTCAAACGCCCCGGCGGCCTGCCACCGTCTCACCGCGTCTGCGAACAACGTGCGCAGACCGGCGTACGCGGCACGGGTGGCCGCCTTGAGCTCGGGATCGGACTGGGAGTGGCTCCAACCGTGGAGCGCGACGAGCAGCCGGTCGATGTCGCCCTTCTTGTGCCGGCCGAAACGGACCATGGCGCGCAGGACCTGATCGACGAGCTCGGGTAGCGGCGGTGGCTCAGGGTTGGTGAGGACCGGCGCTAGGTCCTCGGCCATCGCCGCTGTCCCATCCCTGATGACAGCGTTGATGATCTGGTCCTTGCCCTTGAAGTAGCCGTATACGGCACCGGTCGAGAGACCGGAGCGGGCGATGATCATCTCCATCGACACCGCCTCGAGGCCGTGCTCCTCCAGGCAGGCGCGTGCCGCTTCGAGGACTTGCTCGCGTCGGGCCTCCCGTCGTTCGTCGGTGATCCGGGGCATACCGACACGGTACAACAAACAAAACGAATATTCACTCTTGACATTCTGGCCGGGGTCCGTTACAAAACGAATATTCCTTCGTTAAGGGAGCGACCACCATGCATACGGACGTCCGAACCGGCAACCAGCAGGTCAACCTCTCTATCGTCACCGCTGTCGTCTGCATCGCGCTGGGGGCGGTCTCGGCCGCCATGGCGTCGTTGAACGTCGCCATCCCCGACCTGGTCCGGAGCACCCACGCCAGCCAGACCCAGCTCGAGTGGATCATCGACGCCTACCTGCTGGTCTTCTCGGTCCTGCTGCTCCCGGCCGGGGCCCTCGGCGACCGCTACGGCCGCCGCAAGGCGCTCATCGGCGGCCTGATCGTCTTCGGTGCCGCGTCGGCGGCGGCGATGGCGGTGTCCTCCGCCAACGACCTCATCTTCCTACGCGGTCTGATCGGGCTCGGCGCCGCGTTCGTGATGCCAGCCACGTTGTCGACGATCACCGGCACCTACCCTCCCGCCGAGCGCACGAAGGCAGTCGGCGTCTGGGCGGCCGTCGCCGGGGGGAGCGCCATCTTGGGGCTGCTCTGCTCTGGGGTCCTCCTCCACTGGTTCTCCTGGCGCGCCGCCTTCGCGGTCAACGTCGTCCTCGCCGCGGTCGCGCTGGTCGGCGCCGTTCGCTTCGTGCCCGAGTCGTCGCAGCCGGACGCGCCGGCGCTCGACAAGCGAGGCGCCGCGCTCGCCACGGTCGGGCTCGTCGCGCTGGTGTTCAGCATCATCGAAGCTCCCGACGCCGGCTGGCTCAGCGCCCGCACCCTGGGCGGTATGGCAGCCGGCCTGGTTGCACTAGCGGGGTTCGTGCTCTTCGAGCGCCGCCAGCACGACCCCCTCTTGGACCCGCGCCTGTTCTCCAACCGCAAGCTGTCCGCCGGCAGCCTCTCGATCTGCATTCAGTTCTTCGCCTTCTTCGGGTTCACCTTCGTATCGCTGCAATACCTCGAGGGTGTCCGCGGCTACAGCCCGCTGGTCGCGGCGCTCGCCGTGCTTCCCCTGTCCGCAACGATGATGCCGGCCGCCAGGCTCACCGCTGGTTTGGCATCTCGATTCGGTGCCCGCACGGTCTGTGTCACCGGCCTTGTGCTCGTCGCAGCCGGGCTCGTGATCATCTCGCGGGTTGGAACCGATACCTCCTACCTGCTGATGCTGGCCGGTCTCGTCCCACTCGGCCTCGGCATGGGCGCGGCCATGACACCCGCCACGGCAGCCATCACCGAGGCGCTGCCCCGGGCCCAACAGGGGGTCGGATCCGCGCTGAACGATCTTTCTCGGGAGGTCGGCGGGGCACTCGGCACGGCCGTCATCGGCAGCGTCGTCACGGCCGTCTACCGCTCCAGCCTGCAGCTTCCCGGTGCCCCGGGCCCGGTCGTCAACCAGGCACGGGCCTCGTTCGCCGTAGCCATCCATGCCGGTGGGTCAACCGGTGCTCACGCCCGCATCGCCTTTGTCAACGGCATCCACGCCGGGCTTCTCTACGCAGCGGGCGCCGCGATTCTCGCCGCCATCAGCGTCGCCGCCTTGCTCAAGACCGAGGCCAGGGCCCCCCAACTCGTTGACACCCACGACCATCCGCAGCTGGCAGATCCGGCGGGTCTGAGGGTGGAGGCGACTCCCGACTGGCGCGTTTCTCCTGTCATGAACACCTCAAGGAGCTCAACATCATGAGCCCACAACACGACATCTCTGCTTCGATGCCATGTCTTCGACGCAACGATTTCGATCCTCTGGCCCCCCTTGACGATCTCCTGTCGGAGGTCGGGGTGTCGCGAGCCGCGGCGGGCGCCGACGTGTCCCTGACAGGGCAGGACCCCATCCTGCCCTCGGCGCACCGTCTCGGTGCATGCATCGCCATCCCCATCATGGCCGGCGCCGTGTCGGCAGTTGCGTTTCACCGCCAGCGGCGTGGGCCCGCACAACACCTCGAGCTGGACCTGCGCCAAGCCGTGCACGCCATCAACCCGGGCGCCTTCTGGCATCCCACGATCAACGGTGAGATGGCGCCCCACCCGTTGGTAGTCGACAATCCCTTCCTCATCACGCCCTACCGCACGGCGGACGGTCGTTGGGTCATGGCGTCAGGCGTCTATCCGCACATGGTCGCCCAATGGTGTCGTTTCTTGGACGTGCCTCCCGATCCCGCCAAGGTCGCGCAAGCCATCGCGAGACGCGACGCCTTCGAACTGGAGGAGACGGCGACGGCGGCCGGGCTGCCAATCAGCATCGTGCGCAGTCGAGCCGAATGGCTCGCCCACGAACAGGGAGCGCTCCTGGCCAACCAACCCGTCATCGGGCTAGAGCGGATCGGGGACACGCCGGTACGGGACTTCGGCGCCGCCCACCGCCCCTTCGACGGGATACGCGTGCTGTCGTTCACCCACGCGGTCGCAGGCCCCACCGTCGGTCGGACCCTCGCCGAGCACGGGGCGGATGTGCTGTGCGCCACCCGGCCCAACGACTACGAGCATGAGTTCATCTACCTCGAGGCCAACGTCGGATCCCGAAGCACCTACATCGACATCGACTCCCCGCTCGGCCAGGAGCGAGCTGCCGCCCTGCTGGCTCGTGCCGACATCGTGGTCAACAACCACCGCGGCGGGTCGCTGGAACGTCGTGGTCTCGACCCGCACCACCTTGCCGAGCGGCACCCTGGGCTCGTGTACGTGTCGGTCACCTGCTACGGGTCGACCGGCCCCTGGGCGCGGCGAGGAGGCTTCGACATGAACGGCTCGGCCGCATCGGGTCTCATGACCTCTGAAGGCAGCGACACAGAACCCAAGCTTCCGGTCACCGGGCTGATCAACGACTACATCACCGGCTACATGGGTGCGATCGGGGCCGCCGCCGCTCTGGTCAAGCGCGCCACCGTGGGGGGCTCATGGCACGTCACCGTCAACCTGACGCGCACGGCGATGTGGTGCGGATCGCTCGGACTCGTCGACCCTGCTTTCGCAGGCCACGACGAGGAGCACAGTCTCCGCCAGCCCGAACCCTATGACGCTCCGAGCCCGCTCGGTGACGTCCACATGCTCGCCCCGCCCGTTCACTTCTCACACACCCGACCCCGATGGCCCGACCCGATCGTGGTCCCTCGAGGATCGAGTCACGCCGAGTGGCGGACATGACCCCGCTCAGCTTCCGGTCGGTCGGTCAAGGGTCAGCGTTCGATCATCTGCATCTGTTGTTCGTTGTGGTGCTCGCCCGCAGCAGGGGTGAGGGTATCGAGCTTGTCGATCTGCTCGGGACTGAGCTGGATGGCGTCGGCGGCGGTGTTCTCCTCGACGCGTGAGACCCGTTTGGTCCCGGGGATGGCCGCGATGTCGTCTCCCTGAGCCAGGACCCAGGCCAGGGCAACCTGAGCTGGGGTGGCGCCGACTTCGACGGCGATCGCCTTGACCTCGTCGACGGCCCGCAGGTTGTGGGAGAAGTTCTCGCCCAGGAAACGGGGGTTGGTCTTGCGCGCATCGTCGTCCGCGAAGTCCTCGATGGAGCGGATCTCTCCGGTGAGGAACCCACGGCCGAGCGGCGAGTAGGCGACGAATCCGATGCCGAGCTCGCGCAGCACCGGCAGGACCTTCGGTTCGGGGTCCCTGGTCCACAATGAGTACTCCGACTGCAGGGCCGTGATGCGATGGACGGCGTGGGCTCGGCGGATGGTGTCGGGTCGTGCCTCGGACAGGCCGATGTGGCGGATCTTGCCCTCGGCGACCAGTCCGGCGAGAGCCCCGATGGTTTCCTCGACGGCGATCTTGGGGTCGACGCGGTGCTGGTAATACAGGTCGATGCGGTCGGTGCCGAGCCGACTGAGAGAGCCCTCGACCGCGATACGGATGTTGGCTGGGCTGCTGTCGAGGTTGCCGGGGCCGTTGCCACTGTGTGAGACAAGACCGAACTTCGTCGCCAAGACGACGTCGTCGCGGCGGTCCTTGATGGCCTGGCCGACGAGTTCCTCGTTGGCGAAGGGGCCATAGATCTCCGCCGTGTCGATAAGGGTGACGCCCAGGTCGAGCGCTCGGTGGACGGTTCGGATGGACTCGGCGTCATCGGCGCCCGCGCCGGTGTAGGCGGTGGACATGCCCATGGCGCCAAGACCGACACGTGCGACGTCGAGCGTTCCAAGGTAGATATGCTTCATGAGCGCTGTCCTTTTCTCTGTCCAATTCACCGATGGTCACGTCGCCACAGGATCTTTGCCGCCGTCCGAGTCACTCACCCGACGATTCGTCGCGACCTCAATTCGCGCGACCCCAGGGGCCGATGCCCGAGAGATGCTGGGGCGAAATGCGCATGACGAACCCGTCGGGCCAATCGTCTCCGGCTGGCGGGAATTGGCCGTGAGTGATGCGGCGTAGCAACGGCACTGCTCCGCCCTCCTCGACCCGGGCGACCCCTTTAATCACCAGGTAGGGGCTCAACCCTTCGACCTGGACGTCGGACTCGACCGACAGCGTCACACGCGGATCGCGCCGAATGTTCCGAAGTTTCACGTGGTCGGCGAGATGGCCGGCGACGATCTCATCCCCGTCCCAGCCAACGTAGATGCATGTCACCTGCGGAGTGCCGTCCGGGTTGATGGTGGCCAGGTGGACGAGCCGCCCAGAAGCAACAGCTGCCCGGGTGGGCTCGTCGAGTCGTATGAGGTCGTCAGCCATGGTGTTTCCTCCGGTTGTCCTGACCCGAGATTTTACTGGCCGACCCAGATCTTCGGCCGGTCAGTCGGTCCCTAACGGTGTTCCGGTGACGACAAGGAACTCGTGTGTGGCCTCGAGAAGCTCGTCAACGGCGCCGGCCGTCATGGGCCGCCAGTACAAGAACCCCTGGCCTTCGTCACAGCCCAACTGGCGCAATTCTCTCGCCTGATCCTCGTGCTCGATTCCCTCGGCCACGAGGGACAGTCCCAAGCTCCGAGCCATGGCGACGATGGCACGGAGGAGCGTCATGCCCTCCTGGGTGTCCATCGCATTGACGAAAGACCGGTCGATCTTCAGGATTCGCATGGGGAATCGTCGCAGGTAGCTGAGCGAGGAGTACCCGGTCCCGAAGTCATCGAGAGACAGTGCAATGCCGCGCTCGTCGAGCTGGCGCACGCACGAGAGAACTTCCACAGAGTCCTCGGCCAGGCAGCTTTCTGTTATCTCGACGGTGAGTGAGGAGGGATCGATGGCGTACTGCGCCAAAGCGTTGTCGATCAGCTCAACGAAGTTCCCGGCCTGGAGCTGTCGAGGAGACACGTTGACGCTGACGCTTGGAGCGATGCCAAACGCAGCTCGCCACGATTGCTGCCAGCGAACCATATCGGCGCAGGCCTCGTTGAGGACCCATTCTCCGAGCGGAACGATGAGGCCCGATTGCTCGGCGAAGGGAATGAACTCCATCGGAGGCAAGAGACCCTCCACCGGGTGTTGCCAGCGCACCAACGCCTCCAGACCTACGACGGCGCGGTCGGTGAGTCGTACGATCGGCTGATAGTGGAGGCGCAGCTCTCCGGACTTGATGGCATTCTCGAGCGCCGACCGCCGCTCGACACGAGCCAGTGCTGCCTCTTGCAGCTCGCGCTCAAAGAATCGGAACGTGCCCTTGCCGGAGTTCTTGGCGGCGTAGAGGGCCAGATCGGCCTCTCGCAGCATGTCGGCTGCACCGTGTGTGTGGTCATTTGCCGTCGAGATGCCGATGCTAACTCGGGTCGTGAGATCGCTGCCGTCCAACGAGAACGGCTGCCTGAAGGCGGCAAGGATACGGGTGGCAAGCGCCGTGAGGTCGAACTCCGCTGAAGGATCGAACTCGGCGCAGACGGCGAATTCATCGCCCCCTAGCCGGGCTGCCGTGTCGTCCTGGCGTAGGCACCCCATGAGTCGAACACCGACCTGGACGAGAAGCTCATCACCGGCAGCATGGCCGAGGGTGTCGTTTACGAGCTTGAAGTCATCGAGGTCGATCAACAGGACCGAGACCAACGTCCCCCGTCGCTGTATACGGCTGAGCGCCTGATCGACCCGATCGTTCAACAGCAAACGGTTAGCAAGGTCCGTGAGGCCGTCGTGGAAGGCACGGTGCCGCAACTCCTCCTCCAACAGTCTTCGGTCCGAGACGTCGCGCAAGGTCAGAACCACTCCATTGACGTCCGGGTCATGGGAGAGGTCGTTGGCGATCACCTCCATCTGGAGCCATCGTCCATCGGCGTGGCAGAGGCGCCACTCGGTACGGATGGGGCCCGCACGACTGCCGGCCAGCATGCTCTGGACCAGAACCGCGGCCTGGCTTGCGTCGTCGGGGTGCAGGAGCTTCGAGATGTCAAGGGTCTCGACGACCTCTGTCTTGTAACCCAGGACCACCTCTATTGACGGTGTCACGGAAGTCCAAGGCCGATCTCGCTGCGCGACGACGATCACGTCAGAGGCATTCTGGATCAGCGACCGGAACCGGGCTTCGCCCCGCCGCTGATAAAGATCAGACGCGAGCTCGACGCGATCGATGGCCACCACAAGCTGGGCCGCCACCGCGTCCAGGATCGACACGACATCAAGGGGTAACGGACCCTCGTGGGAGACCAAGATGCGATAGCGCCTCCCGCTTCGCTCCGACAACGGGATCGAACTCCATCTGTCCGCCAACCGGACCCCCGGCGGGGGAATCCCCGCCAAGCGGACCCGGGCAGGGGAGGACGTGTCGGCGTCATCGAAGAGCACCTGAAGGCCATCGAAGCCGGTCGGTTCACTCTTGATCACCCGCTCTGTCGAGCCCTCGAGCTCGGTCACCAGGCAGGCCTTGGCAGCACCACCGATCATTGCGTCCACAGCCACCACCGCGGCGACGAGGACGTCGTCGAGCCCGGTGGCAGCCACGAGCTGCCCGCCGAACTCGCGCAGGACGTGCTCACGACTAGCAAGGACCGCCTGTGCTCGGGCCAGCCCCGTAAGGCGGGCCATGACGAGCACGAACGACACAGCCGAGACCCCAGCGATCATCCCGGCATCTTTGGCTTGGCCGTCGACGAGCACGCGCCACACCAGGAGTAGGGGACCAACCAGAGTCGCCGCGCTCAACGCCAGCAGCGTCGCGCCGCTGAGTTTGTTACCGCGGGACTGTTTCTCTGTCAGCTCGTGCATGGACGGGTGCAGAGCGGCCGTGCCCCACAACACGTAGAACGCCACCCACCCCAGGTCCGTGGGTCCACCCACCTTCCAGTTGCCATGGAGTTGGATCCACCCGTAGGCACAGTCGGCGGTGAGGACTCCGACGGCGCCAAGGCTCAAGAGTCGGAGTGCAGGGTTGCGTCTCCCTCCGCCCGCGAGCAGCCGCGCAAGCATGCACAAGATGAGGAGATCGCCCAGGGGATAGGCGATGGACACGGCCTTCACGAAGAAGCTCATGTCGTGAGAGTGCACGTAGGGCTGGATCAGGTAGATCCATGACAGCAGCGCTGCTCCCAAGGCGACGATGAGGGCGTCCAGGAGCGCGCCTACGTCCGGCCCTTCGCGGCGGGCCCGCACAAGGCAGAGCAGGCCGGCTCCCAGCAGAGGATACGTGGCGAGATAAAAGACGTCTGCGAGGGACGGGAAGGGATTGTTCTCGTGCAGATAGATCGTCAGCACGTCGTACGTGATGTCACCACCGATGAATGTCCCGAGCGCCATGGCGAGAAGGATCCACGGCAGCTTGTGCCGCGGCTGATTCTTTACAGTGCCGACGATAACGGCCGCCATCGCCCCCGAGCCCATGGATCCCCACAGGAACGTGTGGTAGCGGGGAAAGAGGAAGATAAGAATCACCAAAGGCACGTTGCCGGCCAGATATGCCCAACGCGGAGCAACCTTCACTTTGCTGGCCATCACACCTTGTATCGAGCTAAAGGTATGAAATTCCCTAGGGCCGAAAGGCTCTTATGGTCCCTCGCTCATCGGGTGTAAGCGACACTTCGCCGATGGTGGGTCCCCGAATCCACTCGACAGAACGCTCGATGCCTCCACGGGTCGCGATTCGTGCGAAAGCACATCCAACCGGGGACTCGCAACGTGCCGGACACGAGTGGCACCCGGCGGTTTGATTTGGCGCAAACCGCTTGACGCAGAGAGCCCTGGGCGGACCGACTTCCGTCGGCCTCGATCCCGAGGCGAGGGCCGGCCTCACCTGGGAAAGGTTGGTAATCGGCTCTAAAGCCCCAACGCCGT
>Ga0302325_10032027_pt1 | contig 10802 bp, 5 predicted proteins | sample Palsa_T0_2_FD_201948 | JGI IMG/M metagenome (GOLD analysis project Ga0302325, IMG submission 201948) | Peat permafrost microbial communities from Stordalen Mire near Abisko, Sweden - Palsa_T0_2 | ecosystem: Environmental > Terrestrial > Soil > Palsa > Peat permafrost | place: Sweden: Abisko... | reverse complement strand
TGTACCACTACGACGGTACGCGCGCTTCGATCGATTTTCTCAAGTACGATCTGGTCGGGCTCGCCTATCGCCTCCCCGGCATCCACAAGTCGGCTGTGGTTGGTGTGGGCGGCGGATGCGACATTATGACCGCTCATCTGTTTGGCGTACCGGATATCACCGGGGTGGAACTGAAGCCCATCTTCATCGATTTACACACAAAGAATCCCATTTACAAGAACGTTTCCAATCTGACGGCTCTGCCTAATCTGAAGCTGCACGTGGATGACGGGCGCAGCTGGTTCGCCGCCACGCCCGAGAGATTCGATCTGGTGCAGATGAGCATGATCGATACCTGGGCCGCCACAGGAGCCGGCGCATTCAGCTTGAGCGAGAATGGCCTCTACACACTTGAGGGTTGGCGCGCTTTCTTGAAGACCCTCAATCCCAATGGCGTGTTCACCGTGAGCCGCTGGTACAGCCCGGAGGAGGTCGACGAGACCGGACGCATGATCGGTTTGGCGACCGCCGCATTGCTCGATACCGGCGTGAAAGATGCTCGCCCGCATCTGTTTGTTGCGCGCACCGGCAATATAGCTACCTTGATTCTGTCCAAATCTCCGTTCACCGATGAGCAGTTGAATATATTGCATGAGGCGGTGCGACAAGGGAATTTCACCGAGCTGTTGTCGCCCGGCCATCCGCCGGATTTCCCACTGCTCCGCCAGGCCATTGAAAGTCCGGACCTCGCCACATTGAATCGAGTGCTGGGTTCCACCTATCTGGACCTCACCGTGCCCACCGACTCCCGGCCATTCTTTTTCAACCAGCTGCGTATCTTCAGCGTCCAGAGCCTTGGAACCGCAGCACTGCGCAGGCTCAAAGGGGAGGTCATAAAGGGCACGAGCGTTGGCAATCTGGTTGCCTCTGCGGTGCTTATCATGATCCTCCTGATCTCGATTGTCGCGGTAATCCTCACCATCCTGGTGCCGTTGAGGAGCGCGGCACGTTCCAGTTCGCGGCCCCTTGTCGTTGCCGGCAGCCTCTATTTTTCGCTCATCGGTATGGGCTTCATGTTGGCGGAAATAGCTCTGCTGCAGTACTTCAGCGTGTACCTGGGTCATCCGATCTACTCGCTGGGCATTTGCCTTTTCGGCCTGATACTGGCCTCGGGCTTGGGCAGCCTGGCATCGGACCGGCTCAAGCTGGGCACCCGCGCGAGACTGCTCGCGTGGGGATTGTTGCTGGTGGCTTACCTGGCGGTTATGCAGTGGGCTCTGCCGCCTGTATTCCAATCCACAACAGACCATCAGCTTCCAGTGCGCATCGCGATTTCGCTGGCGGCAATCCTGCCGCTTGGTTTCCTGCTCGGCTTTGCCTTCCCCACCGGAATGCGGCTGGTTTCAGCGATCGACTCTCAGCCAACGCCATGGTTTTGGGGCATCAACGGCGCGACGGGTGTTCTGGCCTCTGTCCTGGGAATCATGATCAGCATGTCGTTCGGAATTAACGTGACCATGCTGATCTCTTCGGCATGCTATCTAATAGTCATTCCAACCAGCTTTGCTCTTTTGGGGCTACGGTCTCAAGTGGCCCAGGAGGTCGCTGCGTAATTAGAGCGGAACCAGAGTAACTGTGTCCTTACGACTTCCGCGGAGGGTCGCCGCTCCCTGATGGTCGCGTCGACTTGAATTCCGCGGTTTCGGGATACATCAACTCTGGTTCCGCTGTAGGCAGACGAACGGCCGATTTAAGGCAATATTCCAAATTGCCTTTCGGGCCAGAACGCTACTTGATTCCCACTGCCATGGAGTCGGGGCCAACCAGGTGCTCGACGCGCGTCTCCTTGAATCCCGCATCTTTCAACCAACCCATGACGTCGGCGCCGGAGTAGTCAAAGCCGCCCGGCGTCTCGATGAGCATGTTCAGGCTCATCAGCAATCCGAAAGCATTCTTCGACCGGTCGTCGTCGATCAGCGCCTCAAAGATAACCAGCGCTCCGCCCGGCGGAAGTGCATCGTATGCCTTGCCGATGAGCATGCGCTTGGTGTCGAGATCCCAGTCGTGCAGGATGTGCCCCATGGTGATGACGTCGGCCTTGGGCAGCGGATCGGTGAAGAAGCTGCCGCCGTGGAAGCGCACGCGCTCTGCGACGCCATTTTCTTCCACGTACTCCTCAAAGACCGGTCCCACCTCAGGCAGATCGAACCCTGTGCAGGAGAGGTGCGGATTCTTCAGCGCAATCTGGGTAATCAGGTCGCCCTGCGCCGGGCCCACGTCGCACACCGTTTTGTATCCGGCCCAGGGGAATCGCGCAGCAATCGACAGATTGCCGCCATGGCTGATTCCGGTCATTGCCTTGAGGAAACCCTTTAGACGCGCAGGGTCGGCATAGAGCGATTCAAACGTGTCCCCTCCTGCACCGCCCTCGCCCTGCGGCTGACCCGTCCGCAGCGCGAGAGTCAGGTTGCTCCAGTGCGGATAGAGCCGTTTGTTTGCCATCTCCAGAATGCCGCCCACGTAGGACGGCTTATGCTTGTCGAGAAAGAGATCGGTCGAGGGCGTGTTGGAGTAGATGCCGTCTTTGCGATCGAGGAATCCAAGAGCCACCAGCGAATCGAGGAAATCGCGCGACGAACGCGGATGCAGACCCAGACGACCGGTCAGCGTTGCCAGGTCTTCTGGATGCTTTGCCAGTTCGGTGAATACTTCCATCTCGACGGCGCTGAGCAGAGTCTTTGAAGCCCAGAACCCCATACCGATCTGCATAATATGTTCGGGAGTTGGCGCACCTGCGGTCATTTCGATCTCCTCGTCCTTGATCCGCTTCCATGGGGAAGTGGGTCGCTGTTCATTGATGTTGTCCGGGGAATTGCCTTCGGCATTTTTCGAAGTTCTAGGTTTCGCCGGATATCATGCAAGGCCGCCGCTCTTTAGGGTCGCGTCGGCTTGAGAGCTCCGATTTCAGATGCACCTCTTCGAAAAATGCATTTGCGAGCGGGGAAGCCGCATGGACCCTATTTATGAGCTTGCCCTGATGTTCGGTCAAAGGAGTTTACCGGGTTGGTGGCCGCGTTGGGAAGACGAATTTTCAACTGCTCGAATGACGGATCCTGCACTGCAGGGAGGGGGCAAACTTACACCCACTCCCCGCGGCGCATCAATGGCTCAGCCGTGCCCGAAGCCGTAATCCCGTCGATATCGAGCTCTGCCGAGCCGATCATCCAGTCCACATGGATCAGGCTGTCGTTTGCGCCCTTCGCGGCAAGCTCTTCGGGCGAAAGCTTGTCTCCATCGCGAAGGCAGGAGCTGTACGACTGGCCAAGAGCGACGTGTGAAGCAGCATTTTCGTCAAATAGCGTATTCAGGAACAACAACCCGCTTTGCGCAATCGGCGAGGAGTGCGGCACCAGCGCCACTTCACCCAGCCGGCGCGCCCCTGAGTCGGTCTCAATCAGCCGCTGCAGCACTTCCTGCCCTTTGCTGGCACGAGCCTCCACAATCTGGCCGCCTTCAAAGCGCACGTGAATCCCTTCAATCATCGTGCCCTGGTGCGAGAGCGGCTTCGACGCAGTGATGGTGCCCTCGGCGCGATCCTTATGCGGCGCGGAGAAGATCTCTTCCGTCGGCATATTCGGAATGCAATACACTCCGTTCCCAGCGGTGGTTCCTCCGCCAAGCCACAGGTGGTCGTCAGCAAGGCCCAGCTCAAAATTGGTGCCGGGTCCGCGATATTTTAGGGCGAAGTAGCGTTTCTCGTTCATAAGCGCCGCACGCTTCTGCAGGAGTGCATCGTGCTCCTTCCACGCCTTCAACGGATCGGGCGTCAAAATTCGCGTGGTAAAAAAGATCGCCTCCCACAGCTTGGCCAGTGCTGCATCGGGTGCGTCATCGGGGAACATCGCCGCGGCCCACGCAGGTGTTGCGCTGGCCACAATCGTCCAGTTGATGGCGTGGCGCGTAATCAGCTCGAGCGCCGGCCGGTACGATTTGGAGACAGCTCGGTTCGCCCGGCCAACTTTCTCGGGATCTTCCTTGGAGAGGAGGCCGGGATTCGCACCGGCAATCGCCAGCCGTGCAGCTCCGCTCTTGAAGGCCGCGGCCATGCCGTCATAGAGCCACCCGGCCGCTGTGTCGAAGCTCTCATCGGGGGCATTGTGATAGCGCATCAGCGCGGCTTCATCGTCGCCATAGAGCGTCGTCACCAGCGTGGCGCCTGCGCGATACGCGTGTTCGGTGATTCGCCGCGCCAGATCCACCGAGTCCAGGCTCGCTGTCATCACCAGTTCCTGCCCGGCCTTCAGACCGAGCCCCACATTCACCGCAACCTCGGCGAGCTTATCCAACCGTTGTTCGTGCACCGACTGTGCTTCTCCCATTTGTGTCCTTCGCTCCGGAATTCTTCGTTCGATTGAGTTAGTAAATTCTGAAATTGCCGCTGCAGTGCAACATGCTCATCAGATAAAGCATACCGTCGTAATACCGCTGCTCGCCCGACGGCACCGGGGCGTTCCACAGCGCTTCGACGAAAGCCTTTGAGGTTTCTCCATTCGTTGCTGCCTGGCTGGCCACCGCAGTAGTCGACAGCAGGCCCGTCCTGTTGCTTCCGCCCAGCGGCTTGCCGTCGATGGTATAGCGATCGGCAAACTTGTCGATGCCCTGCATGTAGAAGAACTTCTGGATCCTGTCGCTCAGCACGTTTTCCCGAACGTCCTTCTTCCACCATGCGAAGTCGACGCTCCAGTTGCTTGCGCTGCGCCATGAGTCATAGCTGAACGGTACCGGTCCGCCGCCCCAGTCCAGCGTTTGCGTGCCGTCAAAGTTGGCTCGCTCCGGTGTGAGTCCAGTTTCGGGACCAGTAACTCGATTGAAAAATTCCCGGCTCACGTCGGCCGCCTTCGCCCAGAACGCACGGTCCTCTTCCGGGCCCCATCGCGACCACAACTCATAAAATGCCGGCAGATGATAGCTCGGATCGGTCACGCCGCCGGGTGAGTTGGGCACGAACTTGATCATGAAGTGGTCTTCATCCACCATCGGCCCAATCTGCTCGGGAAAGTTCCCGCGCGGCATGTGAAACACCGGCACTGTTGTGCCCTTCGCCGCCGCTTCCTGTGCGCGTCGCCGATTGTTCGGGCTGGCCCACGGATGATCGGGCGGCGTGAACGGCGCATCCCCCGGATGAATTCGAAATGGGCCGGTCCCGGTCAGCACGGGATGATGCCGCATGCCGCGGAGAATCTTGTCGGCCTCGGCCTGGTAGCTGTAGATTCCGGTCCCGTTGCCCCAGCGATGCGCGGCAAAGTAAAGCGCCATCGTGTAGTACTCTTCACCATCGGGGGCCGGGCCTGTTGAGCGCGGCGTGCCATCCGTGCCCATCGACCATGCAAAGTACCCTACCGACGGGTTCGCAGGATCGGTGATGAGCATGTACGTCTTCGACCAGTTCCACAGCGCATCGAACTCGCGCTTTTTGTTGAGCTGGACGGCGATCATCATTCCGTAGCTCATTCCCTCGGTTCGAGCGTCATTATTGGCCCAATCGGTGATGTAGGCAAGCGTGCCATTCTCATTTGCGCCCGTTTCGAAGTAGAGCCGCTCCTCCTGCCCGTCGCCATGAAAAAGCTGCTGAAAGGCCTTTTCGATCTTCGCCTTCGTCTCTTGTGCGGAGTGCCCCTGTTCGGCAAACAGGTCGCGGTACTGATGCGTCTTCCAGGCTCCTGCCCCGTCGCCGGGAAAGCGAGGAATCTCGCCGAGCGGTGCGTTGACGTGCTGGGCCGGACGCGGGAAGGTGGGTGGATTTGGCGAAGACGCATTCGGTGTGTTGGCAGGGACCTGCGAATGGATAGGCCATGCAGTCACAAGAGCAGTTGCAGCGACGCCGCTCCAGCGGCGAAAACGAGGGTGCACAGAGTATGCCTTTCTTTCCCGAATCGCATTTATCGCCGATGCTTCGAGAGCGTCTCCGCGAGTGCTTCCATTCCACATTATCGAGGCTGGGCGCGTCGAGGGTTCTCTTCTGATTCGCGAGGCTCGGGACGGCTTCAATGCCGCAATCTCGGTGTGATAGCATCCGGTTCTCATAGCCAGAACGCATTCGGCGTTCAATTCAACTGTTTTCCGAGGCTGGCTGAGACCGAATGCATGAATGAAACACGATCCAACCGATCGCTGCGCCTTTTGTTCGGCGCCGTCATATTTCTCTCCTCGTTTCTGCTCTTTCTTGTTGAGCCTATCGCGGCGCGGCAACTGCTACCCGTCTTCGGAGGCTCAGCCGCCGTCTGGGTCACCTGCCTTGTTCTCTTCCAGACGGCTCTGCTTGTCGCCTACCTGTACGCTCATTGGCTGGCCCTCCGATCGAATTGGCTCGTACACACGGTCCTGCTTCTGGCCGCTGCCGGATCCGCGCTGGTTTGGACCTGGCACACGGTGGTGCCGGCCACGACACATCCGGTTCTCGATATTTTTATAGCGCTCAGCATCACCATCGGCCTGCCGTTCCTCGCGCTCGGCGCTACCAGCCCGCTGCTTCAAGTGTGGGTGGCGCGAATTGAAACCAGCGGGATTCCGTATCGGCTCTACGCGCTTTCAAACCTCGCATCGCTCCTCGCCTTGCTTGCTTATCCCACCATCATCGAGCCATATCTGACGCTCAGAGACCAGCGCATCATCTGGTGCTGCGGGTTCGCAGTTTTTGCAAGCCTTTCTGGATTCGTAATGCAAAAGACGCGTGCCGCAACTGTTACTCGTCCGAGCCTGGCTGCAATCGACGAATCTCAGATTCCCGCAGCGTCATTCACCGCCAAGCTGCTATGGGTTCTGCTGCCCATGGGAGCTGCCATGCAGCTGAGCGCCGTCACCAGCTATCTCACGGCCAACATTGCCGCCATTCCGCTGCTCTGGATTCTGCCGCTCGCCGTTTATCTCATCACGCTGATCATCGCTTTCCAATTTCCAGGGTTGATTCCGCGCGGCATTCTCACGCGGCTTCTGGTGATCATGCTTGCCGGACTCGGTTACATGCTCACCAAGTCCGATGTCTCGCTGCCCATGCGCACCGTCATTGGCTTCTTTCTTGCTGAAGTTTTCTTCGCATGTCTTTTCTGCCATACCGAGGCGTGCAACCTGCGTCCCAGGCGGGCATCGGAATCAACGCTGTTCTATTTGTTATTTGCCACGGGCGGAGCACTCGGATCGTTTCTTGTTGGCGTCGCGTCGCCGCCTCTCTTCTTGTTCAACTATGATCTGGCTCTCACATTTCTTGTAACCGCGGCGCTCGCGCTCGCCGTTACATGGTCTGGCGGCTGGCCGCAAAGGCTGTTGTGGACTACCGCCTGCATTCTTCTCTGTGTGCTGGTGGGGATGCTTTACGTGGGTTACGAACGAGGCACGCTTTTTGCCGTCCGCAACTTCTATGGCAGCCTGCGCGTGCGGCAGTCGATTTCATATCCGGGAGCCATCATGCGCACGCTCACCAACGGGACCATCCAGCACGGCACTCAGATTTTCAGCCCAGAGCTTCGCAGGACGCCGACGACTTACTACGCAGAGGACTCCGGCATCGGCCTGGCACTGCGCTTCTGTTGCGGGGATCGGCCGCGAAAGATCGGGGTGGTCGGCCTGGGCGCTGGAACCATCGCCGCCTATGGCCGTCCCGGAGATCAGATTCGCTTCTACGAGATCAATCCAGCGGTCGAACCCATCGCCCGGAATCTTTTTTCCTATCTGCGCGAGTCGCAGGCCCAGGTCACGGTTGTCGAGGGGGACGCGCGCAACTCGCTGGCGCACGAAGCAACCCAGCAATTCGATGTGCTGGTGATCGACGCCTTCTCTGGAGATGCGATTCCCATCCATTTACTCACCAGCCAGGCCGTGGCCCTCTACAAGAGCCACCTTGCACCCGGCGGGATTCTGGCCTTTCACATCTCCAACCAGCATGTCGACCTGGAGCCGGAAATTGCGCTGCTGGCCCGAAACGCCGGTCTGACGGTAAGGCGAGTTTCCACCTTTGCAGACGACGCGCGCGGTGAGTTTTCAGCTACCTGGATGCTCGCGACCGGAAACTATGAGTTTTTCTCGATTCCGGCGGTTCAGTCTGCTGCGCGCGGGCCGGTGCTCGATCCGAGGGTCCATTTATGGACCGACGATTACTCCAGCCTGCTGCCGCTGATACACTGACGAACGATCCAACCTGAGCCGAAAACGAGGACGCAGACACGATGGATCAGGAAACAAGGAAACTACCCTTCGACTATCCGCAGGATGCATTGGATCGGAAGGCTCGCTCAGAGGCGATACTCGCGGCTGAAGGTGTGCCTTTCATGTGGTGGCTCTATCCGATCATGATGAAAGACGTCAAACTGCCTTCCCAGGACGAAGTCGCATATCGAGCGCTCGCGACAATGATCGTCGCCGTTAAGGGTGAGGGTTTGGAACAAGAAACTCTTGAGAGAGTGGTTCAGAGCTATGGTCTAAAGGACCATTTTTCGCCAAAGGAGAAAAAATTCATCGAGGCCCCCGATCCTCCCCAAGCTGATCGAGTTAAGTTCTCATGGAGATACGAGGCGGGATGGGTCCTGCTGTGGGCGCTTGGATTCGTCGAAAAGCTTGAGCGTCCTGACAAAATCTGCGACGTACCCACTGCAGCCAGGTTCGTTTCCCAACGAACTACGAAAGCCTTCCTGGCAGATTCGAGACTGCGGTCGCCTGAAGAGATTGTCCAGGGCGCCGATCTGATCCTGCGCTACAACTGGGCCGTCCGTAGCGTCCGCTTGAAACAGCAGCCTCCGCCGGGAGGGCTTGATCCGGGCGTAGTTCAAGAAAGGCACCACGCATTCAATTGGCTGATTGGCTCCTTTGACACCGGATGGGACGACGTTGACACGAGCACTTAGCTCTCCCGGTGCGCCATGTCACAGGACGTTCACACTCCGGCTGTGATAGCATCCCTTTTCTCAAGCGATTGACGCCGGGCGGCTTCATCTGCTGTTCAAGTCCCCGGCGCCGGCCCTCACCTCTATGGACGAGGATCAAGGCAGACCGGGACCTGTGGCCCTCCAATCCGGCCACCTGGACGCCCCCCAGGGCGCCCGCAAGTCATCCCTGTGCCCGCCGCACTTCTCAGCTCCCGATTCCGCCTCGGGCTCAAATTTCGCTTCCGGTTTCAATTTCGCCTCGCTAAGCCATCTCAATCGAATCAACATTCCGCGCCTTTTTTCTGGCTCGGACCAGCCGAAGGCATCTGCACCACCGCAGGTGGTAGGAGAACACCATGAAAACGTACCAGGGAAGTGAGATCCGCAACGTAGCTGTAGTGGGGCATGCGCACAGCGGCAAGACAACCTTGATTTCCGCTCTGCTGCATGCCGCGAAGATGACTCCAACCCAGGGCCGCGTAGCCGAAGGAACCGCCGTGACGGCATACGACGAAGAGGAGATCGCCCGCGGCTCGACGATGCAGAATGCAACCGCGTTTGCCGAGTGGCAAGGCGTGAAAATCAACTTCGTCGACACCCCAGGCTTTCACATGTTTACCCACGAGGCCCGCGCCGCGCTGTTGCCGGTAGAGACCGCGCTCGTGGTCGTCAATGCCCAGAACGGCGTTGAGGCCGTTACCGAGAAGGTTTGGAGGTTTGCCGAGGAGTCCAGTGTTCCTCGTGTGGTCGTCATCAATCAGATGGACCACCCCAAGGCCGGTGGAGGCGGAGGGTTGAGTGCGCTGATCGACGACCTTGTCGACCGCTGGGGCCGCAACTGTGTTCCCGTCCAGTTGCCCATCTCCGATGCCAAGGGATTTCAGGGCGTGGTCGACCTGATCACCATGCAGGCCTTCTATTACACACCCGGCGGCGACGGCCGCGGCAAAGTCACTGGGGAGATTCCCGCCAGCCTGGCTGCCGACGCCAAGGCTCGGCACGAAGCCCTGGTGGAACTGGTGGCCGAAGGCAAAGATGAGTTGATGGAAGAGTACTTTGAGAAGGGAACTATTCCCGAGGAGCACTTGATCACTGCGTTGCACGAGGCCATTCGGGAAGACCGCATCTTCCCGGTGCTCTTTTCGAGCGGCGAAACAAATGTGGCGACCGACCACCTGCTCGACTTCCTTAAGGTCTACGCGCCCGCGCCGGTCGAGCGCTCGCCGATTCCCGTGCGCGTTGCAGCGCTTGCCTCTGCCAACGGAGGAGGCGACCCCGGTCTGGCGGCGGGCACCACCTTCCGAATGATCAGCGACGCGGAACCGGCGGGGCTTGTCGTGTTCAAAACTATGACCGACCCCTTTGCCGGGCGCATCTCGTTTTTCAAGGTCGTGAGCGGGGTAATCAAAACCGACGCAACCGTGGAGAACTACACCCGCCGCGGCCAGGAGCGCCTGGCGCATCTTTCCATCATGCAGGGCCGCAAGGCCGTTGAAGTGGCCGAACTCCACGCCGGCGACATCGGCGCTGTGGCCAAGTTGCGCGATACCGTCACCGGCGACACTCTGGGCGCAAAAGGGGCGGACGTGCAGATTGATCTGCATCCGCTGCCTGAGCCGGCCATGACCTACGCCATTGAGCCAAAGAGCCGCGGCGACGAAGACAAGCTCGCTCCAGCCATTCACAAGCTCATGGAAGAGGATCTGCTGATCCGCTTCTTCCGCGATCCGCAGACCAATGAATTCCTGATCGCCGGGGCCGGCCAGCCCCACATCGAGGCCATCGTAAGCCGCCTCAAGAAGCGCTATCACGCCGAAGTGACGCTGAAATCACCCAAGGTGCCCTATCGCGAAACCATCCGCAGCAAGGCCGAAGCGCAGGGCCGCCACAAGAAGCAGTCCGGCGGGC
>Ga0302325_10032025_pt1 | contig 10803 bp, 12 predicted proteins | sample Palsa_T0_2_FD_201948 | JGI IMG/M metagenome (GOLD analysis project Ga0302325, IMG submission 201948) | Peat permafrost microbial communities from Stordalen Mire near Abisko, Sweden - Palsa_T0_2 | ecosystem: Environmental > Terrestrial > Soil > Palsa > Peat permafrost | place: Sweden: Abisko... | reverse complement strand
ACTCAAAACCGTTATCGGCAGCGTGTTTCGATATCGTCATTCGATAGCGACTCCCAGTGTATCTGCTCTCCCGTTCAAGCGTCAACCCAACACCCCGAGCCGAGACGCGACCGTGAGGGAGCGTTTTCCGCGGCCTGTTTGCCGCGCAAGCGAGCGCGGCACAACGGAACCGGCTCCCATTTTCCTGAAACTTGTGGGTTGACTTCTTTCTCTCAAGCTTCTATACTTCCATTATTATAGAAATACAGAAGCGGGAGTCACCTATGCCTTCTCCGCAAACTGACGACCAGATCACTCGCTTTGCCGATATGTTCTCGGCCATGGGCACCGAGCCGCGCCTGCGCATCATGCGCCTGCTGCTTTCGGCCCACCCGGATGGTTTGGTAGTCAGCGATATCGGCGCGGATCTCGCCATCCCGCCATCCACCCTGTCCCACCACCTCGACAAACTGAAAAACGAAGACCTGGTCAAGGTGCGCCGTGAGGGCACGTATCTCTGGTGCTCGGCGAATGCGGAAGCGCTTCAGGAATTGTTGGGTTTCCTGTATGCCGAATGCTGCACCCGCAACAAAGCCGTGGAACCGCGGGCGATTGTGCGCTTGTGCCGCTGAAAGGTCGAAAAAGGAAAATCATGGAACTCAAAGAAGTAGTGAAAGAAAAATACGGACAAGCCGCCTTGCGCGTCTCCACAGGCGGAAGCTCCTGCTGTGGAGCGGGCGCCGCGCTGGATGGTTGCTGCGACCCCATCACCTCGAACCTCTATGACGCCGCGCAAACCGGCGTGTTGCCGGAAGAAGCCGTGCTCGCCTCCCTCGGGTGCGGCAACCCTACGGCGCTGGCGCAGCTTAATCCTGGCGAAACCGTTCTCGATCTGGGCTCGGGCGGCGGCATCGACGTATTGCTATCCGCCCGCCGCGTTGGCAAAGCCGGCAAAGCTTACGGCCTCGATATGACGGATGAAATGCTTGCGCTCGCGCGTGAGAACCAGCGCAAGGCGGGAGTCGAAAATGTCGAGTTTCTCAAAGGGGAAATCGAGCATATTCCGCTGCCCGATAACTCGGTTGATGTCATCATCAGCAACTGCGTGATCAATCTCTCAGGCGACAAAGATCAGGTTTTGCGCGAAGCCTTTCGCGTTCTGAAGCCGGGCGGCCGGTTCGCCGTGTCGGATGTCGTGGTGCGCGGCCACGTCCCGGATGATGTTCGACAGAACATGCTGCTGTGGGTAGGCTGCATCGCGGGAGCACTCGAAGAAAACCAGTACGTCGCCAAGCTCGCCAAGGCTGGGTTTGACGGCATCAGCATCGAGCCGACTCGTGTATACAACATCGAGGACGCGCGGGCTTTCCTGAGCGGGCAGGGAATCGATGTGGACACGCTCGCCCCACAAGTGGAAGACAAATTCATGAGCGCCTTCATTCGCGCCACTAAGCCCGCGAGTTGCTGCGCGCCGGGTTGCTGCAGATGACACGGCTCCGGCGCATAATCGCCGAAGCGGTGGGCACTGCGCTGCTGCTGGCGGCGATCGTCGGCTCCGGCATTATGGGCGAACGGCTCGCTGGCGGTAACGTGGCGATTGCACTACTTGCCAACACGCTCGCGACAGGCGCAACGCTGGTGGCACTCATCCTCACGTTCGGCCCGATCTCGGGAGCGCATTTCAATCCCGCGGTGACTCTGGCAGATGCTACTCAAGGGGGAGTGTCGTGGCGTGAAGTACCGGGCTACGTGGCGGCGCAGCTCTGCGGGGCCTTCGCCGGGGTGGCGGCGGCCAACCTAATGTTCGGCGAGCCGTTGTTCAGTGCCTCTCGCCGCGCCAGGTCCGGGGGGGCGCAGATTTTCAGCGAGTTCATTGCCACGTTTGGACTATTGGCCGTCATCTGGGGCTGTGCGCGCCTTCGCTCCTCGGCGGTGCCCTTCGCGGTTGGCGCCTACATTACCGGCGCCTACTGGTTCACGGCGTCGACTTCGTTCGCAAATCCCGCCGTCACCCTGGCCCGATCGGCAAGCGATACCTTCGCCGGGATTCGCCTCCCAGACGCGCCGGGGTTCATTCTGGCTCAGCTCGCCGGAGCAGCGTGCGCAACCGCGCTGTTTCGCTGGCTGGTACCGTCCCTGCGTAGAGACGCCGCTTCCGTAGTGGTTTCCCATCCCTCGCAAACAGAGGCAGCCTATGAACCATAAAAAGCGGGTGCTGATCCTCTGCACGGGCAATTCGGCACGCAGCCAGATGGCCGAAGGCTTGCTCCGTCACGATGCCGGCGATCGTTTCGATGTGGAAAGCGCCGGCACAAAGCCCAGCTCTGTCCGGCCGGAAGCCGTTGCCGTGATGAAGGAGCTGGGAGTCGATATTTCCGGGCATCGCTCGAAGTCAGTCCAGGAATTTGACGGGCAGAACTTCGATTACGTCATCACCGTCTGCGACAACGCGCGCGAGTCCTGCCCGGTCTTCTTCGCCGCGGCAAAGAAGCTCCATCACAGCTTTGACGATCCCGCTGCCCTCATCGCCTCAGAGCACGGCCGCCTTGCGCTCTTCCGCCGCGTCCGCGATGAGCTCCGCGGCCATCTGCGTGATTTCGCCCGCACCACGACGCTTTCGCCCCGCTCCGGCTCGTAAAGACTCGGCCTGCTTGACGCCCGTAGTTTGTCTGGATCCGGATCCTCGTGTTAGAGTAACGCAATCGACTTACTCATCCCCGTCGCAAGGGAGACCGTTATCTTGATAAAAGTTGCCATACTCTTCGCCGTCCGCACTTTCTCCCTCGCGGCTCGACTCTCCAGATGAGCGCAAAGGTTGCGATCCAGGTCCGGAATGACCTCGTCGAACTGGAGCGCGTGAATGAGGTTTTTGCCGCCTTCTGGGCGTCGAACCAGTTGCCGGAAGACGCCATCTTCGATTTCAATCTCGCGGTTGATGAGGTTTTCACGAACATCGTGCAGCACGGCTACGCCGACCAACTTGATCACGAAGTCCGTATTGAACTAGCGTTCGAGAGCGGCACAGTGTTCTTGACTGTAGAAGACGACGGCGTCCCCTTCAATCCTTTGGACGCTCCGGACGTGGATGTGACGGCGCCTTTGCGGGAGCGGGCCATTGGCGGCCTCGGCATTTACCTGGTTCGAAAACTGATGGACGGGGTAGAATACGCCCGCGCGGGAAATCGAAATCGGCTGGTCATGAAGAAGAAGGTTTCCGATGAACGTCGGTGAAACAGGGGTTGAGCAAGCAGAGATTGAGGAAGCAGTGCGTAGTATGGGACGTCCTGCATGAGTATCTTCCGCGCGTTCCGGCATTTGATTCTGGGTTTTGTGCTGATTCTTGCGGCTGGCAGCATCCTCCTGGTCTCTGACTGGAGCCAGCGCCGGGCCGGCGGACCGCTGAAGCGCGTGGCCCTTCTGCAGCATGCGTCGCAAGCTTCTCTGGATGAAGCCGTCGGAGGGTATTTGGACGCACTCGCCGATCGCGGCTTCGTAGACGGCAAGACGATCGCCATTCAGAGGTTCAACGCCCAGAACGACATCGCCACTGCTAACGCAATTGCCAGGCAAGTTGTGGATGGCGGATACGACTTGATTCTCACGGCCAGCACGGTGTCCCTTCAGACGGTCGCCAACGCGAATCGCGCGGGCAAAACCAAGCACGTCTTCGGAATAGTGGCTGATCCGTTCAGTGCCGGTGTCGGGATCAATCCAAATAACCCGCTCGATCACCCACGCTACATGACCGGCATGGGCAGCTTGGTTTCCGTCGAGGCGGCGTTCGCTCTGGCGAAAAAGTTGTATCCGAATCTCCAGAAAATCGGATTGGTGTGGAACCCGGCGGAATCGAATTCCCAGACTTTCGCGAAGGCGGGCCGGGCCGCTGCCGCCAAACTGGGACTCGACCAGCTCGAATCCAATGCTGAAAATTCTTCGAGCGTGCGTGAAGCGGCGGACTCCCTGGTTTCGAGAGGCGCCGAAGCGCTGTGGATCAGCGGCGACGTGACGGTGTTGGTGGCGGCGGATTCCGTTGTCGCGGCTGCCCGCAAGGGCCGCATCCCGGTGTTCTCTATCGTTCCGCCCAACGTCACGAAAGGCACCCTCTTCGACCTGGGCGCTAACTTCTATGAAATTGGACGGCAGGTTGGCGAGCTTGCCGCCAACGTCCTCAGTGGCACCGATCCTGCCACGGTCCCGATACTGAATGTCGTTCCCTCCAAACTGGCGGTGAATACAACCGCGTTGACGGGCCTCCGCGACGCCTGGACACTTCCGCCGGAACTGGTGGCCCGCGCGGAATTGGTAGTGGATCCAACCGGCACGCACGACAAAACGCGGAAGCATCTGCTCAAGCCCGCCGGGAAACCGACCCAGGAATAGCTCATGGAAATCACCTCGCAGCCAGTCGATGACTTCATGGAGGTTTCTCCGAAGGGCCGCTTGGACGGTTATTGGGCGGACCACCTCTCAGCGGCGCTCGAAGAAATCATGCGCCAGGGCCACCACCGCATCCGCCTCAACCTCAGGGATGTGGCCTATATCAGCTCGATGGGCGTTCGCGTTCTGGTCAGGTTCTATCAGAAGCTCGACGCGATGGAGGGCGCATTCGCAATCAGCGAGCCTTCACCGTTTGTGACCAAGACTCTCGACATGATGGGCCTTTTGAAGACGCTGATGTCCGATGCCCCACCCGCGAAACAAGAGACCGCGGTGAATCCGGTAAGGCGGCTCGACAGCGAAAACGCGAAGTTCGAGGCCTTTCCGCTGCCGTCATCCGGCCGCATGCAATGCCGCGTCGTAGGCGACGCTGGGCTCCTCGCAAACTGCGGATTCCGCGACAACGATTGCCGCGCGCAACTGTTCCCCGAATCCTCGGTTGCAGTGGGCCTGGGCGCTTTCGGGGCCGGCTTCGCGGATTGCAAAGACCGCTTCGGCGAGTTCCTTGCCGTAGCGGGCGCTGCGGCCTGCCTACCGTCCGACGGCTCGAACGTTCCGGATTACGTGCTGAGCCAGGGCGCTCTGGTTCCGGAAATGCAGGTTCTGTACGGCCTGGTTTGCGAAGGGTCCTTCTCATCGCTCGCGCGCTTTGACGCGAAGCCCGCGATGGGGGTGATCGGTTTGTCGGAACTACTCCGAACCGCGCTCGAGATCGCAGGCGCTGACTCGGCTTGCGTCGTCATTGTGGCGGAATCGGCGGGGTTGGTGGGAGCCAGCCTGCGAAAGCCCCCTGTGAACGGTGACAAGAGCGCGAGCTTTTTCTCCCATCCGGGGATTCGGAATTGGCTGTCGTTCACGACCGAGCGGGCGCATACCCGCGCGCTGGCCGTCGTGGCGGGGGTCGCATCCAAGGCGCCCGATGCGATCCTGCAGCCCCTGGTCCGGCCAATGCAGGGACCGCTATGGGGTCACTTTCACGCTGCTCCCTTCTCCTATCGTCCCTTGCAGCGCGGGATGATCGACCTCACAAAGACCGTGCGGTCTCTGTTTGAAGGAGAGACTTTGCTGGGATTGATGCACTTGATCGGCGACGACCGCGAATTGAGCGGCGCTTCCGAGAGTGAGTTTGTGCGCGGAGCCTGCTGGGTTTCCCCGATCGCCGATGCCAAAGGGGACCGCGGATGAGCCTGCTGATCGGCGCAGTTACTATCGGATTAATTCTCTCGCTGCTCGCTTTAGGAGTTTTCATCAGTTTTCGTATCTTTGCGTTTCCCGATATCACGGCGGAGGGCTCAATCACCCTGGGCGCAGCGGTGGCGGCGATCTTCCTGGTGCATGGCGTCAATCCCTGGATCGCCACCAGCATCGCCATCGTCGCCGGCGCGCTGGCGGGGGCCACCACCGGGGTTCTTCACACGCGCTTCAAGATCAATGGGCTGCTTTCAGGAATCCTGGTCATGACGGCACTGTATTCCATCAATCTTCACGTCATGGGCCGCAGCAATATTCCTTTGCTTTCCGCCAGGACCGTCGTCACGGAAGCGCAAAACATCCTCGCGAGCGCGCTCCGCGGCCGGGAGAGCGTAAGCGTGGGCGGGTGGGCAGTGAGTTCGCACGATGCTTCCCTACTGTTGTTCTTCCTCGCGATCGCGGCGGCCGTCGGCGCAGTTCTTTTCGTGTTCTTAAGGACCGATCTCGGCACAGCTATGCGCGCCACCGGCGACAACAGCCAGATGATTCGCGCCTTGGGCGTCAATGACGGGAACATGATGGTGCTCGGCCTGGCAGTCTCGAATGGCTTGATTGCGCTGGCCGGAGCTTTGTTATCGCAGTATCAGGGCTTCGCCGACGTGCAGATGGGAATCGGAATGCTGGTGTGGGGCCTGGCGAGCGTCATCATCGGCGAAGCGCTGGTGGGCGTGAAGCAGTTGGGATTGTTGATCACCGGAGCCGTGATGGGCTCAGTCCTTTTCCGGCTTCTGGTAGCGATCGCCTTGCGATGGGGTCTCGATCCGAACGACCTGAAACTGATCACGGCCGGGTTCGTTTTGGTGGCGCTGATTCTGCCGGCGCTCCTCGAGAAGGCCAAGCAGAGAAAGGCGTCCCATGCTTGACGTCCGTGAAATCCGCAAGACCTTTAACGCCGGCACCCCGAATGAAGTCCGTTCGTTGCAAGGCGTGGATTTGGCCCTCGATGAGGGATCGTTCGTCATCATCATCGGGACGAACGGTTCCGGGAAGTCGACTCTCTTGAATGCCGTTGCCGGCACTTTCTTCGTGGATTCCGGAAGCATTAACCTAAGCGGCCAGAACGTCACCCGTTGGCCGGAGCACCGCCGTGCCTTGATGATCGGTCGCGTGTTTCAGAATCCTTTCAGCGGCACTGCGCCGAACCTGTCGATCGCCGAGAATCTGGCCTTGGCGGCCCGGCGCGGCTTGACCCGTGGTCTGGGTTGGGCTCTCAACCCTCGTCTGAACCAGCAGATGCGGGATACCGTGCACGGCCTCGGCATGGGCCTGGAGAATCGTCTGGACAACCTCATCGGCAACCTCTCCGGAGGCCAGCGCCAGGCGCTCACGCTGCTCATGGCGACGTGGCTCAAGCCCAAACTGCTTCTGTTAGACGAGCACACTGCGGCGCTCGACCCAAAAAGCGCAGACCAGGTGATTCAGTTGAGCGACCAGATCATCCAGCGCGACAAGCTCACTACGCTGATGGTGACCCACTCGATGCATCAGGCCGTAAATCTGGGTGACCGGCTCATCATGATGCATCGCGGACAAATTCTTCACGACTTCCGCGGAGCAGAAAAGCAGCGCTTGCGGGTGGACGACCTGATGAGGCGCTTCGAGGACGTCCGCCGCGCCGATCTGCTGGATGAAACCGCGGCAGAAATGCTACAGCGAAAGTACGTTTAAGGTTAATTGCGGCCGTGGCTAGGCCGATGAATTACTTCACGACGCTACACGAAGGGTACGCTGAACTTCGCTGGGCAAGGTGAGTCTCTGGAACAGGCGCGCTGGATAAACGTAGTCCTCACCCGATTCGTCAACAACCCGGATGAGATCGTTCGCTTCCGCATCGGTGTCAGGCACCACCGCATACAATTTCCTGGCTTCAAGCGATGCGCCGAAGCCGGCATTTCGTATGCACACGGCAAAGCCTTCCGTTTTGATTCGCCGAGATCGCATTATTAATACGCCTTTGCGATGACCACGCGGCGGTCCACTTCTTCCCCTGTCACCACGCACTTACCGGCCCCGTCGAATTCGTCCACCAACGGAAGGCAGCGCACGGTTGCTTTGAATTCCTTCAGCCGTGCATCGCACGCCGGATCATCCTTCAGGTGAGCCATGACGAACTTCCCGCCGCCTTTTTCCGCCGTGACGTCGCCCAGAATAGCCTCCACCTCGCCGAGCGAATTCGCGAGCACCGTATTTTCCTTCAAACGCGCCTTCGACGCGGCATATAGACTCGCCTGCATGGCCTCGAGCGTCTCCGCCAACTTCGCCGCCGCCGAAGCCTGCGGCACTACTTCCTTAACGCCCGTGTCGCGGCGCTTCAGGACAACGTTGCCCGACGCCAGGTCGCGCGGCCCCAACTCCACCACCATCGGAACTCCGCGCCGCTCCCAATGGAAAAATTTCGCGCCGGGCGATTGGCCCTCGCGATCGTCAACCTTCGCGCCCAGTTCTTTCGCCATGCGGTGCGCCGCCTCGAGCACCTTGCCTCGCTCGTCGTCCTTTCGATAAATCGGCACCACCACCGCTTTCACCGGCGCCAGCCGCGGCGGCAGCACCAGGCCCTTATCGTCCGAGTGACTCATCACCAAGCCGCCAATCAGCCGCGTGCTGACGCCCCAACTGGTCTGCCAGACGTAGTCGAGCTGTCCTTCCTTGTTCTGGAACTTCACGTCAAACGCTTTGCCGAAATTCTGGCCCAAGTCGTGGCTGGTGCCCGCCTGCAGCGCCAGCCCGTTCTGCATCATCGCCTCAATCGAATAGCTGCGCACGGCTCCTGCAAATTTCTCGGCAGTGCTCTTTGCGCCTTTGATCACGGGCATCGCCATCACGTTCTCGGCGACATCGGCATAGATATCGAGAATCCGCAGCACTTCTTCGAGCGCTTCTTCATGGCTGGAATGGGCTGTGTGTCCTTCCTGCCAAAGGAATTCCGTCGTTCGCAGGAAAAGGCGCGTACGCAATTCCCAGCGCACGACGTTCGCCCACTGATTCATCAGCAGCGGCAGGTCGCGCCAGCTTTGAATCCACTTGGCAAAGAAGTGGCCGATGATTGTCTCCGATGTCGGACGGATGACGTATGGCTCTTCGAGCTCTTTTCCGCCCGCAATGGTCACTACCGCCAGTTCCGGCGCAAACCCTTCGACGTGCTCCGCTTCTTTCTGCAAAAAACTCTGCGGGATGAGCAACGGGAAATATGCGTTCTGATGGCCGGTGGCCTTGAAGCGGTTGTCCAGTTCGCCCTGCAGCAGTTCCCACACGGCGTAGCCATTCGGCTTGATCACCATGCAGCCTTTGACGATCTCGGCCGGCTCGGCCAGATCGCCTTTGAGCACGACGTCCTGGTACCAGGCCGCAAAGTCCGCCGCCCGTGAAGTGATGGGAGATTCAGCCATAGGTCGGAAAAGTGAGAGTGATCAAAAGACTAGGGTACGACGGCGGGTCAACACGAAGCCTGGCAGGTTATTTCAATTATTGTTCGAAGATGGCGGGGTTTTGCCAATGGGAGGGTCAACAAAAGACACCGAGAGTGAGTGGCTTCTTGCGAGGGGTGGGCAAACATTCATAGCGCCGGGACTACCGGGCCCCGCTCTCGCTGAGCCCGGCTTACGTCCCAAAGCTTCTCAATTTTCGAAACACCGTCTTGAGATCCGGTATCTGACTTCAAACTATTGGCCCGAATTCATGGGAGCGGCGCCTTCGAAAATGATCCTGGTCTTAGTGCCTCCCAGGTCAATCTCTTTCAAATTCGTTTTGCTCCTGTACGTCAGCTCGGTAACCGCGAACTTGTTGGATGCGGTTTCCTCTTTCGCGGGCACTTCGATGGATTCCTTGCCGCGTCTTAAAACTGCGTTTCCGTTTTCCATTGAAACCTTGTATTCGCCGGCCCGGAGTGTTTTCCCTTCAATTACTGAATCCTGATCCACGTTCACCTTAAAGGTGTTGCCAGCCGCGAAGGCCACTGAACCAAGAACCAGGAAACTCAAAAGTAGCGTCTTTTTCAAGATATTTTCTCCTTACACCCAATAGATGCACGCTCACCCGGCGGCGGCGCGAAGAAGAAATGAAGTTTGTTTAAGAGTACGGGCCAGAGCTGACCCGGTGCGAACGCCCCGTTAGATGCTTACCTGTCCCACTAAGGTGCGGATACAAGAGCTACTCTCCCTAAACGTCCCCCTAGCAAGCTCACGAGCAACGCCGCCCTCAATGCCGACATGGACGATCTGTTCCACCGGATAGTGTGGAACGGGGTCCAATAACGTTCGGTTGCCCTCAGCCCCGCTGGCATTCGGCGGCAGACCCTCATCCGGCTGCCCGCTACCATAGCAGTTGGGGATCTCAAGTGAAAGCACTCGTCAAAGCGCGCGCCGAGCCCGGCTTGTGGCTCGAAGATATTCCCGAGCCCACCATCGGCATCAATGACGTACTGATCCGCGTCCACCGCACCGGAATTTGCGGCACCGATGTCCACATCTACGACTGGGATTCCTGGGCCCAACAGACCATCCCCGTGCCCATGGCGATCGGCCATGAATTCGTCGGCGAGATCGTCGCCGTCGGTTCGAACGTCATCGATTTTCATCCCGGCGAGCTGGTCTCGGGCGAAGGCCACGTCGTGTGCGGACGCTGCCGCAACTGCATGGCCGGCTATCGCCACCTGTGCGCGCACACCTCCGGAGTAGGCGTGAACCGGCCCGGCTGTTTCGCGGAGTACATCGCTTTACCCATGACCAACCTTTGGCGCCACGATCCGCGGGTGGACCGCGATGCAGCCGCCATCTTCGATCCCTTCGGCAACGCCGTGCATACCGCGCTGATGTTTAATGTGCTGGGCGAGGATGTCCTGATCACCGGCGCGGGGCCCATCGGCATCATGGCCGCGGCCGTGGTCCGCCACGCCGGCGCGCGTTATGTGGTGATCACCGACGTCAACGATTACCGCCTCGATCTGGCGCGGAAAGTGAAAGTGGATTTGGCTCTGAACGTGAAACACGACTCGATCGCCGGCGCTCAGAAAACATTGGGCATGCGCGAGGGCTTCGACGTAGGCCTGGAAATGTCGGGAAACCCGTCGGCGTTTCGCGAAATGATTACCAATATGGCGCACGGCGGGCGCATCGCCATGCTGGGTATTCCGGCGCAGGA
>Ga0302325_10032024_pt1 | contig 10803 bp, 6 predicted proteins | sample Palsa_T0_2_FD_201948 | JGI IMG/M metagenome (GOLD analysis project Ga0302325, IMG submission 201948) | Peat permafrost microbial communities from Stordalen Mire near Abisko, Sweden - Palsa_T0_2 | ecosystem: Environmental > Terrestrial > Soil > Palsa > Peat permafrost | place: Sweden: Abisko... | reverse complement strand
CTCAACGATCGTGGTTGCGGGGGCTGTTTCGGGTCTCTGCCTTCGATTGATGCGCTGTCCGAATTTCAGACGCTCGACAGCAACTACTCGCCCGACTATGGGGTAGGCTCAGGCGGAGTCATCCTCATGGTGATCAAGTCCGGCACCCACGACTTTCACGGCGGCGTGTACTACTTCAACCGGAATGAAGACTATGACGCCAATAATTATTTCACCAAGCAGGCCGGCCAGGCGAAGCCCGAGTTCCGGCTGAACGAACCCGGCGGCAACATCGGTGGTCCACTCTTTATTCCCCACATCTATAACAACTCTCGCAAACGGACATTCTTCTTTGTGAATGAAGAGTGGCGCAGGTTGATTCAAGGCAGTGCGCCGCACACTCAAAATACCATCATGGCCAGCAATTTTCCGACAGCGGGAGCGTCCTTGGTCTATACCGTTCCCTCTGGCGGAACGGCGCCGATAGTGCCGGCCACCAGTGACCCGGCCAAGCTTTTGCTCTACCAGGGTGACGGTCTGACCGCTGGACAAACCTTCCATGGCACCAATACGCCAACTTGTACCGTGACTTGCATCATCCCCGCCAACCTGATCGACCAGAATGCAGTCCTCCTACTGAATGCGGGCACCTTCCCCAAGCCAAACCTTGGCACCGATCAGTTCATCTCGTCGATCCCGGCGCCGGTCAATGTGCGTGAAGACGTGGTGCGCATCGACCACACAATCAACAGCAAACTTCAGTTGATGGGCCACCTGCTCCATGAACCAAACACGCTGAGCTTTTTCCCGCCGCTATGGGGTGACAGTAACTATCCGACCGTAGGCACGGCCATGCAAAATCCGGCCTGGTCTTCGGTCATCAAACTCACCCAGACGATTTCGCCGAACTTGCTCAATGAAACCGCTTACCTTTACAGCGGCAACAAGATCACCCTTACTCCCATCAACGGTCCAGGCGGCACGTTCGTACAGCCCAGTGGATGGTCAGCCACCAGCTTCTTCCCGGTTGCCAACAATATAGGCAGCCGCCTGCCGGAAATCCAGCTACAGGGCACGCCGCTGAATACAACCTGGAGCCCAAGCTACTTTCCCTGGAAGAACGGCTACGAAGGTTTCCAGTGGAGAGACGATCTTTCCTGGTCCAAGGGTGTACACCAGTTCAAGTTTGGATTCAGCTGGTTGCACGACTACAAAAACCAGCAACTGCAGGCCAATACCCAGGGAACAGCTGTGTTCAACTCGAGTTCCTTTTCCAAGGATTCGTATGTCAACTTCCTGCTCGGCGACGCTAGCAGTTTTGAGCAACTCAACTATCTGTTTGGTAAACACTGGGTCAACAACAACTACGGGTTTTACTTCAATGACAACTGGCACGTCGTTCCCCGGCTGACCCTTAACCTCGGCCTGCGTTACGACGGTTTGCCGCATGCCTTCGAACGATATAACCGATTTTCGAATTTCGTTCCAGCGTCTTATAGCACAGCAGCCGGGAATCCTGTGACGGCGGCCGGCACACTCAATCCCGCGTCGCTCACGCCTTTCGAAGGCACGCCGTTTTATCTCAACGGCATCGAGTTAGCCGGTGTCAACGGTTTCCCCCGTGGAAACGTCCAGAATAAATACAACACCTGGGAACCGAGACTCGGTTTTGCCTACGATCTGACTGGAGATGGAAAGACAGTGGTTCGCGGCGGCTTTGGAATGTTCTTTGAACGTGTTCAGGGCAACGATGTGTACAACGCCGCTTTGAATCCGCCCTTTGCGTACCAGCCTACCGCCACCAATGTTTATTTCTCCAACCCGAATACCAGCGCCTTGACTGGAGCAACAACGTCTCAGACCTTTCCCTCCAGCTTGTTCAATCTGGAGTACAAGTATTCGCCTCCCGGGACCGCAAATTACAGCTTTGGAGTGCAGCGGCAACTCGCCCCGTCGGTGGTCGGGGTGTTCCAGTACGCCGGCTCTGTAGGTTGGGACCAGAGCGACGACCGTGCCATCAATACCTTGCCCTTGACAGACCCAAACAACGCAGCCAATCCCTACGACCTGCGGCAGGGTGTTTCTAACGGCTCGCTGAACGCGAACCTGTACCGAATCTTCCCCGGCTTTAGCTCGATTCAACAAGAGGAGAACGAAACTAATTTCAGCTACAACTCGCTCCAGATTGGCGTGCGCATGGAGAACCAGCATGGGCTTACCACCCAGGTGGCCTACACCTATTCGCATGAGATCGATGAGGTCACCAACGATCTCGGCTCAGTCTCAAATCCGTTTAACCCGGCCTATGACCGAGCGTCTGGATCCTTCGATCAACGTCATATCCTCAACGTGAACTACATCTATAACCTTCCATTCTTCGCCCACAGCTCAAACCTGGCGGAGCGCACAGCCCTTGGAGGTTGGGAGTTCTCCGGCGTGACAGTTTGGCATTCGGGGTCGCCGCAATATGTTCAATATACCGGCGGCACCGACACTCTCGGCCTGGGCGGCGGCGATATTGAGAATCGTCCGGACCTGGTGGCGCCGGTCTCCTATCCAAAGAAAGTCGGGGCATGGTTCAACGGTAAAGCTTCTTTTGCAGATCCAGTCGCTCCCTGGAATGGCGGCCCGAACCAGGGCTTTGGCAATGCCGGAAGAGACGCGGTCGTGGGACCGGGACTCGTCAACTTCAATTGGTCTTTGTTCAAAAATATTGCAATCAAAGAGGCAGGTCCGAGCCTGGAACTGCGGTTCGAATTCTTCAATGTGTTTAACCACACGCAATTTAACAACCTTGATCTGAACTCCGGGGACCCGAACTTTGGAGCGGTCACCACCGCATACGATCCTCGCACCCTGCAACTGGGCGCGAAGTTCAAGTTCTGAGTTCCCGCCTGCTCTACGATGAAAGGGCGCCAATGCCTGTCGGCCTTGGCGCCCTTTTTATCTTTGGATAAGTTACCGGCCTGGCTTCGATCCGCTCCTCATCGCTGGTAGTGCCGACTTGGTGATGCCCTGGCCTTCCTTGATCGTCACCAGTTGGTTTGCCTCGACACCCGGGAAGTGCTCGATCAAGCCGTTGGTCCAGTGAATCTCCAGATCAGCGTGGCTACTCGAGCCCAGCCCGAAATGAAGCCGGCGATCGCTTACCGAATAGAAGCTGGATTGTGCCATCACCGCCTGAGCCTGAAGCTTGCCCCCATACCGGGCCAGAACCCTGGAGCCGATCGCACTGCGGTTGGACTTTGTCCCCACGAGAAAAACCTTGAGCCAGTTACGATTACCGGTCACATCGTTTCTGAGAAGAGAGGGCGGCTCGTTCAAATTGATGATCACCATATCGACGTCACCGTCGTTATCAAAATCGCCAAACGCACAACCGCGGCTGCAGTGGAGCGCGGTGATTCCCGGTCCCGCTTCGTCAATCAACTCTTCAAACTTTCCGTTGCCCAGATTGCGGAAAATGAAACGGGGTGTCTTCAGCGGGTATTCAGGAAACTGGGCTTCTACTTCGGGATAGACAGAGCCCGTGACGACCGCGAGATCTGGCCAGCCGTCGTTATCAAAATCGGCAAAGCCGGTTCCCCAGCAAATATACCGGGTCTCCACACCGAAGCCTGCGGCAAGTGTCACATCCGAAAAGCCTGCGGCGCCGTCGTTGCGATACAGCGCGTTGGTGTCATCGGAGAAATGTGTCTTGAAAATATCGAGGTTGCCGTCCAGATTGTAATCTCCGACCGCGACCCCCATTCCCGCCTGCTCGGCTCCATCCGCGCTGAAGGCTATACCCTGCTCGGCGCCCTCCTCCGCGAAGGTTCCATTGCGTCGATTGTGAAAGAACAGGCTGGGGGTGGAGTCGGAAGCTACGTAGATATCTGACCAGCCGTCGTTGCTGAAGTCGGCAGCGACGCTGGTCATCGAGTAGGTGCGTTGGGCTTTGGCTATACCGCTCTCCTGGGATACATCGCGAAACGTGCCGTCGCCCTGATTCCGGTAGAGGTAATTTCGCGGCATGGGTAGCCCGCGCGGTCCGCAGTTGACCGCGACGCCCTTGAAATTGCAGTAGGGGTTGGCTCCCGGTTTGGGCAACCGTTCCAGTTGCAGATCAACGTAATTGGCTACGAAGAGATCGAGGTGGCCGTCGCGATCGTAGTCCAGAAAAGTGCAGCCCGATCCCCAGCGGGTATTGCCTTCGTAAAGCAGCCCCGCCTGCCGGGTCACGTCGGTAAACGTTCCGTCTCCATTGTTGCGGTAAAGAACATTCTGGCCGTAGTAGGTAATAAAGATATCTTCGAAACCATCATTGTTATAGTCGCCCACGGTGACGCCACTGGCCCAACCGGTGCGGAGCAGCCCTGCCTTTTCTGTGACATCGGCAAACGTTCCATCACGATTATTCTTGTACAGGCGGTTGCTGGAGCCGGGAACGGGCTCGTCCATACGCGTCCCGCAAAGCACGAAAATATCCAGCCATCCATCGTTGTCGTAGTCCAGGAAAGCGACACCGCAACCCACCGTTTCGACAATATAGTTCTTGTGCGTGAGGCCGCCATAGATGACCGGAGCTGTGAGGCCGGCCTGCGCAGCCACGTCTGTGAAATGGGCGAGGAATGGTATACCGGAGGGTTTGCCTCGGGGCAGCGGCTTTACGTTGCGGGTGGTCACGCCCTGGGCGAAGGCCAGCGTTGACGCGCTGGTCATCCATAAGAAATCACGGCGCGTAATGGGGGTTCTGGATTTGCTCATTCTGGTTGAAAGTTTGATGCTGCCTCTAGGAAATCATAGCGCCCGCAATCGATGCCTGTTTATTGCGGTTCTGCGGGAGGAGCGTCGCCAGACACTTTCTGGATCAGCGAATCGTCTGTCTTGCTGTGCAGTTCCTTGGTTCTGGCAAATTCCTGAGCTGCCTTTTGCTTTTGCCCCAGGAGCGTGTAGAGTCGTGCGAGGCGATAGTGAGCATCGGGTTGAGTGGGGTCGAGCTTTACGGCACGCTCAAAAGCAACAACGGCTTCCTGGTTCTTATTTTGATCGGCGTAGATGCGGCCAAGATCGAAGTAAGCCAGCCGCAGGTCATTCTGCAATTGCATGGCTTTCGTGATGAGTGGTTCGGCCTTTTCGTTGTCATTGGTGCGCAACGCGATGTCGCCCAGATAAAGGTATGCCTGCGCGTAGCCCGGGTTGTTCCTGACCTCCAGCTCCAATTCCGGCAGCGCCTTGTCATACTCCCCCTTCTTGAAATATAGGTAGCCCAACTCGAAGTGAAGCACTGGTTCGTTGGGAGAGATAGTGGCTGCGGCCTCGAGCTCCTTGATCGCATCCTCTGTCTTGCCCATACCGTCCAGCGCTTCGGCCAGCAGCATGTGCGCTTGTACCGCGTCCGGGTTCGCTACCAGGATGCTCTGGAACTCGGCCAGTGCACAGTCATATTTGTGACTCCACAGACAACTCTGAGCAAGCACATTGTGAAGTTCCAAATTGGAGGGATCCTTCTGGCTTGCCTTTTGCAGATACGGGGTGGCCATGGAGTACTGCCGCAGACCGTAATAGCTCATGCCCAGGAGAAGCGTGCTGCGGGTGTCCTCTGGCTTGAGCCTGGCCACCGTCTTAAACGCCGGGATCGCCTGGCTGAAATGTCCTTGCTTGAACTCGGCGGCGCCTAGACTAAAGGCGACCTCCGGTTGTTTTGGGTCCAACGCCAGCGACCTGTGATACTCCGCCGTGGCCGCCTCGAACTGCCCTTGTTGTGCCAGTGCCACTCCCAGGTTGCTATGCACCACCGGGTTGTTCGGATCGCGTTTTTCCAATTGACGCCACAGTATTTCCGCGTCGTGAAACCTGCCCGCTCGCATGAAGTCGAATGCCTGCCTGGCGAGATCATCCTGTGCATGCAAAGGGAGGGCCGCCAAAAGCAGGGAGACAAAAATCCATCGCATACAGTTCGTCTGCACCCTGCGGAGCGAGTTCTCTGCCAGCGACATCATCCCTATCGGATTATCACGGAACCCGACCGTGATTGGAAGCGTCCGGCCCAGTCACGAACCAGTGCTAGGTCAACGTGATCGTCAAGCGCGTCACAGAAGAGGGCGGCAAGGTGAATTGCACCACCTTGCCTGCAACTGTCGCCGTCGCCTTTTTCGTTACCACCGCGTCTGGCTCTTCGAAGGTATTGTGTTCGTGGACGTCTCCTCCGCCCAGCACCTCGGCCTCGGCTGAGGCGGCGCTGGCGTCCCCTCTTAGCCTGATTTGCGCCGGGTGAGACTCGGTCAGGTTAGGGTTCACCACCGTCAGCGTCAACACCTTCCCGGTCACCGAAGCGGAGCCATTCAGTCCCCAAAGGCGTGCCTCAGGGCCACCGACAATGGCTTCGTCTCCAGTAGCGCTGAGCTGCTTTTTGATTGCCTGGCGCGGGAACGAGATATCCGGCACCGAGAATTGTACGCGTACCGCCTGGCCGCCCTGGTGGCCCTTGTACATGTCGAAGACATGGAAGGTCGGTGTAGTAATGAAGTGCTCCTCGTGGGAAAGGAAGAGCGAGTCAATGCAATTGATGAGTTGGGCGCAGGCCCCGATGGCAACCTTATCCGGATGGCGGTTGAAGGTATCGAGTGTGAGCGCGGTCATGATCGCGTCCCGAACGGTCAGCTGTTGTCCCAGCACATGCGTGGGGTCGAGCTTTGTATCGCTGAAGCGATACCACGGCCCGTATTCATCGACCACCAGCTTGACGCGATGGGTGCGATCGTAGACGCCCATTGCCGTCCAGTGGTCGAGCATAATCTTCTCCATTCGGTCAGCGAGTTGGTAGCCGGGATATACATCCTGGTTTACAAACTTGAGCGCCTCCGGCAGGTCAGTGTAGTAGTGCATTGACCATCCGAAGGGAGGTTTGACATCGCGGTCCGGAGCAAAAATATTTTCGAAGAACCGCGTCGTCCAGTCCACATCGTCCTGGTTCGGACCTGAGGCAATCAGCTTCAGGTCAACGCCATAGCTTGGCAGCCAGGACTGATAGCGGCGATACTCGCTGGCGTACTCTTCGGGGGTGAAGTTGCCGCCGCAGCCCCAGCTCTCGTTGCCTACACCCCAATACTGCACGTTGTAGGGCTCGGCTGAGCCGTCAGCCGCGCGGACGTCAGACCAGGTCGTGCTGCCTGCCGGCGAATTGCAGTACTCGACCCACTGGTCGAACGTATAGGCGTTCAGACTGCGAACGTTGGCCGCAAGATAGGGCTCAGCGCCCACGAGCTTACAGAAGCGCACAAACTCGTCGGTGCCGAACTGGTTCGGGTCGTAGCTAGGTAAACCTTTTCTGGGTAGACCCTTTGAATCGGGATCGTCGACCCAGAAATCCGTACGGCGGGGACGCTTATCTTTCGGGCCCACACCGTCGCGCCAATCGTAACTATCAGCAAAGCAACCGCCCGGCCAACGCACCGCCGGCGCCTTAATCTGCCGCATCTTCTCAACGAGTGCGGTGCGAATGCCACCCGTATTCGCGATCTTCGATTTTTCGCCAACCCACACGCCGTCGTAGATGACCGCTCCCAGTTCCTCTGTGAAATGGCTGTAGATCAGCGGTGAAATGGTCCCAAGTGGTTCGTCGAGCATAATCTCGATCACGGCGTCGTCAGACACTGTTGCGGAAGGCAGGTTGCGGGAGAAGAGAAAAGCGGACCCTGCCAGTGCGCCGGTTTTCAGGAAGCTACGTCGTTGCATGCTCGTCCTCGAAGAAGAGACCCTACCGGAGTGTAGGGGGGATCTGTCGCCGTATGAGAAAACATTTACTCGCTCATGTCAATCGCTCCGTACCGGCCGTCTTTTATTCGCTGGCGCCGTTTTCCAGGAGCTGTCGAGCTGGACTAAAATTCTCCATTAGTCTTGCGAGGAGTTCTCGCGATGCGGAAGTTTGCAATCCTGTTGTTGCTGGCGGGAATCGCGCTACCGGCGTGCGCGCTCAAGCGCATTACGGTAGAAGAGTTGCAGCATGTGCTGGCCGCATCGCAGGGCAGGCCGGATGCAGAGTTGGCCCAGCAACTGTTCAATCTGGAATTGACAGAACGGTTGAACGGGGCCAACTTCGCCCGCTGGGAGACGCAGTTGCCCGGTCCCAGGAGCCGGCAGGCGCTGATTGCGCTAGCCGACATGTCGGCATTTCTCAATCTGCCGGCGACGGAGCTTCCTGGCACCGCCGCACCGGATTTCGCGGAGCAGCGCCGGATGATGGCTCTGACCGTGGACTATGCCGGCAAAACCATTCACCAGCTGCCCAATTTCTCCTCAACGCGCGTCACCACCAGCTTTCAGGATAGGCCGTGGAAGTATGAAAAAGCGCAGGGTGGACATATCCGGGATCAACCGTTACAGCCCGTCGGCGCACAAAGCGCCGCCGTCGTTTATCGCCATGGCGAAGAAGTGATGCAATCGAGCGCGACCCAATCCGGAGCGGGTCTCGAGGGTCTAACCACCTCGGGAGAGTTCGGACCCATCCTTTTGACGATGCTGCTGGACGCTGCCCGAAGCAAGTTGGCCTGGAGTCACTGGGAGCCAGGGCCGACTGGCCCGGTGGCCGTCTTCCGCTCAACAGTACCCGAGGCCAAGTCGCATTACCAGGTGGCGTATTGCTGTATCCACAAGCCGAACGGGGACCATGTCTATTTTCGGCAATTTTCCGGCTACCAGGGAGAGATTGCGATCGACCCCTCCACTGGAACGATCTTTCGCCTGGTTCTCAAAGCAGACTTGAAGCCAAGCGATCCAATTGTCCAGGCCGACATCCTGGTGGAATACGGCCCAGTGGAGATTGGGGGCAAGACCTATATCTGCCCGTTGAGGGGCGTCGCCCTTTCGCTGCAATTGGAAGCAGATCCGATATCGGGTCCATCCTCGCCAGCTGCACCGGGGCCCTTACAAACGCGGCTGAATGACGTTGTCTTCGAGCGATATCACTTGTTTCGGGCAGAAGCGCGGATGCTTCCTGGGACCAACGAGAATGCGGCGAGAGATCCGTCTGCTCCTGCTCCTGGGAACGGAGAAACCCCGGCCACGCCAGCCGCGGGCGGGAATCCAGTTCCGTCCCCGAGTCCGCCAGAAAATGCGGCGCCCAGGCGTTAAAGGAAGGCACTGCCCGTGCGACTACCTCGGGGCGGGTGGGCCAGCCGGTGCTGTTGCCGGCCTTACCGGTGCGCTCGCCGGGTTGCCGACAGCTTTGGCGTTTCCGGGTCCCCCAACTGGCTGTACGACCGGGAGCCTTTGATCGACTGGCGGCAGAGGAGGAAAGGGTGCATGCGGCTCCGTCTGATACCAAAAGGCAACCGAGTAGTAGTTGTCGGAACGATGATTGGCGTGGCCGTGCTCGATCGTGGCCTTGAACGATTTCCTGAAAGTGATCGGGGCGTCGAGGTGAAAACGGTAGACGCTCGACCGGCTTCCCGCCAACTCCGGGCCGACTACGGGTGCTCCATAGAGCTGATAGGAAAAAGGCTTGCCCCCAAAATCCCATGCCCCCAGAAAGTAATCTTCCGAGCCGGTTCCCGTGATGGCGGGGGTTGCGTCGTCGTCGACAAAGAACATGTCGTCACCTTCGCCCCACCAGCCATCCTGGTTTTGCAGGACCGACATTACGACCCCCACGAACTGCCCGCTCCCTTTGGCTCGCATCCAGACATAATTGTCCTGACCATTAAGGTTTGTCTTGTCATCCACTAACGGATCGCCGTTCGTGGTCCAATCGTTGGTCCAGCCCAGGTTGGGTTGCGCCTGATGGTATTGCGCGTGGAAGTACAGGGTCCCGGCGGGTAGGGGTTGTGAGTCCGTTTGGTAGTCGATGTTGTAGTAAAGACTGCCGATTGGCTGCTTGCCTTCGTTGGTGATCGTGATGCGTGCGTGTCGTTGGTAGGGCATGGGGAAGAAGCTGTTGAGGCTCATTTCGCTTCCGACGGAGAGCAACTCCGATTGCCAGGAGTAGTAATCTCCCAAACCCAGCCCGAAGAAATCGCCTATCGGTGCTTCGACACTGGGTGTGGTCTCACCATCCCAGTAGATGCGCAGTACGATCCGTTTGAGATGGTAGGGTTCATCGCTCGAGATCGTAAACCAAAGATGGGAAACCCTTCCTGGACCGTCCGTGTCTAACACGGTCAGCGTCGACCCGGGCTCAACCCTGCGGGCATCCGCATTTGCGCCTGTCGGGTCAGCGCTTGAGGAGCGGTGCGCGGTGTAGGTCTGCAGGCGAGTCAGATCCGGTTGCCATCCACCATTCTGATCTTGAGCCACGAGCGAAAGGCTCGTCGCCAGGAATACAAACCCGATAAATCGCCTCACAATAGCTTCCTCATTCTGATTCCGGGCCGGCGTTGCATTCCTCAGGTTGTCAGGGTGGCGTTTCACCATCTCACTGAAAGAGAAATTATAGCGGTCGCAGACTCGCGATTCTCCCCTAAGCCCCGCGAGATGCGGGCTTTACCTGCGCGGTAGGCGCCAACAACGATTGCAGGGAATTCCCTTCCAGATTCTATCGTGCAGCTAGCTTCCCAGGGCGATTATGTGCTGCAGGATGACCTCTCGTGTGCGGGCATCCGCGGTGTTAAAGCGAACGGCGTTGGCGCTCTTTTCAAATCGCAAGTTTCGTACTTCTTCAATTTTTCTAAGAATCGTCAGCTTTCCATCGCGCTCAAGAGCTGCATCGACTGCACCGGGCTTCCCAGCAAACAGGCTGTAAGCGGGGGTTCCGATGATTGCGGCTTCGCGCGCCATGGTGCCGCCTCCGCTCAACACAGCGTCGGAAAGCGCCATCAGGCTGAGCGCGTCCACTGACCGGTCGGAGAC
>Ga0302325_10032022_pt1 | contig 10803 bp, 8 predicted proteins | sample Palsa_T0_2_FD_201948 | JGI IMG/M metagenome (GOLD analysis project Ga0302325, IMG submission 201948) | Peat permafrost microbial communities from Stordalen Mire near Abisko, Sweden - Palsa_T0_2 | ecosystem: Environmental > Terrestrial > Soil > Palsa > Peat permafrost | place: Sweden: Abisko... | reverse complement strand
TGCCCACCGCGCTGATGTCCTGCTTGGCCGACGCGCGCAGGATGTTGCGGTCCTTCTCGTCCGCCAGCCCGAGGATGAAGAACGTGTTGAACTGGCTCAGCAGCTCGCCGTCGAGCAGCTTGGGCTGCTGGGTGATGGCGCAGATGCCAACGTTGAACTTGCGTCCCTCCCGAGCCACCCGGGGGAACACGTTCGACTCGCGATCCTTGCTGGCCGACAGCACGCGCTGCGCCTCTTCCAGCACCACCGCCACCACCGGCATGCGCTCGTGCTGCTCGGGTCGGTCGAGGTAGGCCGATTGCCACTCCTCCAGCACCCGGCGGGTCAGGTAAGAGGCGACCAATACCTCTTCGGTCGAACCCAGGCCGCTGACGTCGATCAGCACCACCTTGCCCATGACCAGGTCGCGCAGCACGGCGCCACCCACCGACACCAGGGGATCGGTGGATACGCATTGGAGCTCCACGATGCGCCGGGCCCGGCGGTGGACCACCTGCAGGGTGCTGAGGGCGATGCGGCCGTTGAGCTCCACGTCGCGGAAGCCCGGCAGGTCCTCCAGGCGGGCGAACTCGGCCAGCCAGCCCAGCCCGTCGGTGCCGTAGTGGCGCTCCAGCTCGAACAGCGCCTCCTCCTGGGGCCGGCTCCACTCGTAGCCCGTGCGCAGGTCGTCGATGCCCAACTCGGCCAGGCTGATGCGTAGCGCGGTGGTGTTGGGCAGCGACCGAGCGGCGTAGGTGCGCAGTTGCTCGCCGGCCCACGGATGGCGGGCCAGGGCGCCCCGGTATTCGCCGTGCGGGTCGATGATGAGCAGCCCGTAGCGGCCATTGGCCCGCATCACGCCCGCCGCCAGCACCCGCATCAGGTTGGACTTGCCCATGCCGGTGGTGGCGAATATGCCCACGTGGCTGGACAGGGCGGCGCCGGGGATGCTGACCCGGAAGTCGACCACCGTCTCGCCGCTGCGCAGCATCCCCACCGGGAGATCTCCCATGCGGCTGGCCAGGAAGGCGAAATCCGAGGGCTCCGGCGCCACCACTCGGGAGAACTGGGTGGGCAGGCTCTTGGGCTTGCGGAACTCGGTGGGCGCCCCGTCCGGCCCGGGCGGGGTCAGGTAGCCCAGGCAGCTGCAGCTGGCCACCCGGTAGGTGCGACGGGACTGCTCATACAGCGGGTGGGCGCCGGCGTCGCCCCGCCCGTCGTCGGCCAGCAGGGTGCCCGCCACCCGCTCGGCCCAACCGGGCTCGCGGTGCTCGGTGCCATAGGTGACGTCCACCACCCGGAACAGATACCGCCGCCCCGTGGCGTCGTCCACCCCAACCAGAAGTTCGCCCAGGAACAGGTCCTCGTCCGGGGCAGCCCGAAACGTCGCCTCCAGTACGTTCTTGCCAAACAGCCGCCCCCGGACCTCGGCCATCAGGCCTGCCCCCGCATGGCGCACGGCTGCTCGCACGGTGAACCCAGCTGCGATCGAAGCCCCGCCATCACGCTCGCTCCATCAGGCGGTGGCGGTCGGTGAACGCCCGCTCCCGGACATCGAGCGGTACCCCGGCACCGTCCAGGCCATCCTCCAACTGGGCCCACACGTCGTCGCGCACCCAGCTGGGGCAGGCGGCCAGCCGGTCGGCCACGCTCAGGGGATAGGGATACCCAGGGAATGCGGCGTCGTCCGCAAGCGCCGACAGAGCACCCAGCGCCGTTTCGGCGTCCACCTCCAGTGGCAGGTCGATGCGGAACGAAAAGCGGGCGTCTGGGTCGAGCCGCGCCGCCAGGATCTGCCGGGTCGGCCCGGCGTCGGGGCGGGTGGTGGCCAGCCGGGCCCACCACATGGCCCGCGGGCCCAGGTCGTGCTCGGCCCCGCGCTCCAGCTGGCCCAGCAACGGCGCCCCACCCCGGGCCAACGATGAGTGCTTGGTCACGCCCAACACCGTCACACCCCGGGCCGCCGCCCGCTCGAACAGAGCAGACAGGAACGACGGCGGCAACCGCCAGTCGGGCTCCAGGTCCCCGTCCACCAGCACCATGGCGCCCGAGTCGGCCTCCTCGACCGAGCGCGCCACCGCCTGCCACTCGCCCCAGTCCCGCAACAGCCCGATGTCGATAGTGGCGTCCGGTCGCACCGGCATGGCGTAGGTGACTGCGGCGGCGCGTTCCTCGCCGCACCCGATGAGCTGGGGCCTCAAGTCGCCTTCCTCCTCCAGCGCGCAACGCCCGTCGCGCCAGCGGGCTCGAGCGGAGCGGGTCACGACCAGTTGCAGGCACCGGGCGTCGGCCACCACCGCCTGCCCCCCGTCCACCGCCCACACGTCCTCGGGCGGGGCCAGGCGCACCAGGGGCCGCAGCGTGAGCTCGGGCTCGAACACCAGGTCGTGGCGCTCGGGGTCGGCCAGCGCCCCACCGGCGTAGGTGAGCAATGACGCCAAACGGGCCGCCGTCTGCTCGATGGTGGGCGGCGTCATCGCGGGCGGCGGCATGGGTTCATGATCCCAGGCCGGTGTGACCGTCTGGCTGACTGCGCCGCCCGCCGTGCAGCCAGCCCAGAACCTTCTCCGTGGTGGTCCTCGGTTCAGACCGCACGAGGAGCTTCACCGCGCTCACGGTACCGGGTGCGATTGAATGGTCCCATGCCCAGGGCTATTTGGAGTGGGGCGGTCAGCTTCGGTCTGGTCAACGTGCCGATCAAGCTGGTCACTGCGACCTCACAAAAGGACATCCGGTTCAACCAGCTGCATGCCACCGACGGCGGACGCATCAACCAGAAACGGGTGTGCTCGGTCGACGGGGAGGAGGTCGACTACAACGAGATCGTCAAGGGGTACGACCTGGGCGGGGGCCGGTACGTCATCATCGACCCCGACGAGCTGCGTTCGATCGACCCCGAAGCCAGCCGGACCATCGACATCGAAGAGTTCGTCGACCTGGTCGATATCGACCCGATCTACTTCGAGCACACCTATTACCTGGTCCCCGAGGATCGGGCGGTCAAGCCCTACGCCCTGCTGGTCGAGGCTATGGCGGGCAGCGGCAAGGTGGCGCTGGGCAAGTTCGTGCTGCGCTCCAAGCAGTACCTGGCCGCCCTGCGGCCGAAGGACGGTGTGCTGGTGCTTTCCACCATGCTGTTCGCCGACGAGGTGATCGCCACCGCCGACCTCGAGGTGCCCACGGCCGACTCCACCAAGCCGTCGGAGCGGGAGCTGAACATGGCCAAGCAGCTGGTCGAGTCGCTGTCCGCCCCGTTCGACCCGACCAAGTACCACGACGACTACCGGGAACGGGTCATGGAGCTGATCGAACAGAAGGCCGAGGGCGCCGAGATCGCCCAGGCGCCCGAAGCCGGCCCCGCGGCACCCGTGCTCGACTTGATGGCCGCCCTGGAAGCCAGCTTGGCCGCGGCCCGGGCCAATAAGGCCAATGACGAGGAGGATGGGAAAGGAAAGCGCTCACGCCATAAGGCCTCGGCGTGACAGAAGCCGCCGTCGAGGTCGACATCGGCGGGCGACGGCTGAAGCTCAGCAACCTGGACAAGGTCCTGTGGCCGAAGACCGGCTTCACCAAGGGCCAGATGATCGACTACTACGCCCGTATTGCCCCGGTGATGGTGGGCCACGTGTCCGGCCGGCCGATCACCTTGCGCCGCTACCCCAATGGCGTCGACAAGGTCTCATTCTTCGAGAAGAACTGCCCGTCACACCGCCCGCCCTGGCTCCCCACCATCGACATGGGCGGGATCGGCTATTGCTGCCTGGGCGAAGCGGCGTCGCTGGTGTGGACGGCCAACCTGGCGGCCATCGAGCTGCATCCTTCCCTGGCCCGTTCCGAGGACCTGGAACGCCCCACCTCGATCGTGTTCGACCTCGACCCAGGCGAGGGGGCGGATGTGCTCACCTGCGGCCGGGTCGCGGTCTTGCTGCGGGAGGCGCTGGACCATCTGGGATTGCAGGCCTGGGTCAAGACCTCGGGCAGCAAGGGACTGCAGCTCTACGTGCCGTTGAACACGCCGGTGACCTATGAGCAGACCCGCCCCTTTTCCCATGCCCTGGCTCAGGTGCTGGAACGTCAGCATCCCGATCTGATCGTGACGACCCAGGACCGCAGCGTGCGGCCCAACAAGGTCCTGATCGACTGGAGCCAGAACACCGCCTTCAAGACCACCGTGTCGGTGTACTCCATGCGGGCCCGGGATCGGCCCACGGCGTCCACCCCGCTCGAGTGGGACGAGATCGAGGCGGCCATGGCGGCGGGCGACCCGGAGCGGCTGATCTTCGAGGCGCCCCAGGTGCTCAAACGGGTGGAGGAAAAGGGCGACCTGATGGCCCCGCTGCTCTCCTTGGAACAGTGCCTGCCCTAGGTGCGCTGCCTATTCCGTGTGGGGACACGGAATAGGCAGCGCACCTAGAAGCTGAGGGTCGAAAGTTGCGGGATCCAGGCCCGAGACCGCGAGACCGCCTCCCGCCAGCGGTCCCGATCGAGTGATCCGTTGGGCGAGACCACCACCCGCGGGCGATAGGCGGCGGCCACCTCTTCCTCGTCGCGCCACGTGCCCACTGCCATGCCGGCCAGGTACGCCGCCCCCAGCGTCGTGGCCTCCAGCACGGGCGAGACCTCGATGGGACGGCGGCAGGCGTTGGCCAGGGCCTGCACGAAGACCGTGTTGGCGCTCATGCCCCCGTCCACCCGCAGCGTGGCGATCGACAACCCGGTGTCGGTCTCGGCCGCCTCCAGTAGGTCGGCGCCCCGATGGGCCACCCCTTCCAGCACCGCTCGCACCACTTCGGGCCGGCCGCTGCCCCGGGTCAGGCCCAGCAGGGTGCCCCGAGCGCCGAAATCCCAGGCCGGCGTGCCCAGCCCCAACAGGGCGGGAACGAAGTACACGCCCCCGCTGTCGTCGCACTGCGCCGCCACCTGTTCCGACGCCGCTGCCGAGTCGATGATGCCCAGGTCGTCGCGCAGCCACTCCACCGCCGTGCCCGCCGACAGGGTGATGGCTTCGGCGCCCCAGACCAGGTTGCCGTTGCGCTGCCAGGCGGCGATGGGGAAGCAGCCGCCCTCGCCCCGGATGTCGAAGCCGGGCCGGGCGTCCAGGCACACGTCGAGCATGCCACCGGTGCCGAAGGTGACCTTGGCCAGCCCGGGTCGGGTGCAGCCCTGCCCCACCAGCGACGCCTGCTGGTCGCCCGCAATCCCCGTGATGGGCGGCGCAGCCGACGCCGCGACCCCGCGGCCTACGGTCACGGCTCCCGTCAGCGTGGTGGCCCAGCCCGCCGCACCGGGCTCCGCCGAGGAGTCGATGATGGTGGGCAACATGGTGGCGGGGATGCGCAGCGCCTCCAGTACGGCGGGGTCCCAGCCCGAGCCATCGGTCTTGACCAGGCCGGTCACGAAGGCGTTGGTCGGGTCGGTGACGTGCGCCGCCCGCTCGGTCAGCTGCCAGATGACCCAGGTCTCGACCGTGCCGAACAGCAGGTCGCGGGTGCGGCCGTAGTCATAGGTGTCGAGCAGATAGGCGATCTTGGTGGCCGAGGCGCTGGGGGAGAGGCGGAAACCCTGGGCCTGCATCATCAGGCAGGTGCCCACGGTGCGCAGGTCCTGCCAGCCGATACCCGGCCCGATGGGCTGGCCCGCGGCCCGGTCCCACACCACGGTCGACGCCCGCTGGTTGGCGATGCCCACCGCATCCACCGGGCCGCCTGCGGCCAGCGCCTGGCGGGCCACCGCCAACGCCGCGTCGCCCATGGCCACGGGATCGAACTCGACGAAGCCGGCCGAGGGCGTCGAGGGCAGGGTCGGGCGGTGATGGGTGTGCTCGACCGCCCCGTCGGGGCGCACGATGGATGCCCGGACCGAGCTGGTCCCGATGTCGATGACCAGGATGCTGATGGCGGTGCCCCCCTATTAAGCCCTGTTAAATGAGGCGCTGGCGGCGCCGGAAACCCACGTACCCGCCCAGCATGCCCAAGCCGACGACGATCACCAAATAGAGCAGGAACGACACCACATCCTTGCCCGACAGGTCGCCTCGCGCCACGCCGATCAGCGAGCGGACGAGCAGGAACACCGCGGCGGGAACGGCCACCGCCAACGCCCCATGCACGAACGGGGCCCGCTGGGCACTGCCTGCCACCGCTCCGGCGATTATCGGGCCGATGGCGAAGACGATCACGGCGGCCGCGACCCACAGGGCAGACTCGTTTTGATTCCCGCTGGCCCCGTCCAGGGCGATGATCAGACCGCACGGGATGGCGATGGCGACGTAGGTGGTGATCCCCCGGCGCAACGCCAGGCGGTCGAGCGTTATGGCCACGGCACTTCTCCGAACGGCGACGGGAGGCCGAGTTTCCCCGGGTTGAGCACGCCGTGGGGATCGAGGGCCTGCTTGGCCGCCACCAGCACATCGAACGCCGGGCCGAGCGCCCGAGACAGGTGGCGGCCCCGGTTGAGCCCGATGCCATGGTGGTGGCTGATGGTCCCCCCGTGCTCGATGGTGATGACCATGACCAGGTCCCATACCCGCCGGTAGTAGGCGTCGGCGGCATTGACCACGGCGCCGCCCGCGCCGTCGATGGCGGGCTTCCCGGCGAAGGTGAAATACAGGCACCCGCCGTCGCGGTAGGCGTGGGACTGGTGGGCGGTCACGGCCAGCGTGCCGTTGACCGCGCCGACCGCCTCGGTCACGTCGCGATACAGGCCGGGCAGCACCGACCACCGAGCCGCCACCTCGATGGTGTCGCAGGTCAGGCCGGCCCGCGCCGCCGCCTCCAAGGCCGAGATGTCGCCCTTGCGGCTCAGCCAGAGCTGCACCAGGCCCGGGTCGAGCAGCCGGCCACAGCACGAGGCGCACTCCTCCGCCACCACGGCCATGGCGCCGTCGATGATGGCCGGGTCGCCCTCGTCCAGCACGATGAGCACATTGGTGCCCTCGATGCCAAAGCTCGAGCCACTCTCGTGCTCGTCGTACAGGCGCAGCACGGCGGGCGTTGCCCCCCGTCGGAGTATGCCCCGGCACGCCGCCAGCCCAGGGTCGAACGACTCGAACCCGAAGGCCAGCCGTCGTTCTGCCTGGGCCACGGGATGGGCCCGTAGCTGGACCTCGGTGATCACGCCCAGGGTGCCTTCGCTGCCCACGAACAGCTGGGTCAGGTCGGGCCCGGTGGCGGTGCGGGGCGCCGTGCCCCCGGTCCTGATCAGCCGGCCGTCGGCCAGGGCCACCTGGAGGCCCGTCACCATGTCCTCGATCTTGCCGTACCGGGTCGAGTACTGGCCCGCACCGCGGCACGCCACCCAGCCGCCCACGGTCGACAGGGCGATCGACTGGGGCCAGTGCCCAAGCGTTAGGCTGTGGTCGGCCCGCAGCGTGTCCTCCAGAATGTCGCCGAAGGTCCCGGCGGCCACGTCGACCAGCAGCGACTCGTCGTCCACCGCCACGATCCCACGCAGTCCCGTCATGTCCAGGCTGACACCGCCGAACACGGGGACGGCGTTGCCTCCCACGCCGCTGCGGCCCCCCATGGCGGTGACCGGAACGTGGGCCTGGTGGCAGATGGCCAGCACGGTCGCCACTTGGGCCGGTGTTTCCGGGCGCACCACCGCCGCGGGCATGGCCGGGACCTCGCCCCCCAGCGCCCAGCCGACGGTCAGCGGCCACCAGTCCCGCCCCGCCTCGGCCCGGGTTGCCAGGGTGGTCTCGACCGCTGGGCATGCTGAGCGCAGCCGCTCGACCACGTCGTCGGGCACCACCACGGCGGACGCCTCGAACCGGGCCCGCAGCCGCTCGACCTGGTCGAGGCTGACCGGGGGCGTGGGGACGCCCCGGCGAGCCCGCTCGACCATCACCGTCCCCCGTGCAGGACCAGGTCGCCCGACTCCGCCAGGCCCGCGGCGTCCCGGGCGTGGCGTACCTGTTGTCGGTAGCCCTCGGCCTCCGCCTCGATGTGCGCCGCCGACCACCCCAGCTCTGGCGCGATCAGGCGGGCCGCCGTGGTGGCGGCGGCCGCCGACGCGTCCCGGGCCAGGAACAGGGCCCGTGTCCTGCGAGCCAGCACGTCCTCCAGGGTCCACGCCATCTCGTAGCGCGCCGCGTACACCGCCTCGGCCCGCAGGTAGGGCAACCCGGGCACGAGCGGATGGGCCAGCTCCGGGTCGGCCTCGATCATGGCGATCACGGTGCGGGCCTCGGTGCCGTAGCGGCCCGCCAGGTGGTCCAGCGTGCCCGCGCCCACGCCCAGACGCGACGCCGCGTCGGGCGCGGCCAACGCCTCGCTGCCCGAGGCTCCGAGCAGTTCCAGGTGCCGGGTGGGGCTGCGCCGGGCTCCCCGGCCCAGGTGTTCCACCACCAGGTCGACCGTGTCGGCGGCCATGCGACGGTAAGTGGTCAGCTTGCCCCCGGCCACCGTGATCAGGCCGTGGCGCGACAGAGACACCTTGTGGCGCCGGGACAGGTCAGCCGTGCGAGCGCTGGTGGCCGAGCGCACCAAGGGCCGCAGTCCCGCCCACGACGAGGTGACGTCGGCCGTGGTGAGGGGGGAGTTGACCGCCGCGTTGACCGCACGCAGGACATAGGCCACGTCGTCCGGGGTGCATTGCGGGTCGTCCAGCGGGCCGTCGTAGTCCGTGTCGGTGGTTCCGGCGTAGCTGAACTCGCCCCATGGCACCAGGAAGATGGACCGCCGGTCGCCTGGGACGGGGAGCACGGCGGCCGCCGTCAGGGGCAGGCGTCGGGCGGGAAACGTGAGGTGAATACCCTTGGCCGGGCGCAGTGTGCCGATTGCGGCGGGGCCCTCGTCCATGCCCCGCACCAGGTCGCTCCACACCCCGGTGGCGTTGACCACCACCTTCGCCCGTATCTCGGTCCCGTCCGCCAATCGGACCCCAACCACCCGGTCCCCGCCGGCACCCGAGCCACCCGAGGACGAGCGCAGGAGGCTGGCCACCGGGGCGTAGTTGGCGGCCACGGCGGCGTAGTTCACCACCGCCGTCCGCAGGATGGTCAACGTGAGCCGGGCGTCGTCGGCATGGGCGTCCCAGTACAAGAACCCCGCCACCAGCCGCTCCACATCAAGGGTGGGAACAAAACCCAGCGCCTCCTCCCGCCCCACCCGCCGATGCCGCTGGCCGATGCGCAGCCCCCCCGTCAGGTCGTATTGCCATAGCGCGACGGAGTACAGCCGGGCCAGACCCTCTGTGGCCACACCCTTGTGGCCGAACAGAGGGATGAGAAACGGGAGGGGGCGAACAAGGTGCGGCGCGTTGTCCAACAACCGTTGCCGCTCCGCCAGCGCCTCGTAGACCAGGCGGAACTCCCGCTGCTGCAGGTACCGCAGCCCGCCGTGGATCAGCTTGGACGAACGCGACGAGGTGCCCGAGGCGAAGTCCTGCCCCTCCACCAAGGCGGTGCGCAGGCCCCGTGCCGCCGCGTCCAAGGCGACCCCGGCCCCGGTGATCCCACCCCCGATGACCAGCACATCGAAGTCTTCCTGAGCCATCCGGGCCAGCGCCGTCTCCCGATCAAACGGCGTTCGGGGTGCCGCGGACAGGCTTCGGATCATGCGACCTCCCGATCGTGAGCGGGAGAACGCGTCACGGCGCGCCCGCTACCTGGCCGAGCCGTGCCAAGCCCGTCAAGTCTAGATCTGGACGAACGGCCCGCGGTCCGGTAAGAATATTCACTGCCAGTCGCATAAAAACCAGGGCCACCCGGGTACAGAGACGTGACCGTTGGCCATTCACATCCCAAGGATGGAATTTGAGTCCGATGAAAAACCTGGCATGGCGACAGCGAGCCGCTTGCCGAGGCGTGGACCCCGACATTTTCTACCCCATCTCCGAGGAGGAGGCGGACGAGGCGAAGTCGATCTGTGCTGCGTGCACGGTTTCGGAGACCTGCCTCGAGTTCGCCCTGGCCAACCGGGAGAAGGATGGAGTGTGGGGCGGCGCCACCGAGCGCGAGCGGCGCCGGTTGATCCGCCAGCGCCGGCGCACGGCCTGACCTAACCGGGCCTCACCTCGTCTGCCCGTCGAGCGCTCTGGCGCGGGCGGCGGGCCCCTTTTCCCGCCCTAGCTGCGGCTACCGTCGGCCTCATGGACTGGGACCTGCCCGAGGAACTGGCAGCGCTCCAAGCGTCGGTTCGCCGCCTGGCCCAGGACAAGGTCCGGCCCCGGGCCCGGGAGATCGACGAAACGGGGGAGTACCCCGACGACCTGTTCGCCCTTTTCGGCCAGTCGGGGTTGCTGGCGCTGGGCCTGCCCGAGTCCTACGGCGGGAGCGGGGCGGGGACGCTGGGGCTGACCATCGCCATCGAGGAGGTAGCGAAGTACTCCAATGCCGCCGCCTTGATGTTGTTGCTCAGCCGGCTGCCTACCGGGCCGCTGTTGATCGCGGGCACCGAGGCGCAGAAGCAACGTTACCTCCCGGGGATCGCGGCGGGGACGACCCGGGCCGCCTTCGGCCTGTCCGAGCCCCAGGCGGGCAGCGATGTGGCGGCCATGCTGACCCGGGCCACATCGGTCGAGGGCGGGTGGCGGCTCAACGGGGTCAAGTGCTGGATGTCCGGCGTGGCCCAGGCCGACTGGTACACCGTCTTCGCCAAGGCCGACTCTGTCGGTGGCCTCCAGGGCCGGCCGGGCGCAGACGGTGGCCTCCAGGGCCGGCCGGGCGCGGACGGCGGTCGGGACTCGATCACCGCCTTCATCGTGGATCGCCGCGCCGAGGGCGTGTCGGTCGGCACGATCGACCGCAAGATGGGTGTGCGGGGCGTCGACACGGGTGAGTTGCTGCTGCACGACGCCGTGGTGCCCGACGAGAACGTGATC
>Ga0302325_10032021_pt1 | contig 10803 bp, 5 predicted proteins | sample Palsa_T0_2_FD_201948 | JGI IMG/M metagenome (GOLD analysis project Ga0302325, IMG submission 201948) | Peat permafrost microbial communities from Stordalen Mire near Abisko, Sweden - Palsa_T0_2 | ecosystem: Environmental > Terrestrial > Soil > Palsa > Peat permafrost | place: Sweden: Abisko... | reverse complement strand
CAAGACGGTGAGCGACTGCGCCTCGCCGGCGACGGCCTGCGTCGAAAGCACGTGCCAGGTCACGTGCTCGACGGACGCCGACTGCAAGAACCTGGGCTCCGCGTCCAACCCGTCCGCGTGCTTCTCCTCCACGGAGATGGGAACCTCCATCTGCACGATCCCCTGCACGCCGCTCACGAACGCCGGCTGCTCGCCGGGCAACGCCTGCGACCTGGCAAACGACCCCTCCAACACCGACGAGGTCATCACCTACTGCGCGGGCGCAGGCACCGTCGCCCTCGGCGGCGACTGCTCGGCGTCGGCCGGCTGCGCCAGCGGTCTGGAGTGCGTGGAGGTCGGAACCGCGGCCGACGGAGGCGCGATCGGCGAGTGCACTTCGGAGTGCACCATGGGCGGCAAAAACTGCCCGGCCGCCCAGACGTGCGCCAGCCTCGGCACCTCGGGCGCATCGCAGTACGGCCTCTGCGTCGATGCCTCGTCGGGCATGGACGCCGGAGCACCGTCCGGCGCGGCGCTGGGCGCGGCGTGCACCACGGTCAGTGACTGCGCCTCGCCGGCGACGGCCTGCGTCGAAAGCACGTGCCAGGTCACATGCTCGACGGACGCCGACTGCAAGGGGCTGGGCTCCGCATCCAACCCGTCCGCGTGCTTCGGCTCGACGGAGATGGGCACCTCCATCTGCTCGATCCCGTGCACGCCGCTGACGAACGCTGGATGCCCGGCGGGCAACACGTGCAGCCTCGCGACCGATTCCACCAACACCAACGAGGTCGTCACGTACTGCACCACTCCGGGCACCGTCGCCCTCGGCGGCACGTGCTCGGCCTCGGCCAACTGCGCCAGCGGTCTGGAGTGCATCGAGGTCGCAACGACGGCCGATGGAGGCGCGGTCGGCGAGTGCACTTCGGAGTGCACCATGGGCGGCAAAAACTGCACGCCCGGCCAGACGTGCGCCAGCCTTGGCACCTCGGGCGCATCGCAGTACGGCCTCTGCGTCGATGCCTCGTCGGGCACGGACGCCGGGGCACCGTCCGGCGCGGCGCTCGGCGCGGCGTGCACCACGGTCAGTGACTGCGCCTCGCCAGCGACGGCCTGCGTCGAAAGCACGTGCCAGGTCTCGTGCTCGACGGACGCCGACTGCAAGAACCTGGGCACCCCATCCAACCCGTCCGCCTGCTTCCCCACCAGCGAGATGGGGACATCCATCTGCACGATCCCCTGCACGCCGCTGACGAACGCCGGATGCCCGCCGGGCAACACCTGCGCCCTCGCGAACGATTCCACCAACACCAACGAGGTCGTCACGTACTGCACCACTCCGGGCACCGTCGCCGTTGGCGGCACCTGCTCGGCCTCGGCCGGCTGCGCCAGCGGTCTGGAGTGCATCGAGGTCGCAACCACGGCCGACGGAGGCCAGATCGACCAGTGCACTTCCGAGTGCATTGTGGGCGGCACCAACAACTGCGAAGCCAAACAGACGTGCCAGAGCCTCGGCACCTCTGGCGCATCGCAGTACGGCCTCTGCGCCGATCCGTAGGAGCATTTCGTCAGGACGCCAAAGACTGGCGTCCTGGCGGTTTTCTCCCCGGCGGTGCCTACCGAATCGCGGCCCCGAGCTGCGCGACGGTGGATTCGAAGGGTGAACGGTCGCCTGATTCCTGGCGGAGGAATGCTTCCACCGCCGGCATCTTGGCGAGGGCTTGATCGAGGTCGACGTCGCCGCCCTTGGCGTAGGCCCCCAGCACGATGAGGTCGCGCTTGGCCTCGTACGTCGCCACGAGGGCGCGGAGCTTTCGCGCGGCGTCGCGGTGCGCGGGCGCGACGATTGAGTCCATGACCCGGGAGAGCGAGACGGTCACGTCGACCGCCGGATAGCGACCTCGCGCGGCGAGCAACCGGTCGAGCACGACGTGGCCGTCGAGGATGCCGCGCACCTCGTCGGCCACGGGTTCGTCCATGTCGCCGCCCTCGACGAGCACCGTGTAGATCGCCGTGATGCTCCCCCGCGCCGATTGCCCGGAGCGCTCGAGAAGCCTCGGGAGTGCCGCAAAGACGCTCGGAGGATAGCCGCGCCGCGCCGGCGGCTCCCCCGCCGCGAGGCCGACTTCGCGCAGCGCGCGCGCAAAACGCGTCACGGAGTCGACCAGGAGCATGACTCGGGCGCCGCGATCGCGGAAGAACTCGGCATAGGCCGTGGCCACCTGCGCGGCACGGATCCGCTCGAGCGCGGCGGCGTCGCTGGTCGCGACGACCACGACGCTCTTCGATCGGCCCTCTGCGCCGAGACATCGCTCGAGGAACTCGCCGACCTCGCGACCCCGTTCGCCGACGAGCGCCACGACGACGACATCGGCATCTCCCCCGCGCGCGATGGACCCGAGGAGCGTGCTCTTGCCCACGCCCGACCCGGCAAAAAGGCCGACGCGCTGGCCCTCGCCGAGGGTCAGGAGGCCATCGAGGACGCGGACGCCCGTCACGAACGGACGCTCGATCGGGCGCCGAGCGAGCGCGCCCGGCGGGTCGGCGTCCACGGCGACAGGCACCCCATCGATGTCCGGACCGCCATCGGCAGGTCGACCCAGGCCGTCGACGACTCGGCCGAGCAGACCCTCGCCCGCGCGCACCCGCCAGGGACCCCCGGTGGACTCGACGCAGTCGTCGGGGCCAACGCCGACGAGCGGACCGAGCGGCATCGCGATCGCTGCGCCACCATCGAAGCCGACGACTTCGCACGCGAGCGGTTCGCCACGGCGTGCGACATGCACCACGTCTCCGACGCGCGCCCCTGGCAACGAGAACCGAAGGCTGAGCCCCGTGACCGAGAGAACCCGGCCCGAGGCCCGCACCGTGGGAGCCGACGCGAGGGCCGCTCTCAGAGCGCGGAGGTCGACTGGCATCGTTGGCCTCGCGAGCTCCGCCCCGCTGTCACTTCCCGACGGCGGCCCGCCTGGTCTCTTCGTCTTCGACCGACGGCGCCTTGAGCTCTGCGCGGAGCGACTCCATCAGCTCTCTCGCTCTCGCCGTCAGAACCGTGGGGACGTCGACCTGCACGACGACCACCAGCGAGCCTCGGCCCCGGCCGTCGAGCCGGGGAATGCCGTGACCCTTCAACGTGAACATGGCGCTCGACTGGGTGCCCGGCGGAATCGAGAGCGCAATCGTGGTCGGCTCGTCTTGCTCGGCATCGAGGGACGGCACCCGGACCTCGGCGCCGAGCGCCGCGTCGGTGAAGGGGACGTGCACCCGCGTGACGAGGTCGGCGCCGTCGCGTTCGAACCGCGGATCCTCCTCGACGTCGATCTCCACGTAGAGATCGCCCGGCGTCGCGCCGTTCGGCCCCGCCATCCCCTGCCCGGTCACACGCAGCCGCTGACCGGAGTCGATCCCGGCGGGGAACGTGACGTTGACCTTGCGCGCACGCTCGACAGCGCCGTGGCCACCGCAAGCAGGGCACGGGTGTTTGATGACGCGCCCCGCCCCACGGCACCGCGGGCACGTCGAGGTGAACATGACGAATCCCCGCGCATTGGAGACCTGCCCCGTCCCCCGGCAATTCGAGCAGGCCTCGGGCTTGCTGCCTGCCTTGGCGCCGCTGCCCGAGCAGTCGGTGCACGGCGCGGGCGCGCGCAGGTTCACCTCGCGCTTGCAGCCAAAGGCTGCCTCGCGAAGGGAGAGCCGCGTCTGTACGCGCATGTCGTTGCCGCGACGGGATCGGCTGCCGCCGAAGCCCGCGCCGCTGCCGGAGAACATCTCGGCGAAGAGATCCTGCATGTGGGAAAAAACATCCCCCATGCCGCCGTCGCCACGGCCCATCGAACCGTCGAACCCCGCGTGGCCAAACTGGTCATAAATCCGGCGCTTCTCCTCGTCGAAGAGCACCTGGTACGCCTCGTTCACCTCTTTGAACTTTGCCTCGGCCGTAGCGTCGCCGGGGTTACGGTCGGGGTGGTGCTTGAGGGCTTCGCGCCGGTAGGCTTTGCGAATGTCGTCCGCCGTCGCCTCGCGAGAAAGACTTAGAATCTCGTAGTATTCACGCTTGGAAGACATTCGGGAACCGGGGGCCTCAGGGTGCAGGTGGACGCCGCCGCTTCGACGGCGGCGACGCCTCGCTGCAGGCGCAGGACCCTGGCCAAATTAAGCCCCGAAGTGGACCTGTCAACGCGAAACCTCACGTCCGCCGGGTGCGAGCTCGTTGAGGAGGGCCGCCTGACGCTCGATCTCGGCGCGAGCGCGAAGCAACTCCTCGCCCGACTCGGCCCGGATGCGCGCCTGGTGCTCCTGGACGAGCGCCTGCCGCAGTGCATCGATCTCGTCGAGGGCGGATGCGGAGGCCGGAGTCTCGCGGCCCTCGGCCACGTCGGGCATGTCGGCCGCAGACGAACTCTGGGCGAGCTTCCGCTCGAGCTCTTCGATCTTCCAGGCGCTGGCGTGCGCCTCCCCTTCGCGTCGCGCAAACTCCAGCGCGAGCGCATCGAGGCGTGTACGGAGCAAGGCATGCGCCTCGACAAGCCCATCGGGCTGGGCGGCGGGCGGCTCGGCGGGCGCCGCATCGCGGGGTGCATCCTCGAGCGCGCTCACCAGATCGCGTACGATCCGATCCCGCCGGGCGACCTCGCTCTCGAGGGCGCGAATCGCCTGCGCCCGCTCACGCAGGCCCTCCTCCATGCGGGCCAGCTCCGACCCGAACGCGTCGGCCGCGCGCGCCGACTCCGCCTCGAGGTCGCCGTGGCGCCGCGTCCTGTCGACGATTTCCCGCTCCAACGTGGGAAGGCTCTCCAGAGCGCGCTCGGCCGTGGCCGCTCGCTCGCGCATCTGATCGAGCTGGGTCGTCAAGAGGTCGAGCTGGCTCGCCAAGAGGCTGACGCGGAGCTTTGCGTCGGAGAGCTCGGCCACGAGGTCCTCGTCGGGCGTGTGCGACTCGGCGAGCACGTCGTCCGCCGGAAGCTCGACGATCGAGAACGGGTGCAGGGCGCGGTCGGCTCCCTGGCTCGCGACGACCACGAAGGCGTCGGGCGTCCGAGCGCCATCCGCCAGGCGCGTGTCGACGTTGACGCCGAAGGCCGCCGGGTCCTCGTCCTGGCCGCCGAGCTCCATCAGCGCGACGCCGTAAAACGGCAGCTGCGCGACCATCGTCACCGTGTGAAACTCGCTCGCGACGAGGTCGAACAAGGCGTAATAGTCGAAGGCCCGCGACCGCTGGGGCTGGCCGCCGGGAACGCTCGCCTCCGCGTTCGCCGCGGCAAAGACTGCAACCCCGTAATCGCCGACCATGCGACGTGCGCGCGCGACGAGCGCGGCGGGATCCGGAAAGAGACCGAGGTCGGCGATGATCGCGACGTCGACCGAGCGAAGCTCTGGCGCTCCATGGCCCGGCTCGTCGGCGAAAGCCAGCACCTCTGCTCCGGCCGGCGCGTGATCGCCGGCCGCGCCCGCGCGATCCGCGTCCGGGTCGAACACCGTGACGGAGCGGGCTCCCTGCTCGAGGAGGATGGTGTCGAGGCCCGCGGTCGAGTCGCCGAATACAGCGACGCGGCGGCCCACGGCAAGCGGTTCCGCCACGACGGCGAGGGCCTGCTGCGGTAGCGTCCCCTGGAGTACCATTCGCCGGTGGGCGGTTCTAGCACGAGGGGGTCGCGGATGACGCCGCAGCCCTCTGCTGCGCAGCCCCTCTCGTGCCGCCTTCTCCTGCAACCGGTGAGGCCAGCGTGACGCGGCGCTCGGGAAGCTCGTAGGCCCGCGCCTCTTGCCGGCGGTCGGTGAGAGCCTCGACGAGGTCGCGGACCAGGGCCGTCGTGCCGCGCACGCCCGGCGCGCGGGGGCTCATCGTTCCGACCCGCTCGTCGGCATGCCGCCCGAACGTCGTGCGAATCGACGGGACGGCCTGAAGGACTCGTGTCGCGGCGGGGCTCCGCTCGACGACGCGCACGAGGACCCGCGGCGTCGCCGCCCAGCCGACGGGGGTCGGGTTCCAGGCGAGGCCAACCTCGATCCCCACGAGGCCCGGCGTGGCGGCACGCGGCAGGACGAGCAAGCGCAGCTCGTCGCCTTCCGGGGTGCGCGCCTGACCAGGCGAAGACGAAGGCCCCTGGGCGACGGAGCGCAGCCAGGGCGCGACGCGAAGCGCGGCGCTCGACCGCAGGCGATCGAACACCTTCGCCAGCCACGCGGCGCCGGCCCCGCTGCCATCCGGAGGCAGCGAAGACCCCCGGCCCGTCACGAAGATCGGGACGAAGGCCGTCGCGTCCAGGCTGAGCCACCACGCGAGGCGCGGATCCAGCGTGCGTCCTGCGAAGCTTGCCACGAGAACGAGGGTCGTCAGCAAAGCGACCGCCACCGCAGCGCTCACGCGACCCGCGGGCGAATCCAGGTCGAGCCAGTGGCCCCCGCGACGCACCGACGAGAAGGCGTCGTTCGGTCGAATCGCCAGCCACCGTCCCGCACCCCGGCGAGCGCGAACGGAGGCGACCGGTCGTATGACCGCGGCCATGGTTGCCAGCGCGACGAGCGCGGCGCCCGCCGTGCTATCGCCGGGATCGAGCACCTGAAGGCCGACGCCCGCCGCCAGAGACGCACCGGCCAACGTCGCGCGGGCGATCGGCGAGAACGGGAGCAGCCCACGCGCCTCGGCGCCGTTCGCGGCGCAGTCGGCGCCAAACGCGCGCGCCTTGTGCAAGACGAGGAGAGCGAGCGCAACGCCCAGCGCGGCGAGAACGGCGGCGAGCGACGCACCGAGGACGCGATTGGGCTCCTCCGGGAGCTTCGCGCGGGAGGGAGGGCGAAGCCGAGGATCGACGACGCCCGCAAGGGAACGCGGATCCACCCGAACGGTCCACGTGATCGGATCCCCCTTGGCCACGTGGGGTCGGACGAGCTCGAGAACGTCGCGCGTTGGCTCGCGCCGCAGCGCGGACACGGCGGTGTCGTCGACGGCGCCCGTGTCGGCGAGGATGGCGCGAGGCTCCTCGGGCGCGGCCGGGAAGTCGAACGTCACGCGCGTCGAGTCCAGGCCGTCGACGGCGACGGGCCCCGACCAGGTCAGGCGCCACGCCGGTCCGTCGATCGCGAGGGCGTGGGACGCGACCCAATCGACGCGATAGCGCACCTCGAAGGTGAACGTGCCGCGCATGAACGCCTTGGGCTCGTCGACCTCGATGCGAATCGCGCGAACGTCGCGACCCGGTTCGCGCACTTCGTCGTGCTTGGCGTCGCGACGGGGGTCGGGGACGGCGGTCACGTGCGCCGAGAGCTTCCGTCCGTCCTCTGCCGTCACTTCGATGCTCGGCTCGACGCCGTCGGGGCCCACCTCGAAGCTCGATAGATCGATCCACCGCAACGGCCCGTGCACCACCCGCCAGCGCACGTGATGCTGCACCGCGGCAACTCCGTCCGGGGCGACACGAATGTCCACGTCGTCGCTGGCCTCGTGGGCCTCTTGCCAGGCGCCTGCGCGCACGGTCGCGAGGGTCGCCACCAGTGCGAACGCGACCGCCAAGACTCGTCGTGGGTACATGTGGGACAACAAATACTGGCAACCCCGCGCCCGGCCAAGTAGTCGGCCGAATCCCTCCGGCAGCTAGAAGCCGCCGTGGCGCAGGATGCCGGCGACGGCCCCCTGGATCGTACCCTTCGAGAGGTGGAGCACCGCGGCGGACGAAGGAGGCTTGCCCGGCCTCGCCGTCAGCGAAAAGTCAATCGGATCGGCTTGATGGGGGAGCTGCGCGACTTCGTCGAAGAACGTGTCGGCGGGCGCCGTATCGTCGGTCGCCAGAGAGCAACCCTCTGCGACGAGTTCGCCGATCGCGCCGGCGCTGATGAATCCGCCCGAACCCAAGGTTGCTCCCTTCAGGTCGGCGAGATCTGCGCGCGAAGCCAGGCCGTTCCCCGTTCCCGAGGCCGCATCCGTGACCTTCGACGCCACGAGCAAAGGGTCCCCGCCGAATCCCACCCAAGACCGGGTCCCATCGGGGATGACGACAACGTGAACGACGAACGGCTTGCCCGTACCCACTCGGCCCTTGGCCCCCTTGGCCGGCCGGAACGCGGGCAAGAACGCCTCGAGGACGAAGTGCTGCGCGCCCGCCGGCCAACCCGCCTTTTTCACGGGCATCGGGGCCGAGCGCAGGGACGGCGGGGGAGCCTTCATTTTCGCGCGGTAGACCGACTGGACGCCGGGCCGAGACCAGGCAAGGGCGAGCGCCTTGATCGCATCGACGAGCCCGGCCGGCGGTTGGTCGCTTTCGAGGACGTGCCAGCCGAGAAGGGCCTCCGCCTCCGCGCGCCCCGCCTCCGCCCGCTCGACCGCGTCCGCCCCGTCGCCCAGCGCGCGCTTGGCGCTGAGGGCTTTGCCGACGGCACCGGAGTCGATGCCGCTCGCGTAGGCCATCGGGGCAGGCGTCGCGAGCTCGGAGAGCGCGTCGACGATCGCGTGCCGGTCGCGCTCCACGATACCGTCCGTCGCGAGGGCGTCGGCGACGACGCGCAGGACCAGGTCGCGCCCGCGGGCGTAGTCGTTGGCGTCGTGGCCGCGATTGAAGAGCGCCACGTCGGCGTCCGCCGGCATCTGCCAGAACGGTGCAGACGGCGGGCCGTTCTTGTCGGCGTTGGCAAGCAAGAGCCGAGACAGCGTCGACGCGGCGCCGGGGATGCCGAAGGTCGTCGTCAACGTGGCGCCGCTGTCCGATAGATCGAGGTCGATGGCGATCGTGTCGAGATCCACGAAGAACATCGCCAGGTCAGAGACGCCGGCCTTGGCGAGGTCGCGTGCCGCAGCAGCGCTCGTCTCGCCGCCATCGAGAATCACGTCGAAGAGCCCAGAGAGCTTGCGCCACTGGTCGCCGATCGTCGCCTTCATCGGCCCGAAACGCATCTCGAGATGGGCGTCCGGCCCCGGCGGCCGTCGAGGCGCCGTCCGTGTGAGCCACGGCCCGAGCGCCGTGAGCGACGCGGCGTCGAGGCCGCACACGAGGCGCATGGCCGCCGCGCCGGCTGCCGGAGACAGCTCGCACGGGTGGCGATCGTCGTCCGACTTGCCGTCCTCTCCGGAGCCGTTCGGCTGCGGGGGTGCAGGACGCAGCGTGATGACGCCGTTGTCGCCGGGGACGAGCTTGAACTTCTCGGCGAGCAGCGCCTTGGCCGCCTCGGGATCGCGCACGGCCGCCGCCACGGCGATCAATGCGCCGATGTCGTCCTTGCCGTTGGTCGCCACGGCGAGGTCCGCGGGTTGCTCCAAGTCGACGATCGGCCCGAGCGGGCCCCCGGCCATGAACTCGCTCAGCTGCTCGGACTGGGGCATGGGCAAGCCCGTCCACTCGTGTACGACGCCGAGCGACGCGCTCACTTTCGCGAGACGCGCCGTGATGACGAGGCCCGGCGGCTCAGGCACTGCGCTCACGTCCACGGGCAGCGGCGCTGGTGCAGGTGCGACGAGGGGCCCCGCGACGGCAGGGGCCTGAGGAGCCGCGGGGGCTCCGCCGCACGTGGCCGTCGCGCACGCGACGAGGATCCCACCGGCGAACGCCGTCCAAGGCCCCCGAGTGGTGATCATGGGCAAGAGCATACGCGACGGCGCGTCGTCGCTGCGAGGGCTCGCTCCGTCGCCCGACAACGGGTAGATCTCGGGCCCCCGTCCGGCCCGCGGTCTTGGGTCGTCCTGCACCGTGAGCTCGAAGCACCCTCCTCGTACCCCGTCGCGCTCCGCCCCCGGGGCCGACGCGCGTCTGAACGGGCCGCAGCAGGACGCCGTCGAGCACGGCGACGGGCCGCTGCTCGTCCTTGCCGGAGCAGGATCCGGCAAAACGCGCGTCATCACGCATCGAATCGCGCGTCTCGTGCAGCGAGGCGTCCCGGCGCGGGCGATTGTCGCCCTCACCTTCACGAACAAGGCCGCTCGGGAGATGCGCGAGCGCGTCGATGCCCTCTTTGCCGGCGAGCACCGCGCGGCGACGGCGGCAACGACGATAAGCACCTTCCATGCCTTCGGTCTGGCCGTCCTTGGCCGCGAACGCGAGGCGATCGGCGGACGCTTCACGATCTTCGATCAGGGCGACCAGACCGCCCTGGTAAAGCAGCTGCTGCGCGAGGAGGGCGCCGACCGCGCGTACGACGCCGGGGCCGTGCTCGCGCGCATCTCCCACGCGAAGAACGCCTTCCTCGCCGCCGAGGACATGCCCGAGCGCGACGGCGACGACTATGGCGAGATCGCCAAGCTGGTCCTGCCGCGTTACCAGGCGGCGCTGAAGCGCTACCGGGCGTTCGACTTCGACGATCTCGTCTGCGAGGTAGCCAGCCTCTGGCGCGACCGCGACGACGTCCGGGCGCGCTGGCAAAGCGAATACCTCTACGTCTTGGTCGACGAATACCAAGACACCAACCGCGCGCAGCTCGAGATGCTGCGACTCCTCTCGGGCGGTCGGCGAAACGTGTGCGCGGTGGGAGACGACGACCAGGCCATCTACGGGTGGCGCGGCGCCGACGTGCGCAACATCCTCGACTTCGAGGCGCACTTCGAGGGGGCGCGGGTCATCAAGCTCGAGCAAAACTACCGATCGCGCGCGCCGATTCTTGCGGTCGCAAACGCCGTCATCTCGAAGCGCACCGACGTCAAATGGCGAAAGGTCCTCTTCACGGAGCGCCCCGGTGGACCGACGGTTCGCCTCGCGGTCGCTCCCACGCCCGAGGCCGAGGCGTCCTGGGTGGGACGCGAGGTCCGGCGGCTCATACGCGAGGAGGGCCGGCGGCCGCGGGACATCGCCGTGCTCTATCGCTCGAACGGCCAGTCGCGACTGCTCGAGGAGGCTCTGCGCG
>Ga0302325_10032020_pt1 | contig 10803 bp, 8 predicted proteins | sample Palsa_T0_2_FD_201948 | JGI IMG/M metagenome (GOLD analysis project Ga0302325, IMG submission 201948) | Peat permafrost microbial communities from Stordalen Mire near Abisko, Sweden - Palsa_T0_2 | ecosystem: Environmental > Terrestrial > Soil > Palsa > Peat permafrost | place: Sweden: Abisko... | reverse complement strand
ACATGCCAGCGGAGACCGCCCGGGCTCTGCACGACGGCTGGTTCTGGGGCGGGGACCTGGCCCGGATGGACGCCGACGGCTACCTCTACCTGGCCGGCCGCAGCAAGGACATGATCATCCGCGGCGGTGAGAACATCTACCCGGTCGAGATCGAGTCGGTGATCGCCGACTACCCGGGCGTCACCGCAGTGGCGGTGGTGGGCCAGCCGGACGAGCACTGGGGCGAGATCGTGGTCGCCTTCGTCACCGCCGCGGACGGCACGGCTATCGAGCCGGCGGCGCTGCGGCGGTTCTGCCGGCACCACCTGGCCGCCTTCAAGGTGCCTGAGGTGGTCACGGTCATCGCCGAGATGCCGCTGAACGCCAGCGGCAAGATCCTCAAGCGCGAGCTGCGGGCCCGGCTCGGGCCTGCCACGCACAACCTTGCGCCGTTAGCCGCGGCTATTGCGAAGCGGGCCAGCCGGCCGGGCCGTCAATACGGCCCGACCGGCGCTGCGCTAACACAATCTTCTGGTTCGTCGGGGCTGCTGCCAGCCCGCCGTTGTCGCTAGACAGCGGGAAGTACACGGGTGTGCTCGAGCCGCACCGCCTGCAGATCTCGCGGGTTCAGACCGAGCAGCTTCAAGATCGTCGGCGCGACCTGGGTCGTCTCCACCCAGTGGTTTGACTGGCCAGGCTGGACGATGCCCGGCGCATAGACGATGAGCGGAACGTCCCGGTCGCCCGGGTTGTCGCCGCCGTGCTCGGCGATCTTCGACCCGGTCGTGTAGATCGTGCCGACCTGGGCGATCGCGAACACGTCCGGGTGGTGCGGGTCGGAGTACGGTACGCCGAAGAAGCTCGCGGCCTGGTGGCCGGCGAAGATTTCCCGCAGGCCGGAATGCTGGACGGTGATCGTCTGGCCTGCGTAGTTGACCGCTGGGGCGGTATGGGTCCACAGGTAGTTCTTGACGAAGTCAGTCGCCGCCTGCGAGCGGTCCGACAACCACCACAGCAGCCCGTCGTCGTCGGCCTCCTGGACGACGAGCGTCTTGTTGCCCGGATGCCGTGCGGCCCAGGCGGCGTTGACGCGGGTAATGATCGGGCCGTCGTTGATCCGCTGCAGCTGGCTGTCGTTCAGCGGCGACTGGCCGTGCTTGGCCGTCAGGATGATCGCCGTGGAGTCAGCCTCCCCGTCGGCCCGGATCGTGTCCACCATCCGCGTCAGGGCGTTGTTGACGTAGCCGAGCGCGCTCTGCAGCAGCGGGCCGGGCACCTGCTGGCCGTCCACGGTCATGTACCCGCCCGGCAGCTTCGGTCCCAGGGTGTACTTGCCCTTCGCGTTCGGGCCGATCAGCACGGCCGGGGAGCTCTTCAGCTTCTCGGCGGTGGAGACGACCTGGAAGTTCATCCCGTAGATCGCCGGCGTGCCGACCTTGGGCCCGGTGCCGACGTGGTCGTAGCCGTTGATCCAGTTGATGACCGCCTGGACCTTGTAGGAGTCGTACTGCTTGGTCGCGGCGTTATCGTCCGTCCATGCGCCGTCGTCGGGGTAGGGCACGCCGTTCGGCTCGACCGCCTGCGAGTCGATCTCCGGCGCGAAGAGGTCGTCGATGCTCATGCCGTTCGAGCCCGGGCCGTTGAACGACGCGTAGATCGCGTGCTTATCAGACCAGGCGGTCCGCAGCCCGGCGTTGTGGATCACCTGGAACATCGTGTTAACCCCGACGAAATCCCACGGCTGAATCGGCTTGCAGGTCTTCGGACTGACCGGGTACGTCGCCGGGTTCAGGCCAGACTGCGGGTGCGGGCTGAGCTTCATGATCAAGGCCGGGTCCTTGTCAATGCCGCCGGGGTAGATCGAGCCGCCCTCATCGAACGACGGGAAGGTGTTGCCGCTTCCGTTGTGCAGCAGGTCCGGCACGGCCGCAAGCTTGTCGTCCGGCGAGTCGTAGATAACGTCGCCGCCGGGAACCGGCCCCGAGCACTTCGTCGTTCCCGGCGGGAAGACTCCGTGGCTGTACTCGTCGTCGTAGTAGATGCCGGTGACCTTCGGGTCGCCACCGGTCATCAGCCCGGTGCCGGCCGGGTCGGAGTCCGACGGGTCCGGGGTCTGCGCGTCGGTGTACTCAGCGCCGCCGGTGGCCAGCCGCGCGAGCTCCGAGTCCGGGTAATGGGCGACGTACCACATCAGATCGGACTGGTGCATGCCGTCGACCGATATCAGCAGCACATGCCGGATGCCGCTGGGGCTCGGCTGGGCGGACGCCGACGCGAATGTCGTGCCTGCGAGAACCACCGAGGCGCTCGCCGCGACGGCCCCGGCTCGCCGGAATGCTTTCATGCGCACGTTTACCATTCCCCTTTCGGGACGAGGCCCCACACCGAGGCCCCCGCCACCGTCTCCGCTGAAAGCCACCTCCAGTTGGCCGTGGGCTGAACAGCAGATGGCGCCTTCCCAGCAAATTCTCAGCAGGCGGTCAGCGGGCTCACACCTTCCTTCGATTTCGCTGCTGCCCGGCCCGCGCCGATCGCGCGCAGGTACCCGGCCCGCTCGGCGTGGCTCAGGGCAGCAGGCTGCGGAGGCGGCCGGCGAACTCCGCTGGCTGCTGGATCATGCCGGCGTGGTTGCCTGGCAGCTCGACCAGCCTCGTGCCGAGGTGCTCGGCGAGCCGTTGTGCGCACTGGTAGGGGTAGAAGCCTCGGCCTTCTTCGCTTGCAGTGACGGTGATCCGCCCGGCCATGGCGTCGAGCTGGTTCAGGTCGAGGTGGAAGTCGCCGATGGCAGGTGCGTCGCGCCGGATGAACAGCTCGATGTCGTCCGGCCGGGGCCCGGACACGCCGCCTCCGGGCTGGCTGGCCGGGCCGTCTCCGGTGAGCCCGCGCTTGACGCCGACGGAGGCGGCGATGGCGTTAAGCGCGGCAGCCGGATCGGGTTCGGCGTCCAGGTTCAGGTCGAAGGACTGGCGTTCGGCGTCGGGCAGGACCTGGCCGAGCGGGGGCTCGTGGACGATGAGGGTGGCGATGTCGGCCGGTGCGGTGGCGGCGAGGTCGAGGGCGATGAGGGCGCCGAAGCTGGTGCCGAACACGGTGGCCGGGCCTGTCCCGAGGTGGGCGATGAGGCGTCGCAGGTCGTCGCTGTGCCGGGCGATGCTGGCGCTTTCTGCGGGGTCATCGAGGTGGCTGCGGGAGTAGCCGCGGCGGTCGTAGGTGACGACGGTATAGGTGTCGTGCAGGTTTTCGGCAAGCGGGGCGAGGGTGTCGGCGTTGCCGGGGCCGCCGCAGTTGAGGATGAGCGCGGGTCCGGTTCCCCGGGTCTGGTAGTACAGGGTGCCGCCGGGGACCCCGGCCAGGTGGCCGTTCACTGGTGGGACTCCGCGGAGTGGTGGGTGTGCAGGCCGACGGCCGTGCCGCGCAGGGCCATATCGACAGCGGTTCGGACGGCATCAACCAGCGAGGTCGATGACGCGGCGTGGCGTGCCCAGTGCAAGACGGCGGCCCGTTCGGCGCCGACGGTGACCGCGGCCAGGACCAGGGGCTCGAGCTGGCCCGGTTCGGCGCCAGTGCGGTCCGCTATGGCGTTAGCCAGGGCTCTTTCCGCCGCGGCGAATGCCTTGAGGTACTCGCCGTGCAGCGACGGCTCGACTGCGACCAGCGCCCGGAAGTCGCTGGTCCAGCCTGCGGGCAGGCCGTCCACGCCACCGTCGGCATACATCTCGGCGACTGCCTCCACCAGAGCCTCGGCGAGCGGCTCGGTCGCCGGCCGGGCCGCGAGGTTGTCAGCGAGGCGGGCGCCCCGCAAGGTGGAGGGCCAGACGATCGCGGCTTCCTTGCTGGGGAAGTAGTTGTTGAAGGTCCGGGTCGAGACCCCGACCGCCGCCGCGATCTCGGGGACCCGCACCCCGGCCAGGCCGTGGGCCTTGGCTAGCTCGAGCGCGGCGAGCGCGAGGTCGAGGCGGGTCTGCTCTTTTTGCTGGTCACGCCGGCTGACCGGTGCGGGGCCGAGTGTCGGTGCTGATGTCATGTCCTTAAAGGTAACAAGAACTTGCGTGGCACGCAAGTTCTTCGCGACACGCATTTACTGCGTCAGGACAGGGATTCATCCAGGTCGCCGAGGGACTCGATCAGCTCCAGGTTGGCGGAGTAGTCCACCGGGCAGGCGATCACCGACACGGTGTCGGCCGCCAGGGCGGTGCGCAGCGTCGGCAGCAGTTCATTGGCCGTAGCGATCCGGTAGCCGGTCGCGCCGAAGCTCTCGGCGTAGGCAACGAAGTCGGGGTTGCCGAAGGTGGTGTCCACGTTCCGGCCGATTTCCAGGTCCATTTTCCAGCTGATCAGCCCGTACGCGTCATCGACCCAGATCAGGATCACAAACGCCAGGCCCAGCCGGAGCGCGGTCTCGATCTCCTGGGAGTTCATCAGGAACGCGCCGTCGCCGGTCGCCACCAGCACCCGGCAGTCGGGCCGGGCGATCTTCGCGCCGATCGCGCCGGGCACCGTCCAGGCCATGGTGGACAGGCCGTTGGAGATCAGGCAGGTGTTCGGCTCATACGTCGGGTACAGGCGGGCCATCCACATCTTCAGCGCCCCGGTGTCGACCAGCGCGATGTCCTGGCGGCGCAGCGCCGCCCGGGTGTCAGCCACGATCCGCGCCGGGGCCAGCGGGAACCGGTTATCTTTCTGGCCCCGGGCCAGCTCGGCGGCCAGCAGGGCACGGATGCGAACCCCGCCCGGAGCAGCGACCCCGGATGGCGCGGTGCCCTCGCGCGGGGCAGTGACGTTGCGCGGCGCGACCGCGGCGGCCAGCGCGTCCAGGCTGCGGCCGATATCGGAATGCAGCCCGACGGCCACGTCGTAGTGCGCGTCCACTTCGGCGGGGAACCGGTGCAAGTGGATGATCTTGGTATCGCCGCTCGGGTTGATCCGCACCGGGTCGAACTCCTGCAGTTCGTATCCGACGGCGATGATCAGGTCGGCGCGGTCGAAGCCGAAGTTGACGTAGTCGTGCCGCATGAACCCCACGGCCCCTAGCGCCAGCGGGTGATCGCTGGGGAACACGCCCTTGCCGTGAAACGTGGTCGCCACCGGGATGCCCAGGCTCTCGGCGAACCGGCGCAGCGCCGGGCCCGCGTCCGCCCGGGCGGCCCCGTGCCCGGCCAGCACTACCGGCGCGCGTGCCTCGCGCAGCAGGGCCGCGGCCCGCTCCACCTGCCCGGGAGACGGCTCATCGGGCCGCGGCACGTTCACCGGCAGCGGCTCCTGCCCGTCCGCCGCCGGGGCCTTCTCCACGTCCTCGGGGATGGCCAGGTAGACCGCTCCGGGCCGTTCGGTCTGGGCGAGCTTGAACGCCTTGCGGAACATCTCAGGTACCGCGCCGGGCGTCGCGACCAGCGCCGACCACTTGACCGCGGGCCCGAACATGGTCACCAGATCCACGCCCTGGTGGGATTCCTTGAAACTGCGGTTCATCCCGACCTGGGCCGACAGGGCGACGAGCGGCGTGGAATTGGTCGTCGCGTCCGCGGTCCCGAGCAGCAGGTTGATCGCTCCCGGGCCCAGCGTCGCCGAGCACACCCCGGCCTGGCCGGTCAGCCGCCCGTAGACCTCGGCCATGAACGACGCGCCCTGCTCATGGCGCGTCAGCACATACCGGATCGAGGAACGGGAGATCGCCTCCATCAGGTGGATGTTCTCCTCGCCCGGGATGCCGAAGACGTGCGTGACCCCCTCGTTCTCCAGGCACTCGACAATCAGCTCAGCCGTACCGCGCGCGGACTGGTTCACGACCACGAGACTAGACCGCGAGACCACCTGGGCGTCCCTCCGGCAGCGCATTGACCAGGCGGCAACGTTGATCGACATCGGCAGCCACGCGCAGCCGGCCCGGAATCGCTGCGCCGGCGCGAGCCGGGCAGACTGTCGGCATGCCAGATCTTCCGGTGCATTATTTCCGCGGCCACGACGGAACCCAGCTCGCCTACCGCGAGATGGGACAGGGACGGCCGGTAATACTGATCCACGGCTACTTCTCCAACGCCACCGTCAACTGGGTGAACTACGGTAACGCCGCGGCGGTCGCGGCACGCGGATTCCACGTCATCCTGCCGGACCTGCGCGGCCACGGCGACAGCGCGAAGCCGCACGAAGCCGCGGCTTACCCGCCCGACATCCTGGCCGACGACGGCTTCGCGCTGATCGAGCACCTCGGGCTCACCAGCTACGCCCTGGGCGGCTACTCCCTCGGCGCCCGGACGACGATCCGGATGCTCGCCCGCGGCGCGGCGCCCAGCCGGGCCGTCATCGCGGGCATGGGCCTGGACGGGGTGCTGGATGCCTCCGGCCGCAACGCCCATTTCCGCCGTATCCTCACCCAGCTCGGCACGTTCGACCGGCGCTCACCGGAGGGAAAAGCAGAAGCGTTCCTGAAGAGCACCGGCGCCGACCCGGCCGCGATGCTCCAGCTGCTCGACAGCGGCGTCGACACACCGCCCGACGCGCTGGCGAAGATCGGCATGCCGGTGCTCGTGGTGGCCGGCACCGAGGACGACGACAACGGCTCGGCCGAGGCCCTGGCCGCCGCCCTGCCACGCGGTCAGGCGGTGCGGGTCCCGGGCAATCACATGAGCGCGGTCGCCCAGCCGCAGCTAGGGCGGGTCATCGCCGGCTTCCTCGGCGAAGGCGCCAGCTGACCGCGACGCCCGGTGCCCGGCTCTTCACCGGCTTGGGCCGGCCCCGCCCTAGATGATGGCATCAACAGCATCGATGCCGGTTTAGGGTGGATGAGCCCGGTCAGCTGGGCCTGGCCAGCGGAGTCCTGGCCAGCGGAGGGAGTACGGTGCGGGCGCGCGTCAGCGAGAAGACGACGGTCGCCGTCGTCTTCACGGCCGCGGTGTTCATGAGCGCCCTGGACACCACCATCGTGAACGTGGCCTTGCCCACCATCGGCCGGGACTTCGCGGTAGCTCCGACCGCGGTCGACGGCATCTCGGTGGCTTACCTGGTCAGCCTGGCCCTGTTCATGCCCGTGTCGGGATACCTCGGAGACCGTTTCGGCGGCAAGCGGGTGCTGCTGACGGCCACGGTCATCTTTACCGTCGCCTCGGCGCTGTGCGGCGTGGCCGCCAGCCTCGGCGAACTGGTCGCGTTCCGGGCTTTGCAGGGCGTCGGCGGCGGCATGATGACCCCGGTGGGGATGGCCATGCTGTTCCGCGCCTTCCCGCCCGGCGAGCGCCTGCGTGCCTCGGCGGTACTCGTCGTGCCGACTACCCTCGGTCCCGCTTCCGGTCCGGTCCTGGGCGGCCTGCTGGTCAGCGAGCTGTCCTGGCGGTGGGTGTTCTGGGTGAACATCCCTATCGGCATCGCTGCCGTCGCGTTCGGCGCTGTTTTCCTGCGGCACCGCGCCGAGACCGGGGCTGGCCGGTTCGACCTGACCGGTTTCCTGCTGTCCGCGGCCGGTCTCGGGCTGCTGATGTACGGCATCTCCGAGGGCCCTAACGCCGGCTGGGCCTCCCCCGCCATCCTGGCCGGCATCGTCGCGGGCGCCATCTTGCTCGCGCTCACGGTACTGGTCGAATACCGTGCCGCCGAGCCGATCGTGGCGGTGCGCCTGCTCGGTGACCGGCTGTTCCGCTCGGGCACCGCGGCCAACATCTTGATGACCTCCGGTTTCATCGGCACCTTGTTCGTCATGTCGCTGTACCTGCAGGACGGCCGCGGCCTGGGTGCGCTGGCCGCTGGGCTCAGCATCTTCCCCGAGGCCGTCGGGGTCGCCGTCGGCTCCCAGCTGGCCAGCCGGGTGCTCTACCCGCGGCTCGGCCCGCGCCGGCACATGGCTGGCGGCCTGGCCGGCATCGCCACGGCGATCGGCCTGATGGCGCTGCTGGGCGCCCACTCCAGCCTGTGGTGGGCCCGGCTGCTGATGTTCGCCATGGGATTCGGGATGGCCCAGGTGATGCTGACCACCCAGACCGCGTCATTCGCCACGGTCTCACCGGAAGCGACCGGCCTGGCCTCGACGATGTTCAACGCCGGGCGGCAGCTCGGCGCCGCGACCGGCGTGGCGCTGCTCACCACGGCCATCGGCATAGTCGGGGCCACTCACCACGTCTCCGGTCACCTGGTCGCCAACCTGGATGCCTACCGGGTCGCGTTCCTCGTCGCCGCCGCGTTCTGCCTGGCCGGCGTGCCCTTTGCTCTGTTGATCAGTGACGCCGAAGCCGCGGCGACGATTCCGGCACGCGGCCGGCCACGGCGCGACCGGATGGGCGCGCCCGCGCCGGGCCGGCCGGCCCCGCTCCCCCGCCCCAGCGATCCGTGACGGCTCCGCGGCGTTACTCGATCGAGGAGCTGACGACGACGGGCTGGGTATCGCGGCCGTTCACGCTGTCGAAGATGCCGGGAGCGTTCTGGAATTGACCGCTGGGATTGTCATCCAGCGTGGAGGACGTGATCTGCAGGGTTCCGCCACCGGAGTCGACGACGAAGAAAATGCCGCCGCCACCTTCCAGTGCGGTATTGCCGTGCATGACCGTGCCCGTGATGCTGAGGTTGTACCGGGCGCCATCGGTGTAGATAGCGCCGCCGCTGCCGCCGCCCGAGGTGCCGGCCGCCGGGTTCGCGCCCCGGCCGATCGCCTTGTTGTCCGTCAGCAGGCTGTTGATGACGTCGAAGTCGGCGAAGAGGCCGCTGAGCGCGCCACCGTTGGAGCAGCTGTCTTGCTGGAAGGTGTCGTCCGTGATGTAGACGGTGCTGGCCGGGTACATGCCGACGGCACGGATCGCGCCGCCGCCGAGGTCGGGGCCGCTGGGGCGGCAGGCGTCGCCGACGAACGCGGAGTTGACGACCTTGAGCTGGCCGCCCTCGTCGAAGATGGCCCCGCCGCCGTAGACCAAGGTGCCCTTGGTCTGCTCAGTACCAGAGTAGGCGTCGGTGAAGGTGAGGTTCTGCACGACGAGCTGCGGCCACTGCCGTTCCCAGCCGGCGTTCATGGACAGGATCTGGGTTGTCCCGCCGCCGCTGAGCGTCACCTTCCCGCCGCCGTCCAGCACGACCCGGTGGCTGGTGTTCGCCACCGTGGCCGTGGCGGTCATGGTGATCGTGACCGGGTCCGGGCCGCAGCTGAACGTGATGACGCCGCCCGCGGCGACCGCCGCGACCACGGCCGCCGACGTGCAGCTGGCTGGCGTGCCGTTTCCGATCACGTGGTCCGGATGGGAGGTGACGACCTCCTGGCCTGCAACCGGGACCGTCGCCCCCCCGGCTGGATTACCCGCGGGCAGCGTGCCGCCACGCACCCGTGGCGCGGTCGTTGTCGGCACTGCCCTGCGCGGCGACGACGTCTTCTTAGCATGCGAGGTCACGGCGGAGCCAGCCGCGGCGCCGGGAACCGCGCCCGCACATGCGGTGACCGCGGCTAGGGCCAGGCAGCCGCCTATCCCTGCGAGCCCCCGCACGGCACCGCTCAGATTACGCACCGACCCCATGACGCACGATGCTAGACCCGCGGTCGGCGCCGTGCGTGGGTGATTTGCGGAGACTTCACGCTTTTTACTTGGGTACAGTGCTGCGGGAGTTACCTAGGTCACAGTGCTGCGGGAGGATGGTGCCTGATGATCACCGTGCCCACAAGGAGCAGCCGTGGCGACAACCGCACTTCTCGATCTGCAGCTCAAGGCCGACTCGCTGGAAACCGCGCACAAGGTAATCCACGAGGTGCTCGCCGCCACCCGCGCGTTTCCTGGCTGCCTGGGCGTCACGGTCCTGGTTGACAGCGCCGACCCGGCCCATGTCATCATCCACGAGACCTGGGAGTCGATCGAGCACGACCAGGCCTACCGTAACTGGCGGAGCACGCCAGAGGGCGCCTCGGCTCTCGGCTCCATCCTGGCGGCCCCGCGCAAGCTCACCATCTTGACGGTGGCCGAAGGCGTCTGAGGACCCGGGGGCGATAGTCCCGGCGCGGCCTGCTGACCCGGGACACACGCATCCGGCCGTTCGGCTAGATGATCTTGGTGACCTGCCGGCACGCGCGTACGTAGTCCAGCACGAGCGGGCGGCGGTCGGTAGCGCGCCAGGCCAGTGCCAGCTGGCTGGGCGAGATGCCCCTGACCGGGCGGGCCACCACGCCCTCGCGGACGATCAGCGGAGCGTTTCCCGAGGCCAGCAGGCAGATGCCCCGGCCGTCAACGAGCGCCTCGTAGGTCTCCTCGGCGCCGGCGATCTCGTCCCCGATGCGCGGCGGCTTGCCGTCGCGGGCGTCCAGCGCCAGCCAGTAGTCGCGGAGCGGGCCAGCGCTTCGCGGCAGGGCGAGGAACGGCTCGTCAAGCAAGTCGGCGAAAGGGATGACCTCGCGGCTGGCCAGCGGGTGGGTGCCGGCCATGGCGACCAGGCGCGGCTCGTCGGCGACCACTATCCAGCGGAAGCGGCCGGGGTCCGGTACCGGCAGCCAGACGAAGGCCACATCGGAGCTTCCGTCGGCCAGGCCAGCGGTCGGGTCTCCCCAGCTGACCTGCCGCAGGTTGACGGTGGCTTGCGGCCGGGCGGCGGTGAACCGGGACCGGATCGCCGGGAGCAGGCCACCGCGGCCCGGGCTGGTGCTCATCCCGACGGCCAGGGTGGCCCGCTGGCTGGCCTTGGCCTGCCCGGCGGCTTCCCAGGCACGGTCCCACTCGGCCAGGACCAGGCGGGCGTGCGGCAGGAGCGCGGTCCCCACCGGGGTCAGCCTTACCCCGTCCCGGCCGCGTTCGAACAGCCGCGCGCCCAGCTGACGCTCCAGCATGCCGATCTGCTTGCTCAGCGCGGGCTGTGACACGAACAGCCGGTCAG
>Ga0302325_10032017_pt1 | contig 10804 bp, 9 predicted proteins | sample Palsa_T0_2_FD_201948 | JGI IMG/M metagenome (GOLD analysis project Ga0302325, IMG submission 201948) | Peat permafrost microbial communities from Stordalen Mire near Abisko, Sweden - Palsa_T0_2 | ecosystem: Environmental > Terrestrial > Soil > Palsa > Peat permafrost | place: Sweden: Abisko... | reverse complement strand
TCTCCGCCGCCCACGCATGCACCCTCTGCCCCTCTTCGGTCAGCTGCAGGAGACGGCCCTGCCGTACGAACAGGGTGACGCCAAACCGCTCCTCAAGCGATCGGAGGTGCGCGGTCACGACGGGCTGGGCGACGAACAACTGCTCCGCCGCCCGGGTCACCGTGCCAAGCTCGACAACCAGCACCAGTACTTCAAGCTTGTGCAGAGGGACGCGTCCGTCAAGCCTGGGTACCGCTCTCATATTGCCGGAACTCGCATTTGACCCTCTCCTCTGTCTTGCTTTGACTATAGCTCGAGCGGACGATGCCGCGCGCATCACGCGCTTGCGATCATGCTCGGCCGGCGGAGGCAGCCAGGACATCGCTGCCCCACACCGGGTCGCCGCTGGCCGATGCGCCCGTCGGACGATCGATGTGGGCCGGCGGCTCGGTCGGCAGCTCGGCGGGCACTGAGGGTGGGGTTCTCGTTGACTCAACTACACCGACTCTTTGTAGCCTGGCCGGGGCGTCCGTGGGATGTCAGGGTCACGATGAGGCGAGCATCAGCTCGGCCGCGCGCTCACCGATCGCAACAGACGGGGCATATGTGTTGGATGCCGTCACCGTCGGCATGATCGACGCATCTGCGACCCGAAGCCCGTCGACTCCGTGAATCTTCAGCTCAGGGGTGACGACCGACATCTCGTCTGTACCCATCCGGCAGGTTCCCGCGGCATGCCAGAACGACCCGGCGGTTTGACGAACGAACGCTCGGAGATCGCCGGCATCGTCAGTCTCGGGTACGGCTCGCTCGCTCAACCACTCACAGATCGGCGGTTCTCGCAGAACGTCTCGCACTCGCCCGAGCCCTGCGACGAGCGCCTCAGTGTCCTGAGCGACCGCGAGATAGTTTGGGTCGATGATCGCGGGGCTTGAGGGGTCGCGGGCGGCGAGCCGCAGCCGGCCACGACTTTCCGGAGCCACCAGGATGACCAGGACCGTCAACCCGTCGTCTCCCGACGGCAGCGGGAGATGCACGGCTTGAAATTGGATGTCGGGCTGTACCAGATCGTCCCGGCTGCGCAGGAACCCGGTCACCTGGTAGCCGGGAGCTCCGGAGGCGGGCGGCGGGAACGGTCGCGCTGCATGAGCACTCAGCGGCACCAGCACGTGGTCATGCAGATTGGCGCCCACCCCGGGTAGGCCGGCCTCCAACTCGATCCCCAATGCTCGAAGGTCGTTCGCCGGACCCACCCCGGAGCGCAGCAGCAGCGCCGGTGAGCCGAACGCGCCAGCGCACAGGACAACCTCCGTTTCGGCGTTCAAACGCTCGATGTTCGCCCCACGTGACACCTCCACGCCGACGCACCGTCCTGCCTCAAACAGCAGACGCCGCGCCGTGCACTCGGTCAGCACCGTCAGCTTGGGCTCGTCCAGAACCGCGCCCAGGAATGCGTCAGCAGCACTCAGCCGGCGACGATCCCGGATATTGAACTGCATGAAGGACGCGCCTTCCAAACTCCCGGCGTTGTAATCGGGGTTATGCGCGACCCCGGCGCGCCCGCACGCATCGATGAGATCGGCCATCACCGGGTGGCGCTCGTACCGTGACGTCACGGTGATCGGGCCGCCAACGCCCCGCGCCTCGCTGACATCACCGTCGTAATCCTCCAAGCGCCGGAACAATGGCAGTAAGTCCTCATAACCCCACCCAGGGTTACCCTCGGCCTTCCAGCCATCGAAGTCCACGCGGCTGCCTCGCGCGTAGATCATGTTATTGATCGAGCTTGAGCCGCCGAGGACCTTGCCCCGCGCGAACTCCACCGCGCGACCGCCGAGATGAGGCTGCGGGGCGGTCACGTCGCACCAGTCGTAGCGCCCGAGCGGAAGCTCGAAACAGCGCTCCGGATGCCGGATCGCGGCATCGGTGCCGGCCGGTCCTGCTTCCACGATCGCCACCGTGCGACCGGCGTCGACGAGCCGCCGCGCCACGACACAGCCGGCCGAGCCACCGCCGACGACGACCACATCAAAGGACCGGGTTGCACTCACGTGCCCCGGACCCGGCGGTGAATCTCTTTCGTTTTGGCCGCGTCGAACGTCCTCATCGTCGTGAAGCAATGCCGTCGATCGAGACTGCAGTCTCGATCGACGGCCGGCTTCGCGTTCCCTACGCGCATATCCGGCTAGAAGCCTTTGATGCTGCTCGCGTTCGCCTTGGTCACCGCGATCGGCGGGAGGCTGACCTTCTTGGGCAGCGGTAGGTGCTGCTTGGTCAGCTGGTCATACGCTGCCATCACGGCCTGGGTGCCGATCTCCCCATCTTGGTTTTTGCAGGTGCCGAGCAACTCTCCGGCCTTGACCTCGTCGATCGCCGCCTGGTCTCCGCCCTGTCCGGTCACCAAGATGCTCGTCTTCCCGCTGGCGCGATTGGTCGCAACCGCTGCCTCGGCAGCGATGTCAAACCATGCCATCACCGCATTGGCCGACGGGTAGCGGGCCAGGATGGACTGCTGCGCGGTCTGCGCCTCCGCCGGCGTCGGACCGGACGTGTCGACCCGTCCGAGATAATCCAGCCCGAGCTTCTTGGCCCAGTAGATCTCTCGCGCGGTGAGATACTGCAGCGATGGGAAAGGCAGCGACGTTCCCATCGCCACGACCTTGGCGTGAGGGTCGGCGTCCTTGATTGTCTTGACCTCCTCGTAGGCGCACACATCGGTGCCTTGGAGAATGTCTGAGTCATAGCCCGGAAGATTGGGCGACGGCGCGTCCGCCGGCGTGTTCGAGGCGATGATCACGATGTGCTTGGCCTCGGCCTCCTTGATGAGCGGAGAGAGCGCCAGCGGGCTCTGCGGCTGCACGACGATCGCGTTGACCCCCTGAGTGATCAGGTCCTTGAAGTCCGCCGCCTGGGCTTGGGGTCCCGCGACGGCGTTATAGGTGATCGCTTTGCCACCGAGGGCCTTGGCCTCCGCCACGACTCCCTTCTGCTGGGCCAGCAGGCTGGCGACACCCGCGTTCGGATTCAGATAGCCGACCACGAACTTAAAGCCCGGCTTCACTTTCGGTGTCCCATAGCCGGTCGGGACATGGGACTCCGGGCCGGAGTAGCCGGCCGGAAGGGCGGTGGTCGTCGTGCCGGTCGTCGTGCCCGATGCCGCCGCCGAACTGGTTGCGCTTGAAGCGGCACTGGTCGCCGAACTGGAGTTGTTGGAGCTCGAGCCACAGGCAGCGAGCGCCACCGTCACCATCAAAACCCCCGTCGCAACACCAACGCGGGTGAAAGCCCATCGCACGTTCACGTCTCTCCCCTCTCTATCTGCTCCAGCTCGCCCGATTCAGGACGACAGCTCGCGAGCCTTGGTGACGCAATGCGCCGTGTGAGCACAAGTTACCGGCGCAACCTACTGCGAGTGAATCATTCATACAAATAGCAACTTTTTGCTACGCGACAGCCGCTCGACTATGGTCTCGAACACCGACCGGCAGCCCGTGGCGTTCGACTCTTGGACGCGGCCGCGTCCGATCAGGCGATCGCGCCGTTCGCAGACGGCGTGGGAAGACCGAACAACGTCAGCGCGTTGGCGCCGAGGATGTTGCGCCTGTCCGCCTCGGAGAGGAACGGCAGGTCGTAGATGCGGGCGGGGACGTCAAAGTCCCAGTGCGGGAAGTCGGAGGCATATAGGAGTTGACTTCCAGCTCGGAGCATCTTGAACGTCATCTCGAGGATCGAAAGATCGTCCGGGACCTCCAGCGGCTGCGTGGTGAAGAACATTTCAGCTATGTACTCGCTCGGCTTGCGCTTCAGCAACGGCGCCTCCGAAGGGCGCAACAGGTACTCATGATCAAGTCGCTGCATGAGATACGGGACCCAGGCCAACCCTCCCTCGATCCAGATCACCTTGAGGGCGGGGTAGCGCTCGGGGAGTCCATTGATCACCCAATTCGTGAGGTGCAGCAGGTTGTAATGCGGAAATCCCAGAGCATGCACCGACAGAAAGCGGTTGAGTGACTCCATGTCCCGGTTGCCGATCCAGTTGTAGCCGGCATGGAACCCCAGCGGCCTACCCGTCTCCTGGATCGTCGCGAACAGAGGTGCGTAGCGCCGGTCCCATACCGGATGACCGCGCACGGAGGTGATCATGAACCCCACCACACCGTCCACATGGCTGTACTCCTCCACCAGCCGCACGCACGCGTCGGGATCGCTGAAGGGCAGGTAGAGCATCGTCCGGATCCCCAGGTTCCCGGCGAGCAGGTGCTCCTCGCACCAGCGTGCGTATGCGCGCGCGATCTCGACCTCCACGTCGGGAACCGGGTGCAGTCCGAGGTTCAGCATCGGCGTCGGAAACACGATCTGGTAGTCGATGGACATCGCGCGCATGGCGCGCTTGATGATCACCCCGTCCTGATCCGGGCCTTCCAGCTCGGAGCGCTCAAGCCCGCGAAGGCTATATCGCAGTACCCGCCCAGACTGGTCCTGGTTGCCGAGCACGGCCGGCAGCAGCGGCGTCCGTCCCGTCAGGCGCATGACGCCGCCATGCGCCTCCTGGCGCAGCACGGGATCCTCGATGTAGGAAGTGATCTCGTGCCAGGACTCGGTTTCGTAATGATGGGCATCAGCGTCGACGATCGGGAACCTGTCGAGACCTCGTCGCCCTGCCTGCTCCGTCGCATTCGCGAGCGCCTGCTCGGTGCCGTACTCGGCACCAACGCGAACATCTCGATAGCTGACGCCGCTCATCCGCGGACCTCGCCGTCCGGGGATCCGATCCCGCCCCATGCCTGCCACATTCCGAGCTCGAACAGCTCGAGCTCCGCCGAGGCGAGCAGCTGGGTGACGAACACCATGACCTCCGTCGCCGACAGCGAGTAGTCCGACGCCTGCCCGGCGATCGCGGCTGTCGACCCCGGCGCAAGTGCCACAAGCCCCTCGCCCTGCTCGACGCGCCGCACATAGGTCGCGATCGCGGCGTGCAGGAGCCGTCCGAGCGCTGCTGCGTCGATGCGTGCCGCCGCGTCGGGGTCACGCGCGGTCTCCACGAGCAGCCGGACCGCGGCGTCCACCGGGTCCGCCGCCGGCTCCTCGCGGGTGTCAGACGTCGATGAGGACGCGTCCATCACGTCGAACCACCGTAACCTTTCGCAACTTTCGGCCGGGGTCTGACCACGCCACCCCGGTTTGGACGTCGAATTCCATCCCGTGCCAGGGACAGACGAGGTCCGTCACGTCGGAGAACCGGGGAGTGGCGACCCGCCCGATCTCGTCGATGTCCTCCTCCACTCGCGCAACCAGGATTCCCTCGCAAACCGGTCCGCCCTGATGGGGGCACGCATTGTGGAAGGCATAAATCTCGCCGTCGTGCTCGAACACACCGACCGTCGCCTCGCCAATAGTGACGATTCGCCTGCGGCCATCGACGAAATCCTCTTCGTTGCCCACCAGGTGCTCCAAGGCTTTTACGATATCGGTAAATCCTACTGCGAATCCTATCTATTCCCGGACTGATCGATAACTCACGAGAGATAGATTGCCTGCTCATGTACGAGCGTGAATAGGCGGCGGCTGAAAGCGCGTTTAATCGCTACCGTGTCAACCCATGGAACATGAGAGTGCTCGGACGGATATCTCCGCGGCAACGTCTCGGCGCGTCGGCAACGAGACGGGCACCGGAACATACTTCGAGGTCCTAGGAACGCCAAGCGCCCGGCCGCCGTTGCTCTTCATCCACGGTGGCGGGGCGAGCGGCGTCTGCTGGCGACGGACCGCCGACGGGAGACCGGGATGGGCGGATCGGCTTGCCGACGACGGTTGGGAATGCTGGGTGATCGACTGGCCGGGCTCCGGGAGGTCGGGCAACCTGGACCCCATCTCAGTGTCCTTTGCGCATCTCGTCACGGGAGTCGAGCGGATCCTCGTTGAAGAGATCGGTCGCCCGACGGTGCTGATACCGCACTCGATGGGCGGTGCGGTCGCATGGAAGGTCGCCGAGTCCCCCACCGGTCTGGTCGCCGGGATCGTCGGCATCGCGGCCTCGGCCCCCGGCAACCTGACTCCGAAGTCAGAGGTGATCTCCGACGACGGCCGCCGGATCAGCGTCCGCTTCGTCGACTCAGGCGTCGTCTCGCATGTCGACCGGGAGGCGCTGTGGTTCTACAGCGACGAAATGATCGACCACCAGGCCCTCGCCGGGAGCACCCATCTTTCCAGAGAGGCGGGCCGCAGCCATCTCCATGCGCTCGCCCAGGGGATCTCTCCCACCGTGCTGCTGCAGCGAATGGGGACGATCCCCGGCCTGCCGGTAATCACTCGGCCCGAGGCGCTCCGTGGGCTGCAGATACGGCTGATCGCCGGCGATCAGGACCCCGCACACCTGCAGAGCACCGAGACCCGGACCGCCGAGCTGTTGCGCAGCTGGCAGGCCGACGCCCAACTCGTGTGGCTTCCTGATCGGGGAATCGTCGGCAACGGCCACTTTCTGATGCTCGAGGACAACAGCGACGAGATTCTCGCGATCGTGACCGAGCAGCTCGATGTCCTGAGCGGCTCTCGTTGACCTCGCTCATCTGACGGATGAGCGGCGCGGGTCAACTACCGATGAATCCCGGGGTCGTCTCTCGTTCGCTGCCGAGCTCCAATCCAGCCCGAACCCTTGGGAAGGTTCCGGCCACGTCGCCGATCGGCAAGCCGTGCGTGGGCGCGACCATCCTGACATCGAGAGTGTTCAGCATCGCCTCGAGCTGATCGAGGTAAGGGCCAATATCGACGAATTTGGTCCAGAACAGCGCCAACTCGGCGAACAGCGAGAGCTCCTCCACGAGATCGATCGAAGGCGCCTCCTCCGACAAAAGTCCGCAATGCCCGTCTTGATGATAATGGGAGTACGCAAAGCCATCCCCCGGGAACAGGACCCCACGGCGCTCGTCGAAACCCCAACGCGTGTAGGGCATGTCGCGGATCACTGCCTCGACGACACGAAACGTGGTGCCGCCAAGATCGAGGCCCGTACCTGGGTCGAGCATCCGCATCCGGCCCTCGTACTGGGGAAAGACGAGGTGGGCGTCGAGCAGCGAACCGACCGCCGTGACGTTTGGAAAATGCTCGAGAATCCGGCCAATGCCGGACGAGTGCGGCGTCTCCGTGTGAGTCACGAACACATAGCGAAGTTCCGGAACTCCGCGGGAAAGTACCTCCTCAAGCTGTGACTCGACCACGGACAAATCCTTCGGATGGCCCCCCTCGACGAGCAGCGAACAGTCATCTCCAGTGACGAGGTAGACCGAGTTGTAGCCGTGCAGGACCGCTCCGTTGTACATCGTTGGGAGGCAGTCGCCGAACCAGAAGATCCCAGGCGCTATCTCACGAGGCAGCGGGTTCGTCATTGCACGCCTGACCCAACGGCATGGAGCGACCAGCTACCGACCTCCAGGCCAATGGAATCCTGTGTCTCGGCCGCAGCAAGCAGGTCGTCCATCATTTCTAGATGACGATCTACCACCGATCGTCCACGCAAGACGCAGCCGTACGCCGGCGCGATGATCTCGATCTCATGGTCGGCCCGAAGTTGATGGAGGCCTTCGCGGATCGGGCGAGTGCGGGCTCCGGGCAGCCACCAGAAACGACTCTCGACCAACTGCGTCCAGATCGACTCGGGTTCCAGATCGTCATTGTCTTCTGTGATGACGGCTACATCGCCGGCCCGATCACGGGCATACGCAAACGCGTCCGCGGTGAAGAGCGCTTTGTTCTTCTCGTCGTAGGCCCAGTTCAGGGGAAGCATCCTCAGCGGCGCATCGACGACGCTGATGACCCGGTCACCAGAGCCGACCCTGATGGTGTCGCCCTTGCGGATCACGCGCGACTCGACGGCTCCCATTCTTCCGGCTCCCCTTGGTGTGCCGAACGGCGCATACTCCGGCCGAAAATCAGTCCAGCCAGCACCATCTTCGATCGCGCTGTAAACGGCGTCAACGGAAAACCGCTCGACGATCGGCCTGACGTTGGCGATCGCCGCGTATTCCTGGATGCGCATGGCCCAGATGGACAGCGTCGTCCGTGCGTCGATCAGCGACTCCAAGGTCCGCAAGATCTCCTGCTCATGCACCGATACACCGGCCTCGAGCAGCAGCGCGGATCCTGGCTCGGTGAACAAGTATGAGTTCATCGTGGTGACGCCGCGGTCCTGCGGGCGGTCGGTCGATGCCCTGCCGTCGGCTTGGAACGTCATCGGGAGCACGTACAGCCCTTCGCCCAGTTTGACCACCGAGTCAACTCCGCTGGTCATGGATGCCTGCTAACGCTCTCCATACACGCATTCACCATATACCCGCTCTACGGGAGAGTCCAATAGCTTCAGGCACGATGCGCCGACAGCGGAGCACTATGGTCCTCGCCGTCCAGCCCTTGATGTTTCCCCAAAGCGGGAAGGCTTGGACGGTGTGCATCTACCCTGACCGTACGAGAAGTAACTGCCACCGCGCCATTCGAACCCCGGCCTTGGTGTCGGTCTTCTGGATTGCGGTTTGCCGACCGAGGTACTTCCTTGGGAACCACGTGGTGGTTTACTGGCTGTCTCCCCCCGCGCGCCGAGCCGCGCGAGCGATCGGTTTATTCGAACCGTACGTTGACGTTCTTGATCTGGCTGTAGGAGAAGATCTCGTCGATGCTCTCCTCCCGCCCCACGCCCGAGTCCTTCCAGCCGCCGAACGGCGCTCCCGGGAAGTGACGCGAGCTGTCGTTGACCCACACCGTTCCGGCCTCGACGTCGCGCGCGAACCGGTGCGCGAGACCCAGGTCCCGCGTGTAAATGCCGGCGGTGAGACCGAAGCTGACACCGTTGGCGATCCTGACGGCATCGTCGAACTCGCCGAACCGCATGATTGAGAGCACCGGGCCGAAGATCTCCTCCTGGGCCAGCCGCGAGGATGGGTCGACGTTATCGAACACCGCCGGGCGCACGAAGAGCCCGTCCGGGTGGCCGGGCACGCTCGCCGGACCGCCTCGCACGACCTCGTCGGCGCCGTCGCTGCGACCAATCTCCATGTAGCGCTGAACCTTGTCGTACTGCATCTGATTGACCAGCGACCCCATCGTTGTTTCGCTGTCCTCGGGTGGTCCGCTGCTCAGAGCCGCGACCGAGCTAGCGAGCGCGTCCACCACCTGATCGTGGATCGTGTCGCTCACGAGCAGCCGTGAGGTGGAGCCACAGGATTGGCTTGACCACGTGAAGTTCATCCCGTTGACGGCGCCGGCAACGGCTGCATCGATATCGGCGTCGGGCATCACCACGAGCGGATTCTTGCCCCCCAGCTCACAGGAAACGTGCTTGATTCCGGCCGCGGCCGAGGTCGCGAGGACGCGCTGCCCTCCTTCGACGGAGCCGGTGAATCCCACTCGGCGCACGACTGGATGCCGGACCAGCGGGGCGCCGGCCTCCTCACCGAAGCCGCTAATGACATTGACGACGCCGGGACCGAGCACGTCGGCGGCGAGCTCGGCGTACCGAAGCGACGAAAGTGGCGTGTGCTCGGAGGGCTTGATGACGATCGCATTGCCCGCGATCAGCGGAGCGGCGCTCCCGCGGCATGCGAACAGGAACGGATGGTTGAAGGGAGTGATGCGCCCTACTACACCGTAGGGCTGTTGCAGCGTGTAATTCAGTCGGTCTCGATCTCCCGGGATCGTATGCCCCTTGACCTCGAGCGCGAGTCCCGCGAAATACCGCAGTTGCCAGGTCGAGATCTTGACGTCGGTTCGGAAATAGCTGATCGGGCTGCCGTTATCCAGGGCGTCCAGCAGCGCGAGCTCCTCGTCATGCTCGTCCAGTACATCGGCCAAGCGCGACAGCAGCGACGCCCGCGCGAGCGGCGCCAGCTCGCTCCAGTGCTTTTGCGCCTTCTGCGCGGCGGTGACCACGTCATCCACGTCCTCTTCACGGCACCGGGGAACCGTGGCGATCACTCGCCCGGTCGCGGGGTTGAGAACCTCGAACGTCTCTCCGCTTCGAGCTCCGCGCTCTTGGTCGCCGACCCGCAGCGACCAGCTCTTGACGTCGTTCACCTCGAGCATGCCATCTCCCCTTCACTGCACAACTTCCATGACTAGAACCAGCCGAACCGGCATGATAATCCTCGGCCCGCAGAGTCACCAATACCGACTTCGGGCGGCTCAGTGGTGGCCTGACTATCGATGGGGCCAGACGAGCGCGCCGCCTGTACCGCCTGGCGCCGAAGCTGGGATGGCTAGCTCAAGCGAGCGCTCAACCTCGACTCCGAGAGGCTCCTGACACTCGGTCTCATGAGACACCCGCGTTCACCGCCCCGCCGTAGTGGGCCTGCCAAGCCGGCCGCGGCAGCCCGAAATGGTCTCGCAGGGTGCTGCCCTCGTAGCGCGTGCGCATCAGAGCCTGCGCCTGTAGCTTGGGAACGACAAGCTCGACGAAGTCGTCGAATTGACCGGGAAGGTAGGCGGGCTGAAGATTGAAGCCGTCCGCCGCCCCGCTGCGAAACCACTCCCCCATCATTTCTGCCACCTCGTCGGCCGACCCGCGGAAGGCCAGGCCGCCCATCGACCCACTCGCGCGCCGCGCAAGCTGCCGAAGGGTGAGATTCTCCTCGAGGCCGATCCGCGCCCAGGTAGCGAAGTACTCGCGAGAGCCGCCGGAGTCGTCGGTGGGGGCGGCGCTCATCGGCAGCGGCTCGTCGAGCGGGTAGGGGCTGAGGTCGACGTGGCTCATCTTCATCGACAGGATGTTCAGGGCAACGTCGATGTGGAGCAGGGACTGCAGCCGCTCGAACTCCTCGTCGGCCTCGGCCGTCGTGCGGCC
>Ga0302325_10032012_pt1 | contig 10805 bp, 6 predicted proteins | sample Palsa_T0_2_FD_201948 | JGI IMG/M metagenome (GOLD analysis project Ga0302325, IMG submission 201948) | Peat permafrost microbial communities from Stordalen Mire near Abisko, Sweden - Palsa_T0_2 | ecosystem: Environmental > Terrestrial > Soil > Palsa > Peat permafrost | place: Sweden: Abisko... | reverse complement strand
AATCTGGATCGTTTGAGGCTGACGAAGGGGGGAGATCCCAATTCCCCAGCCTCCAGGCTGACTTGTAAATATCAGATGCCGGCGCCTCAGAATAGCTTCCATGATCGCCACCGTCAAGCATATTTGTCATATTTAACGGAAATCCATTCTGCCGGATTTGATCGGCGACAGCATGTAAGTCGTCATCCACTGCCGATGGATAGAGTCCCAGTTCCACTTTACCTCGCAATCTAGCTCTCCGCAAATCATTAACCGCCTCCAAGTCATGATGGAGTTCATATACATGGATTAATTGATTCCATGACCGAGTTACGCCTTGCACTAAAGCATATGATAAGTCCGGGTCGTCCACATTGCAGTAAATCTCTGAAAGAAGTTTCTCGACCTCGGAATAGTTGGCTTTACCGTCGCAGGCAATCTCCAGGAACATGAAGGCGGTCTTGTACAGTCTGCAAGCAACTGCAGCATTGGCGGCATGGAAATAATTGATGTCATCAACAAGTGGTATCATTTGTGTTTTCAAAGGCTTGGGAGATCGCTCGCGCAAGAATAAGATGGTTCGGATAACGAGCATTAGATACTCTCGATCGTAGGTCTTGAAATCTTTGAGTATCGAATTGAAAATTTCGGTGAGAGCACCGTCATATCGCCGTTGAGATCGATATTCGTCAACAAGGAAAGGAAAGACCGACTCGCAGAATTCCATTGACGCATCGATTGCAGGAACGAGAATAGAGTAGGTGGAATCGGGAAGATGTTGCGCGATAGAACAGGTCATAGTTTTATACCAAGATGTAAAATCTCTAACGCTCCCAATCCAAGTTTGTAGCTCCAGGGGCGAAGGGACACCAGAATCTGTATTACCTCTTTGCGACTCGACGTTCGGAGACAGCAAATATTTCAAAATATCATTGTCAATATTGAATCGGGTGGACAGGCGGGACGTGGTATCAACTGGGAGACTTCGCAAACATTGTTCAAGAAGTCCGGCGATCCTAGAATTGAGACGAATGAAATGAAGAATTTCGTCCAAGATTTCCGGTAGGAAGAGACTGGAAGAACCGGTCGACTTGTAACTCCTAGAGGCGTTTGAAAGAGACCTGTACTCTGGTTGTCGAAATTGAGAATCACGTGAAATCCTGCCGAGTCCATGTCCAAGCCATATTTTCGACTTCGCAGGAAAATCGAGTTTCGTGAGCGCATTCAACGGGACGAAGTAGTGCCGCACAACGTATGTGAGGGCTGACAAACGTTCAGATACCGGATTGGATAACTTGGAGAGAAAACGCAAGGAAAATTGCCTTAGTTTTGGCTCTCCCCATAATTTGCCATCCTCCTTAATCAAGTTTTCCATGATCTGGCACACAGTTATGTCATCTGAAGAAGGATGGTTGTTGAGAGCGTGAAGAAGTTGAACTGTGGATTGTAGTTCGACACTACCTAGGAAGACTGTTTGTAGCAGAGTTTCAAGCCAATCATAGACTGTGGCAACAATTTCATCTGTTTCTCGTGATGCCGAAGTATTGGATAGCTCTTCCATCGAGGACAAGACCATCGTGGTCATATATCTGACTTGGGGCGGCGGCGTCGAAACACTGTCGGATACTTGAGAAAAAAGATATCTGATTATTGTAGTCGCTTCACGGCAAACCGACGCTCGACTCGCAAATTCGCAAAGTCCGGCTACTAGCATATCGAGTGGATAGCCAGTCAAAACAGCGTCGCGGGCAACACAAATTACGAACGCAATTCGACGGAGATAAGAAAGAGCTACCGTGGTGTCAGAAGCCGAACTTCCATGGGACATGAGATTGCGAACCACGTAAACAACATGAGGGGGCGACCACAGACGCTGTTGAGATATATTGGCGATATGCCGCAGCCCCTCGATTGCAGCGAGCACTCGTAGCATGGAAAAAAACGGTTGCGGTGGATCTGGATACGTCGGGCCGGGATCCGGTAGATCTAGCGCTGAGAGTATTGCTGATGATGATGCTAGCCCTGCGGACTGAAAGTTTTCGCCGGAAAGAGTCTTGTCATCCAGTCTTTCGATCATGATGCTCATTGAGTGTGCGAAGTTTGACGTCAAAATATTCCGAAAAATGGCCGATCCAAGCGCCGCTTCACACTGTCTCGATACATTCTCCGAGGCATCTGTTCGTGCTGGATACTGCAGCAAGGCATAAGAAATGATTTGTGGGAGATGGTGGACTAGCATGGCCTCTAGCGGCGCAAAACTTCGATATAGGTTTGCGGCTTCGTCCCATCTGTCAGCGTTGACTAGCTGTGGAATTAACTCGCTCTGCACGCTAGAAATCCACTGATGATAATTAACAAATCCAAACACATGGTATGGGAATTGAAAAATATCCTCTTCGAACTCTATCCAAGAATAGATGAATTGACAGCTATTCTGAGTGAATAGATCTGTCATTCGACCTTGATACAGATTCCTTGCAATGTGAACAAAGCACGCCCGGACCATAAGCTGGCAGCTAACAAAATTTCCAAGCTCGAGGAGGTTTACCATAGCTGCCCTGCGGATGTCATCCGACGTTAAGGCGAGTCGCATCAAAGTATAGGCTCGAAGCGCGAAACCTTCTGAAAACTTTTCATCACTCTCAAGATTATCGACTATAGCCCCATAAACTTTAACTCTATGGGCGACGGGGAAGCACAGAAACGTCTGCTGTATGTGTTCTGCCAAGTCGAACTTGACTCTGATATTCGTGTCCCGCAACATTTGGATTAGCAGATCACCTGGGCTTGACTCCAAGCTTGCTTCGTTGCCGTAATTGCCATCCAAATGTGCAATATCTCGGAGAAATTTTGCTGCTTGTATCCGAGCATTTGCCGAAGACAATTCGCGATTAACCGCAACCTTGATAATCCATCTATAGACTTGCATCACGAGGTTCGCCATTTCTGCGTCGAACTCGATCGTATCTTTCTGTGAGAGATACGTTTTAACGATGGTCATCGCGGCGACAACCGTCATCTCGTTGCCTCCCCAAATATATGTGCTTGCAATATGCTCCTTGAATGACTCAAGCAAGGGCTTAAAGGCAGGCAGTATTCGGTCTTCCTTGATAAGGAAAAAAGCCTTGAAAGCTCGATCTGATCCTAACAAAAGATTCATAGTCGGAATATTTAGGATGTTGTCTCCCAAGAGAATATCAGATTTTCCGAATCTGAGACTAATCTCGGAATACAATCGAAGCAACGCCCTCACTCTCCAGCCTTCAGATGTCATAGACGATCTCGAGATATCACGAACTACCCATAGTGCATCGAGCTCTGATGCTGATGTCGTAAGCTGCGCGGATTCTCCCTTGAACTCGGTATCCGGACGAACGGCAGTTCCTTTGACGTGCAGTAAGCCAGACACTCGACAAAGGACATCGATCAACATTTCCAGGGATGAGTAATGGTTCTCGTGAATGTTGCGAATCGGGTCGATAGTTGGCGCCTGAGTATTGGTATATCTGCCTTCGATCTTCGGGAACAAGATAGTTATGAACTGATCAATGGCCCTTAAGCAAGGGTCCACGTACACAGGAATGTCAGAACCCGAGAGGAGGCGGGCTATGGAGGTCAGAAGAGTATCGTCCCCTTGGGAAGCTAGATCGGGTAAGCCGCGCTGTTATTGGGTTTTACGGGAAAAAATTGAACTTATAAGTGCAATAGAGGTGTACCAAAACACTTCATCTTCTGTAAGAGCATCCAAATCGTTCAGGGTGGCAAGTCGCGAAGAAAATTCACGACATTTCTCTTTGAAAATCGGTTTGAGATCCCCATTCGCCATGAGATTATTCGTTAATGACTGTCCTCCCATGACTTCGTAGACCTGTGTTCTGGTGCTGATCTCGCACTCAAGAAGTAGGTTTTGAAGATTCATATTGGAGGCGAGATTAACGAAATGTTGACCGATGGCGCTTTTGGGAAGAGAATTAAAGTGTTGGAAGGGTAGGATACTGACAGAACTGGAGGGCAAGGAGGAGAATATTTGCAGAAACGAAAATGGTAATGTATTGACGAGTTTAGCTTGTGATGCTAAAGCAAGAGCATCGCTGACACCCCATCGAATACGTATCCAACGGCTCAGGCCTTTACTTCGCCATATCTTAGTTGAAATCCCGTCTTCTTCCAAAGACCTCAGCAACGAAGTCCAGAAGTCGCATGATTTGTCGACCAATAACCCTGGTCCTCTTTGTTCCACGTATTCCATGATCCCGTTGATATGAGGAATTAGTGAACGGACTTTCAAGAGACCATGGTGAACAATTGCTTCCATAACCGAACAAGCTGCACGGCAGGTTGAGGGAATAGCTGCTTGTTTGGAGCATGCAACCCATATTCTGGTCCATTGCGCCGTGCTTCGAGCTGTAGACGGAGACTTATCCCTCGGGAGTCCTAGCACCCCTAACATGCAGACAAAAGACCAGTTGATGATCTCCACATCACCTTCCCCAGAAAGCTGTTCCAGGAGGTCCAAAATTTCGTGGTGGTCGACCGAGTCTTCCTGGATGCGGAAAGAATTGAGGTAAAGCGCAAGTCTTTGTAAGCATGCTAATCTATTCTGCTGGCCTTTGTTCTCCAGGGGATGAATTAGAAAGTCCCGGAATGATGAATCGTCTCGTATGCGCCGACGCTTTCGAGGACTCTCCTCGGTGGACGTGGAGTCTTGGTCGACCACAATTGGGGGGCGGTCGAGAAGCTGGATGAATGAAGACTGCAACTGCAGGGACACGAACATGAGTTCCGAGGATTGAGAATAGGGGTTGTGGGAGAAGTATGGTCCGAAGAGTGACAGGAATGGGCGTTGACACCAAAGGGGCGAAGATAGCGGCAGAGCCGACAAAACCAAGTCATCTACGCGCAAAATAAATCTCTGGTCTTGACTTCTTAGATCGAGTATAAGTATTTCGAGCATTGTCTTTATGTCTTTTCGAAGTGCTGCACTCATGCCGTGCAGTTTAACTGCGCGATATAGATGTGGGAAGAGGATCGATAAAGTTATGAATAGACGCTCCTTGAAACCGGGTAGTCGAGTAGTCCACTGTTTTTCTCGACTGAATAAGTGTACAGCCACAAAACTTGTTTCTGAAGCCAGTTCGAGCTTATTGAACGATATATATTCAAGTAACCGATTCAATACAATGATTGCCGACATGCGAGCGTCTGTATGCGTGTCGTACGTTATCAGAAAATTGAGTAGGAAGGCTAGCAACCTTTCTTCCTCCCCACTGAATGGAGCACCAGGAAAAGTGCACAAGCTTTGGAGGCAAAACATTAGGTCAACTGTCTCCTTGCGCATAGTCAACAGATTTGGAGACAGAAACGACCTGCTCTCGGGCCTGACAGCGTCTGGTCGGCAATTTCGAGTGTTTGAGAAATCGAAGCACAGTTCCACTTTGACGTGGGAAAGACAAAGAGATACTAATTCCACCCACATTTCCCTTTTCATCTGTTCGACATGCGGAGGGTATGATGTGATGAGCTTGAGAGTACCGAAGTAACTACCAGCGACGATTTTGTATTCCGGTGACTCAGCAGATGGAAGAGAGTCGAGGAGATGAGCCACGAGCACTTTCATAGTGGTTCTCGTCATAGAGAACCTCGCTTTTTCTGTAGAAGCTCGAAGACATTCGACGCTGATTTGGAGAGAGGATTCTGCTTGTGCTGAGCTTGATTTACGGAACGCTGCTTGTTCAAGGGAGAAGTTTCGGATGAGTGAGTGCAGTACGGCAGCATAAGTATTTTCGTCGCTGAGCCGCAAGGAGATGTCATCCTGGTTCAGGAATCGTTGGAGCTCGTTGAGTGCGGTTTGGCGTGACCTGACTTGGCTGGAATACAGTTTATTGCAGACGTCTTGAAGATTCAGGCCAGCCATGCAGGAAGACAGACTGTGATGAGAAGACAACACGGGTTGATACCAATAGGGAAGTACAGAATGTTACCGTGGCTCAAGCGACATCGCGACGTGATCGGGACATTGATCAGCGGTGGCATAACAAATGGCAGCGTTATCTATCTCTAGTGCAAATGGAAATTGTAGAAATTGGGCAGGGTGATTCAAAAGTTTATAATACTTAAATTCAGGGTTCGCCCAATCTCGTACTGTATTCCGATCTCAGACCTCAATATAAGCCCCATCATCGTCAATTCCTTTGATTACCTTAGAGTCAGCGAGGTCCGCTAGCTTTCCTTCTATCCTATTCAACGCCTTTCGAATTTCTGAGTGTTGTTCCTCAAGCCACAGGATTTTCTGCGCCTGAGATTCAAGAGTATTCGATTGTGTCTCGATCAAACTCAAGAGCCTTTTCAGTACGTCATCAGTCGACAAAGATGGGGGTGGGGTTATGCTGCTGGTATCAGGTTCCTGGGCAAAGATTAGATAGACTCACAGCTATCGGATTATACCCTTGCCAAAGGAGTTTCACTAGGTCCCGGTTGGGATTGCGGTTCACGTTGAGGACGACGTGAATCGATCGGATTATGGAGTTCTTCCTTCTTCTCAGATGCCGAAGAACTTTGCGACGCTTCCCCTTTTGTTGTTAGCTCTGTAGAACTCCTCTTTTCTGATTCAGAAGGTTGATTAGAGAACACTTTCTCCGGCGCAGCAACCTTAGGTTGTGAGAGATCTGAGGGCTCAAAGTCTCGTTTACGTGAGGTATAGCCGCCTGCTCCTTTGCGGTAGACACTTTCCATATTGAGAAGATTGAGTGAGGCGCTGTGACCAGCAAACCACTCATCCGATGTCAAGGCAGGGTCGCCACTGATAGTATCTGGATAGATGTCATCTTGAAATGCTTCGGACTATACTGGTCAATCATGTGGTACTTGAATACGGAGGAGATACTCTTCTAGGAACAATAAAGCTGATAGGTTCAATCGTGACATCTCGGACGGTTTTGTACGCTCGCATGATCTCGTTGTCATGAACCTTCAATCAGCCAGCAATTAGAATATGATCGTTACCGAAAGTGCTCGCTTAGGCATGAATGCAACCCCCCGTTGGGGTTCTGATGATTTATATTCAGCTAGAGGCCAAAATTGGTCGTTTTCAAACTCATAGTATCGGATGTTGCCATCTCTATAGTATTAAATCGAAACTAGCAAAGGGGTCGAACCCTTTTCCCGCCAAATAAAGCACCTTGGTGTCGTAATCATAGAAAGGCTGCGTCAGCGCCTCAAGCCTCAATAGGGAGCTGTACCATTATGACCCCAGCTGATTGATCAAGCATAGTAAATCCCCCAATTGGCTCCGTTAAGTTCTTGGCATCCCATAACCCAAGCTGTCTATCTGACATTTTCCCAAATCCTGCAGTAGCAACTCGATCACTGTTTATGAAAACAGCTCTAGAATTCTTTGCGCCGGCATGACCTGCGGCTTCTTGAGCGATTTTTTCCATTCTTGGGTCCCAGATTCGAATTTTCTTGTCGCGGCAAGTAGTCACCAGAACAGAACCCTCGCGGTTAAAAGAAAGCGACTGGATCATATCTGGATGTTTCAAAGTCATCACATTTGATGACTTGATGACATCCCATAGTTTCAAGGTATAGTCTCCGCTCGTGCTAGCCAAGACATTGTCGGCGCTGGGGTGAAATGTGACATTTCCCACTTTTCTGAATATAAGTTAAGTTTTGAGTCTCATGCCCAAGGGAACACAAACAACCTTGAATGACCGCTCAATTTTGAGACAGGCGTTATATCCGGCGATCCCTTCTCCAAGACGGTGAAATCAGAAGGGATTGACCATAGGCAAATCTAGGGATGTTAGAAAGGGGCGAATATGATAAATTGTCAAACCTTGCCATCCTCCGAAGCGGAAGCAAGCACTCGATCATTGAAAGGATTGAAGTCGGTATCAAGGACGGGCGCTGAATGGCCCTTGAACAGGGGGATCAGATCAGGCAACTTGCCGTGCTCCTCCAGGGGTACAACAGCAAATGCACCGCCACCTAGCAAGCATAATTAGCCACCTCTATAGAGAAGGATCCGTGACTTGGATTACATACCTGCAGAGTCCCAGTTCACAGAGAGATAGAGAGGATTGACTTTAATGAGATTGCTATCCCACGCTATTGCTGTCAGCCGTGATCGCGAAAAGGAGGGAACCGTTTTTAGTGACTCTGACATTGTCATAACAAAGCTCCTAGGCAAGAGTCAAACTTTGTGCACAAGACACGGATGTGTGCGGGATACCTTCTTCACGCCCTGTCCGTAGATGTGCTTGAACTTGGATTGACGGAAGCCCAACATGCTGTCAACAGCCTCAACTGCCAGCCTCGGCCGTTCAACTGTCGATCAGGCGAGCAAGTCGCCCACAGCCATAGTGTGAGATAGCCGGGAAATTACATAATTTACTCAGCCAAGCTGCCCCTGGGCGCGTCACTGGATGCAGATCCCTTAAACAAACAATCATCCGCCCTAGCCCATCCGCCTAGTCAAGCCTTCGTCCCAATCCCGCTTCCTGCCCTTACACATCGCAACTCGCTCTTCTCATCCAAGGGAGTCACCTGGCTCCAGTACAGTCCCGACCGCCTCTTACAGGAATCTCTCCAACACCCCGTGCCGCCCCATTGACGTTCGGCACCTGAGTCATTGTTGCACAATGTTTCAAGGGCTGCAAGTGATGATTGCGGGTCGCTTTGAGTCTACAACACAAAGTTTAAAGATTCTTCAAATCCTTTAAGTAACACTTAGCGGTTTTGTCGGGCTTGATTACCTCTCGTGGTGGCTGTGTGGTTGATAGAGTAAAGGAAAACAACCCTCCCACACATTTATGCATGTCAGAGCAAGAGTTCTTAAAGAAAACAAATGGTAAAGGTACTGGTAGATTTTCCGGCTTCTCCAAGAAGCGGAACTAAGCTGACTTGGCTTAGTCAAGACCGTTTGCGATTACAACGATTCGCATCCTACATCTCAGATAGTCCTGATCAATGAAGACTGGGTCTTCGATTGCATCAAAAGTAATGCTCGTCTGGTGGAGAGTAACTACCTTCATGGTGGCTCTATGGATCCCTTGGGGTCTGTCAAGACTGCCAGCACCGACTCTTCCTCCAACCGAACGTTACTTCAGCCCAAGCGAAACCATTCTGTCTCGTTGGACAATGTACAATAAGTATCTTAATTGTCACTGACAGCCCAGGTATTTGATTCCGGGGAAACAGATACTGACAGCAAACTTTCGTCGAAAAGGAGGAAGCAAGACCACGGTACTGGCACAAACAGTGTTGACCTTAGATGTTAGATTAATCTGTAGTTGCTCCTCCTCCCTTGAACGTTAAGCCTATCCAAGTCGTTGTAAAAGGGAACTGCCCCGTGGATCCTCTTTGCGATCTCGTTTGTAACTCTCCCCGCTGCCTTATGGGGGCTCCAGAGTGACTGTAGCCTCGGCACATGTGTTTGTCACCCCCGATGGGGAAATATATGATGCGACCCTCAATCAAACGGACATAACGAAGAACGTAAGCAACTCCTGAATTGGATCTGATTGTATAGAATAACAAATACTACTACATACAGGTCCAGCCGCACAAAGGCTTTAGTTTGATGGTAGTTACTTGAAGACGACACCGCGGGTACTGCCCTTACAGATTTCGGGGCCTCCAATTAATTTACAGCGAGGTATTCTGTTTGGACACATTGGGGTATATCCAAAGAGAGTGGTGCCACTCACCGAATAGGCCGTGTTGGTGAAGTCGGAAAGGGTGAACTTCGACCGTACGGCGGAGATCTGGAGGCTGCCCTGCGCTTATTTTGCTCGAAGTTCAAGCAAAAAACAAAACTCTCCTTTGAGAATCGTTACCAACCTTCGAGACCTGGTAACAGCAAGTAGCTCCCAGCCACTAAATAGTAGGTGCATATACATACATTGAGCGGTCATACGACGCAGACAGCGACGACGGTCCTCGAGAATCATCGTGCCTCTCTGTATCATCTGTTCGAGGCAATCTTCCTCCATCTCCCAGAGCTAGTGCACTTTCGGCATCGGTTCAAGCCCTGGTGAAATTAATTTTCAATATGTCATTGATGTTGAAACATTTCCTTCAAACCGCTGATAACAGGGAACAAACGATGATCGCGCTCAATTACGATGCAAATAAACTCCCGCTAGGAAAATTATCGGACAGCACCCTGAAGAAAGGAAATTTGCTGCTGAAGGAGATTTCGGAACTCCTCGAAGATCCTACACTGGCCAAGTCGAGATACGAAAGCCCATTCGCCGGAGTACTAGCTGACTTGAGCTCTCGTTATTACACAATCATCCCTCACGTCTTTGGTAGGAAACAGCCGCCCGTCATCAACAATGTCCCGCACCTAAAACGGGAGGCGGAGCTTATTCAAAGTCTTGGCGAAATGGAGATCGCTGCTGAGATCATCTCGAATGTTTTATAATATTTAATGCGTTACTGACGGCGTGAGGCAGGAAACTCCGGCGATGGAAACCATCTGAGCTTGATAGATCGTCATTTCAGCTCCCTGGGGCTTGAAGAATTCGAACCTCGTATACGCATCTGACATACTTGTATCTCATCATGTAGTGGACACCTCTTCGCAAGAGTTCAAACTACTCTCGGGCTATCTACAGTCGACCCATGGTTCGACCCATGTCTCGTATAAGCTTGAGATCAGAGATATATTCAGAGTGAAGAGAGCTTCAGAGGCACAGAGGTGGAAACTCTCTGCTTGGTCTGTGTCCCCTTCTCCCTGTTGAATCGGCCTGACTGTGACAAGGGACTCGTATGTGGATGACAATCGCTTGCTTCTTTGGCACGTATGTACCTCACTTTGGCCA
>Ga0302325_10032011_pt1 | contig 10805 bp, 1 predicted proteins | sample Palsa_T0_2_FD_201948 | JGI IMG/M metagenome (GOLD analysis project Ga0302325, IMG submission 201948) | Peat permafrost microbial communities from Stordalen Mire near Abisko, Sweden - Palsa_T0_2 | ecosystem: Environmental > Terrestrial > Soil > Palsa > Peat permafrost | place: Sweden: Abisko... | reverse complement strand
AATAGGGTAGTGCATTAAGCTGCCCCTTAGCATAAGTGGAATAAAGTCTATTAGCGGAGCCGGGCAGAGCTAATTAAGAAGAACAACTAAGTTATCGTCGTCGTTGCTCAATAAATGGCCTTAGATGGGGGTCTAAACTCTCTTATTTGCAATTTAAGAGGTTATTTGTAGGGAGGACTTTGCAAGTAGTGGGGCTTAAGGGTATAAGTCGCCCTAGTAATCCGATGCTAACTAATTGCATTTAAGCTTCAAATCACAAGTACGACGAATGTGCATGTGACTTAGTGTCCCGCTATCTCGGCATAAGCCGTTGCCTTAATAATAATCCGCCTCGCCGAATTGATGGCCTTCTAAGGTCGTTATTTAAGCACGATAATAATAACTTATACTTACTAGAATGTCCTTAAAGAGGGAATTAGACTTTGAGCGTCTTAAGCAACTGCTTCGAGAAGTAGACGAACGAGCAAAGGAAGCTAACGAGCGTGCAAAACGGGAATAAAGATATGCGGAGGACAAGTAGCAAAAGATAAGACTTATATTATTCGAAGAATATATATATGCTTGCTATACACTTCTCTCGAAGCTACTTTCTATCTAGATAAACAATAGTCTTAGTATATAAGGTTTTATTACTAGCCCTAAGAATAAGCTATGCTCGACTTTGTTAAAACCTTAAATAGACTTTTTAGCATTGCAATAGTAGCTCTTTGAAAGAATTTACTAATATATCCCACGAGACGCAAAACTTTTTAGCTTTACTTAATACCTTATAAAGCTCGAGCAAGATATTTGCGACCGACTATTAGCGAGCGAGAAGGATTTAGAGGCATATTAGCGCTTAGCTATTAAGCGACCGATAACACACATTATCTCCCACTTTTAATAAATAGAAGAAGCTTGCTATGCGTTTGATTTAAGCGAAGGCATCATTTTCGAGAATTACGCTAATACCCTTAATAATAGCAATAAAGAGGTCTAGCAAAGTTTACAAGATCTCTGCATCTTAAGCAAAGGACACGACTTAAGCTCGAATCCGAAGCTGCAAAACGCCGATTAGATTTGCGTATATAAGAAGGCAAATAGTATAAGGAGCTTATATATAGTCGTAAAATACAAACCGTCTTATAAGCTATCAGTTTTTAACTTGCGGGCTAGACTTTTGCGAGCTAATAAAGGGTCTTTGAATATTTTAAAGGAAGTTATTAACTGGATTACGATATTAACTAATTTAGAGGACAAGTTTGTATATTATTCTAAGTAGCTAACGGCAGTAGCTCTTACGCAAACGTATGCTTATATAATTGAGAACGGCCTCGAGTATAGCAAATTAGTTATAAGAGAAGCTGATATTTTCCTTTAGCTAAGAAAAGATGAGCTATATACGCTTTATTATCACTTTATAAAACCGAATATCGAAGCCGAAGCGTAAAGCGAAGTCGACATCTTCTTATGTTGCATTGCAATAAGCTAAACCTTAACCTTTTGCTTAATAGCACTTAACTTGAAGCCTCGTAGCCAAAAATGGCAAAATCACGCGCTAAAGACTGCTTATAGGGCTATAATCGATCACGAAGCAATCTTACAACAAATACTTGCTAAAGAGAAAAGCTTAACTCCTCCGCCCTTTATATTTCATGCGCGAATTTATCCTTTTTAGAGGTTGCCGATTATATTAAGACTTAGAAAATCGCGAAAGATAAGGACTAGCTATAGCTTTGCGGATATAATTGTGCACGAAGACTTATAAAGTTTGTCTAGCTTATTAGAAGAGACCTTAAACGTTAAGACGCTAAGCAAGTTAAGTGCTCTTACGCGCTAGTCTTATACTAGACAAATGCATTCCGTCAAATTATTACAAGCAGCCGAAGAGACCGATATCTTCTACTAATAATATTATACACAAGCTTGCTTATTAAAGCTAATACGAAAATATCCCTTAAATAAAGCTTGCCCAAATATCAATACACATCGTGCTTATAAGGCCGGCAACAAATATACCTTAGGGAGGAAGTCCCTTGCTAAACTCGTGCTACGCCAACTCGCCAAAGACTTTAATAATAGATGTAAGCCACTTGGAAAATAAGGTGCCTATAGCGCTTTTTTTAAGCTAACTTTAAAGCAATATAGATATACTTTCGTTACTAAAGGGACTATAACGGCATTCGAAGCTAGGTTAAAGCACGAAGGGTTAATTTATTAACACTTAAATAAAGTTTAAGGAGAGCTTATACTAGTTTACCTTAAAAACATCTCTCTTGTCTGCCCTTACCTCCTTAACTTTAAGGTTAAGATAGTTTATATGCTACTTATATTATAAGCTAGCAAGTAAGCACGCAAAGATTTGATATTAACCCTTAGACGGGATTTGGCTACAAAAACGAGTAGAGTAATTACAAAGATATTAGATTATAGAGTAGAGCATTGTAATATATAGCCACCAAATGTGCTATAAAATCCCGAGATTAGAAATGTAGTATTAGTTAACTTCGAGCGTTTAAAGATTTTAAAGCAAGTAAAAGTCCTTTAAGAGATATCGCTTAATCGGAAGCAGAAGCACCTCCACTTGCTTTAAAAAAGAGTCTAGAATGCCTCTAGATCGAGGTACTTCGATCGGAGCAATTCACATGTTTAAAGTAATTTAACTCATTAAACCCACGATAATACTCCCTTTGCTCATTTTCCTACGGCCAATATGACGCATCGTCCTTCATTGCCTCCCGCATAGTAGCTATTCGATTCTTAGATAACTACAAGACTTTATTATTATAAAAACGCTACTATTACTATAGCCCTTTCTAAGTGACGTGAGTTATTAACGCTGCCTTCCGGATAAAGTGGATAATTGTCTCGGCAATCGCTAACAAATTTTACATTTTAAGCCCGCGAAACGGGACATATAATAGAGGTTTTAACGATAACTTATTAGTAATTGAATTCAAAGTCTACAGGAAACGACAAGTCAAAAATCTACACGGGCGCATGGAAAACCCACTAGGAGATAGCCCGCATATGCGACTTATGAGCATGTGCTTGCGGGCCGAACTATTAACCTAATGGTTAGATGATCCCTTAAATTACAGGGACTATAGACTTATAGTCCTTAAAAGAAGCTACTGCATAGCAGCACACCCGCATCTCCTTTAATAAAGTAACTTGCTATTCTCTTGCACCTATAATAGATGCTGCATTAGTAAATATTCTTAGATCTTCTTGCATTTTGTAAGTAGGTGCAAGAGTTTACAGTTTATGGTTTATAGTTTGTGGTTTACAGTTTATAGTTTACGATTTAAGGGAAACGTGCGTGTGCATTCTATCGAGTTGTCCCCTATTCACGCAAAGATAAATACTACTTGCTTACCCCGAATTTTCTCGTTCTCTCTTAACTCTTTACTTCCTCCTTAGCTTAATCACCTTAACATATTAATTACTATTACATTCCGGCACCTTATTATTATTATTACGCTAGACACTTTCCATATTGCTTTATCCTCCTTAAGAACATTCACGATAGGGGGTACTTAACCTTATAAGAAGTGTAAGATAGAGGTTTCCGAAAGCTAAGGCTAGTGTCCGGGTTATAGTAAAAAAGATTTACATAAAGTTCTAACTCCATCTCTATTACTTGAGCTTAAGCTTAAGCCTAAGCTTGAGCTAACAACGCCTCCACTTGCCGGAACACCTAGTTTACTTATGACTTAAGGTAATGTGAGTAGTTTATACCAAAGACCTTTCTAATTATTGCAAGGTTGGAAACCCGCGGTCTTTGCCATTTTTACGAAGGTAAAGGATAAAGGGGCAGCGATAGAGCAATGCGGCAATAGAGAGGTTTTAGAAATAGCAATTTTTGTAGCTTATACTTATCTACTATTATATTTTATAAGCATATAATCTTGTTACTTATTTACTAGATTCTTATTTATAATATCAAGTAATTTATTCTTATCATTTTCCTCCGTAATTACAAAGCTCTAATTCCGACGAGAAATCTGTCATGTCTAAGGCTATAATTCACGTGATAAGGGACTGGAACGGATTAACTACAAGCCCGGCGTCTTTGTCAACTTCTCTTACTACTAAATTTTTGCAACGGCTCCACGCTCTATTGCGTTAACTTTAACTATTATCTCTTCTTGTGCTAAAGCTCTTTTTCGCTCCTTCATATCTCCTCCCGGTATAGTCTACTAAGATCTTTATCTTACTATTCTCGTCTAAAGAGTTATGCGACCTTATTAACGTTTGCGTCCTCGGAAAACTAGCTATTATTATAGCACTTTATTCCCTAGCTTACTTAACACTTTATTTAATTCGTCTTAGTCGCTTCAAGTTCGTAAATTGTCTTCTAAAACTCTATATACTAAGCTTATATATATTAGTCCTTGCTTAGTCTCTTATTAATTATATTCGACAAAAAGCCTTTAATATACGAAAAAAGTTCAAAACGAGCATATTACTCTTACTTAAATTGCTATTTAAAGAGGAGTCTTACCCCCTCCAAATATAAATTTGCGCGATCCGGTAAAGTAATCGTTCTATTTTGCAATAAAGAAAGGCTCGAAAACGAAGTAGCTTGCTTGAAATATATTAAAGAGAAGACAAATATTTTTATACTTAAAGTGCTTAACGCATATAAAGAAAATGGTTTATTTTTTATATAAATAGCGCGTGTCGAAGGCGTTCCTTTAAAGGAGCTTAAAGAAAAAGATTAGTTGAAAGTATTACTTGAAATTCGAAAGCATATTGCTACGTTATAAACGCTTTAATCGAATAAGATAAGAGGTCCTTTAAGCATTCTTTATTCACCTAATATAATTACTAACAATTGCAATTGCAATATAGTATAATAATAGATTTTAGCCGAAGATTTTATATATATCTTTATTTATAGCAATCTTTCACATTCGAATATTATAATTAATCTTATGACATATAAAGTCGTTGCAATTCTCGATTAAGAATATGCTAAATATTATCCGAAAGAGCATAAGATACCTTACTATAAAAGGCTTATACTATTAAGGGCTTAGCTAAAATACTTTCCTAAAATCGTCAAGCAAATTAAGCAATTTTAAGAGGATTTTACTTGTTAAAAGAAGGGATAAAGGAAGGGATAAAGGAATGCTAAATTTAGCTCTTCTCTTTCCTTTATCCTTAAAATGTTCTCTTTCCCCTTACTTGTTTTAACGAATTCTTATCGAGGACACTACTTAAATAATTAATTTTTCGGGAAGGTGAAAATAGTGTCGTTTACGTTATAATAAAGTATAAGGCAGATATTATAGCAATTATTAAGCAATTCGGGCAATAGGTATAATATAATGTGTAAAATACAATTCTCAATTGAGAATTAATTAAAGCTAATAAGCTTTCTTTACATTTATAATAGTAATGCTTGCCCTAATTTAGTTCTCCTTCAAAATTAAGCCTTAAGACCCCTTAATTTATACAAACCTCCTTACTAATGCAGTATTTAACGCTTATTATAGCATCTATATCTTAGCCCTCTTAGCATTATAACTTATCCCCTCTTAAAAATTTGCTCGCTTGTCCCTTAAGCCTTTAAAGAGGGTGAAGAGTCGACTAGGCTAGTATAATAATCACTAGCTTCGTCATTTAACTAGTAAAATTCCCTATATTATATAAATTAGACACTTTCGATTGTCTCTAAATTAAAGGACGTATAAAAGCACACCTATAAAGAACGTCTTATAGCTTGGACGCGCATAACTGAAATCTGGCACTTTATTCTCGCCGATTATATTCTCGAGAGGAGGGGACGTCTTCTCGCAATTGTTCTTGTTCTCGTTTTCGATTTCGTTTTCGATCTTTAGCCTGCAAGTGAGGAAGAATTTGCGACGTCTCCTAGGAGCTTTGATATAACTCCTTATGCGGCCTATTATGCTTCGACACTAGAGGGATGTGAGGATGCTTGTTCTATTGTGTAAGAGCACCTTCTCGTTTAATAGATCTAGAAGGGGTGTATTGAAGTGAGGGATGCAAGAATATATTTGAGATAGCCTATCGAGAAGTAGAAAGCCGAGGATCGAGCTAGGCGTGCCTCGATAGAGGACTAGGAAAAGTTGGAGTTTAGGAGAATTGAGACGAAGATTTGACGCTATGCTAAATAAAGGTTAGTGAATAGTTAACTGGTTATAAGTAGCTTGCCGACGGCTTGATTTGCAACGCGAAGCGACTGCAAATTACAGACTAACTACACGTGACTTACTATAACTTTATTCGAATAAGATGCATCTATATCGTGGAAAGTTAAATTTTAGAGCATGTCTCTAACTCCCTTACTAGAACACTTGCATAATATGCTTTTTAACTAAATAAGGTGGCAAGTACACAAACCTTAAAAGCATTATAGCTGACTTAATCTATCCCATTTACTTACAAGCATCTATAAGGGGAAATCTAGTGCTAGCCGGCTTTTAAAACTTTTAGTAACCTCTAAGAAATGCCTAATTATCGTTCTATCTCTATCTATAGCAGAGAACGCTGCTAAATGATGTTGTAATAGGCTTATAATAGGCTCGGCGTAGTCGAAAAATAATCATTTAAAGCTAAAAGTCGACGTCGACAAAGTTGACTAAAAGCTTTGCCTCCTCGTTAAAGCTACTATCTCTTTAACTAAACAAGTTATAATGCTACGTCTCTAGACGAAGCTAACAGTTAATCAAGTCGTGTTAGTTCGCGAGACGTTACCCCTAATACTTTATTGTCTTAAAGGATCGATAAGAAAGCATTCAAAAAGCCAAAGAAAAGGGCTCGGCCTGTAAAACTACACTAGTCTTAAGACGCTATGTGAAAATAGGAATGCTTTCATAGTAATCGGTTATTCGGGAGAGTACTGCTAGCTTTGCAAGATAGCAAGCGAAGTTAACCTCATCTTTTGGTTAAGGAAATCTAAATAATATAATAATATATATAAAAATGACTAATTTGTATAATTAACCCCGCAATTGTTTATCTAAGACGTGTTGCTAATAAGTAATAAGTAGACGAGGAACTTCCACTTCTCCCCTCTCCTTCTTTCTTCCTTCGCCTTCTCTTTTATCTCTTCCCCTACCCTATTCTCCTATCTAAGGTATATAGCTTTAATTCTCTTCGTATAACTATTAGCTCTTGCTTGTTTATGCTTAAACGGGCCTAGCCTTGCAAGAACCTCTTAAATTGTTATTATCGCCGCTATTTAGCAAGTCGACCTTCTCTAATATAAGAGCCCTAACGCTAATAAAGCAATCGGCTGCTTTATCAATTCAAGAACAACCGGCCCTTATATAAGGTCGCTTTTTAAATTTTGTTAAATAGCGCACCCGGATAAACCCTTTACTCTAGTAAGGGAGTTTAGCAAAGATATATTCCCACAAACGGCCTTCGTTCCACATCTAAGCTAGCTTTATATCGTCTTTTACCTATAAAACCTCGCTCTTCTTTAGCTTTAACGGTGCTTGATATATCTAAGAATGTGTAGCAGCGTTGTGATTAATGTTTAATGCATTAAGATTAACTAATAAGTAAAGATATTCTAAGATTAATAGCAATTTAAACTCAAGCGTTACATCATCTCTAATACCAGTGCATTTAAAGAAGCTTAAGAAGTCTTAGAAGGGCTACTGCTAATACTTAGCAACTAGGGCCGCCTCTAATGCCGCAAGCGGGCTTCGAGAGGCTCGCAAGGCATAATAGCAGCTATTATCGACGAAAGTCGACCGGCATTTATAATTAATCTAAGGTTGCGCGTCGTTAATTTCAAGTATAGCAATCGACAATGTTATAAGGGGGCCACGCTATCCACCTATAAGAGGAAGCTTACTCGCTTCTAAGACAAACTATACTCTAGCGTGTGCATATTGCAAGATAAGTCCTGCTTAAAAACTTTTTAAAAATCTAATCCTAAGGCTTACCCTCTTTCTTCTATGCCACTAAGCGCTACTTGTCTATAAGGTCCTATAAGATATTTATCCTTACGCTTAAACCGCCTTGCTTCTTAGCCTTGCTCGAACAACTATCATTATCGCTACTAATATTAGGATTGCTATCGCTTAAATTACTACTATTATCGCTACTAGATAGCTTACTCCCTTGCAATATAAGAGGTTAAGCATATATAGCTTTGCAATATTAGGGTTAAGGACGCGTCGCATCCTTATAAGTATTACCTGCCTTTGCAATAGTCAATATAGCCTTGCTACTAGACAAGAGCCGGGATAGCATATACCGGCTAAAGCTAATAACAAGGAACAAATGTTACTTTATTAGCTTAATAGTAAAGTCGTTAATCTTCCCTATATAGCCGATGCTTATAATAAGTCGGCTAAGCTAGCCGAAAGAGACTCCTTGCTCGGCATAAATAACTATTATAAAAGAGCAGCAATCTACAAAGTGCAAATAGAATATAGCCTTAGCTAGCGTCGGCTAAACAGCTTTAGATAATCGGTCGAGGTTGCTATAGTCCGGCGGCACGTCTATATCCGTAGCATATAATGCAAAAGGTCGAGCCTAAGGACTAGGGACTATAGCAACTCTTAAAGCCTAATTAAGTAAAGAGTGCAACTTAAAAGAGCGCCTATAAGGCTTAAAGCGTGGTCTCTATTAGCTAATAGACCTCTATTATAAATAGTGCTTAGGCTTCTTGTGTATTGGGCCGTCTTAAGAGGAGGACGGCCATTTCCGCTTTATAAGACGTGGTTCCTTATTATCCTTATCCGACTCGGTATTATTAAGCTTAATGTTACTATTATTATCGCATCCCGCCTCGTTATAACTCGGCTTTAGCAATAAATCGAGGTTAAGAAGCAATTATTGTCCGTTAGCCGGTCTTAGACTTTTACTAGCCCTCTCGGCCGTTATTACTACTACTATAACATTTACCTCTTATTACATTTTATTATCCTCATCAATCTCTTACTTTACTTCTTGCTACTCCCTTGCCCCCTTATTAATAAAGAAAGTGTTAAGCGCATAATTAACTAGCTTGTGTTTATTTGTTTCGCCTCGACTAGTAAGACGACCCTCTTAATTAAGCTAAGTCTTTAGCGACGCTTTGCAATAGCGTAAAGGCAGGCTCGAAGAGGAGGTCATAGCCTCGGATTTAGCGTAGCGCGATCCTTTTATACTAATATTATAGTGCAATAGCTCGCTCGAGAGGCACGAAAAAGGGGTATAAGGATATATAAAGTCCGGCGTCGAAGCTCTTTATTTTGTAAGCCGTATACGCAAAGCTATCTCGGGGTAATTATTAATATTGTGCCACTTATCGGAACTGCAAGGAGGGGCCAGAGTTATTAAGTCGATAGCTATCTTTAAGCTATCGAAAAGTCTAGCGCTTAATGCTATTGCACTTTTAGCGCGAAGACTAACGTTATTAGCTTTAGCTTTGCAAGCACTCAAGTTGCTATTGCTTAATAAGACAATTAAATTATTTATATTATATTAGAAAAATTGGCTATTTATTTCTATAATAGAATATATAATAAGCGTAGCTTACTTAAACTTCCGCCCGAGTTATCGCTTTGCGCTAGCTTACTCAAGTTAATAAAGCCACCTCTATTATCTATAGCTACCTCCTCAACTTTGCTTGTCTTATTTAGGCTTTAACCCCCTATTATAAAACCTTACGCTTATAGCTTAGTAAATAGCAATTCTTCAATTATAAGGAGGTTGCAATTATTGTCGCTTTTGTTATTATTTGTCTTGTCGCTGCGTTTATAAATAGTACTAGTCCCTAGTCAAATTCCCACAAGTTAGTTACTATCGCTATAAGCTAAACACATCTTTATTATATACCTCGAATTCCGGGCTTATAGCTTTAATTATTATTATTAGCTACTATTGCTACTACTAGCTATAACGTGCTAAGCGATGTACTACTCGACTTAATCTGCTAAAGCTTATTAAGGATATTAACTTGTTTTAGGGCCGGTTTGCGGCCAATTATTATACTTTTAAAGCGCAAAGGAGTTAGCTTGTAAATATACTCTAATTCGACAAAAATGACTATCTTAAGAGCGTGGAAATAATTAAGAGTAGTCGAGAAGTTCTTCGCTAACTACTAGCTATACAACTAAACTGCAAAAGAGATAGCAAAGACGGGGAAATTAAAGGGTTTATATAAGCTTCTCGCGCTGCCCTCGCAAAACTGGAATATGCCTTATAGCCCGCCGTGCTATGCTATACTATACTAGGCTTCTCCCCTTTTAACGCCCTTACCGTAAAAAAATGCCTCCGCGTTAATATAGCCCCTCTCGTGTAAAGAGATCCGCTATAGCTATAAGGGCTTATTACCGTCAATCTTGCGCTTTTATCCCGGAATATGCCTATCTATAGCCGTTATCCCCACTTCGCTATATACTACAATCGGCCGATCTTAGTATCATCTTTCGATTGTCGGCGAGGCTATAAAAAGCTAAGCAAGAAAGAGCGACGATCGTCGTACGAGGGGGGGTACATGCCTTCGGATATTGCCCTCTCCGCCCGTCCGAGGGCTTTAAGCAAACTAGTAAACTAGCACATTCTCTAAGTCTTTCCTATTACCCGGCATCTCGGCTGCCAATTTTATAGCTAGCGTAATCTAATTAGCAAATCCTTAGCAAATCTTTTAAGGAAATGCTGCTAGCAAAGCCCTCGTAATAATCCTGCCGCCTCGAATTAGCCTAAGGCTATGCAATTAGGACAAATACAACATGTGCTATAATAAGGGGGAAACTTACTAAGACGCTCCTAATATATTATTTACTTGCAGCACTTGGGGCATAGCTAAGCAAAAGCTAAGCCGCGTCGTCTAAAGGCATTTCTGCGACTAG
>Ga0302325_10032010_pt1 | contig 10805 bp, 8 predicted proteins | sample Palsa_T0_2_FD_201948 | JGI IMG/M metagenome (GOLD analysis project Ga0302325, IMG submission 201948) | Peat permafrost microbial communities from Stordalen Mire near Abisko, Sweden - Palsa_T0_2 | ecosystem: Environmental > Terrestrial > Soil > Palsa > Peat permafrost | place: Sweden: Abisko... | reverse complement strand
CGGGGAGGGCTTCAGCATTCTGAACCTGAATGTACGGTTGAGCCGCACCTTTGCCATCGGTGAGAAGGTCCATTTGCTGGCGCTGGCGGAAATGTTCAACACGCTCAACCACGTGAATGTGGCGACGCTGAACGGCGTGTTTGGTACGGGCGCCTATCCGACGAATCCGCTCCCGACGTTCCGGCAGATTACGGCTGTGAACGATCCACGGACTGCGCAACTGGGTCTGCGCGTAAGTTTCTAGTGGCAACGCGGCTTCCGCTCATTTCCTTAATAACCGGCGCGTTTGTTCACTACGTTCAGCAGCGGCCCACCCGAACGAAAGCGGGCGAACTGGTCGAGAAAGAAGTCCATCGAATCCTCGAGCCACGTTGTTGTGTGATCCGCGGAATGCGGTGAGATCAGAACGTTGTCCATTGACCACAGAGGGCTGTCCTGCGGCAGCGGCTCCACTTCGAACACGTCCAGCGCCGCGCCCTGTATCCGGCCGGTTTGCAAGGCGGCGATCATGGCGGATTCGTCGATCACGGGGCCGCGGCCGATGTTCATGATAATGGCCGTCGGCTTCATGGCTTCGAATTCTTTTTTACCCATCATGTGCCGGGTTTCCGGCGTCAGCGGTGCGGTTACCACAACGTAATCGCATTCGGCCAGCATGGCATGCAGTTCGGCGGTCGGATAAACCCGCTCGACGTGTTCATCGCCCGCACGCCGCGAGGTGTCCCGCCGCAGCGCGAGAACGCGCATTCCCAGCGCCTTTGCGCGCCATGCCACCGCACGGCCGATGTCGCCGTGGCCCACGATGCCGATAGTCTGGCGCGCGGCATATTCGACTGTGAACACTTCCCAGGCGCGGGCGGATTTTGACTTGTTCAGGCGCGGGACGTATTTCGCAAAGTAGAGCGCGCCGAGAATCGCGAACTCACCGAGCGACTGGCTGAAAACGCCGCTGCCGTTGGTCAGCGGAATGGGGCTTTCGATGAGTTCGGGGAAGAGAATATGATCGAGGCCAGCGAAACGCGCGTGAATCCACTGGAGGTGGGGCGCGCCTTCCATAACCTTACGGATCTCGTCCTTTCCCGATTGCCAGTTAAAGAGAACGTTCGCTTCGGCCAGTTCGGGCTGCAGGGATTCCGCCGTCTTTCCCGTTTTCAGGCGAACGTCAGGGCCCAGCGATTCCAGTTTCTTCAAGGTCGGTACGGTCGGATCTCCAAGAACGACCAGGGTGATTTTCTCCATCAGGAGCAAGCTACCATATGCCTGCGACCGCCTTGACCGGTCCGCGCGGCGGTGGGACAATGAACCCTCATGATCCGGCCCGCGCGACTATTCACTGCCTGTTTTTTCTGCGTTCCTGCTCTGCTCACCGGGCAGACTACGCCTCAGAACGGGGGTGTCGACACCGCCATGAGCGCGAAAATCCGGACTGAAGGCGCGAGCGGATCTCAGGTCTCGCAGATCTTCGACACGCTAACGATCGACATCGGCCCCCGTCTCACCGCGTCTCCCGCTTTTCGGCGCGCGGTGGATTTCGCAGAGGAAAAGCTTAAGTCGTGGGGCCTTGAAAACACGCACCTGGAACCCTGGAAATTCGGGCGCGGATGGACCCTCGACAAGCTCACGCTGGAGATGGTGGAGCCGCGGTATGCGCCGCTGATCGGATATGCCGAGGGATGGTCGCCTTCGACCGCCGGCGAACTGCTGGCCGCGCCGGTCTATCTGGGGGACAAGACGCCTGCGCAAGTCGAAGCGCTGAAGTCGTCGCTCAAAGGCGCGATCGTGATGCCGCTTCCTCCGCAAAGCGTTTATGTGCGTGAGGATCGTCCGCAGCCGAGCGCGCCGGGGGTGGTCGCGCCAGAGATTCTTTCACCCTCCCCGCTGTTTCGCGCGCCTGCTGAAGCGCAGCGCCTCAATGTGCTGGCGCGAACCGCCGGCGCGGGCGTGATCCTCCGGCCCAACGTGCTTTCCGATGGCACGGTGTACGTAGTCGGAAGCGATTTGGGAGATCGGGGAGTTCCCTCCGTCATCCTCAGTTCCGAACACTACAACATGATCGCTGGCATGATCGAACACCACATTCCGGTCAAGCTGCGCGTGGTTGTCAAAGGCACTTATCAGGAAGCGGACACCAACGCCTACAACATCATCGCGGAGATTCCGGGGTCGGACCCGGTTTTGAAAGATCAGGTTGTCATGCTGGGCGCCCACATCGATTCCTGGCATACCGGCGTGGGAGCCACGGACAACGCGGATGGCGTTGCCACCATGATGGAGGCGATGCGCATCCTGAAAGCTGTGGGGGCCAAGCCGCGCCGCACGATCCGGCTTGCGCTGTGGGGCGGAGAGGAACAGGGTCTGCTGGGGTCCAAGGCGTGGGTTACGGCGCACCTCACGGGCGACGCCAACCGCAAGGCTTTCGACGACTTTTCGGTGTACTTCAACATCGATAACGGCACGGGCCCCATCTATGGTTTTGCGATGGAGAACAACGAAGGCGCGAAGCCTCTGTTCGATACGTGGCTCGCGCAGTTCCGTGACATCGGGGCTCGCAAAAACGTGAACCTGAAACTCACCAGCACCGATCATGTGACCTTTCAGACGGCGCACGTGCCGGGCTTCAATCCCTTTCAGGATTATGAGAACTACGATCTGCGGACCCATCACACGAATATGGATACGCGGGATCACGTGAAACCCGCGGACATAAGTCAGAGCGCGATCGTGATGGCGTCATTCGCGTGGCAAGCGGCGCAGCTGGATCAGCGGCTTCCCCGGAAATAAGCCTTCATACATAATCGAATAGTGTCTGTGCGAATTGTCCAGGTTGACGCGTTCACTGCCGTGCCCTTCGCGGGCAATCCTGCCGCCGTGTGTGTTCTCCCGGCGCCCCGCTCCGACGACTGGATGCGAAACGTTGCGGTGGAGATGAACCTCTCGGAAACTGCTTTTCTTCATCCCGTGAGCGACGGTTATAACCTTCGCTGGTTCACCCCTGCTGTCGAAGTCGATCTCTGCGGCCACGCCACGCTGGCCAGCGCGCACGTACTTTGGGAAGACGGCCATATCGAACCTGAGGCCGTGGCCCGCTTCCATACGCGCAGCGGACTTCTTACCTGCGAGCGTCGCGGCGACTGGATCGAAATGGATTTTCCGGCCAAGCTCGCGGAAGCTGCCGAAGCGCTGCCGGAGCTTTCAGAGGCTTTAGGCGGCGAGCTCAAATACGTGGGAAAGAACCAGTTCGACTACCTGGTGGAAGTCGCAGATGAGGCCACGCTGCGGGCTCTGACGCCGAACCATCACCTGCTGAAGCAACTCCCGGTGCGCGGCGTAATCGTTACCGCGCCGGGGGCTGAATACGATTTCGTATCCCGCTTCTTCGCGCCTGGCTCAGGAATTGACGAAGATCCGGTAACCGGGTCGGCCCATACGGCTCTGGCGCCTTTCTGGAGCGCGCGTCTGGGCAAGAATGAGATGACCGGCTTCCAGGCGTCCCCGCGCGGCGGCGTGGTGAAGGTGCGGCTGCAGGGAGCACGCGTGATTCTCTCCGGCCAGGCTGTCACCGTTCTGCAAGGAGAACTGCTTGCGTGATGCCGGTATAAAGTGAAATTCCGACTTCCGTCCGAGACCTACGATAACGAGCCGCCGCCGATCCTCGGAAGCTGGCGCCGAATCTATGTGGTGGTTCTGGTCTGGCTCATGTTTCTGATCTGCCTGTTCTACGCGTTCACCCTTTACTTCCAATGACGACACTCGACTGGATCGTCATGATGGTGGTCATCGTCGCGATCCCCGCCTTCGGCCTGTGGAAGGGGCGCGGCAGCAGCACCACCAGCCACTACCTGCTGGCGGGAAAGACGATGCCCTGGTATGCGATGGGCCTTTCGATCATGGCTACGCAGGCCAGCGCGATTACCTTTATTGCTACGACGGGCCAGGCGTACGCGGACGGCATGCGTTTTGTGCAGTTCTATTTCGGGCTGCCGATCGCCATGGTGATTCTGGCGGCGACGGCCGTGCCAATCTTTCATAAGGCTGGTGTCTATACCGCTTATGAATATCTGGAGCGGCGCTTCGACGCCCGCACACGCGCCCTGGCAAGCATTGTGTTTCTGATTCAGCGGGGCGCGGCCGTGGGTCTTTCGCTCTATGCGCCGGCCATCGTGATGAGCGTCATTTTCGGGTGGCCCGATCGCCTGACCACGCTGGTGATCGGCGTCATCTGCGTGCTCTACACAACCATGGGCGGTATCCCCGCGGTCACGTGGACGGACACGCTGCAGATGGTCGTTATCTTCGCGGGTCTGATTCTCGCGCTGTTCACGGTGATTTCCCTGATGCCGCACGGCGTGAGCTTCACCGATGCCGTGTATCTCGCCGGCGCGGTGGGAAAGCTGAACGCCGTGGACACGAAGCTGGACTGGAACAACCGTTACAACCTGTGGAGCGGGCTGCTGGGCGGTACGTTTCTGATGCTGGGCTATTTCGGCTGCGACCAGTCGCAGGTGCAGCGCTACTTGAGCGGAAAGTCGGTAGCGCAGAGCCGGCTCGGTCTGCTGTTCAACGGCATGGCGAAGGTGCCGATGCAGTTTTTCATTCTCTTTGTCGGCGCGATGGTTTTCGTTTTTTATCTCTTTGCGCAGCCGCCTATGCTGTTCGAGACCGCGGCCATGAAGGCAATCCGGTCCGAAGCGGGGTATTCACAAACGCAGGGCCGTTTTGACAACGCCTGGCGGAACCGCATGCAGGCCGCGCAGGCTCTTAACGACGCGCGCAAGAAAGACGACAAGATCGCTCTGGGAGCGTCGGTCAAGGCTTACCGCTCTGCCCAGACTGAAATCGACGATGCGCGCCGCTCCGGTATCCGCCTCTATGAAAAGTCGCAGGGCAAGCCCGGCTTCAACGACACCAACTATATCTTTCTGACTTTTGTTACGCGCTATTTCCCGGCGGGGGTTATCGGTCTTGTGATCGCGGTGATTCTCAACGCAGCTATGTCTTCCAGTTCCGGAGAGCTGAATTCGCTCGCGACCGTCAGCGTGATGGACCTCTATCGCCGTTTTGTGCGCGCCGAAGCGACCGACCGGCACTATCTGCTGGCTTCCCGTGTCTCGACGGCGGTTTGGGGTATCTGGGCCGTGGTTTTTGCGCAGTATGCAAAAAATCTGGGGTCGCTGGTGGAAGCGGTGAACCAGGTGGGGTCGTATTTCTACCCGGTCCTGCTGGGCGTATTCGTGCTTGCGTTCTTCTTCCGGCGCGTGCAGGGATCGGCGGCGTTCTGGGCGATGCTGACCGGAGAAGCCGCGATTGTCGCGTGTTCACTTTTTACACACGTTGCATTTCTCTGGTACAACGTGATCGGCACATTTACCGTTGTCGTCGCCGGTCTCGTTTTCTCGGTGTTTGAAGAAACGCGGATATAATCGAGAGCAATGGTCCGGCGTTTGCCCGCAAGCTGACATTTGCGACGTCCATCCCACATAACGGCGGTACGGCCAGAGCGGCACTGGGGTCGCTATGCTTTCGGAGTCCTGGCCGGACTTCTTGCGATCCTGCTAAAAATGGCGATCGACGGTAACTCGCCGCAGTGGACTTCACCCTTCATAATCGGCATCGCCGCCGTCATCGTAAGCGCCGCATGGGCAGGACCGGGACCAGGCATTCTGTGCACGATTTTTGTTGTCATCTGGTGCGGCGTTGTTCTGCGCGAGCACAGTATTTCGTGGGCGAATACGACGATTCGCTGCTCCGGTTTCATAGCGGAGAGCCTGGTTCTTTGCGTCGGAAGCGCCCGCATGCTGAGGTCGGCGCGCGAAGCGGAGGGGAGCGAAGCCTGGCACCGGCAACTGGTCGAAACGGCCGCCGAAGGAATTTGGATCCGGGACAGCGGCGGCACGATTACTTACGCCAATGCGCGGATCGCCGAGATACTCGGGACTACGATCCAGGGCATCGCCGGTCGGAAGGCGGAAGAGTTTTTCTTTCCCGCGGACCTTTCGGTCGAACACATTCGTGCCGAGACTCTGACCGCCGGAATCAAAGAACAGTTCGACCGCCGTCTGCGACGGGTTGACGGGACCGAAGTGTGGGTACTAGCCTGCTGCAACAGCATAGGGGGAGTCCACGGCGAGCCGCCGTCCATTCTGGCCATGATGACCGACATCACGGAACGAAAACGCGCCGAATATGGGCTGCGCAGATCTGAAGAACGGTTCCGCAGTCTGTTCGAAGGAGTACTGGAAGGCGTTTATCAAAGCACGCCGGACGGAAATATTCTCGCCGCCAATCCGATGCTGCTGAAGATGCTCGGCTTCGCCAGTGAGGCGGAACTGAACGATATTCATATCGCCCGCGACCTCTATGTGGATCCGGGGATTCGCAAACGGCTGCTGGAACAACTGGAACGCGACGGCAGCTTTCAAAACGTGGAATACGACCTCCGGGCTCGTGACGGGCGCATCGTATCAGTCCTGGAAAACGCGCGCGTCGTCCGTGACGAGAAAGGCGATTTACTCTACTACGAAGGAACGCTGATCGACATCACCAGCCGCAAGCGGATCGAAGAGCAGCTCAGACAGGCGCAGAAAGTGGAAGCGCTCGGAAGGCTTGCCGGCGGCATTGCCCGCGATTTCAACTCCATTCTGAATGTTGTCACGGGTCACATGCAGAGTGCGCTGCGCGAGTTGCCCGCTTCCCATTCGTCGAGGCCCGCCGTCGAACAGGCGTTGCAGGCCGCCGGGAGCGCCACGGCCCTCACTGCGCAACTGATTTCATTCAGCCGCCGGCCGACTGACGTGGAAGGCTCCGGAAGCGGAACCATACTGCTCGTCGGCGATGAGCCTCTGGTGCGCGAACTGAGCCGGGACATGCTGGAGCGACAGGGATTCGTCGTCATATCGGCCTCCAGCGGAGACGAGGCCGTTCGTCTGGGCGGCAAGGGCGCGCGCTTCGATCTGATGATCACGGACACATCCATGCCGGACATGACCGGCATGGAACTTGCGCGGCAGATGAGATCGGTACAGCCGGGGCTCAAGGTGTTGTTTATTTCGGGCTATACCGATCCGCCGCTCAACCGCGAAGATCTTTCCAGTGAAGCTTCGGACCATCTTGCCAAGCCTTTTTCAGCGGATTCGCTGGGCAGAAAGATCAGCCAGATGCTCCAGGATGTCTAACGGGGCCGCTCACTTCCGCGCAGACGGAACATCACTCTCAATCCCGTGCGCCAGTCGGCCGCCAGGCCGACTCGAGTGAATTCGATGGACGGCATCAGCGCCTCGAGCAGAGTCTCTGTGGTCGAGTGAAATTCGAGCGCAGGCGCGACCAGCAGGATACGGGGCGGATCCGGACGGATCACCTGCCCTGCAAAATAGCCCAGGCGTTCAAAGTCTCCGGCAGCGAGATGTTTGCGCACACGCAACCAATAGTCGAGGGCCTGGAACGGAAGCTGCAGATCTGCGGTGGCCTTGATCTCGATCACAACCAGCCGACCGGTGTGATCGATCCCGAGCAGGTCGATGATTCCGCGATCTCCGCCGCCGAATACCGGCACCTGCCCATAGAGCGGTTCGCGCAGCAGAGAGGCATCGATCGCCGCAGGGTCGTCTCTTACCTGCGACTCCAGCCAGCCTTCCGGATTTGCCGAATAGAGCGGATGCTGCCCGTCTTCCGCATCCGCGCTCCGCACCCGCGAGATTTCGCGGGCCATCGCAACAGCGTTCCCGGGAGTGCAGCGTGTACGCCGGGCGATTCCGCAGGTCAGTTTGCCCCCCGAGGCGCGCGCGAATTCGAGACCGCGTATCTGGAAGCTCACCGACCCGTCGCTTTGCTCGACGCGCGCAACATCGCCGGGCATCTCCGAGAGCACAGGGTTCTGGCCGTTCGGCAGCTCAGGCCGTCTGCAGGGTGGCAAAGTGGAATCGATATTGCCGCAATCGGCAAAATCGATCTCGCCGCAGCGGTCGCGGTCGTCGTACGCGAAAAGACGGCATTCCACAAATGCCCGATTGATCCATGCGGCCCGCAGGCCGGCAGCGCGTTCACCCTTCAGGGGCAGGTATAAAGCAAGGGTCTGTATCGTCAGCGGTTTCTCGCGGGTGCGAAGGTAATTCAGCCAGATTAGACCGCATGCCACGATACCGGCCGGGTCGGACGTATCGGGCGGCGCGGCGATCACCGCAATTCCGCGCGACCCCGACCGCAAAAATGCCCTCGCGTAAGAAGCCGACAGGCTGTGTTCCAGATTCTGTTCTACGGTGACTTCTTCGAGACGCCATTGCGGGAACTCCCGCGAAAGCATCAGCTGGAAGCGTTCCCGAAAGGCCACGCGCGAAGTCTTGCGTCCGAGTTCGTGATTGGCGGGCGCACTCAGATCGGCGATCTGCAACTCGCCTTCAGTTTTTGGGAAGCGTTCGGTGACCAAGGCGATCCGGTCGCGCCGCTGCAGCTTCATACCAGCGATTTTCCGCACCAGATTGCGCTCGGCATTCCATGCCTGCAGCACCAGCCGCCCGTTCCACTGGCTGAAGCCCCACTGGCCTGCGATCAGGGCCAGCGGTTCTTCACCGGGATCGAGCACTACGGGCTGAGACGCCCCCGCGACGAAGGTTTCGACAACGCTCTGGAGATTCTGCAATTCCGACTGGACAGACACGCGCCCCCACGTTAACAAGATCACGGTTAACAAGATCACGCTACCAGCATGTGCGGGGACCGAACGTACTCCGTCCGGACTGTCGGGAATACCTATTTCTTTGGATGCAGCGTCAACTTTTGCACGCGCCAGTTATTCATGTCCGCCACGTACAGCGTATTTTCCGAGGGGCATGCGAGCGCGTGCGTCCAGTTGAACTGGCCCAGTTCATGGCCGGACTCGCCGAGCATCCCAAGGATCTTGCCATCGAGAGAGAGTTTGTAGATGCGCCCCGGGTTTTCGTCCGACGTATAGATATATTGCGTAGGCGTGTTGGTAATGCAAAGGGTCCACGGTTGCGTTTCGTCGGGCAGGTTGGCGGGAGTGTTTCCCAGCGTCGGATGCCGCTTCTTATCGTAGGGAGCGTTCAGGACGATGTTGCGCAGCCAGGTGCCTTCGGTATCGAAAACCTGAATGCGCCGGTTGTTCCGGTCGGCCACATAGACGTTGTCGGAACGGTCTACCGCAATATTGTGCGGCAGGCTGAACTGGCCTGGTTCGCGGCCGCGCGTGCCCCAGGATTTGACCCAGTCGCCATGCTTGTCGATTTTGGCTACGCGCGAATTCTGGTACCCGTCACTGATGTAGAGGTTATCTTTGGAATCCCACGCGATATCCGTCGGACCGTTAAAGTAGCCGTCGATCTGGACCGGCGGCGCGCCGCCGCGGCCCGCCGGGTAACGATGTTCATCAGGACCCTCTTCGCGCCGGCCCAGATTCATGGTTACTTTGCCCGCGGGGTTGAACCGCATAATTGACATCGTCCCTTTGTCCACGACCCAGAGGTTGTCGTATTTGTCGAAACGAACCGAATGCCCGTAGCCAAGTCCATAGACACCGCGGCCGATTTCGCGCAGATATTTGCCGGTTTCATCGAATTCCATAATCTGCGTCGATGAGTTGCCGTAAAGGGGCGCGCTGTTGGCGCTGCCGGGGTGGTTCAGCACGACGACGTGGCCCTTTGAGTTCACGGCGATTCCCAGCACCTCGCCAAAGTTGGTATCGCCGGGCAGCTTCAGAAAATCCGGATTGGTGTCAAACGGAAGGGCGGGCGGAACCTGCTGGGCGAACGCGCTGCCGGCCAACAGTGCGGCGGCGATAATCGAAAGGGTTTTCATGGAGGACTCCTGATCGGGATAAGCGTATCACCTGACCGGGATCGCAATTATACGAGCCTGAAGCGACGGCGCTATGCCGGGTCTACCGTGGCAGTCCCGCCTGTGGCCAATTATCCTGGCGAGTTTGCATGCCGCATGTATCCTCGTACTTGCCCGCATTCGTGCGAACCGATTTCGATATGATGCGTAATCAAGAGAGAGGCCGATATGAGAACTTTCCATTCCCGGCGCGGCGGAATACTGGCCGGGCTTGTAATCACGTTTGGGGCGCTGGTCTGCGTTGCGCTGCTGATCGGGTATAGCGTCGCGCGCAATGTACGCGTCAATACAATCCACGGCAAGGACGGGGATAACGTTTCCATCGAAACACCCGCAGGTCACTTCAGCATTCACGCGCACGAAAAGTCCGGCAGGGCGCTGGTGGATTTCCCGAAGTACCCAGGCGCGTGGCAAAAATCGGACGGCGGCGGCGGCGCCGAATTCGAATGGACTTCCAACAACGGCCGCAACGACAAGTCCCTCGCCGTAGCCGGCGACGAAATGATCACCAGCGACTCCGTCGACCGCGTGGTCGACTTCTATAAAGCGCAGTTGCCGAGCTGGATGATCGCGGACGACAAAGACGGCGGATTCCGCATGGAACTGTCGGAAGGCGGCTATAAGAGGATCGTGGTGATCCACGGCAGGCACGACGGCACACATATCGGGGTTGCTACTATCGGCGCGCCTGCGGCAAACTAGAGATACGCCTGCAGCAGGCGACACAATGCCTGAATTCTGCTCTTGCGGTACCACCCTCGTTGACGCAGCCCGGTTTTGCCACCGGTGCGGGAAGCCTACATTTGAACCGGCCGCTTATTCGGAACCAGTAGTCGGCGAGACACCGCCGCCTCTTCCCGCCGGCTATTTACCGCTTGAAGGGCTCCCTGTCAGTTTCCGCAACCCGGTAGCTGTGCGGGTCGCATTTTTGATGTCGGTGGGAATCATTCTGCTGGTGG
>Ga0302325_10032008_pt1 | contig 10806 bp, 6 predicted proteins | sample Palsa_T0_2_FD_201948 | JGI IMG/M metagenome (GOLD analysis project Ga0302325, IMG submission 201948) | Peat permafrost microbial communities from Stordalen Mire near Abisko, Sweden - Palsa_T0_2 | ecosystem: Environmental > Terrestrial > Soil > Palsa > Peat permafrost | place: Sweden: Abisko... | reverse complement strand
GTGCTATGAATCTGGCGCTCGTGACAAAGAACTAACTAAAAAATATATAATAATGCTAAATAAACAACTATAATAGCAATTAAGCAACCTAAAACGAGGAATTAAATATATAAATCTCGATTTAAATTATACAAAGCTATTTGTATTTATTAACAAATCGTTTGCAAATAACAAAGATTTAAGCTTTTAAATTAGATATAAAATTATCCTTGCAAACGAAACTACAAGCATAATATTAGACTTATTTATACTACAAGGCAACTTAGTCTGTTATAATAGTATAAAGAGCAAACGGGTTATTAGAAGTGTACTTGTATTAAAGGTATACGGAATAGTAAAAGGTGTTAATATGGCTATTGCTATTAATATTACTATTAAAATAATTATTAACTAATTAAGATTACCTTTAACCCCGATTATTATTTATACTAATTCTTATTTATTATATAAATGCCTTATTAAGCTCGGAACTATTAAAGAGAAGAGGTTAATAATCGATATTATAGTTATACGACAATTATATAAATAGAAAGAACTTATAAAAATACAATAAATTAACGGCTAAGACAACTTAGTAGACGCTATAACTAAGGGGACTCCGAATAAGGCTTTAGAGAGGTTTATCGATACGAATCAATTAGATATACGGGTTAAAGGATAAGTGAAGAGAGCAAATAGTGCAATTAAAGGCTTTTAAGCTAAGACACGTGACGGGGTTAATTCCTTAAGTTTAAGGCTACTTTAAGAGGGGGAATTCCCCCTTTAAGGGCGGCCTAACAAATAAGGCAGCAACGGTCACGTATTACTTTCGGGTTTACTTGTTTTTGATTTATTTGATTTATCTAATTTACTTACTCGTTTTGTAGCTTAGTTTACTAGTTTTACTTTACTCGTTTTAGGATTATTTAAGCGCGGTTTACATTTAATTCGAGTGCGTTTTATACGAGAAGAAAAGGTTACTAGTGTCGGAATATATATTACATTTACCCCTAATATTGCATTTACTTTTATTCTTATATAGCTTAACTGCCGGCCTTATTCTTGATCCTACTTTCGGGTTTTAGCGGGCTTGCCTTTCGGGCCCTAGTTTAGATCCTTTATACGCGCGGGCTTGATGCATTTAATATATCTTACTTATATTTATAAATGGGATATATACAACTTGTATAGTTATACTCGGCTTATTCGGGTTTTGCATAACTTGTACAAATCGGCACTTGCTTTGCGTGTACTATTTTACTTCTTACGCTCCTTATATGTATATAGCAGTCCCTATTCAACAAGGGACACACATTATAGACTTATTAAATATATTACTTTTAGGGTACTATTATATGTCACACATTTGGATTACCTGGCTGTACCAACAATTAAAGAGGAGGGTATTAAGGCTGCAAATACAATTCTAACTATAATAAGCAACGCAACACTTGCTTTATATACAAGAAACCCGGCTGCTATTTATAAAAGCATATATTAGAGGAGCAAGAGGCAAAAAAGACCCGATTTAAGGCTAAGAACCTTACTCGATTTCTTGCCAAGGCTTATAACTCCCGCAACTTCGACAAATGCTTTATTATTGCCTATTTATAATATATAGCCAAAATCGAAGGTAAAGGCAATACAAGTAAGGACAAATTAGGTGACGCTTTTAAGGCTCTTTTGGCAAATACAAGTGAAAAAGTAAAAGAGCAACATTTGGATTCCTATTTTACAAGTTCTTATTTCACTTCAATTAAGAGTCTCTCAACTAAATTATCAGTTCCTCAAGTTATTATTCCATATATTAAAACCCTGGTTAATAACCTCAATAATCAAGCACTTATGCATTAGCTCACAACCCGGTTACCCTCTAAACCAAAGGACAATCTTATAAACAACTTCACTACTAGGGATATATCCAAGTACAACACTTACTGCTTTTATAGAGCTGCTATTGATATTAAAGCTTCGAAATACTCCATTACCGGTTATAGACAATTCCAAGCTCTTCAATATACTAATAATAGTATTACACTTGATAAGACTACTAAAGGTCAAGTAAAGGTACAATTTAGTATTAGTTTTACATTATCTATTAGATTTGCAAAAGTAGAAACACTAATTAGTCAAGTAGAATTCTATATTATACATGCTAAGACTCTATTTCTACTTAGTTTAGCTGATATAAACAAAGCTAGGAGTTTACTTTAATAACTTTACCAATTCCCTAGTTATATTAACTAGCAATACTATACTAGTAATACAATGCTTTAAGCACTTATTCCTACTTTGGGACACTTCATTATAGTCCTTTATCACTAAATCTTTTCACTATAACCCTTGCTTTTAACTAATGTTAAATTGCAACAATTACACTATAAGTTTAGTCACCCATTAGTTGCTAGACTACAAAAAGTCCTAGAATAATCAAGGCATAACAACATTAATAAGTCTGCTCTTAAGTACCTTACCAAGTATTGCAAATACTGCCAAAAGTATAGCCAATTACCAAGTTAATTCAAATTTAACCTCAAAGACAATGTCAACTTTAACTAAAATAAAAACAAATAGAAATTTTAATGTGTTTACAAATTTTTTGGCGCTTGAACTCGAAGTACCTACCTTTTGTCTCGTTACAGGGTGCGTCTCGGCACGCAGGGATAGACGTTAGTGTCGCACAAAGAAATGTTATGGGCTTTTGTACCTTCGTACTTTGGTGCTCGGCGAAACAGAGGTTAATTGGGTTCTAGCAGGTTCTACGCTAGCAGGGGGGTACCACCAATGAAACTTAAAGGCGCGCAGGCCGCTTTTACTACTGTCTTTACACTGTGATATCGGACTCTCAGCATGGCAACAACATACCAGATACCTGTGCCCAAGCAGCCCCGAGAACCAGAGCTTACACGCGACCAAAGGCTTCGAATTCAGACTCTCTTCTTTGACGCCAATTACACACGCGACGAGATCTGCCTCTACGAAGGTGAGGCTCTTCAACATGCTTGCAAGGAGTACATTGATGGCGAGGTTCATTATATGGTGGACTGGGTTCCGACCTTAGTGCGAGGCCATGTACTGCGGAAAGCACAAGCGCAGCCACTGATTAGCAGCTTTGAAGCTCGATGCCAATCTTACAAAGAAGAGGGGAAGGGCCAACGGGGATGACCGATCGAATGGATATAGTCCCGGTGCGGGAGTAGATATGGTCAAGGGAAGCGGCGTTCAAAGGGAGGAGGATAGGGGATCAGATGCATAGGTGAAACACCACAAACGAAAATGGAGAAGTTGACATCGGAAGCAGACAGAGGCGCAATCATTGGCGTCCTGGTATCATTGTCTCATACAGTTTCCCCATTCCCTTTGTAGCCACAAAAATAAACGCCGCGCCAATGCAATTGCCCGTTCCTCCTTCCCCAGACGGCCGATCGCTGTGTTGAACGCCATGATCATCCCATCGTACATTATATCATGGTCGTGGAATGTGCCTGTAAAGATCGCTCCGTCCCTGACTAGAAAAGAACATGTCGGAGCTCGCGAGCCAACGGGTGACGGCCTATTGTTGCGCCAGCGTTGCCACAACTGTCACCAGTTATCCCGTTCCAGGAGAGCGGCATCCCAAGGCCCCGAGACCTCCGTTTGTGCATTTCTGTTTGTTCCTCCGCACGGATTTGTAGTTCTCTACGGTTGCTCCATCGCCATACAAGGCCCGCAGTACCATATCTGCATACGCCGAGAGGGCCCGTAGTGTGTGAGGCACGTTTCCCACGGCGACCAGCCACCGATGAACCACAGTCAACATAGACGACTCCAATAAGCCCGATATCGCCAGGCTCGTTGACCCCGATTCGGCCGCTGACTCGAGGTTCTTGAGCGCCTTCGTGAATAAGTCTCGGAACTGGGCTATGGCTGCCTTTACTTCGTTCGAGGCCGAGCCAGGGATCATAATTTCAGGCCACGCTGCAAACACCTCGACCGGAACGGTATGCGCGTTGGTCCAATCGATAATTCCGGTAACATTGTAGTCGTCGTCTACAAGCACATTGCCGTAATGGAAGTCTGGATGAGAAAGAGGGAAACGCCCGCGTCGACGTCGTGGTGCTATGGTTAATGAGGGAATAGCTTCTGTCAAAGCCTGGCACGGTCCGGACCATTGTGGCCAAGCGTCCCGGTGCTGTGCACGAAGCAGATCGTTCATGCCCTGTCTGATGCCCGAGAAATATGCACCAGAAGTCTTGAACGGCCCAATGTCATAGAGCCCAGGTTCGCCGTCCCGAGCTCCAAACCACGGCAGGGATATGATGCGGAGGTCATCGTCGGCTCCGGGTCCACCCCAAATCCGGCCGATCTGGTCAAACGTAACCTGGCTGAGCTCATACCAATATCTTGCCAACTGGCCGGCAACTTTGGGTTTATGCTGTTCCGGGACGGAGAGCGCAAATGTCTTATCGAGAGTCCGTCCTGGGAGAGCCGACATGAACATGTACGGAAAACCGAACGGATTCTCGTTCTGGCAGTTGAACCCCAAGACCGACGGCACCGGGATCGATTTTTTTTCGAGAAGAAGGTTTATTGTAGCAACCTCGCTGAGCATCTGCATTTCGACATCTTGCGTAAGCGACACCCTGGCGACCCAGTATGTTCCGTCGGAGAAGGATATTTCGAACACTACGTTCTGGCGACCGCTTGTTAAACGAGTGAGGTCAATAGAACACGGAACCTGCTGAGTTGATGGATAGAGCCTCGAGGCTTCTGATCGGAGGTACTCCCAGTTACCAGTCGATATTATCTTCTCGATCGCGCTACTTTGAGGGAGCTGAGACCAGTCGAGCTTCGGCCATTGATCGCTCGGTCGGGCGGGAGAGGTCGTCCCACCATCGCACTTCGTGATGCCTCGTTTCTTCCGCGGCGGTTTGTTCTCGCCACTTTGGTGAGCATATCTTCGCTTTTTGGTGGAAGGTTCCATGGTGCGAGGGGGAAATCAATGGGAAATGCATGGACGGGGAGGAAGCTGAGAGCGGGAAGGTCGTGTTTATGACTTGGTGTCCGGTTAAACTTCGGCCACGCTAAATCTTGGAGTAACGTTCCGCCAATCACAGTTCCGGGCACCTGTGGCTCGCCGTAGAGCCTTTCACAGTCATTTCAGATTCGTGTACAAGGCGAATATATTCAGTGCAGCCCTGTCCAGTGTTTCTCTGCCTGAATACGATGTATACGTGTACAAAAAGCGAAATCAAGAACCCTCCGAAATGTAACCATGAGCTGTACCCTGACCTCCACCAAAATTCATAACCAACCCGTGCCGTCCGTCAACCCAATAGGTACAGAGGGCATTCTTGGTTCGTGCAATATAAGAGGCCCTGCCGACTTGCATCGTAGCTCTGTTTTCCTCCACACTCGGTGCAGTCCGGCGCGGATTTTATATATTTCATACCCCCCTTTTGTGGAGGGGTGTCGTCACTCTTCTTCTTCGACTTCTTCGACTTCGACTTCTTCGACTTCGACTTTCTGGATTCGCCCTTCGGCATGTTGGTAGCGACTATTCTCGTCAGTGAACCGTCCCTTTTCTATGGGTGATAGGCAACCCACTCTTGAGGCTGAATCTGGTGCTCACGGACACTGAGAGCCTGAATTACGCTGATGAGCTGCAGATGTCGTAGAATGATCAAGGACTACTTTGAGACAGCTTGTTGCCAGATACAGGATGGCGAGGCTAGGTTGACCATATATAATCCCTCCAAATAACGAAGGACGTTTGCAAAACTCAGTGGCTTGCACCACATTCATTTCCGCTGGGAGATGCTGGCGCATGGGGTGTAGGTACATCGGTGCCAAGCTGAATTTCTGGCGGTCAACTACACGGCCGTGTTGTAACGATTTGCGTCGGCCGGCGATCTCCCTGCTCCTTTCTTGTCGACGGCTAAGTTGCTTTTGCCATCCATTCCGCAGAGCGCTTTTGGTCCAATTGACGCAAGAACCCGGAGACCTGCGTGACATGCACTTGGGACCATACATGAATAGGGTTTGATGCGGTTCTGTCCCATAGCGGTAGTAACAATTCTCCCCATGCGAAACTCTCACTTTGGATGGCTGCCAATCAACTCTGTCACTTCGAAATGCGCTGGATGGTTGGCAACGTCATCAATTGCATCAGCACAGTAACACAGACTTTATTGGCAGTCGTTCGCTCTGCCATACGAGCGATTTGAACTGGCGGGTCGACATATTTACCCCTAGCACAGATGAGGACTCCATGCATGCGGCAGCAGCAGTTCCAGCAGTGAGTCATCCCTTTGCAAGGTAGATTTTATTCTCCCCTAATTGAAGGCTTTTCCTTTCTTATCAGTGTGCATATTGTTGCCTAGACAGTGCGGTCGTTGTCGCCAATAGTTCAGATTCAAATGGTAATCAGGGCAAGAATTGGGGGCCATACAGTAGTCGATACCCCGCATATCCTCAGCCGCACTCAGCCCCTTAGGGCGTAGCTTGCCGCTACAGCCGCGTGAATAACAATCGCTAAAACCGAGATTTAAGCGAGGAGCCAAAAAGTGCGAGAACACCCAAATCGCGATATCGATGCTAGCTATTACTTTATAACCTCAATTCCAATTAAAGCCAGAAGATGTTCTATTAAATGGGGACATATTAGTCCTTATTTAGTTAAAAGGGCTTATGTTTTAGTAAAGCTTTAAAGCCGTGGTCGGAGGGTGGGCGCTTGAAAGGTTTGCGACGCGATTTTGTATGTGGTTTTTTATATTTTCGCCGATTATACAACTAATTCTTATTTAAACTATTAGCCCATTAATATAAGTAAAGGGGACTATTATGCAATTAATTTAAGCTACCGCACTTTTAGTCTAGATGAGTAATTATAAAGATATGTGCAAAATAAGTGAAAAAGTCCCCGCGGGGCTTAAAAATCGAGGGGCGAGGCGAAGAGCCGCATTCCGCGTGGAACGAAAATCGCATTTTGGCCGATTCGCAAATAACTTTACAACCACGCGTCTAAATCGGAAGCCTAGTGGCTCAAATTACTCGCATTATAGTCCCCTCTAATTTTATAAGGGGTTTTATAATCTACTTGCTAATTGGTAGTATAGTCGGTGGGTTTTGGGATCGCGATTTTGGTGTTCTCGCACTTTTTGGCTCCTCGCTTAAACCTCGGTTTTAGCGATTGTTATTCACGCGGCTGTAACCAACCCCGCTACTTGTCAAACATGTTCACAGACGATAATCCTTGTATCCATTCTCAAATAGTGAGTCATTTACATGGCATGCATCGGAGGGTTCCGAATGCAGCATACACCCCATAATGAGTGGAAGCAATCCGGTTACACAGACTTGATTGGCAGTCATTCCCTCTGCTATTGGAGTTGGTGGGGTGGTTTGAACTCGTGGGGTCAGCTCCAACCGCCCGCTGTTCCAAAACAAAAAGGATTTCCAAGGTTTGTTTGACCCTAACGGCGCAATTTGAGCTCCGTATTACTGTTCTGTTGGTTGGTGCCGCATTTAGTTGAGAGGACACAACTTTACGTTGGCCAATCCCCAGACAGTATCCGCCCCTATTGGGAGCCTGGGAATGCGGCTCCGTTTTGAGGCGCAAGCAGAGTTTGTCAGCAGGGATGGTCAGTTCCCAGCCAATAGAATTTCTTATCGTCGAGAATTTGTTGCCCTACGTAGGATATGCAAGACAGAGGCTGTTTCTTTTTTGTGGGGGGTTGGTTAGCGCAACTACATTCACCTCGTACTCGGCGTGATCAGCTAAGTTTTTGGAAAACTCTCACATGTGATTTTGATATTGACTGGAAGAGTAGATTTGTCGGTGAGGTAGATGACGTGTTTGCGATGTGCAAGCAAAAAACCCCCTGCAGTAGAAAGCGGTGGTTTAGATCGAATCCACTCGTTTTTCCACCGGCGATCGTACTGTTGCCTTCAACTTGGTTAGCCTCATTAAGCTCCGATTGAAATTTCATCCTTCTTCAGAGACCGGCACTGGCTGTATAGAAAATTGTCTCCGAAGCAGCTTGCAATAAAATGGATTTTATAAAACCCTAGATGAAGAGGATCCTTTCCGTATAGCTATGCAATTCGAACTTTGATATTTGAACTCCGCTGCGACATGAAACTCCTGGGTTTCTAAAGAGTTGACCCTCCAAACTTGCCTCTGCGATTCCCGCACCAATATTCCTCGCCATTAACTCCGAATAACCATAAAAGGCAAATAACCTGTTGCATTTGCCAAGAATCTAATCCCAGTCGCTCTATTTCCTAGACATTAACCCTTAACCTGTTGTTTTTGGGCAAATCTCTTGTAGCCGACAAAAGGGTTTTGTTTAAAGAGGATTACGCGCTTTCTTTATATAGTATTAAGCCGCTACAAATATATTTGCATTTATTTGCAAACTTCTCGGTTTTGTTTATATAATCCGAGTTGTCAAAGAGGGAGGAGCTAAGGGCAAGGCTTTAGTAGTAGCGATAGCGGGAAGAGGGCTACTAGTAAGAGCTAAGACTTGATTTTATAAAGTGCTAAGTCTTGCTCCGTCGAAGTACTTGACAAGCATTTGTGCTATAAAAGCACGTTCTTCGGGGTTAACAATTGCTATTTCCCGAATCTTTAAAACCGAATTTACATTAAAGGCTATAAACAAAACTGCCCGTTAAACCTTTATAATAGTCTTAAACCGATTAAACCTTTAACAAAACTTTTAACAAAACTTTCTTATATCTAATATTTATAGTATTATAACAAAGAATAATTAAATATTTACTTTATATATCTAATCCCCTTTTTAATATATCTCGGGGGCTATATAAAGATCGCTATTAGCATATATTATAGCGTTAATAGCATAGTTATAAAGCTTATGTCACGAAGTGATTGCAAATGCAGTGGTGGTAAAGAGCTTGGATTGGAATTTAGAGTTGAAACCGGGTTTTGTGCCCGCACACTCGCCTAGCTAGTGCAGGTATGCCACGTGACTAGCATACCGTAACAGCTTAAAATCTTTAAGCTAAAATTGATATTAGCCGTTAAGCTATAATATATAAAGAATATTTTTTAGCTTTATATCTCGATAAATAATGCCCTTTTATGCAATATAGTCAAGCGCTTATAGCATTTGCGGGAAGATAGAGTTTGTTATAGCAAACGCATCGGCTTTGCTCTCGACTAATAACCTTAAAGTGCCTTCTTTTAAGCTTATAAATATTTTTACCTTTAAACTATTTTAGCTTTATAACGCGATATAGTTAACGACATGTAGCTATTATTTATGTTATTAGTTTATATATATAAGTAATTAAAAGTCTTACTTACGTAGCTAATATTAAAAAGAGTTTCGACTTCGCGCTTAAAAATATAATATAATAATATCCTCTAATCTTTTTGCTTTAATTTTTGTAAAGGTTGCTTTAATATCTTAATAGCTATAAACTTCCTTAAGTTTACGTCGATAGCTTTATATATAATTCTAAATTGCCTAAATTCGAGCTTCCCTCTTACTACTAGCATATATCTTATCTTTAGCTACTATTATCTTAGCATATAAGGTCTAGTCTCTTATCGAGATAGCAAGTCGGTTAGCGCCTCGTTTATAGTTCAAGCTAAGCGTAAGTTTTCTACTTAACTATAAGGTATAGCGTCGTAATCTTTAATAGTCTTTGCCGTTTATATAAGATTTTAATGCTATTTTAATTCGAATTAAACAAGGTCACGCCGCTTATTACCCATTTTAATTATTATATTAAGGTCCTTTTACACGAGGACTTTACGCTAGTCGCGTTTACGCTTAAACGGCATAGCATTTTTACTAAAGACTTAAGTCGAGTTAGCAAATAATTTATTATAAAGTATAATAACGCCAGTATTTAAATCGATTTCAAATAAGCATTAAACCTTTAAGATGCTAAATCCTTTTATATAAATGTCGGCATTAACACCTCGCTTTAGTGTTATAAGCGTTTTAGACGATTTTCCGTGTAAATAGAAGCCGATATCGAAAGCTAATACACTATTAGATAATGTTAAAATATTATAGTTATTATTCGGATGGGAGATAAGACGTTCGGCTTGCTCGTTTTTATAATAAGGACGGAGGGAAAACAAGGCAAGAGGATAAGGACAAGGACGAGCTATACTAGAGCGATAAAACGAGCAAAAATGCCAAAATAAAGGACAAAGATGGATAAAAGTCAAGAAGAGGACAAAGTCTTAGCGTGAAGGGAAGGCAACAAGCGGGTTTTAGAGTTAAATGATTGCTTACTATATTCGTAGCTATCTCTTTTATAATCAATAAGAGCAACTGATAAACGCGCTAAGTAGTTAGCGATTCGATACAAAGGTGGTGCTGCCGAGCGTTATCTATCTGAACATACCCCGCACTTGCCAATTATATAGTGCCCTAATGGAGGTTATGCTTTAAGCCGGTTAACAGTAGAGAACGCATAGCCAATGATCCAAATCGACTATATAACCGCCGTGGCCAACCCTTATAAAAGCCTCGAAGCCGAAGGCGGGTGTTTTGAGTTATTCCTATTTTTAGGGTGGTACCTGGCGCTAATCCTAAAATAAACACGGCAACCTCCGCCACTAGCTTCTTAGAAACGCGTTTTTATCGAAATTCGCTTTCTTCTCCTACAATAAATCCTTTTACTTAACCTTCCCTACATATCACGATCCCGCGTCTACTGCTTAACAATAATAACCATCCATGGCTAGCTTTGCTAATACTCTTCGAGGGGATAGGTTAGCTAAGGCTTAAAGAGCTTTAGCAAGATTAGAAGGAGATCCGCTTCGACTTGATCGCAAGAGGTAGCGGTTTAGCCAATCTT
>Ga0302325_10032005_pt1 | contig 10806 bp, 10 predicted proteins | sample Palsa_T0_2_FD_201948 | JGI IMG/M metagenome (GOLD analysis project Ga0302325, IMG submission 201948) | Peat permafrost microbial communities from Stordalen Mire near Abisko, Sweden - Palsa_T0_2 | ecosystem: Environmental > Terrestrial > Soil > Palsa > Peat permafrost | place: Sweden: Abisko... | reverse complement strand
ACAAATTCACTATATTACCGCGCTAAAGTAAACAAATTACCCGATTTGTTAAGACAACTTTACTAATAAATAAAGTATAGCTACTTGCATATTATATAAGAAAATTAAATACTTACTAATACTAGCCTTCCTATAATTTAGTAGCTCTAGTAAACTAATTAAACGTGTTACCATGTTACTTTGCTTGTTAATAAAGTATATAATAACCCTAATAACACTTAGCTTCTTATGCTTAAATCCTTAGCTATTAAAGGAGACGTGTATTTTAAACTTTGCTATTTTGATCTCTTCTTAAATCTTAAGCTTAAAGTATTTAAATATCTTATAAATTTATAAAGCAATAGTGTTATTATATTAGGGTAAAGCATTAATAGCTTGCATATTTGCAATTTTAAATGCTTTCCGCAATCGAGTAAAGGCTACTTTCCGGTGCTTGATAGTGTTTATAATTACTTATTTTATAAAAGCATTAACGAACTCTTATTAACGAAACGGGATAATGTATTTATAGCCTTTATTTATCGGTCTTAACGCTTAAGCTAATTTGCTTTGCTTTACCCTTTATATATCTCTTCTTGCATCTAAAAAGTAGAAATCGCGCAAGTGTCTTTCGGCGTTTTTAAGGGAATTGCTATTATAGTGCTAGTCTTTCCTTTTAAAAAAGTCGGGATCGTAATAACTTAAAGCTTTAAATTAGCTTTAATTATTATTTAATTAAAAGAAAACTTATAAAGCTTGCATGCTTATATTATAAGCTTCTTAGCTTTATTATAGTCGGTAAGTGCATATTTAACCTTTTAGACTTATACCGTTCTTTGTCTCTTGCTAGTAGCGCAAAGGGTATACTTATGCGGAAGTCTTAATCTAATAACCTCTCGGTTATTATATAAAGGCTCTCTAAACGTATAAGGTAAGTAGCCCTTAAGCAAATCGTCGCAAGGGGGCTTGTGAGGGTTATAATTGAAATTATAAGTTAAGCGGGGTCGGCAGCATTAGTCGCGATTAGGATTATTAAGTTACTCTTGCATTATTTGACTAAAGGCATTTAAAAGGGTAAAAGGGAGTTTAGAAGGACTAGCAAATGCCTCACGAGATATTAAATTAATAGTAAAAGGTGTAAATGCTATATTGTTAGTAATCTAATAAGTTTTGGTTTATAGCAAGCGAAAGGAAGAGTTTTTAGTGAACGAATAGCCTAGAATATTAGGCAATAAAGGCCCTAAACGTACACTAATTAATCCTTATTAATATTATTAAAAGACTCTCAAATCGTTAAAAATCAATATATTAACTAATTAGCTAATATATCTTTAACTGATTAACTTATTTAATATTTAATAATTAACTAAATTATATCCTTAGATATCAGCCAGCCAATCAGTCGGCTTATCAGCTCGCTTATCAGTCGGCTTATCGGTCGGCTGGCTTATTGATCAGGCTATACTTAATTATACCCTTAAAACGGAAACTTGCCGCATTCTCAAGAAGGAACTCAAAACTCTGCTGTCTGAAATTGTCAAGCAAAGCTCTGTATTTTGCGCAGAGAAATTCTTAAGCTGATCGCTCTAATGCTGCCAAATCGGCAAAGCAGGCACGTCCCCTGCCACTTGATTCGGATCCAAATTAGTTATAAAGTTGAAGTAATACAACCGAATAGCAGTAGCCGCAAAATTGGGGAGTACCCTGTAGAAAACTTGTATGAGATTGCTACCATGGAAGGTGCTTAAAATGGGGGTGCCGTAATCGTATAAGGAAAGGTACGACCAAGATGGAACTTCCGGATTGGAAGTGCTTGTGAGATTAAGTACTACGCGCCTTGTTAGCGTAAAGGCTGCTTTTTACCAAAGAAAGCTGAGGGTTATAACCTCGAAGAGAAAACTTTCCAAGTCGCTGATGCAGATCTGAATAATAAGAAGCAGGCATGCGTTTACTAAGGCGTCACAAGCTTCTTTGAATACTAACCAACTATACTTGCAGACTTACAAAAGACGGATGCTTATGTGGCTTGCATACCAATCGACCGGAGTCATATACGACGACATCGGAACCAGGTATGTACCTCTTCCTTCCTAGGAGTTGCAAGCTTCTTGAATAGTCCCATTTTGGATCATATAACGATATATCGTAAAATAACCCGTCGCTGACAACTACTTTCTGCTCTTGCACGTCTGGATACGCCAAATAGTGACACGGACTGCACTAATAATAATCAAGGTTCAGCCCATAACGGACAACAACAGAAGGCTGCGCATCCTCTGTAAACCAAGCCACAAACGTCAGCCGCGTTCTACCCCGCGATTTTGAGCCACGAAGGCCCCACCACAAAACATGTCGGAGCAAAACATGTGAATCGAGAACCCAGGCTATTTCGCATTTGGTTGGCAGACAAAAACACAGACTACAACTGTACAATTTGGGAAGCAGGCCGCGCCACCTCTGCTTCACCAAGATTCTTCAAGCGAATTCGCATCGGAGATCCCTGGTGCTAACAATGCGGCGGATAGCAGATCGACCAGCAGCTTCGACAGCGAAGGTGACGATGTAATGTCAAGCCCGAACGAGAGCGAAATCGACGACAATATTTATAATCACTTGGCCGTACCATCATATATAATTGATGAAGCTGCAGGTCTTTCACAGTACGTCCTCCTAGATTAAGAGACTGCGGCCTAGTCAAGCACTCTCGGGCTAAAGTTCTTTCAAAGTTCAATGACCATTTGAAGTTGCCGGCGTATTCGCATCTCGACAGCGGCTTCGCACTGACGGTCTTTGGTAATGTCGCAAGACAATTTGGCATTGAAACAAAGTTGCGAAGCTATGGGTGAAGCTTAAACTCTTTTGAAACGCGCGAGGAACTAACTTTTCCTCTCTATCCGAAGAACTCTACGAAAAGCTTCTTCAAAAAGTACAATAAAAAGAAAACCTCTATTTCTCGATAATTATTATCTAAACTTCTCAAAGCGATAGAGATAAATGTCTCCTTGCTTCCCGTCTCTCTTAATCATACACAAAGTCTCGTGGTGTCACACAGCTGAAATTTCTTGTGATGTGGGAATTTGAAATGAACACGAACACGAAAGCACAGTCCCCTTCGTCATATCAAAAAGTGCAGTTGAATTTACTACTACGTAGGATTTAAAGAGCCCAGCACACTCATTACATCTTTGCATCTTTCCTTATATTTTCTCAGGTGTTTCTATCTGCCTCCGGTCACTATGCAAAGTTCAACACACGTATTGCAACCCTCGCTTCAAGTACGGTATCAATAAGGTTAAGATGAAGGCCATATAGATTACGCTCGCGGCTACAGCCAGCCTAGTTTCGGCCCAGAACTTTAACAGAGAGCCTGATTGTGCTGTAAGTACCCGCAAATCACTCCATCTGCGTGCTCTAGCAATTCCCTTCTTATTCAACGTCAGAGTGCTTGAATCTCCCTCTATACCACTCACGGCGAGCCAAGCAATCGCTTTTATTTCCCCTCTCTCAGCACTTCACATACAGCACCGCAGCATCCCCCCCCTAATTAAATGTAATAGTGGGCCCGGGGCATGGACTCCTACGGTGGGGTCTACAGGGGGCTCTACCAGGGTTGATGGCCAATTAGAATAAGAGTCCTCAACCTCTAAAAACCCTCAATATTCGAGCTAATGCAATCGGTTTGGAGCCATTCACAGCGCCAATAGATATCCACCGGCTACTCGAAAATCCCGTCCATGCAGAATACTATATATGCAATAGCTGCCTAAGTCGCATAAGGCTTCGTAGCCTCTGCCTATTTCAAATTTCATTTTCCCCTTTCTTACTATAGCAATATTAGTAACTACTGCAAAAACGCGATTTTAATTAAATTAATTAGCAGGACAAATTGCAATTACGCGAATTTCTTTATAATTATAATACTAATTAACAAGGTAAGTAGCTTAAATTAAAGGGTGCCAAGCATACTAAAGACTTATAAGAGGATTAGTTCTTAAAATGCTATATTTTCTTAATGCTATAATTATTGCCTATATTAATAACGCGCTATATAATTCTACTATAGTAATTGCTTATAATTATATATAATAACTAGCTAATAATTATAATATATTAACACTAGTAAAGGATCCATATAATTTATCTTATTACTCCTGGTTTAAGAGGCCCTAGTTTTACTAGAATAAGATTATAGAGTTTCTTTTTAAGGTTTTTAATATTATTATTTATTAGGCTATAATATTAAATACTCTAAAGAGAATTAAGTATACTAAGAAGAGACTAAAGGTAATAATAATATAATAGAATATAGAGCTAAGGAACTAGTAGTAATATAACCTTTAGTTCTTTATAGTAAAGTAAATAGTTTATATAAACAAATTAGGAAGTAATAATAAGACTAGGGATTAATAATTTAGATAATTAAATAGAAGGGCTTGTGCTATTATTTATTATTTGTTAGTAAATCAAGATAAAGTCTTAGCTTTACTAATATATATAATTAAGGGATATATTATAGTAATAACCTTTTATAATACTTATACTAGTGTAGGGGGGCGGACATCGAGCCAGAAGAGAAGGCCCTACATGAACGAGACTCTAAGAATACCGATAAACAGAGCACTAAGCAAGAAAACGAAGCAACAACAAAAGTAACAAGCTAAATCATAGAAGAACTAGGTTGTATGCATGCAAATATAAGGTATAAAGGTCAACTGTATTATGAATTGATGTGTAGAAGTGATTGTGTGTATAACTAGAGTACAAAAAGGCCTGCAATTATACTCTCCCTGCCGTCACGTGCAGAGCTAGCTAAAAGCCTCAAAAAATCACTAAATCGTACAGCTTGCGTGGCGCCCCGCCACAATAGATAAAATCTTTAAGGACTTTATTATTAAATAAGTCTTGCCTTTATATAACCTATATCCTAGCCCTTAATTAGTTATTATAATAAATAATACCTTAATTTATTATTTTACCTAGGATAAGATTATTAAAATAATAAGGTAATAAGGTAATAAGGTATATAAGTACAATTTCTTCCGCTATACTCTTCTAATTTTAACTTAATAAAAGAGAATTTTATTAATCTAAAAGCTATGATTACCAGGATCGTCGCTAGGATCTAGGCTAGGTACACCGAGTGCTGCCCTGGTGATGGTTACAATGGGCAATTCTCCCTCTACTGCTTCTTGATGTTCTTTCCCCCTCCCAGACCACAGTGACGTCCTCGCATATCATGATGCCAATAACCACACGCACGGACTCCCTTTTGCCCTCTTTAACCCACTTCAGGACCCGATCTTTGACTCGTGTCTCGGCCGTGACATTGACGAAAAAGTCGTCAATCTCCGTCAATCGTCTGCATTTGAGGACCTTACCCTCGAGCTTATAGGCATACTTTGTCTCGCCGGTAAAGTTAAGATTGGCGAGATTCTCTAGCGTTACGCTAGCATCTTTCTTTACCGAGGCGTGCGTGTCCAGGATGAAGTCGGTGTAAGGAGGACTTTCGAGTATGTCCGAGGTCACATACTTCAAGTGCGATTCTGAATCAGGTCTGAACGGGGGTATAAAATTGTCTGAAGGGCTGGGATAGCTCTTGACAAAAGCGCCCAGCATCAAGTCCCCGTACTTATCCGCGTCAATCCAAGCGTATGGCGGCTTTAGGAAAAAGAAAGTTGGGTCTCCAGAAATGGTGGAAGTCATTGTGGAACCTATGGATTGGCCAAAAGCAAGGTATCGGAGCAGCTTACAGATAGTTTTGATGTTGTTGATGGTCGGCTCAACAACTCACGGAGCTGCTGGCTCTTTGCGGGCAGAGAAGAGTGGATTTGGCAGTCGGTAAGTCAGCTGAGCCCACTGCAAGCGTGGCGGATCGTTATTGGCCAGCAATATAGTTAGGTGATGCACTGGCGCTTAGAATGCGACACTGGGAGCCCTCGCTTGACTAAGGTACTCCCTACTCCCTAATAAATGTTAGGCGAGTCTAAATAAAGTCAAAAACCCGAGTGGTATGACCAATCACCTAGTTAGGATATCTTTTCTTGGTTTCTAGTTAGGCAAATATAGTGGCGTCATTTTACATTTATTATAGCTTATATAAAGCAACCTTTACTTAATTAAGTAATTGGCGCTAAAGGTTATCCGGTTTTGTTACAGTAAGTAACTAAAAGCTGTGGTTGTAAATAAATTGTTAATTGAGAAGAGAGGAAGAGCTAGGTGAAGCTGGCTAAATACACGCTAGGGCGAGAGCACGTGACAGTGTGTTACGTGCGTGTAGAATCGTTATATAACAGGTTTAAATAAATAGCTTAAACTAGCTAGGCTTAACCTTTTAATTATATTATAAAAAAATGAAAATAAAAAATTAGTTTATTAATAAGAGGTATACTTTTCGTAATTTTTTTCAGTAATATAAGTTTAAATTTAAGAAATATAAATTATTATAATTATAAAAGTTAAGTTAATAAAAAGTTATAAAGATTTATAAAATCCTTAAAAATTATACTTTATATTTAAATAAATAAATAATTTTCTTATAATAATATTTAATTATATTAAAAAAAGATAATTATTATTAATTATATACTTAATTAAGATTTTAAAAGGGGTTTTTCTTAATAAGTTAATATAAAAAATATATTAAATAAAAGTTATTAATATGTTTTAAATAATATATATTAATAAGTAATATACTTTTTTATTACTTTATTATTTTAAATTATAATTATTTAATTATAATATATTAAATTAATTAAAACTATTTAAGATTTTATTATATATATTAATAGTATTATCACTTTAATACATATTATTAGCTATATTAATATTAGCTTTATATTATTACTATAAGCTTTAATACTTTTCCTTAAATAATATTATATTATAATTATATTATTTTAATAGTTTATAATAGGCTCCTTTAACTCTTATAAAAAAGGTAAAGATTAGTTTTATATTAAAATTAATTAAAACTTTATACTTTACTAATTATTATCTTATTACTTATTACTTATACCTTATAAGCTAATCTCTCTTAACTTAAAAGAAAAGTAATATAAAAAAATTAAAATTAAAATTAAAGCAAGTTAGGAGGAAAGGAGAAAGTCCAGGGGCCCCGCCGCGAGGCGGTGAAGGACGCAGATCGTCCAAATATCACTCTCAACCCTTACTGCTTCTTACTCATATTTTAACCTATTCGTCAATTCGTAACTTCATATTCACTCTACTCTTGTCTATCCCTCGTAATTGGGCTTGCTCGGATGAGTATTTACACTCTTATACTTCCCCCTTAACCTCTCGATCTTCAACACAACTTCCTCCACCCACTGCAAATTCATTGCATTCCACATCTTGCACAAAAAAAACACCATTATCAACCTCCATCTTCCCAATCACAACCCCCACAAACTTGCATCATCTGCTTTTATCTTCCTCGTCAAGTTGACAGCCCTGGGAAGGCAACACTATACCTTCTTCCTCTCATTTCGACCTTGCTTGCCTTGGACCTCAAAGTTGTTCTTGTACCACAACTCTCATCACGCCTTAATTTTCCCTTGTGATCGCATTCTGCTTGGGTAGAACAACAAGCAAGTTTGTACTCGTCTTCTTCCGCGGATCGTCATAGCGGCTAACTTTCAACTTCAAAAGCTCTTTCTTCAACGGCACTAATGGTGGCGTTCGTTTTCATCCACAATCCCGTTCAAGTTCGCAACAAGTCAAAGCAAGGTGAGTTCGCTGCCAACCACCCAAAACCTTTACAGCCACGAACTAATCTTCAACCTCAACAGCTCTTCCTCGAGTCTTTGCAGTCACTTTAGCCTTATATTTCACTCCCATCACCTTCAAATCAACCGGAAAACCATAAAACGCAAGTAACCTCCTTCCCCAACTTCCTCCCAAGCTCACACAAACCTAACTCAAACTTTCACAGCCCTTCGCCCTCAAAATGGACCTCAAAGCCATAACCAAAATCCTCGACACCCAAGAATCCCTCTTCCGCACCATCCTCGACTCCTCCAAATCCACAATCGACGGCGACGCCCTCAAAGCAATGCTGACCCTCCACCACATAAACCTCGTCATCATAGCCGGAAACCGGTACCCTCAATCCGCAAGCACAATCTCCGACCCCTTCGACTCCTCTTCTTCCACATCAAATTCAACAACCAAGAAGCAAAAGCGCGGCCGCGGTCGTCCACCGAAGGGTAATCATGCTTATCGAAGTTCGACTCCAGATCAAGTACTTGCTACGCCGAAGGGACGATCGATGGCTTATTCGAGAGACATGCGACCAGCTGGTGCGAGTCGGCTTTTTAGGGGCAGGAAGAGAGTTGCGGTGCCGGTTATTGATTTCGTGGAGGATGACAATTCTGCTGGTAGTCCTGTGGAAGATTCGGGGTCTGAGAGTGAGAGCATTTTCATATCTCCGAATTTCAATTCCTCCAAGCCCTCAACGCGTAAGAGTCGTCGGTTTTCCTCGCGTACTGAAAAAGAGGCTGAGAGGAAGAGATGTTCTAGGAAGAAGGGTTTGGGTTTGGGGATGAGTGGAATGAGTGAGAGGAAGGAGACGGTTGAAGAGAGAGGGGAGGCTGAGATTAATGCAGCTGGGTTTGAGGGTGGGAAGGATGGTGCGGATAATGATAGGGAGATGGAGGAGTTAATTCAGTACCCTAATGATGAGGATGAGGGTGAGAGTCCAAGCAAGAAACGTCGGTCTTTGTGATGGTGGGATGGGTTGGAATTGAAGTTGCGGGTTGGGTTCACTTTCAATTGCATTTTCGGGGAAAGCGATGGATGTGCGGTTGAAACAGGCCAGATTATCGTTCTCTGTTCGCTCGACTCATGGATTATCATTCATGCAAGAAAGGGAAATAGAGAATGTGGAGGAAAAAATAGCACCACGCATTGCGAGAGGAGTTATTTACATCCTTCCGAGGAACTGACATTGAAATGAAAAGATGAATTGACATGGGATGGAATTTCTTTTTAGCGCATTGCAAGATTCGAAAGTATGAGTTACAGCACGCGTCATGCATAGAATTGGGATATTGAGAGTTCCGGGATCAATAAATCAATGACCTACGGATGATCTCTCTCTCATAAAATCCCTTGTTGTTTCGCTTCCTTGATATGTGCTGTGACCAATTTACTTTCGTTTTCCACAACAAGTGTCCTAAATAGCGTGTCCTCTGGAAACAACCGGTCTCGGTTTGCTTCTGTAAGAATTTAGTTTTTGATTTCTTGATCCGTGAGAATTGATTGGTCTATTCGGAGCACTTACGGAACCAGAACATTTCTGTCTTGATGTTGCAGAACAGGTTGATGAGGTGAGCATTGTTGCCCATCATATCAGCTACTTCTTTGCTGCGCCAGTCAAGCGTAAGCGGTGATGTGGTCTTGTATAAAGCGGCGTAGGTTGAGGTGAGCATGTTGTAGATATGATGGTTGAGATTATATAATTTCTCAAATTCTGCTAATGTCAGCTTGTCTTTAATCCAAGAGCTGAAACCAAAATTACCAAGACCTAGCTGATCAGACCATGCTTTAGTATAGACCATATGCTCCTTGTAGGAAAGGATCAAAATCCACAGGGATGCCCAGATGGCCAGTGGATTCTGTCTTCCGATTCCACCTTTTCTCTGTATCATTCTGTCAATCTCTGTCAGTACATCCGCTTCTATTGCAAGAATTTCTTTGCAGATTGGAAGGCGCAGTTGCACCCTAATGGTTGAGGACACAAAGGCTCCGCTCTGACTACTTGGCGATGACTTGATCCAGGGCAAAGTTTGATACATTTTAATCAGACGCTGTAATTTTAAGACTTTTGACAGCAGTCTTTCCTAGCAGAAATAATTGTGTTAAAAATTATCCTGTTCCGTTGTAGTACTTGATTCTTACCAGCGGCATTTCCCCAGACGTGTTGCAGTAACTTTCTCCGAAGTCCCGGAAAGCTTCGTACAACCCAGCAAAAGGGCTACGAACTGAATCGTAATTTCGCCTCGAAATGAGGTACGCCTGGAGCAAGCTTTCGATTGATGGAACGTATCTGGGGGAGATTGCTTGCCTTTCATCTGGAATGGTGAACTCGTAGCTGTGATAGTAGTCCATTGATAGAACGACTCGATTCTGTAGAAAATTCGGCCTCTCGAATTGAATAACCGGCATCGAGACATATGCTCCTGGTGTTTCTAGCCCAAGACCGCTAGGAAAACAGATGTCTGCGCAGCCCTCGGGCTGGGATTCTGCTGGTATAGCTAGTTGCTTTAGCTCTTGTTCGGTATTGGCGACTCTGAATAAGTCTATACAAGTGATCAGCATGCAGTACACAAGAATGATCGGTGAGAAGTGCTGATCATACCTATATGGTCGAACCGTGTTCCTACTAAGCTCTGTCGCATACAAATCTCTTGGCCGCAGGATACACTGCCCGCTCGTTTGATGCATTGATCACATGGAATTCCATCATTGCACTGTAAAGCCGACGATTAGCTTTCACCACTTGAGATGGGTTCAGTTGGACCTGCAGCAATTTTTCGGAGTCTGCAATGAAGGCAGACTCCGATCATTCTATTCAAAGCCACAGCTTGCCTTCTGTCTTCAGAGAATTGCCTTCTTGTACGCAGCTGAACTTCTTCTCCAGATGTAGCTGAGAATGCTGTCAGGAACTTCCGTTTCGTTGCTTTAGCATTCATTTCATGCTTCTCGTTAGGCTTGAGTCCATCATCATCAGCTGAATCCGTGAGTGACCTTATCTCGGAGTTCTGGCCTTGAAATGGTTCCTCGGTGGAGGTAAGGGTTGGTATCTCTTGGTTGGTGAGCAGCTCATTT